>Ga0193743_1003191_pt1 | contig 11069 bp, 11 predicted proteins | sample L2c2metaG_FD_143038 | JGI IMG/M metagenome (GOLD analysis project Ga0193743, IMG submission 143038) | Soil microbial communities from a riparian zone of the East river system, Colorado, United States - L2c2 | ecosystem: Environmental > Terrestrial > Soil > Riparian zone | place: USA: East River...
GGGCGAGTAGCTCAATCGGATAGAGCACGAGCCTTCTAAGCTCGGGGTTGCAGGTTCGATCCCTGCCTCGCCTACCACCACCTCCGCGCGCCTATTCGAAAAGCCTCAGGCCTCCATCAGCTCGTCTTCTTTCGCTGAGTGGCAATGATCCTCGCTGACAACGCGCCGCCCCAGCGCATGACGCAGAGCCGCCAGTCCGATCAGCCCAATCGCCAGACCACACACGCCATTCCATCTCCAGTGCGCCCATGCCTTCGTCGCCAGCGCCGACCCCGCCGCCGCTCCCGTGAAGTACACCGTCATATACACCGTGTTCAGCCGGCTGCGCGCCGAAGGCACCAGACCGAAGATCCTCGTCTGGTTGGCCACCTGGCACATCTGTGCTCCCACATCCAGCACAATCACACCTACTGCCAGAGCAATCATGTGCGCCAGCACCGGCATGTGTACCAACTCCTCGCCCCACAGCAGCACATACGATAGCGCAAGCAGCGCCATTCCCATCCCGATCACCCATCGCGACCCATGACGGTCCGCCAGCCTGCCGGCCACAGGAGCCACCAGCGCTCCCGCCGCGCCCACCAGCCCGAACGTTCCGGCCACTCCCGCGCCCAGGTGATAGTGCGTCTCCAGCAGAAACACCAGCGTCGTCCAGAAGCAGCTGAACGAGGCGAACACCAGCCCTCCAACCGCGGCCGACTCCCGCAACAGCGGCTGCGTCCGGTACAGCGTCCACAGCGACCGCATCGCGTCGCCATAGCTCAGGCTCTGCTTCGGCGGAAGCTTCGGCATCACCTTCCACAGCAGCGGAACGAAAACGGCATTCATCACCGCCGCAACTGCGAACACCGATCGCCACCCCGCCACATGGCTCACCCAGCCCGCAAAGGTCCGCGCCAGCAGGATCCCCAGCAGCAACCCGGTCATCACCGTCCCGATGGCGCGGCCGCGTTGCTCATGGCTCACTAGGTCCGGAGCGATCGGCAGAACCACATGCGTTACCGAGGCCAGCACTCCAATCGCAATCGACCCAACGATCAGCCACGCCAGCGTGGGAGCCGCCGCCACCGCCACCAGCCCCACCGCCACCGCTGCATACAGCCGCATCATCAGCGCGCGGCGTTCCAGCACGTCTCCCATGGGAACGAAGAACAACAGCCCGATCGCATATCCAACCTGGGTCGCCGTAGCCACAAACCCCATCGTCCCCGCGCCCGCGTGGTAGGTCCGTCCCATTTCTTCCAGCAGCGGCTGGTTGTAGTACATCGTCGAAACTCCGACCGCACATGCCATCCCAAGAAAGGGAAGGGGAGTACGTGGAGTCGGGTTCGCTTTCGTCGTCATCGGGCAAAGACCTGAATTACCAGTGTAGAACTTTTCCCCACCTCTCCGCTCAACTCCCACCTCTTCGCTCAACTGTTCGCGCCCAAGCTGCCGTCATTCTGAGCCGTAGGCGAAGAATCTCAGTAGTTCGTTCTTGCTCCCATGCTGCCCTGACCCCATCGAAGCGTCGAAGCCGAGGAACCGGAATCCCCGGTGAGCTTGCTCGGTGGGGGGTGAGAAGAACCCCAGCCCTTCGACACTCTCCACGAAAAATGTTTAAACTCCAATCCCGAGGTATTTCATGACTCAACCCCAGGCGCTGACACAACTCAACGAAGACGAGCGGCTCTTCCGCGACACCGTAAGAAAGTTCGCCTCCGCCGAGATCGCCCCCCTCGTCCGCGCCATGGACGAGTCCCAGCAAATGGAGCCAAAACTCCTCCGCCAGCTCGCCGATCTCGGCCTCCTCTCCATTGAGATCCCCGAGCAGTACGGAGGCTCCGCCGGAACGTTTTTTGAAGCCATCCTTAGCGTCGAGGAGATCTCCGCCGTCGACCCTGCCGTAGGCGTCCTCGTCGACGTCCAGAACACCCTCGTCGTCAACGCCCTCAACCGCTGGGCCAGCGAAGACCAGAAAAAGAAGTACCTCACCAAACTAGCCAGTGGAACGATAGGTGCCTACGCCCTCTCCGAAGCCGCCTCCGGCTCCGATGCCTTCGCTCTTGAGACCCGCGCCGCCAAACTCGACAGCGGCGACTATGTCATCAACGGCCAAAAGTTGTGGATTACGAATGCAAAAGAAGCCGGCCTCTTCATCGTCTTCGCCACCATCGACCGCGCCGCCGGCTACAAAGGCATCACCGCCTTCTTAGTAGAAAAGGACACCCCCGGCTTCACCCTAGGCAAAAAGGAGGACAAGCTAGGCATCCGCGCCTCCTCCACCTGCGAGCTCATCTTTAGAGACTGCGTCGTACCCTCCGCAGCAGTTCTGGGAGAACCCGGCAAGGGATACAAGATCGCCATCGAGACCCTCAACGAAGGCCGCATCGGTATCGGAGCCCAGATGCTCGGCCTCGCCGAAGGCGCCTGGGGACACGCCGTACGCTGGGCCAAAGAGCGCAAGCAGTTCGGCAAGCCCATCGTCGACTTTCAGGCCATGCAGTTCCAGCTCGCCGAGATGGCCACCCAGATCGAGGCCGCCCGCCTCCTCGTCTACAACGCCGCAAGGTTGAAGGATGCCGGACAGGACTTCCTCAAAGAGGCCGCCATGGCCAAATACTTCGCCTCCCACGTCGCCGAGACCACCGCCTCACTCGCCGTCGAGGTCTACGGAGGCTCCGGCTTCGTCAAGGACTACCCCGTAGAAAAGCTCTACCGCGACGCCAAGATCGGCAAGATCTACGAGGGCACATCCTTCATGCAGCTCGCCACCATCGCCAAACTCACCCTATGAGGCAGGATGCCAATATCAGTCCATTACCCTGAGCAGAGCGAACCACAAGAGATGCATTATTGGCGCAAAGAGTATTTCGAACTTCTAAAGAAGGCAGCCGCCGACGCTGTATCCCAGTCGGCGAGATGGCAGAACTATGCCGATTTCTGTCTGGAGTACGAATGCGGCCTCCGTAAGCAGGCGTTTCTCATCCTTGAACGATTTATCTCTCACATGGAACGCGAGCCCTTCATTGAGAGACGTTGCTTCGTAAGCTGGCTTATGAAGACGGCCGAAGGACAAAAGGGCAGCCATATGCTCATTCCACGTCCACTTGCGGTTCGGATCGTGGAGCCCACTTTACTGGAATGGGCGGAAGTTGAACCGAGCAGTTCTGAGCCGCACCGCTGGATTGGAGGCTTGGAACATCTAGAGAAAGCCATTGAGCTTAATCCGACGGATCACATCGCCCTGAAGAAGTTGATCATCGTTCTTCTAAGTGCTGTTGACTACGCGGCTCATGAACTACCGTATGGTTACTTGGGCTCAGTATCCGAGGACTTAGCAGCTCTTAGCAAAGCCGAAGCTCTTTTGCCCCGACTAGCGAATGAGGACGACCGAGCAGCCTACGCGGTCGATATTGCAGAGCAGAGATACGTCATCCACGAATACCTTCGAAAGCAAAATCGCGGTACCTGATTTTCGGCGAAAGGCAGGCCGTCATGTCCGTCCAATACTGCATCCCCGTTATTCCGAGCGCAAACCTGGAGAGAAGTCTGCGTCTATGGGTAGATGGTCTCGAATTCTCCATGAGTTCAGAGATGCACAAAGACGGCAAGCTGATCTTCTGCATGCTTCGCAAGGACGACTTATGGTTCATGCTGAACCAGCGCGCCGGAACTCCCGTCAAGCCGGAAGACTACGAGGGCATCCGACTCTACTGGACGCCGACCGACATTCACCGAACCAGAGAGCGATTGAAGAGCCTCGGTTACGCTGTCTCAGAACTTGAAGATCGAGACTACGGGCAGACCGAGTTTTTCCTTACCGACGATGACGGCTATTCGCATTGCTTCGGCGTCCCTGTCGAGCGAAAATAACGCAGGCAAGGCAGATTTTCCATTTGGGAGATCTGCGAGGAAAGCTCTATGCGTGGTCTTGTCGTTCTCGCTCTGTTCGCAATTTCTGCATTAGGACAGGCGTTCAATCCGGTTGCCAAGGAAAGAGCGCCGGAATCGATTCTGCAATTGCCCGAGGGTGTTCGTCGGGATCTTGCTAATCGACAATGCGTCGTTCCGCAATACCTCGGTGATGTTGGTGCCGGGGACCAAGCCTATACGAAGGGCCATTTCCGGTCTGCCACTTCCGTTGACTACGCTGTCGTTTGCCATATTCCTACTCGCAAGATCCAGGACGTCCTCGTTTATTCGAATACGGAGGGTGCGTGGAACGGGGAAATTATTGACCAAGGGACGTTCGATCCTTCACCTCACGTAGATAAATGTGAGGCCACGGTCGACGTTGCCACCCCGAAATACATTCTCGATCATGCACGGGCGTATGCACCGGAGGAATTGAAGCACCTCCCACGACTGGACCACAGTGGCATCGATGTTGGCATCTGCGACAAGGCATCGATTATTCATTATTTCAGCAAGGGCAAATGGCGATACCTTCAGGGAGCGGACTAGCGCGTGTCATTCCGAGCGAAGCCGCGTGGCCGAGGCCCCCATATTTTTCGCTCAAAAACGCTGTCAAGCTCCAAAAACCCACAACTAAAACAAACCAAAAGAGATAGCCACTGCCGATTCCACCCTCTCCATCCGCTACACTTAAATCAGTGAAATCAGTAGAGAGCAAACCTCGGTTACAGTCTAAAACTATATAAATGAATACTTTGCAGGGGAATAAGCAATTATTCCAAGCATTTTCAATAACTTGCTGGACGAGTAGAAGGTAAGTCCAAAGCTAAGTTATTTGAATGGAAGACTTTGCGCAAAAGTGAGGGGGTGGGGTCACCCTGCCCGGACCAGTCGTCCCCGTCGGCTGACGATGGACAGCTTCTCGGACTTGAGAATCTTCCGCGCCTGATCCCGCGCATGACTCGACCACGGTCCAACCGGGTCCAGCCGAACATAGGTGAGCCAGTGGCGAAGGGCGCGCCGCCTCTGACCCTGCCGCTCATAGGCCAGCGCCAGGTTGTAGTGAGCATCGGCGTACTGCGGAACCAGAGCGACCGCCTTCTGGTACGAAACAATCGCATCGTCCAGAAGCTGCATCTCGTCCAGCACATTGCCCAGGTCGAAGAAGGCCAGGGCATACTCCGGATCGGCGATAGTGGCGCGGCGATAAAGGCTCTCGGCCTGCTCGAACTGCCGCATGTTGTAGTGGATCGTCCCCAGGTTGATCAGAGCAGGCGCATGATCCGGCTGCACCGCGAGAATCGCTTCATATAAGGTAGCGGCCTGGTGGAGTGTCGCGGCGGTCTCTTCCATCTGCACCGCGTGCAGAAACATCTCCTGCAGCTCTGCCGCTCTCTGCGCCGGATTCTGCATGCGAAGTTCGCCGCCCAGCACAACTCCGAGCCGCGGCCCCGCCGAGGCACCGAAATCGAAGGCCAGCTGCTGCGTCAGCGGATCGACCAGAAGGCCGTCCATCCGGAAGACCAGCCGCGATCCGCGCCGCATCGCCGAGCTCTCCAACAGAGGGTTCCGCATCCCGGCCATGCGCTGCATCGCGTCGATCGAGGTTCGGATGCTGGTGGCCGAGATCCGCGTGCGCGGCTGTGGGAGATGAGTCGACGGGGCGGCATGAGCCTGCAGATCGCGCAGTGCGCGAAGCTGGCTCAGGTCTTCGAAGGCATACTGCTCTTTGAGGGAGATAAGCCCTGCCCGTTCCCACGACTTCATCTGTCGTGTGTTCAGGTGCAGAATGCGAAGGACGTCTTGACGGCTATATCGGGTCACGTTCGGTGTCTCGGTCGGCAACCGTCTTGCATAAAGGCTTGTTTGGAGTATCCTTCGAAACTCCTGTGTCCATCAAGCGATTTACTTCGCTCTACGTTAAATTTCCGTGGATAACGTGTACCAAATCGGATTCGCCCGAGAGTCACGAGCACGCGCGCGCCGCTGCGCGAGCATCGCGGATCAGGTCCGGAATGCCCACGCCGCGATATCCATTGCCCAGCAACCACAGGCCGCCCAGCGAGCGGACCCGCTCCTCGAGCTCCGTCATCCGCTCCAGATGCCCGACCCCATACTGCGGCAATGACAATGGAAGCCGGCGAACCACCGTGACACGCGGCTCGGGTAGAGGGCCAAGAGTGCGGGCCAGCTCCATCCGCGCCACCGTCGCAATCTCATCGTTGCCGCAACGTAGAACGCGATCCGCCGAGCGGCCTCCAAAGAACGCCCGCAGCAGACGCCCGCCCGCGGGGACGCGGTCCACGAACTTCTGGTCCATGAACGTGCAGGCAAGCAGAAGGCTGTCGGAGCCGGGAGGGACAAGAAAACCGAAGCCCGGCGGAACCGGAGCCATAGCCGCATCGTCGAAGCCGAAGCCCACCACGACGGCCGAGCTCGCCTCCATCCGCATCAGCTCTGCCGCGCGCGCATCGACTGGCGTCAGCAGCGACTGCGCGACGTGCAGAGGAGTCGCGAGCATTACAGCATCGAACCGTTCCTGCCCGGCGGTCGTGCTCACGATCCAGCCGGAGCCGTCGCGGCTTATGGAAGTGGTCTCCACGCCAAAGTGAATCCACTCCTGCGGGATCGCCGCTACCATGCGGTCGATCAGGGTGCCGAGGCCGTTGCGCAGAGTCGTGAAGATCGGAGTCTTCTTCGCGGCCGTCTCTCGCGCCTGCAGTGCTGCGATCAGGCTGCCATGCTCCCGCTCCATCGCAACGAAGGGAGCCATCACGGCACGAACGCTTAGCTGGGTAACATCGCCGCCGAAGACGCCGCTCAGCAGAGGAGCGCCGATCTTCGCCAGCACCTCATCGCCGAAGTGACGGCGCACAAACTCGGCAACGCTCTCGTCCGCAGGCGGAGCCGAGTTTTTCAGTTCTTCCGCGCGAAGGATCTCGCGGCGAAAGGCCTGCTTCGCCTCGTCGCTGAACATGCTCGAAGCATCGAGCGCGGCGAGATCGGCCGGAACCATCATGCGCATCCCGCTGGGCATGGCCTTCAGGACGCCGTCGATGAGCACATAGGTGCGGCGCTCGTCATCGTTGGAGTAAATGAGTTCGTCTCCCAGGCCAAGCTCGACGGCCAACTCCCGAGCCCACGGCTTTTCGCTGACCCATCCGTCGGGCCCGCCCTCGATGACGAAGCCGCCCTCACGGACTGTCTCGATGATGCCGCCGAGCCGTGGCGAAGCCTCGTAGAGGGCGACTTGGAGGGAACTTTCTTTACCAAAGAGCTTCGCAAGCTCACAGGCCGCTGCCAGCCCTGCGATGCCACCGCCGAGGATCGCGATACGCCTCCGCGGAGCCGATGCCATCAACCCACCTTCGCGGGAACGGCTTCGGCGGCTTCAGGCAACGCTTCGCTCGTCGCAATCCCGGCCAGAGCCTGCGTGAGGGTGAGCGAATCGTTGAGGCTCTCGGCTCTCCACAGCTTCAGGCCGATCTCGGAGGCCAGTTGCCGGAAGGCGATGTCGATGTCATAGAGCACCTCGACGTGATCGCAGACAAAGCCGACGGGCTGCATGACGACGCCTGCGTGTCCTTCTTCTTTGAGAGCCTTGAGGGTGTCTTCCACAGTGGGACCGATCCACGGTCCTCCACTGACGCCCTGACTCTGGAAGGCGAAGTACCAGTCCTGCTCAGTGAGTCCGGCGCCGCGCAGCCGTTCGGCGACGAGAGCGGCGGTCCGCTTGGCCTCGACGGGATAAGGATCGGGCGTGTCTTGTGCCGGGGTTCCGGGACGCGCTCCTACGACGGACGCCTCTCCGGTCATGATGGTGCGACAGGGAACGCTGTGGGCGGTGAAGAGGACTGGAACGCGCGTCCCCGTCTCCATGCAGGCTGCTGTCCAGGCCGGCTCGAGCCTTTCCGCGAACGCCTCGACGAGCAGGAGATCCTCGGCCCAGTCGGCGACGAACTCCACCTCGAGGCCGGTCGCTGCCGCCATCAGGGCGCGCCGGTAGAGCCCGACGCTGGTGCGCGAGTTCTGCGGGGCTAGGCAGATGGCGCGAATCTTCTCCACGCCGTCGGCCCGCATCTGGGCGACTACGTCGGCAACGTAAGGAGACCAGTTGCGCATGGCGATGTAGACGCGGGTTCCGCCGAGCATCTGCTCGAGAGCGTGGCCCTGTGCCAGCGTCCACTTTGTCAGGTGCGGAGGCTCATCGCCTGGAGTCTCTTTGAGGCCGATCTGCGCGTAGCGATGCTTCAGCTCCTCGACGACTTCATAAGGCAGCGCGCGGCCTCCGGTCACCTTACTCAGATACTCGGCCATCTCTCCCAGCACGTTGGGAGTTCCATGGGCTAGCAGAAGTACGGCGCGGTGCATCGGACTCATCGGGCTCCATACTCCTTCACCCACTTCACCGTCTGGATGACGTTCTCGACGGGAGTTCCCGGCACGATTCCGTGGCCGAGATTGAAGATGTGTCCGGGACGTCCGCCTGCGGCATCGAGTACTTCATGTACGCGAGCGCGCAGCACCTCTTCCGGAGCGAAGAGCGCGATGGGATCGAGGTTGCCCTGCACGGCGCATCCTTCGCCGACGGCCTTCCATCCTTCAGAGAGCGGGGTGCGCCAGTCCAGGCCAATCACGTCAGCGCCGGTCTCGCGCATCGACGGCAGAAGGGAGGCGGTATCGACTCCGAAGTAGATGACCGGGACGCCGAGGGCCTGGATGCGGCGAATGAGCTCGGTGGTCGGAGCGAGGCAGTACTCGCGATAGTCAGTCACTCCAAGGGAGCCAACCCAGCTATCGAAGACCTGAATGACATCGGCGCCGGCCTCGACCTGCTGCGCCGCATAGGCGACGAGAACCTCGACGAGCTTTTCCATCAACAGCGGCCATGCCTCGCGGTCGCCGTACATCATGCGCTTGGTCTCGATGTAGTTGCGCGAGGACCCGCCCTCGATCATGTAGCTGGCGAGCGTGAAGGGTGCTCCACAGAACCCGATGATGCCGAGCTGATCGCCGTCGGCGCGAGGAGCGGAGAAGTGCTGCGCCACCTTCTCGATGGCCTGAGCAACATAGTTCAGTTCGTCGGTGCGATCGGTGCGTAGAGCGCGAACCTGTTCGAGGGTTCGGACCGGGGTATGCACCACCGGCCCCTCGCCGGCCAGGAACTCGAAGTCGACGCCCATGGGGGTGAAGGGCAACAGCAGATCGGCGAAGATGATGGCGGCGTCCACGCCCAGCCGCTCTGCGGCGGTGATGGTAACCTCGGCGGCGATCTCGGGGGTGCGGCAGATATCGAGCAGAGAATGGTGCTTCCGTACCGCCATGTACTCCGGCATGTACCGTCCCGCCTGCCGTAGCAACCATACCGGGGTACGGTCGACCGGCTGGCGCAGACATGCTCTAACAAAACGGCTTGTGCCTTGTGTGGGCGAATCCACAATAGCCGCAATCTTTCCCTCTACGGATGCATCCCTCAACGCCGATCTCCTTATTCTTGAGCCTAGCACCGGCCGGAGCGGTCTTCCACCGGACGGCACGATTGCGTGCGATATGCGAATCGTGCCCGAATCAGAGAGAAAGAGCCCTATTCCTTCTTTAAATAAGAAGGACGAGGCCGCTGGAGGGACGAAGAGACGATTCGCACGGGGCTTATGGCGCAAAGGCCTTTATCTTCAGTCTTCTATGCGAAAACTGCACTCTTCGATGACGGGGTTGGTGAGAACCTCGCGGGCGATCCGCTTCACCTCGGCCTCGGCCTCGGCGCGCTCCAGCCCCTCATCGAGGGTCAGCACAAAGTACTTACCCTGCCGGACATCGGCGACTCCGCGATACTGCATCCTCTTGAGCGCGTCCGCGACGGTCTGCCCTTGGGCATCCAGCACGGTCCGTTTCAGCGTGACATAGACATGAGCCTTCATCTTGTTTGATTATAGACATGGTGCGTTCCTCAGCATCGGAGTGTCACTCAGGAGTGGTACTCGATCTATTCACGGGCCATCTCGGTCCCCATCCGACGTTATCCCATTTTTTGCGAACAACGAGAAGAGAATTCATACCCTATGCCGAACTACCTTGAGCTCCCCGTGGGCAGCGATTCGCCCGAGGTAATCAACGCCGTCATTGAGATTCCGCTAGAGGGAATCAACAAGTACGAGTACGACAAGCAGCTCCATGTCTTTCGTCTCGACCGTAACCTCTATTCGCCCGTGCACTACCCCGGCGACTACGGTTTCATCCCCTCGACCCTGGCTGACGATGGCGACCCTCTGGATGTGCTGGTTCTGGTCGATGCATCAAGCTTTCCCGGCTGCGTGATGGAGGTTCGCCCGATCGGCCTGCTGGAGATGCGCGATCAGGGATTGGGTGACGAGAAGGTACTGGCCGTAGGCAAGGGAAACCCTCGCTACAAGGACGTCTGGAACTTTTCTGAGATCTACCCTCACATGCTGAAGGAGATCACGCACTTCTTCTCGATCTACAAGGATCTGGAAGGCAAGCGCGTCGAGGTGAAGGGATGGCAGGATGCCTCCTTCGCCCGGGCCAAGGTTCTGGAGGCGCAGCAGCGCTTCATCGATAACAAGGCCGAATCGAAGGCTGTGGTGGCCAAGTAAACATGCTGCTGTTTGAGACAGGTGCCGGGAGCGATAATGGTTCCCGGCTGTCTGGACTCGCTTGTTCACAGGCAGCTTCGATCTGCATGGAACGTCCGGCGAGTCCTATTCATCGATTCATGATGCAATTGCCCGGACAGACGAGGGTGGCCACGGTATAATCACCTGAAAGCCCGAGCAAAACAGGGTTCGGAGAGTTGGCCGAGTGGCTGAAGGCGGCGGTTTGCTAAACCGTTATAGGGTCAAAAGCTCTATCGGGGGTTCGAATCCCCCACTCTCCGCCAGAATTCTTTCGCTTCCCCACCAATCATCCAGTACAAGAAAACCGGGCGATCTGGCTCAGCATTGGTACGCCCTTGCTGTAGTTGAGGTCGAGGTTGTTCCCCCTCCGCAATACTGACCAAGCCTGTCAATCCCAAACTTCATCACTCCAATGCAGGAAATTGTGCAGATAAGTGTTCTTTATATATGAATATTGTAATATTCATATATGCAAGATTCATTGCGTCAATTCAAGGCCGACATATTCCAGGCCCTTGCTCATCCCACCAGGATCGCCAT
>Ga0193743_1003192_pt1 | contig 11064 bp, 13 predicted proteins | sample L2c2metaG_FD_143038 | JGI IMG/M metagenome (GOLD analysis project Ga0193743, IMG submission 143038) | Soil microbial communities from a riparian zone of the East river system, Colorado, United States - L2c2 | ecosystem: Environmental > Terrestrial > Soil > Riparian zone | place: USA: East River...
GATTGCAACCGGAGCCGTTATTAGATTCTTTGAAGCGTCGTTTGTTCCGGCTGTTTATCTCGGCGGCTGTAGCTCCGGCGATGACAGCCATTCATTTATGTGCGAAGCGGTTTCTAGCTGCCTCGCTTTTGTTTCGAGAGCATCGCGCTCCCTGCCGTGAGGAAGTTTTTCAGCCTCGCTTTTGCAGGCTTCGGATAGCTGGTGCCACTTCTGTTCAAGAGTTGTTTTGCTTCGCATGGTCGCTCCCTGAGGGTCCTAAAACAGGGGTTTGAGGTCTTAAGGAAAATACTACGTCGCCAACTTCCAGTTCCGTGCGATTCCGGACAAGCAACAGATTTAATTTTTGCGTGAGTTTGGAACGGTCGTTTCGTTTGAGGAAGAAAATGAATGGTTACGCCAATAGGTCCGCGCCGGCCTGCGTGACAATGATACAGGCGCCGGACGGATGCATGGTGACGTAGCCTCGCTGGACCGCGGCCTTTACCGCGGCGCCGTACTCCGAATAGCTGCCGCCGGCATCTTTGAATTGGGAGTTGAGGATCCCGGCCGCTTAGATCGGGCAGTGTGTCGCAAATTCAACTACTGGGGACGTGCTCTTGGCGGGCTAATTGGAGATTTAGCCGATTGGCGTGACTGAGGCCGACCAGTGCGATTGCCCAACGTCTAGTGCGCGCACCATATATTACGTTAAGACACGCCATTCCTTCTCACGGCAGGTGCGATTGCTTCGATCGAAGCGTGTGATGCCTCGGTGGTCAGTTCTTGACCGGCGCGTAGAGCGCAACCGGCCCCGGCTCGGTCATCGCCGGCGGCGTTTTTGTTTCAATCGGCTTGAGCGGGCTGTCGTCTTCGAGGGACTTATCAAGCAAGCCCCGGATCGTCGATTTGACGTCGCCGGGGCCGCGATCGCTCATATCGGTGTGCTGGTAGCCGGTCTGCACAACCGTAATACCGGACTTCTCGCAGGCTTCCTCATTGGGAACGACACCGGGATCGGCCTTGAACACCGGATCCTTCGAACGGAAAGACAGGATCTTGAATTTGCCCTCCGTCATAAACGGCACGCGCAGATTGTCGAGCGTGACGACCTTCTTGATTTGATCGGGATACATCTTGGCGAAGTACATCGAGATGTCACCGCCATTGGAATGTCCCACCATGGTCAGGCGATCATAATCGGCGTTCGGCTGGACCTTCTGCATTTCTTCGACGGCGAACCTTATGTTGGCAATGCCGCGCAGGTACTGCGGCTGACGGCCGACATAGAGCTCGCCGACTTTCGTCACCATAGGTGCATCGGTCGGCAGATCATGCTGGATGCTGATGGCGATGTAGCCGCGCGCGGCAAAAACGTTCGCCAGGAAAGAGTACTCGGAGAATTTGACGCTGTTGCCGTGGTTGAGGATCGCCACCGGCAGCGTGATCATGCCGGCACTCGCCTGCATTTCCTTGTCGCGCCGTACGGCGACATCCACCGCGACCGGACGGTTATCGCGCGCCGGATCGTTGAACGTCAGGGTCTCGTGGCGGATCGCCCATTTGCTCGTGGTGAAATACGCGACCGTCACCAGCGCGGAAAGCGAAACGAGAACAGTAATTCCACGTTTCATGTTCGTCCTCGGCGCACCGACCTCGGGGGACCAGATTCTAGGAAGATTAAATGCTGTGAATTGACCGCCTGACCATTGTGCGGCGCACCCTTGTGCCGATGCACAATCAAGGGATACGGGCGGTTCGTCCTCACTGTGGGACGGCACAAATCAAGGTTTGGTTCAGTCCTGGGTAAAGGCTTGGTAATAACGGCCCTCTGGGCAGTTCGTTCCACCGGGCCGCTGGTCAGGGCGCGGTCGGCCGCGCTCGACCTCCTTGCGCGCCTTCACAACGCTCCCAATTCCCAAATTGGCACCTTTGAGACACGCCGACTGCATTAAGCAATGTCCGCTTTCAGGGGGATAGTGTTGCAAAAGTCCGAAAATGCCGTGCGACTAATTTTCGGCTAAACAACAAAACAAGCGGCAATCGTCGATCGATGTAGCCTCAAACGCGCCACCGAAGTCGCCTGCGAGTTCGTCGCAGAATGAAGTAGTCCCCCACATCAACATTCGATCGTCGCACCTATGACCCGGAAAATTTGTGATCGGTGAGACAAAAAGACTTTTTCAACATGGGGTAATTCCGGGGATCGAGCCGGACAAAGGCAAAGGAATCAGCTCTCCAGGAACGTATGAGGCCAGCCTCATGTGGCCTCGCAACGATGGAGAGCGGCAATGGAATACTATGTCGGACTGGACGTGTCGTTGAAGCAAACATCGATCTGCGTGGTGGACCAGACGGGATCGGTCGTGCGAGAGGGCGTCGTCGATTCAGATCCTGAGGCGATCTCAGTTTACGTGAGGTCAAAGGCGTCGGGCGCGGTACGCGTCGGCCTCGAGACCGGACCGACGTCCACCTGGCTATGGACTGAGCTTAAGCGCCTTGGCTTGCCGGTGATCTGTATCGACGCGCGCCATGCTAAGGCGGTGCTTAAGATGCAGCATGTACGCGGCCTTCTCAAGAACCTCGGTCTCGTCATCGGCCGTGCCAAGTTCAATGTCTTCAACGTGCGAGCCGAGGAGTTGATCGATGGCCATCCTGAGCTGATAGCTGCGATCAGACCGCTGCTCGAAGCGCGCAATGCCGTCGAGCAGCAGGTCAATGAGCTCGACCGCAAGGTCATGAAACTGGCTCGCCATGATGCTCAGGTCCGCCGGTTTATGACGGTACCTGGAGTAGGTCCGATCACCCGCGCTCGCCTTCAAGGCAACGATTGACGATCCGGCACGGTTTGCGCGATCGAGAAGCGTAGGTGGTTACGTTGGGCTAACCAGTAGACGCTATGCCTCTGGAGAGGTCGATTGGACCGGTCGCATCTCAAAGTGTGGCGACGCGATGCTGCGAAGTTATCTGTTTGAAGCAGCCGGGGTTCTGCTGACCCGCGTCCCGAGATGGTCGGCCGTGAAGGCCTGGGGGGCGAAGCTCGCCAAGCGCAACGGGCTTCGCAAGGCCAAGGTTGCGGTCGCGCGTAAGCTCGCGGTCCTTCTGCATCGTATGTGGATCGACGGAACCGAATTCAACTGGTCGAAGAAGGAGATTGCTGCCTAGCGCGAAGAATACTGAGAACCTGCCAAGCGGTGGGAACAGACGTCCCTGCCGGGACGATGGCGATGGTGAGTTCGCCCGATTTTTTGCGAGCGTCCGAAAGGCCGACCGCGATTTCAACATTGAACCGCCAGCGTCACCTTACGCCATCATGCGGAGGGCTTGCCCCTACCGCGGAGAGAACAGTGGCCCGGCAGGGATGATCGTTGGAGAGCTTGACACCCTGACCCGGAATTAGAGAACAATATCGGCAGTTTTGAGACATGCCCCGATGTCTGCTTCCCGGTCGCTATCAGAGGGAAAGCGGACGTGACGCGGACATCGTCAAAACGACGCCTTTGACCCATGCCAGAAGTGATCTCGTCCAATGAACGGCGCAGCGATGCATGCAGTTTCAGTGCGCCCGAGTTACCTCGTGGCATATCGAGCAAATCCCACCGCGTTTTTCAAATCCGCATCAAGGGCAAATGACGCCGTGATTTGCTGGATTTGCTGAACGCGGGCCACTCCGAGACTGCGCTGAATACAGCCGTCGCAATATGAACGCTCCCGATGCGAACGAAGAAACTTAGCAACTCGCTCGGGAACCGTCATGGTTGGCACTACGTCGTCGGCGTGCCGGTATTGAGCAAATTGGAAACGGCCGTGACAAGCTGCGCAGGCGCGAATGGCTTTTGCAAAAGGATGCTGTTGGGCACGCCTTGCGATGCCCATTCATCCGCCGCCGCTCCGGTCATGTAGACGACGGGACACCCAGGGGTGACTTCCCTGATTTGTCTAGCGACGTCCCAGCCGCTCGTCCTGCCCTTCAAGTTGACGTCGGTAACGAGGGCCACATAGTTTTTGAGACCGCCCTTGAACAAGGTCAGAGCTTCTTCGCCAGAAGAGAGAATGTCGGTTGCAAAACCGCCATCGGTTAGCGCCTCCTCCACGATACCCTGCAGAGGGTACTCGTCCTCGATGACGAGAATAACGGGCAACTCAGACACACCATTCCCCCGACGTTACGACGATGTGCTAGGACGACGCAACTCACATGAACACAATAATGAGAGCCATGCCGATCAGGGTGTACAAGCCCGTAACGGTTACGCCGAGAAAGACATCGGCCATGACGCTGTCAGACGGGAGCTTGATGTGGTTGCTAGGCATCGCCGCTCCCTTACCAATTGCTGATTCCAAATAGATCACGCGGGAGCTGGGGGATCGTTCCGGAGAAATGTACAAAAGTATACTTAAGGATGGGGACCGGGAACCGGAGAGCCAGAGTCCCTAACACCTCCGGAACAGACATCCATCGTAGTTCTCGATCGCCTCCGTGGCGGCGGCGCGCAGCGTCTTGCCCGCGGCCATCGCATCGATCGCCCACTTTGCGATCACCATCATGTCGATGCCCGCCCAGCAAGTAATCGAGCAAGTTCTCAAGTCAAGCTATACGCAGGTTAAGCGTCGACCGCGTGAGCTACAAAGATACCAGTGCTAAACAGACCTAGAAATGCCGCGACTGCTTCAATCATTTTGACGCCTTAAGTTGGTCAGTGGCGACGCCCCAGCCCAGAAGCATCAACATCCCCGGCAGATCGATCCTATCATCTTGTCGACCTTCGCTTCTTCACGGTCGATAGCGGGATTGGTGCCAAGCGGTGGTCCTTTCATCGGACGTTCAGTGCCGGATGACGAGAGCGCCGTGCCCAACGAGTTAGTGCCAGGTGCGGCGGCGGTGGTGCCGAAGGCGCCGCCCGTCATGGACATATGAGACGATCCCATGCCATGCGCTCCCATGCCGCCGCGGGCAAACGCCGCGGTGGTTGAAACGCCAACGCAAAGGGTGATGCAAAGAACGGAAAGGGTTTTCATGCCGAGACTCCCTCGTTAGCCCCAGCAGCCGGGGGCGGCTCTGAAGGAATTTCGATTGCGCCGGCCCTCGACACCGCCGCGGCCGTAATCATCCTCGCGTCGCTGCTACCCTGCGAATCGTTGCCTGGGCCCAAGTTGTTAAGGAAGATACCAGCCGTACCCGCGACTGCGACGATTACAGTTACTATCACGGGTATCAAGTCACCGCGTGGGTCTTTTCTTTGAGCGTGGATCTTCATGTTCTGCCCAATTCGTTGCTCGATGTCCGTCAAGCTGATGTAGGTTCGCAATCCGCCGACACCATTAAATTGAATTTTATTCCGTGCGTTTTGACAGGCACACGAGCCAAGCGGCATCAAGTATTTGACTGATCGTGAAGCCGCTACAGATTGCGGCGGTGCGGCCTGCACATCACGTAAGAACAACGTAGATCGATTGGAGTAAATGCAATGCGTTCTGTTTTGGCCTTAGGCCTGTTGATCACCCTGTGTGCTTCTGCTGACGCCGCAACGGTGCCTCACTCTAAACCGCCACATGTCATCGTTCGTCACAGCCAAGATGTGATTCCACGCTTCGCCGTTCCGCCGGTTCACTACGACGACACCCCTAGCTACGACGATCCGTCCAAATTTGGCGGCTGATGGTCTGTTTTTTTCTGCCCATTGTCCCGGTGTTCCGCTGGTTGTACGAACTAGGACCAATCTGAGATGGACGGCACCGCAACGGCGGTGGGTAATCGCCGATCCCTTGTCCCCCTGACCTCTTGAACAAGGTGCCCGCCGTCGCTCCGGGGGCTTGGGGGGCAGGATCGGAGCGACGACGGGGGCGTTCCGATCACGGGTGATGCTCGGGATCGGTTGATCGTCGCGCCGACGAAATGAGAAATCCGGCCCTCGGCTGTTGACTGCCCGATCATCATAAGGCGCGCTGACCTGCCGAGGGCAGCGCCCGGTCGGGTGTACGACGACCGGAAACGCGAAATTGTGTCGGCCACGTCGGGGGCAAGGCCGACTGCCGACTCTGGGCGACTAGACTTTGCGAGACGTCCCCCAGCCCACCCCACAGGGCGAACACTCCGCTCGCCTAACGGGGATCGAGCCACGCCGGTAACCGTCGCACATGCTCGAATGCCGCTGTGCGCGTTAACGCCCTTTCGCAGATTTGTCCTGGCCTCGGAATCAACAACCTGCCCGGAGAATAAATCCGCCGCTGGCACTGTGGATCATGGGTGTTTCATTCGGTCCATCCACCTTGCGGCGCAACCGCCCCATGTGCACATCCACAAGATTCGTATCTGGAATGAATTTGTAATCCCAGACCTCCTGAAGAAGCGTGTCGCGCTTCAGCAATAGATTGCTGTGCTGCATCATATATTTGAGCAAGCGGAATTCCCGAGGCCGCAAGTCGATCCTGCGGCTATCGCGCTTGGCGGTACGTTCAATAAGATCGACTTCCAGCGTGCCCACCCGCAGTGTCGTCTCACGCACTTCGCTCGGCCGTTGAAGTAATGCTTCAAGCCTAGCCAAGCGGCCGGCAATTACGAACGGATCGATGGCACTGCTTGTGCCGAGCGACAGCGGGACGATAAATCTGGCGTTGCCGGCGCTGGGAGGGTTCCTTGCATCGCGTGCCGGCGCGACAGTTGCGCAACACGAAACATCAAGTGAGGCTGTCGGGCTGCTGTCGAAATTCAAGGAGACGTGGTACGCTTTATCGCCTATCATTTTTTGCCTCGTATTCCGATTGCGACGAGTGCCGCGGAATGCGGCCGTGCATGGCTCGTACTTACAACTTCGAGAATTCCGATCTCAAAGGGCCGAGCGTGCGCTTCGATGAAACAGGGGCGCTGCGCCTTTCATTGGCAGGGATGTCTGATCCCTTAGGAGATCCCTTAGACGTCTCGGAGAGTTGTCGCTCGCTGATGACGTTATGTCGCCAGCGCGCCGGGGTTTCACCGGTGAGGCGCTTGAAGACGGTCGAGAAGTGCGCCTGAGCCTGGAAGCCCAGGGTCACCGCTACTTCGGCAAGCGGCGTGCCCGTGTTCGATAGTATCGCCTTTGCATTTTCGATGCGTTGGCAGAGGAGATAGTCGTGCGGACGATACCCGGTCGCTGCTCGGAACTGCGCCGCGAAATGCATTCGCGACAGGCCTGCCACCGCGGCCAAATCGGCAAGACTCAGGGGCTCGCGGAAGTGTGCATCGACATACTCCTGTACGCGTCTTAACCGCCACCTGGGCAGGGCATTTACTGTCGATTGCGGTCGCTTCATTCTCGCGATGTGCATTACGAGAGTTTGGCCGACGCTCTCAACGTACAGTCCGTCGCCGGCGTCGCCTCGTTCGATCAGCGAGCGGCACAACAATTCCGCCAGCGGATCGCGGACAACGAGATCATTCAGCGGGTTAGGGTGCGCTGAGTCTTGGCGTCTTCGGAGGTAATCGTTCGATACATGGAAGTGAATGAAGTCGCACGGCGCATGAAACTCGGCGGCCAGTAGCTGGGACGGCCCAGTGACGTGCAATGTTCCCGCACGCATGATCCCGTCGAACACGGAATGTGGGCCTCTCGCGAGCTTGAGTCGCGTGGTCTTCAGAGCAACACCAATAACGTGCCGGTCGGACGACGACACCACCTTCTCGTAGCGGCACGAACTCCTGGGATCGACCCACCGCGATACCAGGATGTCCGCCTCGATTGGCAGTCGTCCGGCTCCCGCAAGGCAACGCCAGGTTCGCTCTGCATAAATGCCCGGCAGGCTTGTGTCATAGCCCACGCCGGCAGTTTGCATAGAGCGACAGGCGGCGGCGCGCTGGAGATTTGGTTTTGTGCTGAAAGTCTGCAAACGCATCGCTTATCCTCTCTAATGAGGAACGAGCACGAGCCTATTGTAACGCCAGAGACTTCTCCGCTGTCGTACTCGTCGCGTTAGATGTTCGTCCTAGGCCGCGTCGCCCGGCGCATTCCTGGGTCAATTTCAAGGCCACCTTAGTCTGATCGAGGCGAACGGCTCGATCCTACGGAGGTTGTTTCGAATGTCGTGTTGGTTTGGGGTGCCCCATACCTTGGTTTAGCCGCGGGAGAACTCGCTCAGACACGCTGATGGCTGCCTCTCGCTTGCTAGATAGGTGCGGCGCTGAAAAGAATCCACCACGCCTTGAGCGGACACTCGTCAATCCCAGGCCACTAAATAGAATCTCAGAACACATAAAATTTTTTTTAGTTGAGGAACTCGCAGTGGCTAGCGATGCTCCGTTTTCGCCGCCTGTCATCGTCCACTGATGGACGGCGTGGACTCTAAGGAGGCGTAAATGGCGGAGATCGGTGCTCTTCATCACTTGATCACACGACGGCAGCTGCTGGGTGCGGCAGGTGTGGGAGCCTTGGCTCTTACAAATCCGAGCTGGGCAGAGACGACGATTGATCTTCCGCTACCCGGTGGCCCCGGAGCGCGGCCGATCACGACCGGCTTTCCACAGAAAGGGCCGATGATCTTGCAGCGGACCCGTCCACCGCTACTGGAAACGCCGTTTGAAGTTTTCGATAAGGGTGTCTTCACCCCCAACGATCAATTCTACGTACGCTGGCACTGGGCGGTGATTCCGACCGATATTGATATCGGCAAGTTTAGCCTGACGGTGCGCGGCCATGTGAATCAAACGTTGTCGCTATCGCTGAACGATATCCTTCACGGATTGCCGAGTGTTGAATTGTCCGCAGTGAATCAGTGCTCCGGCAACTCGCGAGGCTTCTTCCAGCCTCGCGTACCCGGCGGGGAATGGGCGAACGGCGCCATGGGCAACGCTCTCTGGACCGGGGTCCGTCTGAAGGATGTGCTGGATAAAGCTGGCGTGAAGCCGGGTGCCGTACAGGTCCGGTTCAAGGGCCTGGAAGAGCCGGTCGTGACAGATGCGCCGCATTTCATGAAGTCGCTGGACATCGACCACGCGCGCGATGGTGAAGTGATGATCGCCTATGCCATGAACGGCGAGCAACTACCTTTGGTGAACGGATTTCCGCTGCGGCTGGTCGTGCCCGGTTGGTATGCGACCTATTGGGTCAAAATGCTAAATGATATTGAAGTGCTGGATCAGCCCGACACGAATTACTGGACAAAAGTTGCCTACACCATTCCCGATACGCCACACGCCAGCATTAAGCCGGGCGAAACGAACGTAAAGATGGTTCCGATCAACCGAATGGTGCCCAGGTCCTTCGTCACAAATATTGCGTCTGGCCACGAGGTGAATGCCGCTGCGCCGACGACGTTGCGCGGCATCGCGTTCGGGGGCGATTGCGGCGTGGCAAGCGTCGATTACTCAATCGATCGCGGCCAAAGCTGGCACCAGGCGCAACTGGGAAAAGACGAAGGCAAATATGGATTTCGGCAGTGGCAGACCCAGTTCGTGCTGCCTTCGCCCGGGAAGTATAGTTTGTTGACCCGCTGCACCAATAGCAACGGCGTGGCGCAACCCGACACACCCAATTGGAATCCCGCCGGCTTCATGCGCAACGTCGTGGAATCGGTCGATGTGTTAGCGGTATGACGAAGTATCAAAATGTTTCGCAATCTGCTGCCGGCCGTCATTTTGTTGAGCGCGGCCTCAACGCCTTTCATCGCGCGCGCTGCCACACCCTTCGAACTGAAGCCGGTGAAGATCGATCTGCCTGACAGCGACAGGATGTTCCCCGCCGGTCCGGGTTCGGACGCGATCAACAACAACTGTCTTGCCTGTCACTCCGCTGACATGGTGTTGAACCAGCCGGCATTGTCGAAGCAAGCCTGGACAGCGGAAGTCAACAAGATGATCAACAACTATAAGGCCCCGGTCGCCCCGGAAGACGTCGGTTCGATCGTTGAATATCTGACTGGCCTCAAGGGCGCGAAATAGAAGATCGCCTACCGGCCTCTTGTCCACCGCGAGCGCCCCATGCAACAAGCTGCCGCAGAGCTAACCCCTGAAACCACGAAGAGCACACAATGAAAAGACTGACGCTGAGCGCGCTGGTTGTCATCGCATCGTCGGCCGCCGCATCCGCGGCGCTGGCGCAGGATGTCGCAGCCGGCAAGACGTCGTTCAACAAATGCATGGCCTGCCACGCGATCGGCACAGGCGCCAAGAACAAGGTCGGCCCGGAGCTCGACGGACTAGACGGCCGCAAGTCCGGTACCGCGCCGGATTATTCCTATTCGGACGCCAACAAGAATTCCGGCATCACCTGGAACGAGGCTCAATTCAAGGACTACATCAAGGACCCGAAGGCGAAGATTCCCGGCACCAAGATGGCGTTCGCCGGCATCAAGAACGAGAAAGAGATCAACGATCTCTGGGCGTTCATTGCGCAATACGACAAGGACGGAAAGACCAAGTAGCGGCCTCGCAGCGCCTGTCGGCGACAGGCGATCTGAAAAGACAAAGCGCCTCAGCCCGCGCCATGTCTGCTGTGGGGTCAATCGCGCCATTCTGACTGCGTGCCGACGACTTCCGGTCTACCCCGATAAGCAGACAATCCCGAAGGCGGTCGGCACTTCGCAAAAGTGCCAAAGGCGACATCGCGCCGAAGCTGAGGGGATTTAAAAAACGCTGCCCGAAGGCGGACTCCTTCCGGCCACGCCAATTCCAATGCCTTGGGCGGAGCGACGAGTGCGCGAGTGAAAGCCGGGGAGCGCGTGATGCTGCTGCCGGCTTGCGCGTTGCTTCTATTAGCCGTTTCCAAGCGGGACAGCCACATAGTGAGAGGCATCGCCGGAGCGAACTCTCATCAGAACGCTGTTCTTGTTGTCGGCGTCCGCGGCCTTGACTGCGTCACGGACGTCGCCGGGGTTCGCCACGCTTTTCCCAGCAACCTCGAGAATAACATCGCCTTCCTTGAAGCCTCTGTCTGCAGCGGCGCTCTTCGGATCGACGTCGGTGACAACGACGCCGTTTTTACCTGCACCCGCAACTGAACTCGCGGGCGCGACCGTCAGGCCAAGTCGTGGAACATCCGAACCATGAGCGGGATCGGCGTTCGCCTCCTGCGTAGCAGGCAACTGACCCAAGGTAAGATTGACGGCCTCGTCTTTTCC
>Ga0193743_1003193_pt1 | contig 11057 bp, 11 predicted proteins | sample L2c2metaG_FD_143038 | JGI IMG/M metagenome (GOLD analysis project Ga0193743, IMG submission 143038) | Soil microbial communities from a riparian zone of the East river system, Colorado, United States - L2c2 | ecosystem: Environmental > Terrestrial > Soil > Riparian zone | place: USA: East River...
CTGGTGTTCATCTCCCTGCGCGTGCGGCCAGGTATCGAGGAGCGCCTGCATGCGGCGTTGTTCGTCGATCCACTGGCCGGGGTGACCACCGGTGCGGGCGACTGGCGCGGCCGGGTGGCCGTGCGCGATCTCTTCGCCATCGCCGGCCGCATCGTCGGTGAACGCAGCACCGAACGCGCCTTCGCCGAGTACGGCATTCGTCGCGGAAAGGAGCTGCAGCCGGGCCAGTTGGCCGACCGCTCGCTGATCCAGTTCACCGAGCGCCTTCTGGCCGGCGCGGTCGGGGCGGCCAGTGCCCGGCGCATCCTGATCAGCGCGCTGTCGGGCACGGGCCTGGACATCGCCGAGGCCATGGCGCTGATGGACGAAGCTTCGCAGGAACTGCGTTTCAACCGGGAGCTGCTTTCCACCACGCTTGAGAACGTGTCGCAGGGCATCAGCGTGGTCGACGCGACGATGCGCCTGGTGGCCTGGAACCGGCGCTACGTGGAGTTGTTCGATTACCCCGAAGGCATGGTGTACGTAGGGCTGCCGGTGAGTGACCTGATCCGCTGGAACGCAGAACACGGCGAATGCGGCGCGGGTGAAGTGGAGCAACACATCGCCAAGCGCATTGGCTACATGCGGGCGGGCTCGCCACACCTGTTCCAGCGTGTCCGCCCGGATGGCACGGTGATTGAAATGCGCGGCCGCGCACTACCGGGCGGTGGTTATGTCACCACCTACACCGATGTCACCGCGTACAAACACGCCGAGCTGGCCTTGATCGAGGCCAACGAAACCCTGGAACAACGCGTGGATCTGCGCACCGCGGAACTCTCCGAGGCACTGGCGGACACCGCCAAGGCACGCCTTGATGCGGAAACGGCCAATGCCTCGAAGACGCGGTTCCTGGCAGCGGCGAGCCACGATCTTCTGCAGCCGCTGAACGCGGCCAGGCTGTTTACCTCCGCCTTGCGGCAGTATCCCAAGCTCGATGAGGAAAGCGCCCAGCTGGCCGAACGCATCGATGCATCCTTCCGCGCCGCGGAAGATCTGCTCGATGCCCTGCTCGATGTCTCGCGCCTTGACGCCGGCAGCTACCGGCCTGACGTTAGCGCCTTCTCTCTCACGGACCTGTTCAATTCCCTGAAACCGCAATTTGCCGTGGTGGCCGAGCAGCGCGGCATCGCTTTCGACGTGGTGCCTACCACCTTGTCGGTGCGCAGCGACCCGCAGCTCCTTCGCCGGATCGTGCAGAACTTCCTTTCCAATGCCCTGCGCTACACGCGGCGTGGGCGCGTATTGATGGGCGCGCGACGCAGTGGCGATGAGGTGCGCATCGAGGTATGGGACACCGGCCCGGGTATTGCCCTGGACCAGCAGGCCAGGATCTTCGGTGAGTTCCAGCGACTGGACCGTCCCTCACCGTGGGGCGAGAAAGGCCTGGGCCTGGGGCTTTCCATCTGTGAGCGTATTTCAACCATCCTCGGGCACCGGCTGGATCTCCACTCCGAAGCTGGCACAGGCAGCTGCTTCAGCGTGACGGTGCCGCGCACCGCGTACGTGGCACCGAAGCAGGTGCGGCCGATGACGTTGCCCGGCGGCGAGCAACTTCCGCTGCGCGTGCTGTGCCTGGACAACGACGCCACCATTCTTGAAGGCATGCGCGCACTACTGGGTCGTTGGGGCGTCACCTGCCTTACTGCGGAAAACGAAGCGGAGGCCGAGGCCATCCTGCGTGGCGAGGCGGTGGATCTGATCCTTGCCGACTTCCACCTTGATGACCACGCGGACGGCCTGGATGTACTTGAACGCTTCGGCAAGATCCTGCCAAATCTTCCGCCGGCGGCGCTTATCACCGCGAACAATAGTCCGCAGCTACTCCAGCGAGCCCGTGCGCTCGGCTATCCGCTGTTGCACAAACCAGCCAAGCCGGCGGCGCTGCGCGCACTGCTGGTGGCCTTGGCGCGGCGCAAGTCGACGGCCCGGGACGATGACGATTGGCGGCAGAATATTGCCTAGCGCCCAACTTGAGCGATAGCTTCCCATATGCATCCCCTGACCACTCTCCTTGATTGGCTACCTGTCTGGGACTTCTAGCCAACCGCGCTGAGACTTGCGTCCCACTCCTGTCATCGGTCGTGAAAAGTTGCCGGTTTGGCCTATAAATTCAGGCCCCGCCAGAAGTGTGTGGTGCAATGATGCGGGCGTCAGAGTCCTCGAGAAAGTGATGACCTGACGGTATGCATTTCGTTCTGCCGAAATGCATGCGGAGCGTGCACTTGCCCGACTTCAACAGTCCGGGCGCTCTTATGACAAGGGCGGCATGTGACCACTATGAGAGCCATCCCTACAATCATTGCTGCGACCTCGATGGCGGTCCTATCCGTCACTCCCGTCTGCGGCGCCGACATACCTATAACCAGGGTCCGCCAAATTGCGGGCTCAGTCGCACCGACGACGGTGCAGGCTGCGCACGTCGTCTCCCAAGCACCACGCGTTAGCGCAAGCCGTGCGGCGATCGCGGACGACGAAGCCGTCTGCATAGGGACGGATCCTGCAGGTTGCATGGCCCAGGGCATGGACGCGACAGACACGGCTTTTTGCGACGTGGAAAACATTGGGTTCGCGGCTTGTCTGGCTAGTTATGCCCCCGCCGTTGTCAACCATGCAGCGCCCGCTCGTCAGGTGCTCACCGTCACTGTGCGCAACCGCGAAGGAAAAATACGCACAATCACCGTCTTGTTGACTGGTGCGCAAACGGCCGAGGACGCCGCCACCATGGCTCTCGAGGGAACCTCCGGCGAGACAGTGGTGGCGGTGAACTGAGCGCGAGGCAACCGTGTATCACTAGTACGAAAGCTTCGGATACCAGTCCCCGCCACGCCCTTCCGGCGTTCCGTCCAGGATGGTCCAGAGCGGCGCGGGGTCGGGTGCACCGCGCGGATCCTGTCCTGGGTCCGCGGTGGTGGGTCCCATCTCCTCGCTCCAGAAATGACGGATAGTGCCGTCGCGCCGAGTGAACACGTTGAAGCCCGGCATATCGCTGCCGTCCTCGCCGATGGCGTGGTAGTCGCGGCTGAAGGCCTGGTTGAGGTCGGTGTAGAGCTAGAGGTCGCGCCAGCCGCGTTCCTTCTTGAAGGCAAGCAACTTCGCCAGCGGCGAGCGCGCCACCACCGCCAGCGCCACGCGCTGGCCGACGTCGTTGGCCTCGCCGTTCCAGGCGCCCAGCAGCGAGGTGCACATGGGGCAGGGACGTTCGCGCTGTGGCCCGAACATGTAGCTGTAGATCACAAGTGTCTGCTTGTCGCCGAAGAGACCGGCGAAATCCACCGGGCCTTCTTCGCCTTCGAAACGATAATCACCCTTTACTTCACCGCCGGTAGGCAAGGTCCGGCGTTGTTCGGCGACGCGCTCGATATGCCGGCGCAATTCAATCTCTTCGGCCAGGAGGGCGGTGCGCGCCTCGCGGTAAGCCGCGCTTTCGTTGGGGAAGGTCACGCCGTTGCGCTGGGCGAGCTCCAAAGCGGGAGCAAGGGATGCAGCATCATTCATGGCAGTTCTCCAAATAGTCGGCTTCAGTCGCGGTCAGGCGCACCGAGAGGGAAGAAATGGCGATACGGGCGGGCTTCGTCCACCGCCCGCACAACCGATGGCCGTGCCAGCAGCCGTTTGCGGTAGGCGATTACATTGGCAAACTTCGTGTCGATGCGATGCGACCAATCGGCATAGAACAGGAACGGCGCGGCGCCACAGTCGGCCAGGCTGAAGGTGTCGCCCGTTGCCCACTCGCGCGTGGCCATCGTTTTATCCAGCCACGCATAGGCCGTTTCCAGCATCTCCCGGGCATCAGCCACGCCGGTAACGTCTTTCTGGCCCTCCGGGCGCATGCTGTCGAAGACGATCTTCTGCTGTGGGGTGGAGATGTAATTGTCGAAGAAGCGATCCATCGAGCGCACTTCGAGCGCCGCGACAGGATCATGCGGCAGCAGCTGCACGGGGCCCGGATGATGAATGCCCAGGTATTCGATGATGGTGGTGGCTTCGGGCACGATGCGGCCGTCCTCCACCAGCACGGGGAAGCGCTTCATCGGCCAGAAGCCGGCGAACGTCTGGTAAATGTCGGGATGCTCCGGGGCAAGCAGGCGCCACTGGAACGGGGTGCCGTTCTCGTAAAGCGCTATCAGCACTTTCTGCGAGTACGACGAGAAGGGGTGGGCGTAGAGCTCCAGGGCCATCGTTTGGTTTCCTCGTTCGACTGGGTTCTACCCATGATGTCGAACGGCCCTGTGGGAAATCGACATGCACGATGGCATGCATGTCGATTATTTAATCCCCGGGGGAAAAGCCAGGCTTAGCGGACGCCACCGCCGGCAAAGAGATGTTCACCGGTAAGCCAGAACGAATCGTTCGAGGCCAGGAACACCGCGATCGAAGCGATATCGCCAGGCTGGCCGATGCGGCCGAGCGGGGTATTGGCCACCGCCTGCTTCTCGAAATCCGAACCGATGAAACCGGCGGTGTGGGTGCCTTCGGTCTCCACCATGCCCGGGTTCAGGGCGTTGACGCGGATATTGCGCGGGCCAAGTTCACGCGACAGCACGCCGGTGATGGCATCCACCGCACCCTTGGTGCCCGTATAGACAGCGCTGCCCGGCGGCACGATGCGGCTTACCAGCGAGCCGATGTTGATGATGCTGCCGCCTTCGCCCAGGTGGGCGGATGCAGCCTGGGTTACCAGCAGCAGGCCCAGGACGTTGACGTTGAACTGGCGGTGATAGTGCTCTTCGGTGAGTTCTTCCAGGCTGCCGAACTCGTAGACGCCCGAGTTGTTCACCAGCACGTCGAGCTTGCCGTAGGCCTTGATGGCGCCATCGACGATGCCCTTGGCCTCGGCGGCCTTGGATACGTCGCCCTTGACCGCCACGGCCTTGCCGCCAGCGGCAACGATGTCGCTGACCACCTTGTCGGCCCCGGCCTTGCTGGAGGCGTAATTGACCACGACCGAAGCGCCGGCGGCGGCCAGGGCCTTGGCGATGCCAGCACCGATGCCCTTGGATGCGCCGGTCACGATGGCGACCTTTCCTTCTAGCTTGCTCATGTGCGATGCCTTTTTATCTGGGAGAGGAATAACGGGTTCTTAATTCCCGTAGTTCAAGACATTGGAACCACTAAACCAGACTTCAAGGGGTGGTAAAATGAAATCATGAGGCCCCTTGTCCACCCAGCTATCGAGGACATCACCGTGGAGGGCATCCTCCATGTCCTTTCCGACCCCGTCCGCGCCGCCATCTACGCCGGCCTTGCGGCCTCGGACAGCGCGCGCACCTGCTCGAACTTCCTCCAGATGCAGGACAAGGAAATCCCCAAGTCCACGCTTTCCCAGCATTTCCGCATGCTCAGGGAGGCCGGGCTGATCCGCAGCGAGCGGCACGGGGTGGAGATGCGCAATACCTCGCGCTGCCAGGAAGTGGAGCAGCGCTTCCCGGGGTTAGTGATAGCGATCATGCAGGCGCATGCCCAGCAGTACGCCCAGCGGCAGGCCCTGGCTAAGGCCGGGCCAACCTGACATCAGCAAAATGCTGCACCTTGCCGTTGTGAAGGTTATCGATCTGCCAGCGCCATGAGTCATGGGTGGGATCGTAAGAGAAGGCGTTTTGCAGGGAAGGCGATCCGTGGTCGTCATTCCATTTGAAGAGCAATGTCTTCGGGTCCTTCCCCGCGTGCCCGAGGCCTTCAGCTACGAGGCCATTGCCACCCGTGTTGTCTAGCCACAGGCACGTATATTGATTGAGCACCGGGTTCCACCCGACATAGACGATGGCCTCGTATTCTGGCTTTCCGTCGGGGGCCTTCGTACGCGACGTCTCGTGGATTTGTATGTACTGCCGACCAAGCACCCAGTTTGCCGTCACGTCATGCACAACATCGTGGTGGGCAATCTTTCCTGATAGCACCCACTGACCCGTAAGGTGGTTGAGCAGTGGATCATTGATGGCCTGGGCAAACGCTGCGCTGCCAAATGGAGCGAAGGCTATCAAGACGATGCCGAACAATGAATGCAGGCCTTTCATATACGTTCCCTAAAAAACTAATGACTCAAGCCTTGAATTGTCTTTCGACTTCGATGCTCTTTACGGCTGCGCGATGTCGAGCGACAGCAAGCAAACCAGAAATCACGCATAAGCCGCCAACGACCGCAACGATCCGACCTATGAGCGAATGTCCGACACCGCCCATGATGATCCCTGCCATCATCATGATTGAATAGGCGATTGCGATCACGCGCAAGGCTGTTGCGCCAATCAGCCCTCCTTGCGTGCGTCGGCCGAAAAGAAGATCGGCCGCCTTGATAAAGGTCCAAATTGCCCCTGCCTCGATGACAAGACCCATGACGGCTGTCGCAGATGCGTGATCGCGGTCTGGCCAGTTGAACATCACGACCGCGCAGCCCATCGTCAAGACACTATACGAAGCAACAAATAGCCCACCGACGATCTGGACCAGTCTTGGAAGCACTTTTCACCCCGTAGTTGGTTGGATGACCATTAATGCCGAGCGGCTTTCAGTGGCTAGTCGACGAAACTCTGTTTGGTAACTTCTTGGACTCGTCGCTGGCGCTTACTCGCGCAACCCACGCCTTGATATCGGAAGCGGTCAACTCGTGATTCTTGTGGATATCACCGCTGGGAATATATCCAACGAGCCTGCCCTTCGTATCAACCAAAGCTAGTGACGGATATACCCAGAGTCCAAGCTTGTCGACGTAATCAACTTCGCCAGCCACCACAGGCCAGTTGAAATGCCATTTCGTCACGAACTCGCGCATGAGTACAGGATCGTCGTACGTGATAGCTACGGTCTGGATCGACGGATTCTCCAAGGCAAACTGATTCAGGACGGGGACTTCCTCGATGCAGTACGTGCAGCCGGCGTAGACAAAATTGACGAGGGTCGTGCGACCTAAAAAGTTCTGCGTGCCAAAAGGCTTTCCGTCGATGGTACTGCCCGCCAGCACGGGCAGCAGGTCACCTCGGTTTAACCTTAATGGTTGTGGCTTCGGTAGCGGCTGACCGGGCACATGCAGTGTCATTTGGACGACTATTGCGTCGTTACCATTGAACGAGAAACCGCTTGAGGCTGGAAGCGCTGCCAGGAAGCTTTCTTCGGATATCCGTCCGCCGTGAGCGTCCCGAAATAAAATGGGTTTCCCTCGAGGAATCGAGAACCCCTTACGCAGATCAGCATCGTTGCGCGGCGGCCAGCCTTGTGCGGCAAGTGGGGCGTGCGTCGTCGACGGCAGATGCGGAGCGCTGCTTGCGGACTGCTGGGCGAAGGCGGTTGTTGCTGCAAACGAAGATACAAACATGGCTTCGAGAAAGAGGCGTTTCATTTAGAAAGCTCCTTGGATCTCTTCGCGACATTGGCGCATCGTGCCGACCGGGCAGCTACGCCGCAGGTTATTCTGACCTTGCAGTGAAGTACAGCATCTTTGGTACAAAGCACTTGAAAAGCAGGCAGGGCCTTATGAGTTCAGATGCTGAGAAAATTGTCGGCTTGTATCAACGGCATGGGCGTGCTTGGGCCGCCGATCGAGGGAACAAGCTCTTTGAGAAGGCTTGGCTTGATCGATTCCTGGCCGTTATGCCGGCAAACCCCAGGGTTCTCGATATAGGCTGCGGCTCAGGTGAGCCCATGGGTCGCTACTTTATCGAGAACGAATGCAGCCTCACAGGCATAGATTCGTCGCCCGAGCTTATTTCGATGTGCAAGGATCATTTCCCCGGTCAGGACTGGCGGATTGCTGATATGCGGACCCTTTCGCTTGAGCACTCGTACGACGGTCTTCTTTCCTGGGATAGCTTTTTCCATCTATGTCCAGACGATCAGCGACGAATGTTTCCAATCTTCAAGAAGCATTCCGCCCCGCGGGCGGCGCTAATGTTTACAACCGGAACGTCATACGGCATTGCGATGGGAACGTTCGGCGGCGAACCTCTTTACCATGCGAGTCTAGATTCCGCCGAATACCAGGCATTGTTAGATACGCATGGGTTCGACGTGTTATCGCACGTGATTGAAGACCCAACCTGCGGGCAACGTACGATCTGGCTTGCACAGCTTCGCTGACCCTTCGCTGTTGCGCTGCGGCCGCATTACACCGGCGGCGTCCTCACCGGCTCCACCGCCAGATGACTCGCCGCCAACGCCACCTGCGTGCGGTTCGATACCCCAAGCTTACGCATGATCGCCGTCATATGCGCTTTCACCGTGGCCTCGGACACGCCAAGGTCGTAGGCGATCTGCTTGTTCAGCAGTCCTTCGGCAATCATGTTCAGCACACGGAATTGCTGCGGTGTGAGCGATGCCACGCGTGCGGCTATGTCTTCTTCACTGGGATCCAGCGCGCCGCCGTTGCCGATCATCTGCGGCGGCAGCCAGGCGTCGCCGTCGAGCACCGCGTGGATAGCGCGCACGATCTGGTCCACCGGCGCGGACTTGGGGATGTAGCCCGAGGCGCCGTGGGCGATGGCACGATGGGCCACCTGCGATTCCTCGTGGCCGGAAACCACGATGATCGGCAGGCCCGGGTACTGGCCGCGGATATGCGCCAGCGCCGAATAGCCGCGGGCGCCGGGCATGTGCAGGTCCAGCAGCAGCAGGTCGGCGTCGGCGTGGCCTTCCACCAGCACAAGCAGCGCATCCACGCTGTCGGCCGTGTACACCTGGGCGGCAGGCAGCGCCGCCAGCACCGCGCGCTGCAGGGCGTCGCGGAACAGCGGATGATCGTCGGCGATCAGGACGTCGGCCATGGGTAGCCTTTATTTCACCAGGCGCTCATTGACCAGATTGGCCACCACGCTGGGGTCGGCAAGCGTGGAAATGTCGCCCAGCTGGTCGGGCTGGTTCTCGGCGATCTTGCGCAGGATGCGGCGCATGATCTTGCCCGAACGCGTCTTGGGCAGGCCCGGCGCCCACTGCAGGTAATCCGGTACCGCGATCGCGCCGATCTCCTTGCGTACGCCGGCAATCAGTTCCTTGCGCAACTCGTCGCTGCCGGCGACACCGGCATTGAGCGTGACGAAGGCATAGATGCCCTGGCCCTTGATCTCGTGCGGGCAGCCGACCACGGCGGCCTCGGCCACCTTCGGATGCGCCACCAGCGCGCTTTCCACTTCCGCGGTGCCGATGCGATGGCCCGACACGTTGATCACGTCGTCCACGCGGCCGGTGATCCAGTAGTAGCCGTCTTCATCGCGGCGTACGCCGTCGCCGGTGAAGTAGCGTCCGGGATAGGTCTTGAAATAGGTGTCGATGAAGCGCTGGTGGTCGCCGTAGACGGTGCGCATCTGGCCTGGCCACGAGCGCGTGATCACCAGGTTGCCGGAGGCCGGGCCATCCATTTCCTTACCGTCGGTGTCCACCACCGCCGGCACGATGCCGAAGAAGGGAAGCGTTGCCGAGCCCGGCTTGGTCTCGATGGCGCCGGGCAGCGGGGTGATCAAGATGCCGCCGGTTTCGGTCTGCCACCAGGTATCGACGATCGGGCAACGGCCATCGCCCACCACGCGCGAATACCACTCCCAGGCTTCCGGGTTGATCGGTTCGCCGACGCTGCCCAGGATGCGCAGCGATTTGCGCGAGGTTTTCTTTACCGGACCATCGCCTTCGCGCATCAGCGCGCGGATGGCGGTGGGCGCGGTGTAGAACAAGGTGACCTTGTGCTTGTCGACCACATTCCAGAAACGCGAGAAATCGGGGTAGTTAGGCACGCCGTCGAACATCACCACGGTGGCGCCGTTGGCCAGCGGTCCGTAAACCACGTAGCTGTGGCCGGTGATCCAGCCCACGTCCGCGGTGCACCAGTAGATGTCGTCCTCGCGCAGGTCGAACACGCGCTCATGGGTGAGGCTGGCAAAGACAAGGTATCCGCCGCTGGTGTGCAGCACACCCTTGGGCTGGCCGGTGGAACCTGAGGTGTACAGCGTGAACAGCGGATCTTCCGCGTCCATCGGTTCGGCGGGGCAATCGGTGCCCTGGCCCTCCATCAGCGTGTGGTACCAGCGGTCGCGCGGCGACTGCATGGTGATCGCGCCGCCGGTACGGCGCACCACGATCACCGTTTCCACGCTGTCGGTGCCGCGCTTGGCAAGGGCGGCGTCCACATTGGCCTTCAGCGGGATCTTCTTGCCGCCGCGGACGCCTTCATCGGCCGTGATCACCAGGCGCGAGCCGGAATCGGCGATGCGGCCGGCCAGTGAATCGGGCGAGAAGCCGCCGAACACCACCGAATGGATGGCGCCGATGCGCGCGCAGGCCAGCATGGCCACGGCCGCTTCCGGGATCATCGGCAGGTAGATGGCCACGCGGTCGCCCTTGCCCACGCCAAGGTTCTTCAGCGTGTTGGCGAACTTGCAGACCTCCGCGTGCAACTCCTTCTAGGTAAGGCTGCGGGTTTCATCCGGGTCGTCGCCCTCGAAGATGATGGCCGTCTTGTCGCCACGCTTGGCCAGGTGCCGGTCAAGGCAGTTGGCCGAGACGTTCAGCTGGCCGTCTTCGTACCATTTGATGTGAAGATCCTTCGCATCCCAGGAGACATCGGAGATCTTCGTAGGCTCGCGCGTCCAGAGGAGCCTGCCTGCCATGTCCTTCCAGAAGCCATCGGGGTCGTCCACCGATCGGGCATACATGGCCCGGTACTGGTCGGCGGTAAGGCTATGGGACGGCTTGGACATGCATGGGCTCCAGCGCGCCGCCGGGCGGGCGGCATAGGGATGAAAGACACCGTTGGTGGGAGGCCGAGTGTAGCCGTTGGCAGGCGACACCGATGTACAGCATTCCTTACGACTTTGGTCGAGATTCGACCTTTGGCGAATAGCACCCTTGCTGTCCCCATGCCCATGCTCGGCACGCCAATGGTTGGGGAGGCCACGATGAACACGATCAAAGTCGGTAGCCGCAAGGTGCTTGCGCTGGGAATTGCATGCGCCCTGTTGCTTCCATTCACCGCGGCACATGCGCAGTCGTCCACGAAGAAACCCACCGTCCGCGAGCAGAAGCTTGAGGATCGGGTA
>Ga0193743_1003194_pt1 | contig 11056 bp, 12 predicted proteins | sample L2c2metaG_FD_143038 | JGI IMG/M metagenome (GOLD analysis project Ga0193743, IMG submission 143038) | Soil microbial communities from a riparian zone of the East river system, Colorado, United States - L2c2 | ecosystem: Environmental > Terrestrial > Soil > Riparian zone | place: USA: East River...
TACAAAGCTCACAAATATTTTGTGACTCACTGACTTGTCACTACTCATCAAGACCCCAACCGCTATTTTTAGTCCATCAAACGAAACTGACAAGCAGAAACAGACCTGAGCCTGCTCGCCAACCGTAACCGGGTCAACCGGTATCACAGCTGGTGCACTTTGAAACTGTAGAACAGGCTAGACTGTGTCTGGAACTTCGCACTTGTATCATAGATTATTGACGGAATTAAATGATGATAGCTACGCAATCGTGTTTTTGCAGTGTCGTACAAGGTTGCCCGGCTCCTTGCAACTCTATGACAATGTACGTGCCTAAGTCTCGAGGTGCTGAAAATTGTGCAGAATCAATCATTCAACTATGTCGCTGGAGGTTCAAAACATATCACACCCTGACCCTTTGGGTCTCGATGCGACTCCTAGGCTGATCCGGCTGTGTATATATCCTATTGACAATAAGTGTCATACACCCTAGGGATCTTGATATAAAAGCTCACGTGTCTATAGTAAGGCTGCCAAATGCAAGAGCAGGCCTGAAGAGGCCTGAAGCTGGTTCGTGAGAAATCCAGCATCATACGCATGTGTCATGGTTAAGATGAACTGGCAAGGCAGACCACTTGCAAAACCCTAATACATTATTAAACTGCGCAAACCGTCAAGCGCTTATTTTTGCTCTCCTTGCCAGCAGAGTTGACGTGGAAGTTGCTCAAACTCCAGAACGGCTATAGAGCAATGATATCCCTTGAAACACAGGAGTATTCCATGACCAATGTCTCGATCACATACCTTTATGTTAGTTCTGTTACTAAACCGTAGCTTCGCATCGCGGGGATGCTAGTCGCGCGTTTGCTACTGTTTGCTAGCGAAAATTCACCAAAAGGCTAGATTCGAGTCCGGACATGATTCGAAAAAAGTTCGACGGGATGAATCCGAAGTCCAGACAAAACTCCAGGATAGATAGTCTGGGAGGAGAGAGCTCGCGGGGTCAAACTCTGGTAATTTCCCATCAAAATTGCGTGTTTTAGACGACCCAGTTCAAGGCCGTTTCCAGTCCAGACAGAAGACCGCGGGAAATGGGAACTGACATGGGACGGACAGAAATCAATTTGAGATCTAGCCTCTTGGGGAGTTTTCAGGGGTCAGACTCCGTATGAAGTTGACCAGCTAATACAACGGAGCCTAGACATGCCATGCAAATTCTTACATAGCACATGGATGAAGACGGCTGTGGGAAATTTGGGAAATGGAAAAAGATGGAAAATTGAAGATCTAGCGGCATCCATCATCGGGCGGACAAATACAAGTAGATGGGTACACGGCACCTGTACAATGCACCAGGTAGTCCTACGATGCTGGGTAGTTCATATATACGCATAGTCGTCTCAAATAATGAAAGGAATAGGCACGCACCATGGAACCACACGAGAGTGGTAAGAGCTGGTAAGAGTTCGTTGTAACCGCCTATTTCCGCGCCAGAAATTCACTTCCTTGATAGAGTTCAGGAACTCCGTCGCACACGTTAGAGAGATCTTCAATATGGTATTTCCACATGTTACTTATGTGCGGTGACTGAGCTTCGTAACACGGAATGTCAACGATATAAATAAAAACAGGTGGTCGGTAGAAGTTGCGCAGTGTTAAACTGCCACCATGATTTATTGGTTAAAATATTGAGGATTGGCTCGCAAGTTCAAGCGATAACAGACTGGAGTAATTGAAGACCAATCGCGACCTCGCGATTTTAAAAATTCGGAATTAGTTTCAGCGTCTGCGAAACAGCCGCCTCCACGAATTCTCGCACTAAAACCCTGATGGGAGACTTGCGTTAATTCACGAAAGCGATGGAGTTAGGGGATTGAGTACCGTTGTGGAACGCAGCAATATGAGATAAACATATCGCAAAGCTTCACTTTCTAACTTCTAGAGACACATGCGAGAAATATAACGGATATGGCGGGAAGATAACATCTGGACGAGGCAGATCAACCCCGAAAGTGTGGTTAAGTAAGTGCTTCATTTGATAATGATTTCGAGCATTTGGAGATATGGTGCCCATACTAGTATTCTCGACCTCGAAGTGTAAAACTGGAGAACGATATTACGATTATCTGCCGAGACCGGTGTATGAATATAAAGACAGGAACCTGTTGTACATTTGAGTGGCATTTTAATGAGAAAACCTGGCTGTTGTTGAGCTCTTTTATTTGGTGAGTTTTTGCGAGTAAACAAAGTGCAATCATTGTTTAAACTCCGTTGGAAAAGTAGCAGGACTCCAACCACCTCAAAGTCAGATAATCTTCCTCGAGGCCAAGACCCATGGCACCTGCCCGTTCTTCAACTCGACGTAGCGCCCATGCTTCACAAGTTCCGCCATCCGGACAGCAAGATGAGGATTTTATTTCAAACAAAGATCTTTTTATTGACCCAATGCTTGGCACCGCTCTTGCTATATACATCGAGAAAGATGTAGAAGACAAGGACCTCATCTCTCAGCTCATTGTCGTGAGTTATCTACGCGTCGATTATCCCCCTGAAACCTTTTACATTCCTATTATGGCCGCCGTTCCGAAGAAATGTAATATTTCCCGGACGTGCACTGTTATCTATCTTTGAAATGTTCCATGTACATGTGTCCTAATTGATCTTCAGAAACATGGGGGTATCGTTTCGGCAGGATACAGTGGCGTTTCATATATTCTCGGTCAGTTTTATCATGCCATCTTGATATTGCTTGACCTTGACTATCTCGATTCTTAGTCGATCCCCATAAACCATCAGGACAAAATCTTTATAGACAGTACGCAAGCAAGAAGACAAAAATTGTTCTCAACGCTGTCTGGGTTCACGAATGCATCAAGGCAAACCAGTTGCAAACCTTCCATGTCAACTGGGCTGGATGTAAAGTCACGGGCAATGAAAGGTGACCATTCTTGGTTATTATCTTATTCATTGTTAAACCCGTCCGTCACAGTCTCTATCAGTCAAGCGGCCCATCCAGGCGCCCTGAGGAGCCCACAAGCAGGCCAATTCAGGCTATTCATCCTCAAGCTTTGCAAGCTACCATACCACATGTTGAACCCCTGCAACCATACGCATTCCAAGTGTATGTTCCCCCTATGCAAGGGCCTCCTCGCCAGCCGCCTGCCTGGCAGGTCACAGTAGCACCAGCACAGACCCATATTCATCCCCCGTCATCGTCTTCATCCACTCACCCACATATGATGCCTCGCTCAGGGCCTTCACATGCGCACCCATCACACCAGTACCGTGATGATGCTTGGGAGGGATACAATGCTTCTGATGATATCGCCCCTCAAAATGCACCATATGACTTTCGTTACAGAGAAGATCAAAGTGGTTGGGTACCAGGCCCTGGTCCCTATTATGAACCTTCAGTAAGCAAATAATCTTTCTCCAAAGAAAGCTTTCCAACCTTATGTCGTTCCAGTATGATCATGGTTATGGACAACCATATATGGAAGACCCCACGGAGCACTCGTCTAGTTCTAACTCTGTCGCTGGACAAAATCTTCACATGGCTGCAGGCTCGGTGCCTCCCTCATCGGCACCTCCCGCTTCCACAGAGCCGCCTGAAAAGCCTCGCGGACGTAAACGCACTCGGACACAGGTTAGTCTAAAGCCCGCTCCCCTCTAACCTGGCTGAAATATCGACGTAGGCACCACCTGCGGCTCCGGCTTCATCACTAGTTGTCAATCGGAACCCACCAGCACGTTCGCCAACGCCTCCAACAAGAGTTATCAAAAGTACCTATGGTGGAAACTTGTTTACCTCAGACGATGTCTTATATCTCAAAAAGTACATCGATTACTGTCAAGACCAATGTTTGGTCCTTAGGTACGTTTCCTCTCACCTAGCCATTCTTTTATTCCATTGAACCTTCTGGCTATGCTTCCTGTTTGTAGTCTACGTGAAATATGCGAGAGAATTGCTGTCAAGGTACGATATTCAGTTTTTTACACCTGCTATACAGGAACTAAATGCGAGCACTCGTTAGGCACCCCACCACACGTACGTTCTAGTCATTAATCCATAATGCAGCTTATTTATTTGTTCTTGCGATGCAGATTTTATTCCTGGCGTCGGTACTGTAACAAGCATCAAATTCGGTTAGGAGGGTACACAATGGCCCATGACCGTTCGGAGTCACCTGATATGGGAGACGATCTCAACCTGGATATGGAGGAGGGTGCGGAAATGATTCAGGGTGGTGGTGTGACGGCGGGTAGCTCTTCATCAAGAAATTTGAACGTCACAAACCCTGCGCGTAACTTGACTGCTCCCTCACCTATGCAGAGAGATAGGTCACCTACTCCGCCGAGAGCTCTTTTCAGAAGTACGACGGGGAAGGGAGTTGCGTTCACCCAAGAAGATGTGACATTCCTGGTCAGGCTGATGGAGTACAGAAAGTTAGTATCGTATTCTGCATGTCTCCTTATAGTTTGGTTGATGCCTGTCGATTATAGATCTCAAGGCGCTTTAGACATGGTAGCATTTTGGAAGGATGTTGCTCTCAAAGTTCGTTTGTCGACTTTTGCTAGTCCCCTCCGAAGGTGCTGACTCCTTGCATAAAGGCGCCCCACCACTCACGAGCATCTTGGATGAAATTCTGGCGCCGTCATAAGCATGAGCTGAACAGGACTGAAGGGGATGAACCTCTGCCGGTCCCGCCTGATAAGAAAATGCGATACAGCAAGGAAGATGATGTACTGCTCGCCAAGTACTTCTTTAACAAACCTGATGGTACTTCAGATAAGATATTTCAAGCCTTTGGACGACTGGTAACGCTTTTTTTTTCCCCCGCAACTGTCATGTCCGCTTTTGCTGAACCCATTATTGCAGCATCCGCATCACCCATGGAAGGGTTGGCAGGAGCATCATCGGATACATAAAACCAAAATTGAACATTTGATGGAGCTCCTAGCGGTTGGGGAGAATTTGGATTCCAATGACCAAGAGATGGATGAAAGCTAATGTTTTGAACGATCCTTTTCTTTACAACTTCAAAAACAAATTAGGAGGAGAATGTCTTTATTATTATATCCTACCCAGTTTCGATTTCTTTCCATCTGAATTGATCTAATAACCTGATCTGTACATATTTGGACCTGTGGATCAGGCTTGAGATGAGATTTTCGTAAGGTCATACATAACCTTTTTCCTTCCAGTATCATTTCGACTGCGCGTGCAACTCTGTTGGACATGCAACAACCCAGGTACTTGACGACGCCTCAAATTGATAGGGTCAGTCTTATTTGAGCTATTCTCCTTCTGCTCTAACATTGCAGCTCCAGTTTTATAAGAATGGGTGCCTATTACAATCTCCTTGCAGGATGATTTGGAAATCTAATAACGACCTAGATATCTTGTTATCCCCAAGTTCCTATCGCCAGAAGAGACTAACTCCCTCATAACACGGGCCAAGGAACTACTTGACGAATTCAACATTGATGACCATCCACTTGTGACTATACAACTCATTTCTCGATGACTTGGTTGGAATACTATGATCATAGACAACGTTCACAACAGGGGACGACCATCATGTGGGAGATGATTATTTCCTGACTTCTGGAGACAAGATGTACGCCTGGCGTGTTCTCATTTCTTTGCTGGTTTTTGTTGTTGTTGTTGTAATGCTCACAAAGCCATGACCCTACCCCCTAAAAAAACAGTCGTTATTTCTTGGAGGAAGATGCAGTACAATCTGAAGGAAAGTTGGTAGTGGAGAAGCAGAAAGCTGTGAATAAAATTGGGCATGGTCAGTTATCGGAATCCTCTTCAGGTTGTGTGGTCTCTCAAACAAAACAAAAAAACTTTTTTTCTTGGCAGCTCTTCATGAATTAGATCCTGCGTTTCGCAAAGTCACTTTGGAGAATCAACGCTTGAAAGATCTTGTTACGGATCTCAAGTTCCATAAAGATCCAGTCGGTGCGGATCTCTCGGTTTGCTGCACCACAGAGATATGATGGGATGAACTATCCTCAGCGCTGCAATCAATGGTTATCATCAAACAACCACACATTGGTGGAGAAGGTGCGTCTACTCTTCGGATAAATTGATCGCTAGACAATTCCAACGCCGGTTTTCATGCCACCACAGTCCCGGAACATAATGACTCGTATGTCTTTTCAAAATGCGCAAATGAGTAATGCATCCTGAAAAATCTGGCTTGGATTGTCTTCAGCACTTTCTTGGTGGGTAATCCTCTGTTTCTTCGCTCAAACTTAACTGCTTGTTCAGTCAAATCACGCTTTTTCCTTTGTACGAACTTTAGTATACCGAACCTCCGACTGCCCTCGGGTTTTGGATAGCCTTGGAGGAATGTACAGAGACCAATGGTGCCTTGTATTTCCAACCTGGATCGCATCTCGTTTCTCCTATCACTAAACGTTTTGTGCGTCTTCCGGACGGTAAGGGAACGGGATTTGAGCCACTTGCTCCTACTCCCAAGGAGAGCACGGCATCCTCAAACGACGATTATGTCATCGTCACCTGCAATCCAGGTCCGTTCCTTCCTTAGTATTCCTTGTGTTGTATGTATAATCGAACCATTATTTTTTTCCGCCCGACCCATAGGTGATCTTGTCCTTATCCATGGTGCTGTGTTACATAAATCGAAACGGAACACGAGCCCACGAACCCGATTTGCATATACTTTTCACATGATTGACTCGCCTCCCCATGCCAAGTATGATGACAAGAACTGGCTACAACCGACCAAGGACATGCCGTTTTCGAAGATACTGGTGCCTTGAAATAATACTACTGATTTAATCACTTGTAGTTGGGAGTCGGACGCGGCTGCCACACTTTCTTGAATTCATGGATGTAAAATATGGAAAATGTTCTGGAAAACTTAGTCAAGATATTAGGGCTGTACATCTTAAAAAATTTACTCTATGACATAAGTAACACTTATCCTCTTACCACGCTCATTAGAAGAAAATAAAAAAGAATACTTCACGACTGATATCCCAGTAACTTCTCTCTCGCATCATTCGCAAACCATTCACATTCACTGCGTCCATTACCTCTGCGTTGCCACCTAATGAAAAAGGCTTTTCTTTTTTTTTTGCGTAGTCGGAATGGCATGCTGTGGATTGGATTCATGATTTATTTCAAATCATAAAATTTAATGGATAAAATCTATAGACTCGGATCTCTAATTATCTTTGACTGTTTACAGCTAAATGCACACCTTCCAAAACATTCCCACCTGCTTTTGGTAAGATACTGCGACACTCTATTGCTCCACCTATCAGTTTGTATCTTCACCATCCAACATTGGGGTTGCGAGGGAACATTTGGCGAGATCAGGGAAATAGTAATAACATAGGCATGGTGCTGAGGAATGAACAATGTGGAGGGAAGTGAAGTGATAGTATGACACTGGGATATCTGTTCTAGATCTTTTTGACTCATTGACAGTCATATATTTAGGGCAATGCATATGTCGATACACAAATATCTTGCCATCTCCATGATGCCAAGGGAAGCACTGGTTAGAACAGCCTTTTCTCCCTATCTTTTGTGACACTGCAAGAGGTCAGTTATCTCTAACCAAGGCCCGGTTACTCAGGCGGCATGACTAGAATTGAAAGCAGCGCAGTTTTACCGTTATTGGCACCTTCCAAGAAAAGGAGCAGAGGGCTGTTTACGCCGTTGGATAGGCCCAGCAGCTAGCTGAATTTTGCGCACGATATAATTGCTGTATTTGACGCCGTCCCTTTGTATATTTGCAGCAGTTCATCGGGTCTGGCTGAGTAGTTGAAATACTGACTTCTTAGTACACCTTATTCGATAGACGTTCTGGGTTGCGAATAGCTCGTCGAAGTGTAGCTGGAAGGTCCAGAGGCGATGATACATATGCAGCTCGCCAAGTATCGGGGTAATCTCGGATACAGAGTGGACAGTGCTGTGTATAATTCACATTCACAAAAAAGAGTCTCTCAAATGGAGCCAGCGCCAGATTGTACGTCATTTTCCCACGATAAGATTTTTTTTGAACTGTCTGGTTTTATAAGTTTATAAACCTCCAACTCCCCTCTCCTATCCTATCCATATCCGTCTCACCCACATTGTTCCTCCCCTCCCCCCCCCTCTGAAATAATGGCCGCAGCCGCTTTCCCAGGTTTATTACTCTGCTTTGCAGCAATGGTCCTCTTAATCTTCGTAGATATTCTTTCACTTGACTCCAACTACCGACCTCCCAACTGAAACTAAATTACATAGGTTTCCGTGTCGGTACCCTCATGGTCCAAAGTCTCTTTTCTTAACATCGGTGAAAGTGGGACCAACCAGTTGAAATATGGTGTGTTTGGATCAACAGGCAGTTCACCCAGTGTTGGGTACCATTTCACGTCAGTCCCTTTCTTTTTAGCCTCCTCATCTCGATAACCTGTCTCATGTCATGAACCAATAGCATTCCCCGCTTGAATTCGGCTGTTATCCACGGCCTCACCAAGACTCTCATCCTACACCCCATCGGTAACTACACATCTCACATGCATACTCTCATCACCCATTTCTCATCTATGTTCTCCTTTTTTACTTTTTTAAAAAAAACAGCTGCTGGTCTCGCCGGATTTGCTTTCTTTTTCGGTATCTGTGGATTGGCCAACTTCCGGGTCGGGACAATCCTTATGACCCTCCTAGCGGGTCTCGCATTACTGACCACTTTTGTCGCCTGGGTTATTGATATGATTTTATTTGGTATCGCCCGGCAACGATATCGTAACACTGGCGAAAAAGCTCAGTATGGTAACGCCAATTGGCTCACCCTAGGCGCACTAGTTGCTCTCCTTCTGGCGTTCTGCGCTTCGGCTTGTGGGGTCTTCGGACGCTACAGACGAAAACGAGACATTGTCTACTGAGGAAATAGGAACAGAACGCAATCATTCTTTTCCCCCTTTCTTTGACATGCCCCCCTAGATGTATATTATTTACGAGGAACTTTCTTTTCGTACCATTTTGCTTTCGAATTCTAGCTCATACTACTTTGTGAGATGTATTTTTGTATATATAGGTGGACTCTTGCTGTAATTTTGTTCCATGTCACCTAATTTTTTTCAATGCTTTAAGTAGGGGAATATCAACTGTATGAACGTTCATAGCATAGGCGCGCCGATCAGCAAGGAACATCCCGATCCTCGCAATTCTAGTAAAGAAATCAGATACAATACAGATTGAGAAAAAGAACGACTGGCAAGTAAAATCATAACACGATCCATCATTGCATTTCAACAGCAACCCTTTTTAAATTTATAAATGCTGAACTCACGATAACGGGCTGATAGGCTCTCTTGATTTCTACCATTTCGAAGTCCTTGCCATCAGGGCCTTTGGAGTTGGCGGTATCCCCGACTGCAAGATCGACCTTGCAAACTCATCATCTTCTGCACCTTTCATCTTCTGCGACTCTATCGTCATCAGCAGCAGTAAGGATCACTTTTGAACAACAGAGGCAGCTCTGGCGTGGGGCAGTATAAGCAGCTGCAACGGCCTGAGCAGCAAACGAAAGAGGCGGCCTTAGCCTCAGCATCCCCGCAAGAAGGAACCTCCCCTGCCAAATTTGGCAGGCGCGGCCTCAGTGACACGGATTTTTTGGAAAATGGCCGGTAGCCAAATCTAGACAAAATCGACCCAAATTTTGAAATGGCACATTAGCCTCTCTTCGGATGTAAGTCAGTATACCAGTTCGGCGCCAGGTATTGAGGTGGGCATATCCAAGTCTCTCGAGTTCGAGCACCTATTTGACACCGCTCTGTGTAATCTATCCAGCAAAGACGGCACGCCTGTCAAAGGTTGTTCTCATCTCAATCAGCCTCATTATCAAACAACAAGACGCCAGGGGTCCTTCGGAAGAGTAGTTCTCCTCGCCTTCCCGCCTCATCATCCGCATCCTCCTTTCCTCCTCCTCCTCCCTCATCACCATCACTCCCATCTGCGCCCAAAAAAACACAACTCCCACTCGCCCACCTCTCTCTGTACCTGCCTCTCTACTCTCGAGAAAACGTCCGCAAAAACTCTTTCCCCAAAATAGTAAACACGACCGTCTCAAACACCTCCCACCCGGTTTGACGGAGGAGGTCGGCGAAGATGGTTGCGACTAGGTCAATGGGGTTTTGAAAGTCACCGGCGCCCAAAGAGCCGAGGATGAGATGAGGGGTTTGGTGTAATTGGAAGAGGTGGAGGATGCGGGAGATGAGGATGCGGGTATACGTGGTGTCTTGGATTTGGGTTTGAGGTGAGAGAGGGGGAGGAGGGATCCCATTCTGCTTGGCTTCGCCACTTCCGCTTTCTCCCTTTCCTTCCCTTTCTCCCTCTCTTGCCTTCAAATCTCCATCACATCTCTCCTAAACGTCTCCGCTAATCCGCGTCTAAACCCACCTGCGTTGACAGCAGCGCTGGTTAATACATCCTCAACTGGACTACGGCATTCTCCGTCATCGTCTCGAAGAAGAACGATACCAGGGGAATAGACCATTGCGTGAGTAGCTTGGGTCTTCACGATAGTGTGTGTAGAATTGACATGCGGCGGTCGTAACAAGAGAGGGAAAGAGAGTGGACGCGCGCACTATGGATGCTTCCTGATTGACACATTCGTCAAGTGATATATTTTCTATATAAGAAAAGTAAAGACGAACTTGAGTTTGAGATCCGTTTGATATCAGTCACCACCTGATTTCTTGGCCGAAGAGAAATTGAGTGCTTCGATTTTCTTCGTTTGTGGATAAATCCAAGTTTGAGGCGAGTGCTAAGTGAACTTTACGTGCACCGACCAGAGTGGAGTACTCTCCGAAGTGGGATTTGGAGGAATGGGGGCTTGAGCTTTGAGATTCGAGTTATCGTCGATTTGCTTATTCTCGTCTGTTATTGCCGCCTCTTCCGACTGTCCTAGTGTCATTCCATCTAGATTCATGGTATCCTTTTCCAGGACCCATCCTAACACCTCTATCCCTCCCTTCGTCCCTCCCATCCCACCGCCCTCCTCATTGACCTTGACAAATTCATTCTCCCTTTCTTGATTCCTTCCAT
>Ga0193743_1003195_pt1 | contig 11056 bp, 5 predicted proteins | sample L2c2metaG_FD_143038 | JGI IMG/M metagenome (GOLD analysis project Ga0193743, IMG submission 143038) | Soil microbial communities from a riparian zone of the East river system, Colorado, United States - L2c2 | ecosystem: Environmental > Terrestrial > Soil > Riparian zone | place: USA: East River...
ATCGCAGTTCGAGCTGCCCGGCCTCGATTTTCGACAAATCCAAAATGTCATTGATCAATTGCAACAGATGCGCCGAACCTTCTTTGATGTGATTCACGAAGCGCTTCTGTTTAGCGTTTAGATCTCCGGGAATTCCCTCGGCCAGAAGATCCGAGAAGCCCATAATGGCATTGAGCGGCGTTCGCAGCTCGTGGCTCATGCTGGCGAGAAACTTGCTCTTCATCTGGGTGGCGAGTTCAACTTCTCGGTTGCGGAAATCCAGTTCCTTGTTGGCGGCCTTTAGCTCGGCGGTGCGCGCGATCACCCGCGCCTCCAAGCTCTGATTGAGTGCTCGGACTTCCCGTTCTCCGGCTTTGCGTTCTGTGATGTCGCGGAGCACGGCGACGCCGCCTCCCAGTTTGCCCTGATTGTCCGTCAAGGGCCGTGCCGTAACTTCGAGAAAGACCCCATCGGCGCGCTCGGGCTGTTCGACCATCAATTCGACTCGCACCGATTCTCCGTGCAACGCCCGTACCAAGGGAAGGAGGTCCGGCGGATAAGGTGTGATTCCATCGGACAGAAAGACCTTGTAATGAGTGGTCCATTGCTCGGTGCGCAAGTCGGACGAGTCACGGCCCATCATCTTTTTCGCGGCATCGTTCCAGATGAGAAAATGGCCCTCTCGGTCGGCTGCGATCAATCCCTCACCCATGCTGTCCAGCACGGATTGCAGCATGTGTGTCTGTGTTTCCAGGGCTTGCCGCGACGTGGTCAGTTCCTCAGCGCGGCGAACGAGCTCCTGCGCCTGCCCGGTCAATTGGAGTTCGGCTTGTTTCATTCCGCTGATATCTGTGTTGGTGCCAAACCAGCGCACCACACGTCCGGTCGCGTCTTTCAATGGCATAACGCGGGTCAGGAACATGCCAAAATGGCCGTCCCCCGCGCGCAATGGGAATTCCATCTCGAAAGGCGTTCCCTCGGCAATCGCTATCTTCCACCGATCAAGCACTTGAGGCAATATTTCGGGATCGTGGACGCTTTGCCAAGCCCACCCCTTCGTCTTCTCAAGCGTGGTTCCGGTGTAGTCGTACCAGCGCTGGTTGAACCAGAAAATGTGCCCGTCGGGCTCGGCTGTCCAGGCAAGCTGAGGAATGCCGTTGAGCATCGCATGGAAACGTTCTTCGCTCTCGCGCAACGCCCCTTCGGCTTGCTTGCGCTCGGTGATGTCGCGCGCCACCTTCGAGGCTCCCACGATTTTACCGGCCTGATCTTTGATGGGGGATACTGTCGCCGCGACGTCAATCAGCCGTCCATCCTTCGCAACTCGCAGCGTCTCGAAATGTTCCATGCACTCGCCGTTCTTGACCCGATCGATCATCTGCATCTCCTCTTGCAGTCGGTCGGACGGAATGAGTCGCGCAATCGGTTGACCGATCATTTCGATGGCCGAATATCCGAACATTCTTTCAGCGCCGAAATTCCAACTGGTAATGATGCTGTTTAGATCTTTTCCGATGATGGCGTCGTTTGAGAAGTTCACAATCGCCGCCAATCGCGCCGAGGTCTCTTCTGCAGACTTGCGTTCGGTGATATCCGCACGGATGGCCACGTATTGCCACGGTTTTCCCTGAGAGTTGACGAATGGAACGATGGTCGTCTCTACCCAGTAGATCGAGCCGTCCTTGGCGCGGTTCTTGATTTCCCCGTTCCATACATTGCCGCTGGCTATCGTACGGTACATCTCCTGGAAAAACTCCCTTGGATGGTGGCCTGAATTGAGGATGCGGTGATTTTGGCCAATCAGTTCCTCTTTCGGGTATTGGCTAATGACGCAAAACTTCTCGTTCACATAGTTGATGGTGCCTTGAACGTCGGTCACCGCCACGATGGCGTGTTGATCCAGCGCAAATTTGTAGTCGGCCAATTCCTTCAACGCCTGCTCGCGTACCGCGATGCCCTCCCGTAACTGCTCCTGTGCTACTTCAAGTTCTGAGATAGCGGACTTGCGATCCTCCAGATCCAATAGTGTGCTGTCGCGTAGTGCCAGGGTTTCCCTGAGTTCGTGTTCTATTCGTTGCCGCTCGGCCACTTGCAGGCGCAACTCGTCATTGACGGCGCTCAACTGCTCCGCACTGGGCAGAGCAATCGCTTTAGGCAACAACGGGATGAGCATGACCGCGGTTGCCACCGACACAGCTGCGGTGATCGCCTTTAGCACGCCCGCGAGCACGTAGGAGGCATGCCACACCGTCCAGATTTCCATCAAATGGGTTGCGCCGCAGCCCACGATGAAAAGGCCGAACATCCAGAAGATCCAGTTAAAGGGAAGATCGCGACGTCGCCGGACGAGATAAATCAAAGCCAGGGGAATGCAAAAGTAGGAGAGAGCTATGAAGCCGTCTGAAATGACGTGCAGCCAGACGATGGAAGGATCCCACATGTAACAGTAACCATGTGGCATGAAATCCGCAGACTCTGCTGCCCAAGCGGCCATCCCTCCGGTGCGGAGCCAGAACGCTGCAACTAGCCCGGTCAGGAACAACACTGCGATAGAACAGACAACAACAGTGCGCCGCTGAGCGGTTGAGAACTGTTTACGGAAATAGGATCGGAGTGAATACGCCATATTTCACCCCGGAACCAAAGCTTTGCGAGCACCATCAAAGTTGGCCACCATCCATGCGACGGAGTGCATACCGGGGTATAGCATTTCCCCAACCACAGTTCAGCAAGACCGCGAATGCTTGGATTCAGAACGTTGCACTCCCTACGGGGGTTTCCTCGCTGACGTGGTGTTTACGGCTGTTTACACCAGACTCCCCTAAGTGATGCGGAGGATACACACTCTGTCTCGGTGCAGATGTCATCTGGCTGACTTTCGATGTTTAGACCAGAGGTTCACTTGCGCTCGTCTCTCTCATTCACACCTGACGCAGTCAAGCCGCGCCTTTTAACCATAACGTTCACCACCGCGGTCTTTCGACCTGATCAACTTATGGCGGTTTGAAGCCTCCTCTTACAAAGCAGTTCCGGAGGGCCCACCTCCATCTCTCCTACAGCATGAAGCTTTCGCTCCTTCTTGACACACGTAGTGGGGTCAGTTTGAACTCAGCCAGTTTGCGGTATGTTCAACCGCTTGGGCGGGTACTTGCCGGCTTCTTTCATCAACCGCAACTCGTAGCCATTCCAGGGCCATCCTCGTTTTCGCTCGGCCAGGGCGGATAACTGGTTGTCAGTCAATTCCATCTGGACGCTGCCAATACCCCAACGGCGGAGGTCTATCTCATACTGGGCCAACTCTTCGTCGGCAACATGGCCCCAGGAGAACACCTTCGTTTTGATCTCATCGTTCGAATCAAAGAGGAGCCAAGGCCCGACAGGTATTTGAGTAGCGGTCACGACGAAGTGGACGCACCAATGGCTACTGGCTATGTGCACGGTGATCACGGTCATAGCTTGCCCGTCAGCTTGGCAAATTGTTCGGGGGTCAACAGCAGATCGACGTTCTTGCGACCTGCCTGGATGGCAAGGTCGACGGCCTGCCTGCAGGCAAGATCCCGGAGGCCGTTGCCGCGGCGAATCATTTCGAGCATGGAATCGGCTTTGCTGAACGTGCGCGCTGGCGCAATCGGCGTGCGCAGGTCCTCTGCCAAGAAGGTGCAATGCCAGCGCTCGTGCAGAACGAATGACATGTGAATGCGGTGGAGCTTTGGAGTAGGCGAACGCTTGGCCTCACACGAATTGCAGACGCGCTCGCCTGGCGCCTGCCAGAGCATTGCATCGAGATGACGACCACAAAGACAGCAAATTTTGCCGGCTAGTCTCATCCGGGTTGTGGAGGATCGTTCGCCGCCCATACCAAGAATACTAGGCGAAAATAAGGCAAACATTTGTCCACAGCGAGCATTGACAGATTACAGTCTCGTGCTGCTGCTGTGAGATTCCAGAAGGAGATGCGACTGGTCTCCCTGGAAATACCAGAACCTGGTGCGACTGGGTACCAGAACCTAATGCGACAAAATCCCAAATTGACCAGAAGTCGTGCGACCAAATTCGGGCGACGCCTTAAATGCGGCAGAATCAGCAGAAAGACCGCTCGCACGAGCGGCTAGGAAGACAGGCGAGGAAATCGGTGCAGGGAAGCGCGTTCGTTGATACAAGTCTGCATGAAGGTCGGATTACTTCTGGATTGCCCGTCATCCGGACACAAGAGACGTGCGGCTAGATGAAGCTTTCGGAAATAGCCGACAGAAGATACCGCTGATGGTGGGCAGGTGTAGGGCTCGAGCCTGCGACCTCATGCTTGTAACGCAACGCGCTCTAACCAGCTGAGCTAACCGCCTCTAATAATCCAGCTTCTTTTCTGAGAGGAACTTCGACAGATGATCCGCAATCTGGACGTTGTTCAGGTCCGAGGATGTCAGCATGGCGACTAGTATCCTTCTTTCTGTGCGAGTACCACGAGTCCTGCGTCAGGTTTTCAACATGGGTCGGCACGCGATGCACTGAAGAAACGAGAGCGACGAATTCCGGAAATGACTCAAATTCAGTTCTCAAATGCTCCCACTCACGCACAAATAAGCGGCTCCGGAACCTCCGCTCTGCGGAACGGAACATCAACTCCCACATCCGTTTTGGTATGCGGTGTTCGCGAAATAGAAGATAGGTTAATGAAACCAGGGTGCAGAATCGCAACATCGAGATGGTTAAATTGTCCGTCCTCTCCGGAGCTCCGTGCCAGGCGGCACACTCAGCCAGAATTCCACCGAAGAGTTCTTCAACAGTTCGTCATACTGGGCAGACATTGCCAAAAAAATCTGGGTTTTTACCTGCTCGCGGTGAATCAAGAACGCAACAACGAGGCCGACACCGCCCATCAGAAGTGAAAGTAATGTCGCATATTGGAGAATCGGTCCAATGTTCATAGTGATCACGCAGGTATCCCGGAGGGGACGGAAATCTTTGACGGGTTCTCTGAACCAGCGGAACCCGTGTGCTCCTCGTGGTCCCAACGGATCAACTTCAGATCGAGCACGACGAAGGAGTAGAGAATCGGAACCAGCCCAAGCGTCACGAAAGTGGCGATCGTCAGGCCGCCGATCTGCGCATAGCAAAGAGGCTCCCAAAGCGGGCCACCATGTGCAGCCAACGGAAACAGCGCAATCACCGTGGCCGCGACCGTGATCATGACGGGTCGTAAACGAAGGATGCCCGCATCGATCAGCGCCAACTCCAACTCCTCGCCCGCTTCTCTTCGTTCTTCGATAAATTCAAACAGCACGATGATGTGGCTCACAATTACACCAATGAGACTGATGATCCCCAGGAACGCCATGAAGCCAAATGGCTGGCCCATGATGGCGAGTGAAAAGATGGCCCCGACCACGCCATAAGGAATGGCGGCAAAGACGATCAAGGGCTTGAACGCATGCTTGAACTGCGCGAGCAGGGCCAGGTAAATGGCACACACGCAAATCACCAACACCGTTGTGAGGTCTCCGAAGCCGCTGACCTGCTCTTTTTGTTCGCCTGCAAAGCGGAAAATAAAGCCGTTGGGGAGCTGCTTCTGGAGCTCTTTCAGCCTTGGCATAGCCGCCGAGATTACTTCCGAAGGTAAATGCCCTTCGGTAGGCCAGCATTGCACCGTGATGGTCCGGTATTGATCGAAGCGTCGGATTTTTGGCGTTGCCGGTTCCAAGGAAACCGTCGCCACCTGATCGAGAGGCACTGGAGGGGTGTCTTGCCGCGAAAAGACGTATAGACTGCGCAGATCGGAGAGCTGGGCTCGCTCCTCCATTCGCATGCGTCCAAGAATCGGAATCTGCTTGTTGCCATCTCTCAACACTCCAGCCGAGACGCCATGAAGAGCCGCATCGATCGAATCGGAAACATCCGCGTTTGTTACGTGCGCCAAGTTTGCCCGATCCACATCGACGTGCGCCACTTCTCTCGCACTCGGCTCGCCCCAATCGTCTCTAACCCTGGCGGCGACCGGGATATCGCGAAAGATTTGCTTCAGCTTCTCCGCTTCCGCTCTGAGGCGCGGCAGGTCTTCGCCGGAAATCCTGACCTGAACCGGTATTCCAACCGGCTTGCCTGTTTCGAGGGTCCGCGTGTCAATGATTGCTCCGGGAATCTGCCTGTCCAATTCCGGCTGCAATAGGGCGAGAAGAGGGGTCGTATCATGATTGTTCTTGGTTCGCAGAATCAGCTGAGCGTAATTGGTTTGTCTGTCCTCAGGTGTGGCGCTACTCCAGAAGCGGGGACCGCCGCCTCCCACAAACGTCGTCATCGATTGCAAGACATCCTTCGGGTGTCCGTGCTCGGGGTGGCTCTTGCCATAGTCTTCCGCTACGCGGCGCGTAATCGATTCCACCTGGTGAGCTACCGCGCTGGTCGCGCTCGCTGGAGAGTCTTCAGGCAGCCAAACGTCGATATAAGAAAAGTACTGAAGGTCTTTGGGAAAGAACTGCGGCTTTAGCGTAGAGAACACGACACCGCCCGCTATCAGCAGAACAAACGATGCACCCAGGCAGACCTTCCTGTGTTCAATGGCCATCTTTGCCGTTCGGAAATACCAGCCCGTGAACCCACGCTGCCGTCTTTCCTCGATTGGGGTTTCTATTTTGCTTCTCAGGAGAAACGAACTGATAAGCGGCACGAAGGTCATCGAGACTAACATCGCAGCCAGCAGCGAGCAACTAATGACAATGGGCAGGCTGTACAGGAATTTCCCTGTATCTCCTGGTAACAGCAGGAAGGGCAGATACGAGACAATATTCGTCACCGTTGCGTACGCCATCGTCTTAAACAGCTTGGTCGGTCCCCGCCACGCGGCGGTGGACCTCGGCTGGCCCTCGCCCAGTTCACGCACAATTGCGTCGCCCGACACCACTGGTACGTCTACCAGCAATCCCAGGGCAATGATCAGCGAAGCGATCGAGACTTGTTGCAGGTCGATCCCGAGGGTGCTGATGACCCCAAACGTGATCGCCAGCGTAATCGGCATCGATGCCGCGATCAGCAGGGCTGTCCGCCAGCTCCAAAAACCAACCAGAGCCACAACGACCACGAGCACCAATGCCTCGAGCAAGCTGTGGCTGAAAAGCTCAATGCTATCGTGCACCTGCAGCGGCTGGTCTGAGGTCCTGGCCAGGACCAGATCAGCCGGCAATGACTTCCTGACGCTCTCGAGATTTGCGTCCACCAGTTTGCCGAAAGAGCTGATTTGTTCTCCCTTCCTCATCTGTACAGAGAGCGTAATCGCGCGCGTGGTGATCCAGTTGCCGTTCTCGTCGCGGCGCGTGAACCGGTTCAGGAACGAAGCGGGATTTTCGTATCCCCTTTCGATATCCACCACGTCTCGCAAATAGAGGGGCGTTCCGTTCGGGGATGTGCCGATGATCACATTCCGCAGATCGCCGACGCTCTTGAACTCGCCTGTTGTGGTGATGCTGACCGTGCGTCCTCGCGCGTTGAGCGTTTGCCCGCTCTCCGGCAGATTCCGAGCCGCGAGGATGTTGGGGAGGTCCGTCGGCCTGAGCTTGTATTGCGCCAGGCGCTCCTGCGAGAAATTCAGCAATACGTTTTCGTTCAGTACGCCGGAGCGTTCTACCTTCGACACGATCGGCAGCGTTTTGAGGCTTCGCTGAATGGTGTCGGTAAAGTCGTCCAGATCGCGATAGGTGTACTTGTCACCGGCCACTGCCTGAAGTGCCGCGGTGGCGCTTGAAGGGTCCTCGATGATCGCAGGTTCCCACGCGTCCGGATGGAACTCGTCGGCTTGCAGGTTCTCATGGACCAATTTCTTCAAGGCCGACTGCAGATCGGAAGTACTCAGGTTCGTCGCCAGGTCCACCCCCGTGAACCCTGCGCCCGAAAACGCTCGTACGTCGGAACAAAGATGTTGAGTTCTCATGTCCCGTGCGGCCCAGGACAGCGTGCGTTCTACTTCGCCGTTGTCAATAGACTTTGGAAAAACGACAACGATCGAGCGCCGGCGCTGGGTTTGTGCAGTAAGATCACTCCGAACCTGCCGAATCTTTGCCTCAACCAGCTTGCTCACCCAGTTGACCTGAGCTGGATCGGCCGGCGGACTTGCTATTGTAAGCATCAGTGCAGATGTATCCCCGAAGTCCTTGATGTACAGGATCGGCCCCGCTCCCTGCGGAAGGTCGTGAATCGAGTCCAGCCTGATCTTGATGTCGTTCAGTTCCTTGTCCCGGTCGTACTTTCCCTTTTCCGCAAGCTCGAACTGGACCATCGCCGAGCCGGTTCTGGAGGCGCTCTTGATTTCCGTCACCCACTGGTTCTGAGCGAGGGCCTGCTCGACTTTTCTGGTTACCAGCTGCTCTAGCTGTTCGGCCGATGTTCCCTGCCAGGGCACGATCACCATAGCCTGGCGCACAGGAATATCCGGGTCTTTGCGCTGCGGCATGTTGAGGAGTCCGTAGATGCCCCACAGCAGGGCGACCGCGAGAGAGACCCAGGCGACGTGCCGCTGCTCGATAAAGAAGCGGGCGAGATTTTGTTTCTTGTCCGTGGACTGCTCGTTGTGCTCGTGTGCCATTGTTGGTCTCCTAGTTGACCACCCGGATCGGGCTTCCATTGCTTAGCTGGTTGGTGCGGTTGACGATGATTCGTTCGCCCGGCGTAAGTCCTTCGTCGATGACAACCGACTTGCCGAAGATCTGGCCAATCCTCACGCTCTGTAATTCCGCAAACTGTTTCCCATCGCGCTCTTTCACGGTGAAAACCGAATAGTTCGTCGAGCCCGATGCCGCGGTCATCAAGGCGGTCAGGGGTACGACAGGTACATCCAGCGCATTCCCTTGCTCGATAGGGATGGCGGCGATCATGCCCACCCTGAGTGAGCGATCGCGGTTCGGCAGAGAGACCTCGACGTTGAAGACCCGCGACTCACGATTGGCAGAAGCAGCGATTTGCGTAATACGGCCTGTGAGCGTCCGTCCCTGCAATGCCTGAAGGTGTACAGGTAGCGCAGATCCTAATTTGAGGTGTGCAAGCATGCTGTCGGGAACTCCGAAGTTCACCTTCACGACGCGGGTATCGTCGAGCGTGAATGCGGTTGCCCCGGCCGCAACCAGGCTGCCGCGTTCCACATTTTTTTCGACAATCACTCCGGGCATAGGAGCGGTCAGGTTCGTATCGCCAAGGCTGATCCGCGCGGAGGCAGCCTGCCCCAGCGCAGCATGCAATTGGCCCCGGCGCGCTTCGATCTGACGCACCGCGGCTTCCACACTGGCCGTCGCCGAGGTGTGCTGATTCACCGCCGCATCGTAATCCGGGCGAGTCATGGCTTTGGCGGCATAGAGCGCTTGTGCACGCTCAAAATCAAGATCCGCCTTTGCCTGGTCGGCCTTTGCTCGGTTGAGTTCCGCTTGCGAAGCATCAAGCGTACCCTGCGCTGAGCGCTGCTGGCCGACCGCGGAGTTGAGCGAGGCTTCATAATCGGAGCTGCGCAGTCGGGCCAGTGTGGCGCCGGCAGGTATTTCGTCGCCTATCTGCACATCACGCATCCGACCATCGACGCCCTTCAGTCGATACAGAGCGGCGATATAACCGGGTTCCTTGAAGGCCAGTTGAACCTCAGTGTCCGGACGAATCTCGCCGGAGTAAGTCCAACTGGGCTGGACCTGCTGCGTAGCCACGATTTCCGCCATAACGGGAGCCGGCTCTGGACCCGCCTTCTGCTTTTTTGTCCCGCAGCCGGCGAGAGCGGAAAGCACAGCTAAAATCAAAATTCCGAAATATACACGCATTACTCTTCTCCAATCGCCTTTTTCAAATCGGCCCTGGCCTTCCAAAACGCAGTCAGAGCATGCTGCTGCTGGCTGTCGGCGGAAGCCAGATTCGACTGTGCTTGAAACAAATCTCTGCCTAATGCCGCTTCGCGCTTCACCTGCTCCTGAATCTCTTTGAGCTTCTGCCGGGCCGCTCGTTCGCTTGCATCGCTCAGCGTCAGTTGTCGGCGCGTGTTCTCCAACTGCCGGCACGCATTTCTCACCTCCAGAAGAACGGCTCGTTCCGTAGCGGTCATTCCGACTTTGGCTTGCTCTTCCTTCACCCGCTTTGCGGCGTATTCCTGCCGCTTGCGTCCCCAGTCCCACGGTTCCCATCGAAGCGATATACCCACTGTCCCGACGTTGCTTGGAAAAACATTCTCGAAATTCGCTGTTGTGTAGTAACTGAAGGCCAGACTCACGTCGGGGATATATTCCGCCTTCTTCGCCCGCGCGTCGTAATTGGCTTGCTGCACCTGAAGCTTCGCCTTCTTCACATCTGGCCGGTTTTGAAGAGCGCGGGCTTCCATGGCTTCGGGTGTGGCGAGATCGGTATCTGCATCGCCGATCGCCGCAACCCGGAACTGCGTGTGTACGTCCCGGCCCATCAGATCGTTCAATCTTTCGCTCGCCGACGCGACCCTGTCGCTCGCATCGCTGATGGCATTCTGTAACTTCAAAAGCTGCGCATCGGCGTTCAGCAAATCCGATTCGAGAATCGTCTCTTTACCGCGGTTCACTAATGCCAGACGATGCGATTCCCGGTAATAAGGGAGTGACGCCTGAAGGCTATCCAAAGCGCTCTGTGCCTCGACAACCGCGTAGTAAGCACGTCGAACCTGGTCGACCACCTCCAGACGCGTTTTCACCTGGTCCTGGCGCGTACCTTCCAGGCCCAGCGCAAGAGCCTTCAATTGCAAATGCAGCTGGTACTGCGTCGAAAGCGGCTGGGCAACCGAGACATTCACTATGCCTACGGGTTTTCGCGGAATCTCGACTCTCTGATTCGTCGCCGGAATTGGCCCGGTCGCGCTGTATACCCCAAGCGCACCCGCCGGGTAAGTAACCGATGGCTTCGTAACCAGTTGGGCGCCGAGCGCCGTGACCTGCGTATTCGCAAAACGTCTTGTCTTATTCGCAGCCAGATCGTCTGCGGCGCGGAGTGTATCGAGGCTGGCGGTCTTCAGACTGCTGTTGTTCGCAACAGCTTGTTCAACCGCCTGTTCGAGAGTCAATTCAGGAAGGTTTGATTGTTGTTCCGCCGACTGTTCAAC
>Ga0193743_1003196_pt1 | contig 11056 bp, 9 predicted proteins | sample L2c2metaG_FD_143038 | JGI IMG/M metagenome (GOLD analysis project Ga0193743, IMG submission 143038) | Soil microbial communities from a riparian zone of the East river system, Colorado, United States - L2c2 | ecosystem: Environmental > Terrestrial > Soil > Riparian zone | place: USA: East River...
CCCCGCACTGGCGTACGCCAGCCAGTCCAGCGGCATACCCCGGCCGCCGCCGTACCCGATGTATTCGACGATCGTGGGCAGCGGCCCGGAGCGGTCGGCGGGCAGGATCAGCCAGCCCTTGATCGGGTCGCCGCCGTAGCCGGCGAAGGTCACGTCGAACGTGTCGACCGTGCGCAGAAGCGCGTCGTAGGGCGCGAACTCGGCCGCGACCGGCACGCCGCCGGCCTCGTCCAGCGTGCGCCGCCAGAACTCGTCGAAGTCGGCCGGCTCCGGCTCCGGGTAGCGGTATGCGGCGAGCTGGTCGAGGGGGAGGTCGACTTCCATGCAAACTCCTAGCGACGGCCGCGGAAGGTCCGGCGCAGGTCGTCGACCCAGGCGCCGGGGATCTCCCACGGGATGAAGTGGCCGCCCCGGTCGTGGGCGGTCAGCCAGAAATTGAGATCCGGAGGTACGGGCGTGGAGAAGCCGAAGCCGGGCAGCGAGGGCACGATCACGTCGAACGCCTCGGCCGGGTCGCCGCCGAAGGCGCCCGGGTCGGCGAGCGGGTCGACCAGCTCCCGCAGGTAGTCGCCGTTGACGCCGCAATGCCGGTCGGCGTTGCCGGTGTCGTCCGGCCAGCGCGCCGCGTCGAGCCGGCGCCGGAGGTCGTCGAGAACCTCGTCGGGTGCATGGATCGGCGCCGGCTCGAGCGAAGTCACGTCGCCGATGCTACGGCGTGATCATTGGGTGGCGAGATCGAACTGCTCCCAGGGGCCGATCGCCGTGCGGTTGGCGACGAGCGCGGCGGCGCCGGCGTTGTCCGCGCAGACGTAGCGGCCGTTGACCGTTGCCTGCAGGCTGACCGTGCCGTTGGCGTTGCGGATCAGCCGGAAGGTCTCCCATCCGCCGGCCGTCGCGCGGTTGGCGATCAGCGGGTTGGCGCCGGCGTTCTCGGCGCAGACGAACCGCCCGTTGACCCGGGCCCGCAACGCGACGTTGCCGCCGCTGAGGGTGACCAGTTCGAACTGCTCCCAGGCGCCGAGCGCCGTGCCGCGGGCGACGAGCGGGGACGCGCCGGCGTCGGCGGCCTGCACCCACAGGTTGTTGGCCCGGGACCGCAGGCCGACCGTGGACGCCGGCGGGTCGGTCGGCGGCTGGCCGCCCACGACCGGCTGGGTCGGACGGGTGGCCGTGAGCGCGAGTTGGCCCTTGAGCATCCGGCCACCGTCGGCGGTGATCCGCAGGTAGTAGTCCGACGAGCACGCCGTGCCGTCCTCGTCCAACGCCCGGATGTTCGAGCCGGCCGGCGTCATCGCCTGGGTCTCGGACGTCTTCGCGATCTGGTTTCCCTCGTTGTATTCGTCGAACATCGACACGTAGAGACCGGCCGCACCGACCCGGACCATGTTGTAGATGTGCCGCCAGTAGAAGTCGCCGTGCCGGCGGGCCCCGGACGACAGGTCACCGGGCATCACGCACGGCTGGTAGTCGATGCCGCGCGCGTTGCAGTCGGCCTGGTCCGGCACGTTGACGTTGGTGTAGAACGAGTCCAGCCCGGCCAGGTCACCGGTCCGCCCGACCATCCACGGCGAGATCATGTTGAACGCGTGGTAGACCTCGGAGAAGCCGGCCCGCGAGTCGTTGATCCCCTGCCGCCAGTAGGTCGGCACGCCGCCGATCACGTAGCAGCCCTGCGCCTTGAACCAGTTGATCACGTCGAGGCACGGCCCCGGCGCGAACGGGCGCCCCGAGTCGTTGAACCCGAAGCCCCAGACGCAGACCACCGGCTTGCCGTTCTGCCGGGCATAGGCCGGCGACGCGACGTGCGCCGACATCTTCGTCGACCAGTCGGTCTTGATCTCCGACTGCATGTTCGTCCAGCTCGTGACGTCATACATGATGTAGAACTTGCGCCCGTAACGCTCGGCCGCCGCCCGGACCTTCTGCGCCATCACGTCCCGCGTCGGACCCTCGCCGGAGACCGGGTTGAACCGCTGCAGCGCGGCCGTGTCGCAGTTGTACTGCTGCATCCACTTGAAGTGCGTGTCGACGGTCTGATCGTCGTACGACGAGAAGAGTTGCGCCGGCTGGCCGTTGCCCAAGTTGGGGTAGGCGGTCGTGTAGCCGCGGCTGTATTCGCGCATGTCCGGCCAGGACACGATCGTGGTGTTGCCCGGCGACGGCGGCTGGAACCGGTCCCGGCTCCAGTGCCACCAACCGCCGATCGGGGCGCCGTCACCCGGGCAGGCGAACCAGCCCTGGTAGCCGACGGAGATCTTGCCTACGACGTCGCCCGGCGGGCTGACCGCGGCAGCGGCGGTGGTGGCGGTGGAGGTGGCGAGCGCGGCGGCCGTGGCTCCGGCGCCCGCGAGCACGGATCGGCGGGATATACCCATCGGGTCTTTCTCCCTTCGGGCCACCGCCGAATGGCCGCATTGTGTCTGGTTTGTTAACGGACCGGACCCCACGCTAACCGCGAGAGGTCCGATCAGTCAACGTCCATCAATGTCTGATCAAGCGGCGGGCACCGTCCACTTCTGGTTCGCGGCGCCGGTGCACGACCAGATCTGCGTCGGCGTGCCGTTGGCGGAGTTGTTGTCGACCACGTCGAGGCACTTGCCGGCGCTGACGCTGGTCAGGTCCCGGGACGCCGTCGCCGTCCAGCGCTGGTTGGCCGAGCCCGAGCAGGTCCAGATCTGCACCCGGGCCCCGTTGGCGGTCGAGTTGTCCCGCACGTCGAGGCACTTGCCCAGCGCCCGCACGGTGCCGTCGGTCCCGATCGTCCACTGCTGCGCGGCGGTGCCGTTGCAGTCGTAGACCTGCACCGCCGTGCCGTCGGCGCCGTTGGCTCCGGCGATGTCGAGGCACTTCCCGGCGAGCCCCGTGATCGGCCCGGTCCGCCCGGTCGGCGGCGGGTTGGTCGGCCCACCGCCGCCCTGCGTCCCGGACCAGGTGAACGTCGCCGTCGTGCGGGCCGGCATCGGGTAGGTGAATGACTGCCCGCCCCAGACCACCCGGATCGACTGGCTGCTCGTACCCCCGTTGTGTGCGATCAGGGCCTTTGACCCGTCGCTGTTGCGCCAGGCCACGTTCTGCACGGTGCCGTTGGCGGTCGAGTCGATCCGCTGCGCGCCCGGCCGGACGAACTTGGTCAGGTGCCCGGTCGTGTAGTACTCGATGGTGTAGTCGACCTGGCCGGCCCGCGCGCCGCCCTCCTGCACGGTGATCAGGCCGGTGCAGGTGCCGCAACCGCCGTTGTGCGGCCCCATGAACTGGTTGACCGCGAGGCTCCACTTGACAACCGACTCGCTCCAGTTCCGGGTGTAGTTGATGATGTCGCTCATGTCGTCGTTGTGCTGGTTGCCCACCCAGGTGCCGCCGGAGTGTTCGGTGGAGAACATGTGCACCGACGGATATTGGCTGTGCACCTGCGAGCCGACCGACGGGCTGCCGCTGTAGCCGTGCCAGGCGATCCCGCCGAACAGCGGGTCGTTGCGCAACGTCGCGTCGGAGACGATGCCGGCACCGATCTGGCCCCAGTCGCCGTAGTTCCAGTCGTGCACCAGCACCTTGGTCGACAGCCCCGCGGCCCGGAACGCCGGGATGACGTGGTTCTTGGTCAGCTCCAGCAGGCCCGACGAGTTCCAGCTCATGCCCGGATAGGTCATCGCGGGCGGGTTGCCGGCCTGGCAACAGTTGGGCTCGTTCTGCACCGAGATGTAGTTCACCGGCACACCAGCCGCCTGATACATCTGCACGTACTTGACCAGGTACTGGGCGTACATCGGGTAGTACTCGGCCTTGAGCCAGCCCATCTGGTCCATCCGGCCGTTGTCCTTCATCCAGCCCGGCGCGCTCCACGGCACGCCCTTGACCCGCAGGGCCGGGTTGAGTTGCTTCGCCTGCTGGGTCAACAGCCGCACGTTGTTGTCGTACCCGTTGGCATGGAAGTCGTTGAGGTTGCAACAGGTGTCGTCGAGCGAGACGTTGCCCGGTCGGGACAGGTCCGACGCCCCGATCGGGTTGCGCACGAAGGAGAGCCCGATGCCGTCGGTCGGGTGGAACAGCTTGCGCATCACCGCGTCCCGGGTGGCCGCGCTGACCGCTCCCCCGCGCAACAGGTAGGCGGTGGTGTCGGTGATCGACGCGCCGGCGCCCTCGAAGGTCTGGTAGCGGGTGTTCTCGTTGACGGTGATGGTGTGCGTGGCGGCCGGGCTGCTCGCCGCGAACGCCGTCGCCGCCTGCTGCTGCAGGCCGCGGGTGACGGTGCGGCCGCCGCCGTCGGAGGTGGTGGTGAGCCAGACGTTGACCGCTTCGTTCGCGGCGTAGGCCGGTGGCGCCAGCGCGAAGGCCGTGGCCGCGGCCGCGACGCCCAGCGCGACGATGCCGGCGATCCTTGCTCGTGACATGCGCGTCCTTCCACTTGGAGACATCAGGATTGCGCTGCCCTCGCCGACAGGGTGCCTAATAGGAAACACCCTTTACAGATCGATGTCAATGTACGTCTGGGGCGCCCGGTACGCTCAGGCGGTGAGACTCGACGAGATCAGCACACCCAGCCGGGTGGCCGCCGCCGACGAGGGCGTCAGCACCTCCGAGCTGGGGCTGGCCGCCCGCAACCACGGCATGCCGCTGGAGGCGATGCGCTACGACCTCACCCCGCCGGGGCTGCACTATCTGTTGATCCACTACGACATCCCCTACGTCGACGCTGAGTCCTGGCAGCTGACCGTCGACGGCGTCGTCGACCGGCCGCTGACCCTCGACCTCGCCACCCTTCGTGCGATGCCGGCGAAGACCGTGCGGTCCACGATGGAGTGTGCCGGCAACGGCCGGGCCCGGCTGGAGCCGCGCCCGGTGAGCCAGCCCTGGCTGGTCGAGGCGGTCGGCACGGCCGAGTGGACCGGCGTGCCGCTGCGCGACGTGCTGGTGGCGGCCGGTGTCGGCGCGCGGGCGGTCGACGTTGTCTTCACCGGCGCCGACCACGGTGTCGAGCGCGGGGTGGAGCAGGACTACCAGCGCAAGCTCTCGGTCGGCGAGGCCACGGATCCTGACGTGCTGCTCGCGTACGCGATGAATGGCGCGCCCCTGGCCCCGCAGCACGGTTTCCCGGTGCGACTGCTGGTGCCCGGCTGGTATGGCATGACCAACGTCAAATGGCTGACCCGCGTCGAGGTGCTCGACCAGGCGTTCAGCGGCTTCCAGCAGAAGGCCTACGTGGTCCGGCAGAGCGCCGACGAGCCCGGCGACCCGGTCACCCGGATCGCGCCACGGGCGCTCGTGATCCCACCTGGCTTCCCGGACTTCATGACCCGGGCCCGGGTGGTCCGCCCCGGCGTCGTGCCGCTGGAGGGCCGCGCCTGGTCCGGCCGGGCGCCGGTGGCCCACGTCGAGGTCAGCGTCGACCGCGGTGCGACCTGGGCCAAGGCGTCGCTCGGCCCCGACGGCGGGCACCGCTGGGCGTGGCGCCGGTGGACGCACGAGTGGGCCGCCACCCCCGGCCGGCACGTGATCACGGCGCGGGCGATCACCGAAGACGGCGAGGTCCAGCCGGTCGACGCGCCGTGGAACCGAGGTGGTTTCGTCAACAACGCGGTCCACGAAATCCCGGTCACTTGCTTAGAAGCCTGACACCTCCCCCGCCGGCGCGGCGTAGCGTCGCCAACGGAACTGTTCAAACGGGGGGAAGGACAGCGCCATGGCTGGGAGGTCCAGGAGTTTCTGGACGAAAATCGGGGTGGGCGTGGCCGGTGCGGCACTTGTGATCACGGGTGCCACGGCGGCGACCACAGCGGGCGCGAGTGAGGCGAAGGCCGCACCACCGGCCAGCGTCACGGTGCAGACCCGCAACGGCCCCAACGGGCCCTATCTGACCGACGACAAGGGCAACTCGCTCTACCTGTTCGTCGCCGACACGAGCAGCACCTCGACCTGCAACGACGCGTGCGCGGCCCAGTGGCCGCCGCTCGTCACGGGCGGTGCGGTTGTGGCCGGCAACGGCGTCGACGCGGCCAAGCTCGCGACGTCGAACCGGCAGGACAACACGAAGCAGGCGACGTACAACAACCATCCGCTCTACAAGTTCCTCGCCGACACGGCACCTGGCCAGACCAACGGCCAGGGCGTGAACGCCTTCGGCGCTTTGTGGTGGACGGTCAACCCGGCCGGCAACGCCATCACGGCCAAGGGCAGCACACCAGCACCGAGCGGCGGCGTCACCTACTGACCGAGACCGGTCGAACCCCGGTGGGCACGCCTCACCGGGGTTGGGCCGTCGGCGTCATGGTCGCACTGGCCGCCGGCCGCCGAGGGTGCTCTCGCGGGTGACCAGCCGGAACGGCGGCTGCACGTCGTAGGGCGGCTGGACCGGCTTGCCCTCGATGCGGGCGACCAACGCCTGCACCGCGAGCCGGCCGATGTGTTCCTTGTCGGGCGAGATGGTGGTCAGCGTCGGGTTGCTGAACCGCCCCTCCTCGATGTCGTCGATGCCGATCACCGCGATGTCGTCCGGGATCCGCATGCCGGCCTCGGCCACCGCCCGCATCGCGCCGATCGCGACCAGGTCGTTGTAGGCGAACACCGCGTCCGGTGGTTGCCGGCGGGCGAGCAGGTCGCGCATCGCGAGCAGCCCGTCGGCACGGCCGAACGCCATCGTGGGCGCGGCGAGTGCGGCGTCGAACGGCAGCCCGGCACCGGCCAATGCCTCGCGGTAGCCGCGCAGCCGTAGGTGTGCCGACTGCCGGTGGTCGCCGGCCTGTGCGCCGATGAACGCGATCCGGTAGCGGTCCAGGGATACCAGGTGCTGCACCGCCACGTGGCTGGCGGCGATGTTGTCGATCGCGATGTGGTCATGTGGCACGTCATAGACGCCCTCGCCGATCAGCACCATCGGGGTGGCCGGGTCGCGGGCCAGCACCTCCTCGCGGGTGACCGCGACCGGGCTGAAGATCAGGCCGTCGACGATCTGCCGGCGGGAGTTGTCGATCACCATCAGCTCGCGCTCACGCTCCCCCGCGGTGTCCTCCATGACCAGCGTGTAGCCCAGCCCGGCGGCCTCCCGGATCGCGGCCCCGGCGAGCTCGGCGAAGTAGGGGTTGTCGAGCTCGGGGATGGCCAGCGCGACGATGCCCGTGCGGCCGCTGCGCAGATGACGAGCGCTGAGGTTGGGCGCATAGCCCAGCTCGTCGATCGCGTCCTGCACCCGCAGCCGGGTCTCCTCGCCCACCGGGCGGTAGCCGTTGACCACATTGGACACGGTCGACAGCGAGACGCCGGCCCGCGCGGCGATCTCCTTGAGGCTCACGCCCACCTGCGCACTCCCTTGGCGAAAGTCATCGCAGCCGTCGGATCCGGCTGAGGTAGCTCTGGGTCACGACGACCACGACCAGGAACGCGCCGCTGACCACCGACTGGACCGACGAGGTCAGGTTGCCGATCTGGTTGATCACGTTCTGGATGACGCCGAGCAGCAGCACGCCACACAGCGTGCCACTGACCGTGCCGGCGCCGCCGACCAGCAGGGTGCCGCCGATGACCACCGCGGCGATCGCGTCCAACTCCATGCCCACGCCGAGGATGGTCACGCCGGAGCCGAGCCGTGCCGCGTTGAGCGCGCCGGCCAGCCCGGCGAGCAGCCCGCTCAGCAGATAGGTCAGCGTCTTGACCCGGGCCACCGGCAGGCCCATCAGCGACGCGGCGTCTTCGCTGCCGCCGACGGCGTACACCGCCTGTCCATAGCCTGTTCGTTGCAGCAACAGGCCGCCGAGGGCACAGAGCGCCACCGCGATCCACACCGGATAGCCGAGGCCCCACAACGTGCCGCGACCCAGATCAAGAAAGACCGCGTCCCGGGGTACGAGGTAGGTCGTCGCGCCCTCGTCGGTGATCGCCAGCAGCAGGCCGCGGGCGCCGAGCAGGCTGGCCAGCGTCACGATGAACGGCGCCAGCCCGGTGCGCGCGATGATCAGGCCGTTGAGCAGCCCGATCGCGCCGCAGACGAGCAGCGGTGCGGCGAGCGCGGCCAGCAGGCCCCACTGACTGGCCCAGGCCGCGAGCACGCCGCCGAGGGCGAACACCGAGCCGACCGACAGGTCGATGCCGCCCCCGATGATCACGAAGGTCATCCCGAGCGCGACGATCACCAGGAACGACGACTGGATCGCGATGCCGGCCAGGTTGTCGAACGACGCGAACGCGTCGAAGGTCAGGGCCGAGACCAGCAGCGCCAGCAGGAGTACGGCGAGCGCGCCGTGCCGCTGGGCCAGTGCGGCGAGCCGTTCGCTGGTCGCGACCCGGGCGACCGGAACTTGCTGCGACTGCTCCGCCACCGCGGTCATCTCGTCCTCCGCTGCCGGGCCACATACACGGCGACCAGGATGATCGCCGCCTGCACCAGTTGGGCCGTCGAGTCCGGCAGGTCGTGTTTGATCAGCGTGGCCCGCAGGAGCTGCATCAGCAAGGCCCCCGCCACGGTGCCGAGCACCCGGATCCGCCCGCCGGTCAGCGGCGTGCCGCCGACCACCACGGCGGTGATCGCGGACAGCTCCATCAGGTTGCCGATCGCCGACGGGTCGCTCGCGGTCAGCCGCGCGGTGGCCAGCACGCCGGCCAGCGCGGCGAACACACCACAAAGGACGTAGGTGACGATCAGCACCCGGCGCACCGGCAGGCCGGCGAGGTGGGCCGCCGCACGGTTGCCACCGACCGCGACGAGCTGCCGCCCGTAGGTGGTGCGGTGCACGACCGCGCCGACCATCAGGGCGAGCAGGATCGCGATCCAGACCACCACCGGGAGCCCGGCCACCTGGTCGCGGCCGAGCGCCAGCAGGTCGGGGTTGCGGATCTGCTTGAGCTGGCCATCGGCGAGCACCAGCGCGATGCCCCGGCCGGCGACGAGCAGCGCCAGTGTGGCGACGATGGGCTGGAGGTTGACGACCGCGACCAGCGTGCCGTTGAGCGCGCCGGCGGCCGCACCGGCCAGCAGCGCCATCGCGATCGCCACCCACATGCCGGAGCCGAGGTAGAGCGGGATGACCGCGGCGGCCAGCGCCATCACCGAACCGACCGACAGGTCGATGCCCTCGCTGCCGATCACCAGCGCCATGCCAAGTGCGACGATCACCACCGGGGCCACCTGCACGAGTTGGGTGCGCAGGTTGGTCAGGTCCAGGAAGTTGTCGGTGAAGAGCGCGTTGAACAGCAGGAGGGCGAGCACCGCGGCGTAGACGCCGTAGTCCTGCACGTAGCGGGCCCGCGCGGGGGCCGCCAACGTGGTCACGGCGCCACCAGCGTGGCCACGATCGCGTCTTCGGTGACCTCGTCGCCAACCAGCTCGCCGGCCACCGCGCCGGCCCGCAGCACGACCACCCGGTCGGCGCCCTCGACCAGCTCTTCCAGGTCAGACGAGATGAGCACGACCGCCAGCCCTTGCGCGGCGAGCTCGTCGACCAGCTTCTGCACCTCGGCCTTGGCGCCGACGTCGATGCCGCGGGTCGGCTCGTCGAGCAACAGCACCTTGGGGTGCAGGCAGAGCCAGCGGGCCAGCAGCACCTTCTGCTGGTTGCCGCCGGACAGTTCGGCGACGCGCTGCTCGGGGCCGGCCGCCTTGATCCGCAGCCGGGTCATGAACATCTCGACGATCGCGTCCTGCCGTGCCCGGGTGACAATCCCGGCCCGGGCCAGCCGGGGCATGGCGGCGAGCACGATGTTCTCGCGCACCGACAGGTCCGGGATGATGCCCTCGGCCTTGCGGTCTTCCGGCAGCAGCGCGATGCCGGCACGGATCGCGGCGGCCGGCGACGGGCGGCGCAGCCGGCGACCGTCGACGCTGACACTTCCCGAGTCGAGCGGCAGCGCGCCGACGATCGCCTTGGCGGTCTCCGAGCGGCCGGAGCCGAGCAGGCCGCCGAGCCCGGTCACCTCGCCGGCCCGCACGTCGAACGAGACGTCGTGCAGTTGGTGCCGCTTGGTCAGCCCCTCGACCCGCAGCACCGGGGTGTCGTTGGCGGTCGCGGCGTGCTCGCCGGTGAAGCCGGTCAGCCCCTCCCGGCGGACCCGGCCGATGTCGCGACCGAGCATGTGTGAGACGAGCGCGAGCCGCTCGAGTCCCTCCAACGGCCCGGTGTGCACCACCCGGCCGTCGCGTAGCACGGTGACCCGCTGGCAGAGTTCGTAGAGCTCGTCGAGGCGGTGGCTCACATAGACCACCGCGAGGCCCTGGTCGCGCAGCCGGCGGACCACGTCGAAGAGCGTGCGTACCTCGCGGGGCTCCAGCGACGAGGTCGGCTCGTCCATCACCAGCACCTTGGCGTCGATCGCGACGGCCCGGGCCAGCGCGACCATCTGCTGGGTGCCCAGGCTGGTCGAGCGCAGCGGCCGGGTGACGTCGACGTCGATGCCATAGCGGCCCAGCGTCTCGGCCGCGTCGCGGTTCATCCGCCCGATATCGAGCAAACCGAACCGGGTACGCGGCTCCCGGCCGAGGAACAGGTTGCGCGCCACGCTCATCAGCGGGACGAGGTTGACCTCCTGGTAGATCGTGGAGATCCCGGCGCGCTGAGCGTCGAGCGGGCGGGCGAAGCTGACCCGCTCGCCGCGGTAAAGCACCTCACCGTCGTCGGCCTGGTAGACGCCGGTGAGCACCTTGATCAGGGTGGACTTGCCGGCGCCGTTCTCCCCGACGAGGGCGTGCACCTCGCCGGGGAGAACCGCCATGTCCACCGCGTCGAGCGCGCGGACGCCAGGGAAGCGCTTGGTGACCGCGCGAACCTCGAGCACTGGAGTCATCTCAGTACGCGCTCGCCACGGACGCCTGTGCGTTGGCGGAGTCGTACTCGCGGTCGGAGATGATCACGTTCTCCGGGATCGCCGTGCCGCTGTAGAAGTCCTGCGCCGTCTTGAACGCCAGCGGGCCGAACCGCGGGTTGGACTCGATCACCGCGTTGATGGTGCCCTCCACGATGGCCTGCACCGCGTTCCGCGTCCCGTCGATTGAGACGATCTTGACGTCCTTGCCGGGCTTCTTGCCGGCCGCGGTCAGCGCGGTGACGGCGCCCAGGGCCATCTCGTCGTTCTCCGC
>Ga0193743_1003197_pt1 | contig 11054 bp, 9 predicted proteins | sample L2c2metaG_FD_143038 | JGI IMG/M metagenome (GOLD analysis project Ga0193743, IMG submission 143038) | Soil microbial communities from a riparian zone of the East river system, Colorado, United States - L2c2 | ecosystem: Environmental > Terrestrial > Soil > Riparian zone | place: USA: East River...
CGTTGTTATCGGCCTTGCCAATCATACGGTGCTGGTGGCCAAGGACGGGCGAGAAATCCCGATTGAAGATAGTGCGGCTCCAATTCGCGACGTAGGCCAGCGCGTGCTCGGAGTCGTGCTGGTCTTTCGCGATGTAACCGATCGCAGGCGGTCCGAGGATGCTCTTAAGCACAGTGAAGAACGTTTGAAACTGGCGCTTGCGGCGGGCCAGATTGGGGTTTGGGATTGGGACGTCGTCCGGAACCGGATTGAATGGTCGGATCTTGTCTACGACATCCACGGTGTGGAGCGGGGAACGTTTCCCGGCGGCGTGGATGATTTTGCCGCGCTCGTTCATCCAGAGGACCGGGAGCGAATCAGCGAAGCGATTCAAGCGGCACTTCAGCAGGGTGCTCCGTATGATGTGGAATTCCGGATGATCCATCCAAACGAGGACGTGCATTGGGTCTCAACGGTGGCGCTGGTTTTTCGAGATGAAACCGGCGAGGCTACTCGAATGCTGGGCGCGACGACGGACATTACAGCGCGAAAGCAGGCGGAGACTCATCTGCTGCAGCAATGGCGCACCTTTGACACGGCCCTTTCCAATACGCCCGACTTCACTTACATTTTTGACCTGCAGGGGCGCTTTACGTACGTCAACCGAGGGCTGCTTTCGCTTTTGCAAAAACCGCTCGAAGAGGTGGCCGGAAAAAACTTTTTTGACCTGGAGTACACGCCGGAACTTGCCGAGCGCCTGCAGCGGCAAATTCAACAAGTAATCGACAGCAGAGAGCCGCTACGGGACCGGACGCCATTTAGCGGGCCAACCGGGGAAACCCGGCACTATGAGTACATTTTTGTGCCGGTGCGGGGAGCGGGCGGACGAGTGGAGGCGGTTGCCGGTTCGACCCGCGACATCACGGAACAGAAGAAAGCGGAAGAAGCGTTTCGTAAGAGCGAAGAACGACTCAGTTTTGCGCTGGAAGCGAGCGGCGGCGTGGGCACATGGGATTGGGACATCCAAAACGACCGCGTCTATTCCAATCTTCAGTTCGCGAAAATTTTCTCAGTGGACCCGGTACGGGCGGTTGAAGGGACGCCGATTGCGGAGTTCGTGAGGCGCATGCACCCGGACGACCGAGGGCACATAGAGGAGAAAATTCAGCGGGCTCTGCAGACAGGCGGCGACTTCGCGGAAGAGTATCGAGTGGTTCAGCAGGATGGCTCCGTGCGCTGGATCTATGCGCGAGGACGCTGCCACTTAGATCAGTCAGGCCGCGGCGACCGCTTTCCAGGTGTGGCGTTTGATATCACCGAAAGGAAACGGGCGGAGGAGGCGCTGAGGGAAAGCCAGGACCGGCTACGCGCCATATACGACGGCACGTACGAGTATATTGGCCTGCTCGCGCCTGACGGAACATTGCTGGAGGCCAATCGCGCCTCGCTCACATTTGCGAACAACACACGCGAGGAGGTAGTGGGGCGGCCATTCTGGGAGACGCCGTGGTTTACCGGTACACCGGGAGGGCCGGAGGCTGCGCGGGATGGGGTGAGACGCGCGGCGTCGGGTGAGTTTGTCCGTTTTGAAGCAACAGTACGGCGCCCCTCGGGGGAGTGCCCGACTTTCGATATTTCCTTCCACCCCGTGCGGAACGAGCGCGGCGAAGTTGTGCTGATCGTGCCGGAAGGGCGCGACATCACGGAGCGAAAACGCATTGAAGAAGATCTGAGGTACTCGAACGAAGAGCTGAAGCGCGTGAACCGGGAGTTGGAAGAATTTGCGTACGTGTCGAGCCACGATCTGCAGGAGCCGCTGCGCATGGTGAACATCTACACGCAGCTGGTTCTGAAAGGCCTTGGAACCGACGGCGCGAAGCTCAGTCAGTATGCCGTCTTCGTCCGGCAGGGCGTCACGCGCATGGAGGCGCTTATCCATGACCTGCTGACCTTCTCACGCGCGGTGCATGACGAGGAACTACCAGTCGGAACCGCGCACCTAGCGACCTCACTCAGCGAAGCGATGTCAGTGCTCAAGGCTGAGATCGAAGAAACCGGCTGCGTTATCACCGTGCAGTCGCTGCCAGCAGTGCGCGGAGACACTCCACAGATAGCCCATGTGTTTCAAAATCTGCTGTCAAACGCGCTGAAATACAGGAAGCATGGAGTGCGTCCAGAAATTGTGATCTCGGCCCGGCAAGATGGGAACGATTGGATCATCTCTGTCCAGGACAACGGCATCGGCTTTGAACAGCAGTATGCGGAGCGCATCTTCGGGCTCTTCAAGCGTCTGCATAAAGAGGAGTATCCGGGAACGGGACTGGGTTTGGCGATTTGCCGGCGCATCGTGGAGCGGTACGGCGGGCGCATTTGGGGCGAGGGCAGACCTAGCGTTGGAGCTAGCTTTCATTTTTCGCTAACTGGCGTGGCGGAGCAAGACAGGGTGAATTCGCATTGATCAACGATCTCTGGTACAAGAACGCAGTCGTCTATTGCCTTTCGGTGGGCACTTATATGGATGCCGATGGAGATGGGGTCGGGGACTTCAAGGGTCTTATGCGGCGGCTTGACTATCTGGACGGGCTAGGCGTGACCGCAATCTGGCTGATGCCTTTCCAACCGTCGCCCGGCCGCGACGGCGGATACGACATTGCAGATTACTACAACGTGGATGCCAATTACGGAACGTTGGGAGACTTTGTTGAGTTCACGCATGGGTGCAAACAGCGCGGCATTCGCGTGCTGATGGATTTAGTAGTCAATCACACTTCCAACGCTCATCCCTGGTTCCGCGATGCGCGGAGTAATCCGCAATCGAAGTATCGAGACTGGTATGTGTGGTCAAAGAAGAAGCCGAAGAATGCCGCCACAGGTGTGGTCTTTCCGGGAGTTCAAAAATTCACCTGGACGTATGATGATGCCGCGAAATGCTACTATTTTCACCGCTTCTATGACTTCCAACCTGACCTGAATACGGCCAATCCGGAGGTACAGGCCGAGATCCTGAAGATCATGGGCTTCTGGATTCAGCTGGGAGTTTGCGGATTCCGGATGGACGCGGTTCCCTTTGTCATCGCCGAGAAAGGGCCTACCGTTTCGAAGCCGCAGGAGCAGTACGAGATGCTGCGTGCCTTCCGCGAGTTTCTGAGCTGGCGGCAAGGAGATGCGATCGTACTGGCCGAAGCGAATGTGCTGCCCGACGCGGATATAGATTACTTCGGAAAGGCCGGAGAACGGCTGCAGATGATGTTCAATTTCCAGGTGAACCAGACTCTGTTTTACGCAATGGCGGCGGCCGACTGCCGTCCGCTGGTGAAGGCGCTAAAGAGCACCAAACCCAGGCCGAGCACAGCACAATGGGGCCAGTTCCTGCGAAATCATGATGAGCTGGACCTGGGGAGGCTCAGCGAGGAGCAACGGCAAACGGTCTTTGCGGCATTCGGCGCGGAAGAAGGAATGCAGTTGTACGGGCGCGGCATTCGCCGCAGGCTTGCGCCGATGCTGCAAGGTGACCGTAGACGGCTAGAACTGGCGTACAGCCTGATGATGACGCTGCCCGGTACACCGGTTATTCGATATGGCGACGAGATCGCGATGGGAGACGACCTCAGTCTTCCCGAGCGGCTAGCAGCACGAACCCCCATGCAGTGGTCCACGGAACCGCAAGGAGGATTCACGCAAGCGGCCAAACCGATTTTGCCAGTGATCAGCGGCGGCGTGTACGGCTATGAACATGTGAACGTCGCCGAGCAGCGCCGCGATCCCAACTCGCTGCTCAATTGGATGGAGCGGCTGATCCGAATGCGCAAGGAAGTGCCGGAGGTTGGGTGGGGCGATTTTCAGATATTGCGCACGGGCACTCCCGAGGTGCTTGCCATCCGTTATGACTGGCGGAATAATTCAGTTGTCGCGGTACACAATCTGAGCGCCGTTCCGCGCGAGGTCTGGCTGGATCCGGGCTTAGAAGGGCCGAGCGGCGAACGGCTCATCAATCTCCTTTCCACGGAACACAGTGTTGCGGATACAGCTGGGAAACACTGCGTTCTACTCGAGGCGTATGGCTACCGCTGGTACCGCGCGGGTGGCCTCGCTTATCTGCTGAACCGCGCTAACTCGTGAGCGGCCTAAACTGGGGGTGCAAAGCGCTGCCCGTGTTTTCGACCTACTTCGAGCACGCGTTCAATTTCAGCGAGAGTTGGCCCGGTTTTAGCAGAGCCACCGGCATGCCGTGGAGTTCCTGCCTCATTGAAGAACTCACCTAGCCGGGCCGTGCAGGTAATGATTACGCGCACATCGCGATCACTCGTGTTACGGAATCCGTGGAGAGCGTCAGGAGGAATGTTGATCATATCGCCGGGAGCGGCGACACACCATTTCGTGCTTCCGTCGTTTTCCAATGCAAATTCCGGGTTCCCCTCCAGCACAAAAAACGCTTCCTGATCCGGATGCTGATGTAGAGGAATGCCTACTCCCGGCGGCACGGTGGCGGTCAGGAAGCAATAGTGGCCACCAGTATCGCGGGACCTTAATTTCCACTCCAGGTCTACTCCAAGGATGTTCGTCTTCTCATTGGTTGTCATCGTGTTATTCACTTCTTTTTGCTCCTTTTGGATTTCGGACTCTTTGGTGCATGGAGCGCTTCGAGGAGTACACGCACGACCCAGGCGCCGGCTTCCTGCGCTTGCGGTCCCGAAAGTCCGCCGCGGTCCCGCAACAACTGCCAGAACGGTGCACTGTACACTGCCACAAACACGGCGGTCACACGGGCCCGCTCCAGCGGCGTGCTTTCGCTGAGCGCGCCGGTCAGGCTCCGGGCAAAGGCGGCTCGGCCTTCCCCGCCCCCGCGCTCTCTCACCTCCGTGCCGGCTGAAGAGGTCAAGACTGCCCGCACAAGCGACTGGTGCTCATCGAACTCACGAAAGGCAGTCGCGATGAAAGGCGAAATATCTTCTTCACGCGCAGGAAATTTGGTATTGGTCACGTCGCGCAGCCTGATCCAGAGCGCCTGTAACAGCCGCGCGCGATCCGGGAAATGCCGATATACGGTCCGGGCGCCCATCCCAGCGATCTTTGCGATCGACTCATGGGAGAAGGCGCCGTCCGGGCTGTTACTCAGCATTTCCATTGCAACCTCAAGAATGCGGTCGCGGGTTTGGGCGGTGTGACTGTCCCGCAAAGTAAGGTGATCACGAGGCGTCATGACAGTATACTGTCATGACGGCATACGGTTGTCAATAGAAATCACAATCCGGTTTCGAGGCTATTAGGAGGGGAACAGGCTCTTAACGGTGCTTGGCTCTTACTAGGACGTGAATTTCGTCGTTTCGCGGATTGTTGAAGCGGCAGGTGACACGGCCTTCGGCGTCGAGGGAGATGATGGCCGGCAGGGGTGACTTCGGTCAGAAACCAACCGGCCGGCAGCTTTACCATGTTGCGCGGGCGGCCAAGGGTGCGATCCCATTTAAGTTCGCCATTCGTGAATTTATAGGATTGCGGGTCGGTGTAGGTTTCAACGACGCGCACGCGAACAGATTCGCCGGCGGCGAGTGGATGCGGCAGATCGCCTTGAACAACGACGCTGTCGTCGGCAGTGGGTGACAGGTAGTAGCCGAGAGCGTTCACCGATTTGCCGGCGACCTGGTGCGTTGGCAGCTTTTCGCCCGTGTCGAGATTATAGATTTCAGAAGTTGTGACAATGCTTCCTTTTCGGACGAAGCTGTGCACGGAGCTTTGGCCGGTGCGCGTCACTTTGAAATCGTGAGAGATGCGGAACTGGTGCGTTTCGGGCGGGAGCAACCAGTATTTCGCGATCCTGCTCAGCACGATGAATCTGGGCGGAAGAAGAGCGGCGATGAAGAGCAGCAAGGTGGCGCGGGTCATGGAAGTTTCTGCCCCGCAGCTTTGACGAGCAATTCGTCGTCACGGTCATTCACAAAGCTGACGCGCAGATGCCCGTCGGCTTGCGTGGAGACGATACCCGGCGCGCCACAAGCTACGAGTTCATAGCCGCGAGGCAGCACGATCACGTTGCGCTTGATGCCGAAAGAGCGCTGGAAAACCAGGTCCGTTCCGTCCGGATTGTAAGAGGCCGCATCGGTATACGTTTTGAAGATACGCACGCGAGCTTCGCCGTTGCGAGGAACGGGATGGGCGAGCGTGACCTAAATATACTGGCCGGAATTAGGATGGCCGCGCAGGCCATGCGATTGGGCTTCGGCGGCGCTCACCACTTCGAACTTCAGACCTTTGCCAGTAGCGGAATCGATGACGCGCTCGTTGGTTGCGACGGACCCGCGGCGGAGGGGATTGAATAGATAGGGCGATCCTTCGACACTTGTGGACATGTCATAAATGATGGCGAAGGAGTGAGTCTCGGGCCCAAGCAGCTCATAGACGGTTAGTTCGTCAGAGGCGCGGGCCGCGAGGCCGCTCAGTGAAAGCATGAAGAGAAGCCGCATTGCGACGCGCAGCATAGATTACTAGATTAATATACGGCGGCCCGTTAGTGGCCGTTGTTGCTCTGGAACGAGAGACATTCGTGAGCTCGAACTAAGTGAAGCCCTGGCTGATAGAGCCAGGGCTCTGGGTGCCACACTAGAGGGTCTTCAGGAAATTCAGGAGATCCTCTCTTTCCTGGGTTGTAAAGCCAATTGAGAACCGCCGGTCGTAAAAATCGACGACATCGCTGAGTGTGGCGGCTGCTCCATCGTGGAAGTACGGAGCCCGTCCGGCCAACCCGCGGAGCTGCGGTATCTTGATCTTCCCTATATCGGCGCATTTACCTGTAATCAAAGCTAGTCCGAGATCGTGAGTGGTGACCGTCGGGCCGCCGAAGGGGAGTGCGCCAGCCGGGCACGTGAGCTTGAGCAGCGGGAGGTCCGGCGCCGGAAGGGCAGCAGTACTGGTGCCTGTGGTTCCCTGGTCGATTTCCGCGGATGCGATCGCGATGGATCCACCAGGGGTGTCATGACAGGCTGCGCAAGTTCCGGGGAGGTTGTTGCCGATCCCCGGCACATCATTGAGGCCGCCGACATTCGAGATCGTAAAAGTCCGACTGTTGAAGATGGCTTGGCCCCGAGCCACCGATTGGCGTTGTTTTGCCCGTTCCGCACCGTCATTTAAGTTCGCCCAAGCATCGTATTCGGTGAAAGGCGTCGCGAGTATGTGACCGGCCTGCGTAGCCTGCAGATTTAGCGGTCCACCGACCGCGCCCAGGGCAGTAAGGCTGTGCGCCTTGTTATCGAACACCTGCGCGCTGAACACAGAATTCTCGAAATTAACCATTTCTTGAACCTGAGCGCCAGTCGGGGCGCTGAGTGCCTGCGCATGTACAAAAGTTGCGTCAATGGCCTGGCTCTGGAGGGTGGGTTCACGACCATCCCACATGATATTGCCGCTCTCGGGCAAGCCGGTAGAAGGGTCATTCGGTAGCGGAGTGCCGCCCGCGGGATCAATAGTGGTAACGAACTTCAGATTGGCCGTCATCAACGGCCGCCGATACACGGATAGAACTGGAGTGGAGCTGGTCAGGCCGAAATTATTGTTGACCAGGCATCCGGTCGGGTCCTCCAGCACCTCGAGTTTAAACTCCGGAGTAATTGCCCGTCCATCACTCTGTAAAGGAGGAAAGGGAAGGAAGATTCGAATCACACCACGGTTCAAAAGAAGCGAGCGCGGATTCTTAGGATCGCCGATTGGAAGGAATCCGTCTGGTCCCCTGCCCCGGCGCCCTCCACTGGGCGATGGTTGAGTATCGTTAGCCGAAACTGCATCGGGGCAGTTCGCGCCATCGACAGGAGCGAAGAGCGGATCTCTTGCCTGTGTTGCCAGATACCGGCTCCTGATGTTATCGACTGAGATCGTCATGCCGCTGGATGGCTGATGGCAAGTGCTGCAAGACCGGCCATTCGTGCCAAGAGTTTCAAAAAAGGCATTGTGCGCGGTGAGAGTAGGCCCCGCGGTGTTCAAAGTCCCGATAACGCCAGTGGGATCCGGATCCTCCTGATCGACCGGAAATATTGTTGGAACGCTTCCATCGGCATTCTGTACAGATGCCGGCAGCGGAGAACCGAGCGCTTGGTTATATAAGGCAGCAAACCATCCCGGCTTTCGGTCTGGGTTGCTTTGTGCGTCGGCGGAACGCGTTTCCAGGAACACTGAGCCAGCTATAACTAGTGCGATTCCAGCCGAGGCCGCAACTTTTTTACTCGACTGCTTCTTGCAATCTATAAATAACGACAATATACTTATCTCCCACTTATTACTTATGTATTTGCGTGCACCCACTAAGTTGGGCGATGCGCCTAGAGTGCCGGGACGAGGAGTTAGCAGGTTGTCGAGTCCACGGCAGTTAGAAGACGTGGACTCGCATGCCGTTCAGCACCGACCGTTATTGATGCGCTCTCCTAATATGTGGTTTGCTTTCCGCGAACCCGAGTGATATTCCCGCCATGCCAGAACATCCATGCTTGCAATGGAAAGACCATCGCGCCGCGGGTTTATTCCAGCAACACTGGTAACCTGACCAGTATCTGACACAACTAATCAAAGATAGAGAGGTTGGAGAGGATGAAAGATGAGCACGGCGTAGGTGGCCTATGCTTGTGGTCACCGATGCCGGCGCCGATCAAAATGATGTGCTGCGTGGTTTTGACCAACTAAGCGGGCACGCATAGAATGGCGCATCCGTGCCGTAGCTAGCGAGCTGTGCCAGCCCGTCCACCGGAGTGCGGCAGGAGAGGAGTGCGCTTGAACCTGTGGGCTCAACGTCCGGATCAGAAAGTAACGTGTGCGATTCAGACTCTAAAATTCGGGAGCTACCCGGCGGCGGCGTCCGCTCAACAAATAGATGGCAGCGCGCAATTCGAGCAACGGATCGTCTGACGGTTCGATGCCATCAACGCGTGGAATGGGGTCAAAGATGATCTTCTTCTGCTCATGCCGATTGTCCGCGACCAGCTGATTGAGAACGAGGGCGCCGAGATGGATCTGGGGCCGATCCTCCGGCCAGGGGATGGTCGCGTCGTCCACCACATCGTCATCGTTCGCCACTTGTACCGAAATCTGGAAGCTAACCGGATCTTTAGCGATTCTATCGGTGAGTTCGCTGTAAAGAAAGTCCGCGCTTTTACTTTTCGTGACAGCGTCGTCCAGATGATCGTTGCCTGCATCCGGCGTGATCCGGTAGCGCCCGAAACGGCGAACTCCATCCTTGTTGATAAAGCTCATGGCCGTAACGCCGAAGTACGATTCCCTGGCAAGGCTGGAAGGACAAGGCTTGGGCGTTTGCACGAAGGCGAGCGCCTTTGGATGGGTTCCGAGAAACAGTTCGACCGGCGAAGGCGAGGGCTTGGAGGGATCGCTCGACGCAAGCGCGCGTAAGAACTGCAGGAACTCCTGACCTGTGCGGGTGGGAAATACGTCGGTCGAATGGCTGACGATATCGGTATGCACGTGCTCGGCGAGATGGAAGCGAATCGCCATCCCGCGCGGATTTGCGTTGGGATCCGTGTCCGGTATCAGCGGGAGACCCGTGGAACTGGAAAAACGCACCGTCACTGGAGTGGATTGGCGAGAGATGTGCGGAGCCCTGGTTAACGAAGCTGCTTCAAGAGAAGGCGTAAACGTGCCGGTCAGCATGGCGCCTCTGGCATGCGCGGGGCGAAAGCCCGGATGCAAGCCGAAGATGGTGTCGAACGCCTGAATCACCTCCTGGCTGAGGGCAATCAGTTTCTCGTCTGAGGGAAGTGGCATGCGGGTCTCCTTATCAAAACAACCTATGCCGGCGCGACAGCCGCTTCTGTAGATTTATCGGACTGCTGCCACGTTGACGCGCCGCTTTGAGGCGATCCACGATCAGCGATGGTGGGTACGTCACTTCGATCACCTGACGTACCCACCGCTGCCATTTGTAATGCTAATGCTTGGTGATGGGAGTTTGTCGACTCTATTTAGACGAGGCGATGATCAGGGAGTCCCTTTTCAGCGTCTTTGTTGCGAGCCCGGTTACGCCGCCGCCCGCAACCGAACGCGATAAATGCACCGGACACCGAAATCAGCAGAACGCTGGAAGGCTCCGGTGAAGCGGCAAAGTTCGCGGCACTGAACGTTGGAAGTGCGTCAATGCCCGCCTGGCCGGTAAGATTTGTGAAGCGGGCGAGAACGGCGAGGTCGGCGGTGTTGGAGCCCAGGTCTGTCGAAAATACAAGGCGGGGCAAGTCGAGCGCGCTATTGAAATAGACGAAAAGACCAGGAGCGTCCGACGCGCCGTGAGCGGCGATCAGGCTGGCGGCGTTACCGGCGGCAAAAGGTGTTGCCGGATTAGCATCATCATCCGTGGTTTGCAGCACAATGACGTTCGCACCGGAGGTTGGTAAGTTGCCTATCTGGCCGTTGGCGAAATGAAGCCCATTCGTGATGCCAAAAACCGCCGTATTGAACGTAAAGACGTCCGAAGCCGGCGAGAAGGGTATGGAGGGTTCACCCTGCACGACCTGTCGTCCTGGTGTGGAGAGCGCAGTTGACCCGGCGAACGGATCAGAACCGAAACTGAAGGTAGATGCGTTTAAGTTTGCGCCGAGGGCCAAAAGGGCACCAGCGACACATGTCATGATTGCGCGCGAACCGCGGGATCGCCGCACGTTTGATTTGGAATAATTCATAGACTCCTTGTGATTACTTGGTTGGTAGTCGACGCCTATCCACAGTTGAAAAAGCTTTTTCGCTTCTAGGCGCCTCTCCTGCAATAAACACGCCTGGCTCTTATCCATTCCAACTATTTGCGCACGTTCAGCAAGGTGGGCTAGGGGCCGCCGGAGCGACGGAAATAAAGACAGGGAATAACAAACAGATTGCGGTGTCCTATCTCCTTGGTATGACAAAGAAGTAGGTGCAGCGTACCATAAAGGAGTTTCTAGTGTCCCGAGCGAGAAATACTTTGCATAAGTAGGCAGGCTTTCCGCATACTCGGGTATGGGTACGGGACGTCCCAGGAAAGCGCTGGAAATTACCGAAGAGGATCGCGGCAAGCTGAGCCTGATCGCGCGTCGGCGAAAGTCAAGTCAAGCGATGGCGCT
>Ga0193743_1003198_pt1 | contig 11051 bp, 7 predicted proteins | sample L2c2metaG_FD_143038 | JGI IMG/M metagenome (GOLD analysis project Ga0193743, IMG submission 143038) | Soil microbial communities from a riparian zone of the East river system, Colorado, United States - L2c2 | ecosystem: Environmental > Terrestrial > Soil > Riparian zone | place: USA: East River...
AGCAGTTCCGTTTCTCGGTCGGTGACCGGCTGCATTTCGGGCTAGACCTCACGGAGTCGCCGGTCCAGCCAGTCGCCGACCGCCGTGGTCAGCGTCTCGAACGCCGCCTGCCGATCGTAGGGGACGTGGAACACATGATCGGCCTGGGCGATCTCGACCAACTCCATGCCAGCGGGCAGCGCGGGGAACTGCGCCGGGCGGCCAAAGGGGTCGTTTCCGCCTTGCACGATCAGCGTCGGCAGACCGGTGGCGAGCAACTCCGGCGCGTGACCTGGGCCGTTGAGTGGATAGGAAAGCGCAAGCACCGCAAGGGCTTTCAGGTCCCGGGCGTTTTCGCCAGCGCCTGCAGGTCGGGGGCCTCGATGCCGGTCGCCGTGCCGTGCCCGACCGTCAGGATGGCCCGTGGCCTGCCTCGCACTGGGTACCAGGCGACGCGTGCTTCGCCGACCGACGTCGGCATGAACGGCCCAGTGGGTGAAACCGCTGCCGGTCGGCGCCTCCGGGTCGTACATGGACACCACGAAGCTCTTCGTGTCCTTCGGGAAGCCGGACCACGACAGCTGCGGGGACGTGTCCGTTCCCCCGGGAACCTTGAATATCCCGGACAGCTGGGCTGTCGGCAGTGGCTGGCCGTCCTTCACGGTCTCACTGGTGAGGGCGAACGACGGGACGAGAAGACTTCATTTCAACTCCTGTCCAGTGAATTGTGCCGAATCTCTGCGGTCGGCCATCTCCTGCAGGAACTCGACGACCTTCGCGCGAATCGACGGAATACCAGGAATGATGTGACCGCCAGCGTGCTCAAGGACGACCGGCGAGGTGAACTGCTCGGCGAGCACGCGCGAGTCCGCCGCCGGCACGATCCGATCAGACGTCCCCATGATGTGCAGGGACGGCAGCTCATACCCGGCTCGAGCAGCGAAAAGCGGCTCATGCTCCGGTGCGCGGCTGCGGAACCCGCCTACCGCGATCGCGAAGTCGAACGACAGCGGGGTGACCGAGGTCGGCCGACCGTCCGGTGCACGCAGCCCAGGCAGCAGTCCGACCAGGGCGGCACCCTGACTGAACCCGAACACACCGTCAAAACGCGGTTCATCCACGAATACCTGGGCCAGCCAGTCCCGGGTCCGCCGCCAACCGCGGAACTCTTCGCAATAGGACGAGAAATTGCCGTGCCACCAGCCGAAGTCACCCTCGGCAATGGACGGCGCGTCCACCTGGACACAGTCGACCTCAATCCCGTCGAACAGTGGATCCATTTGTTGGCGCAGAATACGCTTGTTGCCGTGATAGCCGTGCAGGCACAGCAAACGAAGCCGTTGCATGGCTGCTCCTGTATCTCACACCGACGTTTGTGATCAGTATCAGCATGCCGAGCGTGCTCTCATGTGTCCAACAACTAGATAGTCTTGTTTCGATAAGTTCTGTGCATGACGAACTCCAGGCAGATCGGAGGTCGCCCCGAGTAGGCTCCCCGGGTGGCCGAGTGGCCGCTGGTGGGCCGGCGCAAAGAGCTCTCGCTGTTGAACGAGGCTGTGGTCGCAGGACGCGGGGCGGTGATCACCGGCCCGGCCGGGGTGGGCAAGACGACCCTGGCGATGACCGGCGTGGAGTTGGCCCAGGGGCGGGGGATGTCCCTGGCCCGCGCAACCGCAACACGGGCGGCGCGCGGGTTGCCGTTCGGGGCTTTCGCGTCGTTTCTGCCGCCCGATCTGAGCGCCGGCCATCTCAGGCCGGAGGACCTCGGTGAGTTGCTGCGACGCTACGTCCAGGCGGTGGTCCAAGGGGCCGGGGGGCGTCCGCTGCTGGTGTTCGTCGATGACGCCCATCTCTTGGACGGAGGCTCGGCCACGCTGGTTCACCAGCTGGCCGTGACCCGGGCTGCCACTGTGCTGGCCACCGTGCGGTCGGGTGAGGCGGCACCCGACCCGTTGATGGCCCTGTGGAAGGACGGTCCGGCCGATCGCATCGAGGTTGGCGTCCTCACCGGCGCGGTAATCGAGGAGCTGCTGGCCTCGGTGCTGGGCGGGCCGATGGATCCGGCGTCGGTGCGTCAACTCGTCGGACGCTGCCAGGGCAACCCGCTGTTCTTGCGGGAGCTGGTGACCGGGGCGCTGGAAAGCGGTGCGCTGGTCGAGGAAGTGGTCGGCTTCTGGCGACTACGCAGCGGGCTGGTGCCCACAGGCCGCCTGGTCGAGTTGGTGGCGCAGCGGTTGGGCGACTTACCCGGCACCGAGCGGACCGTGTTGGAGCTCCTCACGCTGGGCGAGCCGCTTGGCCAAGCGACCCTGGCCCAGCTCGTCGATCCGGCCGCGGTTGAGACCCTCGAAGGCAGGGGGCTGATCGTCAGCCGCGTCGACGGTCGCCGGGTCCAGCTGTGGCTGGCCCATCCCATCTACGGAGATGTGGTGAACGTCGGCACCAGCGCGCTGCGCCAACGGGCACTCGCCCGTTCCTTGGCCGAGGTGATCGAGGCGACCGGCGCGAGACGCCGAGAGGATACGTTGCTGGTGGCGTCGTGGCGTCTCATCGGTGGCGGTGGCAGCCCGCAGCTCCTGCTGGCCGGAGCGGCCGCGGCCCGGGCTCGCCACGACCATGCGCTCACCGAGCGGCTGGCCCGTGCCGCCATAGCGGAAGGGGCCGGCTTCGAGGCGATATTTGTTGCTGCCGAGGCCGCCCACTTCCAGGGCCGGCCGGACCAGGCCGAACATGAGCTGGCCGCCCTAGCCGCGGATGCCACCAGCGACACCGAACGGGCACGAGTGGCCTTGCTCCGCTTCGACAACACCTTCCTCTTACAGGGCCGCGTCGACTTGCAACTCGTCGACGACGCGGCCAATGCCATCACCGATCCGTTCTGGCGCGACGAGCTGCTGACCAGACGCCTATTCGTCAGCATTGTGATCAGGGGGCCTCGAGCCACGGTCGAGGCCGCATCGACCTTGCTTCACCGCCCCGGTTCACGACCGCTCACCGCCGCGCACATGACGGTGAGCTACTGCTTGGCCCGGCTCGGCCGCCTCGACGATGCCATCCAGCTCCTCACTCCACTCGGCGGCAGCGCAGCGATACCCGAGTCTGACGAAGCTTGGGACAAGTGGGGCCTGTTCGCGATCCGTGTCCAGGCGATGATCTACGCCGGCCGTCTGGGCGAGGCAGAGGAGCTTCTCACCCGTGCATACGGTCGGGTAATCGATCAGCCGACCGCCGAGGCGAGTGCCTACATCACTGATCGACACGGCATCTTGCACATCGAACAAGGCCGCCCGATGAGCGCCTTCCGCCGGGCCAGTGAATCCTTCACCCTGTTCCTGCAGCTTGGGCGCACGTTCCTGGCCCAGTGGCCCTATGCCCTCGCCGCACATGGATTGGCCCTGGCTGGGCAGGCCGAGCGGGCGGCCGAGACGCTCGCCGCCCACGACGCCCTCGACATCCCGAAGCTGCCGGTGAACCAGGCCGACCTCCTTCAGGCGCGCGCGTGGACGGCGGCCGCGGCGGGCGACCTTCCCGCTGCCCGGGAGCAGCTCGAAGCGGCGAGCGACTTCGCCGAGGAGGTCGGTGACCTGATCGGTGCCACCAGCGCGCTGCACGGCCTGGCCCGCCTCGGACGTGCCCGCCAGGTGGCCGCCCGCCTCGCCGCGTTAGCCGTTGACGTCGACGGCGATCTGGTGGCCGCCCGCGCCGCCTACGCCAACGCCGTCGCCGCCCGAGACAGCGAAGCTCTCGACCGGGTCTCCGGCGCCTTCGAGGACCTGGGCGCTGTTCTCTATGCCGCCGAAGCCCACGCCGAAGCCGCCGTCATTCTCCGCCACGGTGGCGAGGCCCGCAGAGGCGCCGCCGCTGAGCAGAGAGCGGCGCGCCTGCTGGCCCGCTGCGAAGGGGCGGCTACGCCTCCGGTCCGAACCATCACGGCGCGGGTGCGCCTTACCCCCGGCGAACTCGACATCGCCCTGCAAGCCGCCGCCGGACGCACCAACAAGCAGATCGCTAGCGACATGCAGCTCTCGGTTCGCACCGTCGAAAGCCACCTCCAACGGGCCTACGGAAAACTGGGGATCTCCGGGCGCCGTCAACTGGCCGAAGCGCTGCCGGACCAACCGTCCAGCTAAGGCAAATCAGTAGGAACTACTGAGGACGGATCACCTTCGTCGTGCTTGGCTGTCCGATCGCGAGCAGAGGACGAGCTCCCTCGACACCCGATCGCGAGTCCACCCGCAGACGACGGAGCTGCAATGCGGTACCACAGGGTCCCACGCACCCGAGGCGCTCACCGCGCGCGTTGGCCACAATCACGCCTCGCCGCGGCGTTGGGTCCGCCTGGTGTTCGGCTGCCGTCTGCCCCCTCCGCGGTGCGTTTGGGTCGAGCTCCCCACGGCCCAAACGCCCCGCAGCCACGAAGGCCTCCCACCCGACGCCCTGGAGATCGATCCACCCCGAGGCCACGTGGTTGAACCGGCCGGGGCACGGCCACTGGCGTGCGTTCTCGCCTGTCACCGCCCACGCCGAGCCCGCTTACCCAGCCGCGCTGAGCCGGCGGATGCTGCCGTCACCATCACAGCCAACGAGTAGCCCGTGGCCTGGCACGGACAGCAACGACGGGCGGCGAGCGGTGGTTCGCTTGCCCTCGACCGGGAAACCGATCGGCAGACCCGAGACGACGACCTCGCGCGCGCCGCCCGGCGAGATTCGCTCGACGGCGCGCCCAATCTCGTCGGCCACGTACACCTGACCCTCATGCACGACGACTGCAGCCGGGCGCCAGCGCCCGCTGACCGTATGAACCTGCCCCGCGGCACGGATCATCACCTGACCCGCGTCCGGGTCGGCCGCCACCAGGGTGTCCTGCTCCGCGGCGACGGCGCCAACCTTCGCCAGACCGGTTGGCACGGTCGCCAGTACGCGGCCGCCCGAGCCAATGGTCAGTGCCTCGCCGGTCGGCGTCCCGAGCACCGCCGTGCGCGGACCGGCGGGGCCTAGCGCGCTGGCCGCGGGCAGATCAGAAGACAGCGGTCCCGAGACGATCCGGGATAAGTCCAGGTCGAAGACCTCACCGCCCTCCGAGAGGCCGGCGTACGACGACTCGCCCAGCCGGGCTATCCCAACGATGTACGGGTGATTGGCCAGATGTGACAGCGGCAGGCTCGAACCGTCCAGACCCACGCGCACCACGCTCATGAAGTCCGCGCAAACTATCGCCGCGCTGTCCCGGTACGCCATCCCGTAGGGCCCGACCAGGCCGCCCTCGCTGATCACCTTGTCGACGCGATCCACCCCGGCCTCGTACCGCACGATCCGTCCCGAGACGTAGTGCGAGACGTAGAGGTGGCCAGCTGCGTCGAATGCGCAGTTGTCCAGGCCCTGCACGGAGGTCGCCAGCCGTGACCGCTCCCCGGTGGACAGGTCGACCGCGGTCACCACACCCGAGCCGGACTCAAGGACGACCAGCCGTCCACGCGGGTCGAAGCGCACCGCGCTGATCAGATCGAAGCCCTCGGCGACCCGCTCGGCCTCGCCGCTGTCGGGGTCGACCGCCAGCACGTAACCATCGAAGAAGTGCTGCAGGTAGACCCGACCGTCTGGGCCCTGCTCGAGCGCGTTGGCCCAGTCCAGCTCGGGCAGGATCACCCGTGGCTTGCGCGCGGGATCCCGATAGATCTCGACCAGCTGACCGCCCGGTCGCATCTGGTCGACGAAAATCCGCCCGCTCGGCCCGACCGTCACGCCATTGTTCTCCGGGCGCTCCTCGGCAGCCGTGAAGACCTCGCCACCTGGGCGGATTCCCATGACGTTGCCGTCGTGCATAGTGGTGATGTACGCGTTACCCGCCGAGTCGAAGGCGACGTCGTCGGGAGTATGGATCGGCGAATCGAGGCCGGACTCGATCCGTAGCCGGTCGGTCCGCGGGTCCCAGGATGAGATCTGGTTGCCGACCAGTTCCGTGATCCACAAACGGCCGTTCGGCTCGAACTGGATACCGCACGACCCGAACGTACGGGCCGGGCTGTGCACCGTGTCGAGCTGCCAACCCTGCACGCAGATCGGGCGCACATCTCGGTACATCTCGTAGCGCGAGGTCTGCGGCCCTGCTTCGAGAATCGCTCCCATCTCGAGCTCCCTGGTTATGGCTTGAGAGCCACAATCAGAACGTGATCATGCCACGCATGATGCGACCGTCGAGGAGGTCGTCGTAGCCCTCGTTGACCTGGTCCAAGGAGTATGTCTTCGTCACGAGCTCGGCCAGCTTCAGCTCACCTGAGCGGTACAGCGCCAGCAGCCGCGGCAGGTCGGCGTGCGGGTTGCAGCCGCCGAAGACGTTCCCGACGATCTCCTTCTGGCTCAGGATCAGGTCGATGAGCACGACGTCGGCGTTGGTGATGTTCGGGTTGGCCACCGACGTCAGGCAGGCCCGGCCACCCTTGCGGGTCAGCGCCATCAGCGGCATCAGCATGTCGCCGGTCATCAGGCTGGCCGTCATGATCGTCTTGTCCGCCATGACACCCCTGGTCAGGTCGTTGACCAGCGGGATCGCCTCCTCCATCGACGCCACGGAGTGGGTGGCGCCCAGCACCTCGGCCTGCTCACGGCGGAAGACGATCGGGTCGACGGCGATGATGTTCTGCGCACCGGCGATGCGGGCTCCCTGCACCGCGCTGGAGCCCACCCCGCCGGTGCCGACCACCACGACGGTGTCCCCCGGACCGACCTGCGCGCGGTTGACCGCCGCACCGAAGCCGGTGGCCACGCCACATCCGACGAGCGAGGCGAGCTCGAGCGGGATGTCCTCGTCAATCTTCACGCAGGAGTCCTGATGCACCACGGTGTACGGGCTGAACGTGCCGAGCAGCGACATCCGCTTGAGGCCCTCCCCCCGGGCGTGCGTGCGCGGCCGGCCGTCGCTGATCGGCAGCCCACCCATGATCACGGCGCCGTAGTCGCACAGCACCGACTCGCCACTGGCACACCAGCGGCAGTGCCCGCACGCCGGAATGAAAGCCAGGACGACGTGGTCTCCCGGCTGGAGGCGGGTGACACCGGGCCCGACCTCCTCGACCACGCCGGCGCCCTCGTGGCCGCCGATGATCGGCAGCGCGGTGGGCAGATCGCCCTTCACCGCGTGGTCGTCGGAATGGCACAGCCCGCTGGAGGCGAGCTTGACCCGCACCTCACCCGGCTGTGGATCGTCGAGCTCGACCTCCTCGACGCTCCACTGCTTCTCGCCTTCCCAGAGGATCGCGGCCTCGGTCTTCATACCTGGAGTGCTCCTTCGCGGGCAGGGGTGGGCCGGGCGGGGACGGGATCCGCCGACGGCACGCGATCGAACTGCAGGTGCAGTTCCTCGGGCGCGCGGTTGGAGATGCCGACGGCCTCGCGCACAACCGTCCCGGGCTTGATCCGGAAGTTCGTGACGCGCGCCAGCAGCCGATCGAAGGCGATCTCCAGCTGCAGCCGGGCGAAGTGCTGGCCGAGGCAGCGGTGGATCCCGAAGCCGAACGCGGCGTGCGGGTTCTTCACGCGGTCGAAAACCAGCTCGTCGGGACGCTCGAACTTGGACTCGTCGCGGTTGCCGGAGCGCCAGTGCACGGCAAGCCGGTCGCCTGCCTTCATCGGGCAGCCCAGCAGCTCGGTGTCCTGGGTCAGCACGCGGCCCATCACCGAAACCGTGGAGGTGAAGCGCAGGAACTCGTCGAGGTCCTTGCGCTTCCACTCCGGCCGGCGCATCCGCTCCTCGACCTCGGGCCGCTCGGCGAGAAATCGTCCGATGTAGCTGATGGCACCGCGCGTGGTGTCCAGGCCCCCCAGCATCAGCACGGTGACGACCCCGAGCATCTCGGCTTGGGTCAGCGGGCGGCCGCCCTCCACCGTGGCGCCCGCAATGCCGTGCAGGAAGTCGTCCCGATCATCACCGCCCTCGGCGCGCTCGGCGAGCAACTCCATCGCGATCGTCGCCACGCGACCGTAGGACTCCGGGTTCTGCGTGACGGCCACCTCGGTGACGGCCTCGATGGCGCGGGCCATCCGCGCCTCGTTCTTGTCGTCCAGCACGATCCGCGCCAGCGAGCCCGCCGAGAACGGGATGGCGAACTCGGAGACGAACTCGGTCTCACCGCGGTCGATGAATCCGTCGATCAGCTCGTCGACCAGGTTCTCCATGACGGTGCGGTAGGTGGTGAGGAAGGCCCGCGAGAAGTACTTGTTGAGGAACCCCCGGAAGTCGCGATGCAGCGGCGGATCCAGATCCAGCGGCGGCAGCGCGACGGGAACGGGTATCACGCCCGGCATGGCCGAGCTGAACACCTCGGGGTGCTCCGCGACGGTGCGCAGGTCGTCGTAGCGGGTGATCACGAACATGCCGCCGTCGAACTCGGTGTGCACGACAGGGCACTCGCTGCGCGCCCAGGCCAGCTCGGCGTCGAGCTGTTCACAGTCCTCCTCGCCGAACCAGTTGAGCTTGTCGAAGAACACGCGATGGGGATCGGCCATGACCTCGTTGCTCCTTCAGGTTCGTCAGGTTCGTCAGGCTCGGGAGGTGTGCACTACCTGCGGCTGGGTGAAGGCGAGCAGCCCGTCCACACCGTTCTCGACTCCGACGCCGCTCCACTTCGAGCCGCCGAACGGCACCGTCGGAAGCAGCGCCGCATGCGTGTTGACGAACGTCGTGCCGCATTCGAGTCGCTCGGCCACGGCGTCGATGTCGGTGCCCCACACCGATCCGCACAACCCGAACATCGTCGAGTTGGCGCGGTCGACGGCGTCGTCGATGTCGGAGTAGCGCAGGATCGGCAGCACCGGACCGAACTGCTCCTCCTCGACGATGCGGGCAGCATCAGCCACGTCGGCGAGGATCGTCGGTTGGAAGAAGAAGCCGGGACCATCGATGGGCCCACCGCCCGCCGCGATCCTGGCACCGCCGGCGATGGCCTCGGCGGCCAGCGCCGTCACGCGCTCGTACTGCGGGCGTGTCGAGAGCGGCCCCATCTGTGTGGTCGCACTGCCCGGCGGGCCGACCTCGATCGCCGCGGCAACCGCGGCGAAGGCCTCGACGGCCTCGTCGTAGAGCGCGTCCGGTACGTAGATCCTCTTGGGCAGCGCGCAGGCCTGGCCGGTATTGAAGAACGCCGTGCCGAGGATCTTCGGGACCGACGCCGCGACGTCGGCGTCGCCCATGAGGATCACCGCGTCGTTGCCGCCGAGCTCCAGCGTGACGCGCTTGAGGTCGGCTCCGGCCGTCGCGGCGACGCTCTTGCCGCCGGCGACGGAGCCGGTGAAGGTGATCTTGCGCGGGGTGGGGTGCGCGGCGAGCGCGCGGCCGACATCGTCGCCGCCGGTGACGACGTTGACCACCCCGGGTGGCAGCACCTCGCCCATGATCTGACCGAGCCGCAGGGTGGCCAGCGGGGTGAACGGCGACGGCTTGAGGACGATCGTGTTGCCGGCCAGCAGGGCGGGAGCGATCTTCCACATGGCGAGCCCGAGCGGGAAGTTCCACGGGGTGATGGCCGCGACCACGCCGAGCGGCCGGTGTGCGACCTCGATCAGCGTGCTCGCGTCGTCCTGCAGTACGGCGCGTGGAATCTCCATGTCGGCGTAGACCTGCAGCCAGGTGGCACAGACCGGCACCTCGCTCGCCGCGATCGGGGCCGGCTTTCCGGTCTCCAGCATCAGGTCGGCCGCGAGCGCGTCTCCGGCGGCGGTGATCGCCTCGGCCAGACGCAGCATTGCCTTGCGGCGCGCGTCCACATCGGATCGCCACCCGCGCCCGGCTGCCGCGGCGGCCGCGAACGCGTCGTCGAGCTGCGCCGGGGTGCAGGCCGGTGCGTGCGCCTCGACCTGGCCGGTGGCCGGGTTGACCACCTCGAGCCCCGGCGGACTTTCGACCGATGCGCCGTTGATCGTCATCGTGAGCATGTATCGCCGTCCTTCTCCTACGGTCAGCGGTGACCGGCGCCACGGGGTGACATTAAACTAACACTGTTGGGCTACCGTGACTATCGTCGGGTCGAGCGCAGCCATCTCGCCAAGCCGGCCGCGTCATGAGCTGCGGGAACAGCTTGCGGTACCGGCGTCGACGGGCGCCGGCCGGCTCGAAGCGGGACTCCGCGCCGAACAACGATGGGATCAGGTGCCCGATGGTCGCTCCGACCGCAGTACTGGACCCGGCGCTGCGGGCATGGGTCGAGCACGTCACCGGTGGCCGCGTCGTCGGGGCCCGGCGGATGGACCGCTGGCGGCCCAATTTCTTCGTCGACGTCGACGGCCCGGACGGCGAGCTCCCGATGTTCCTGAAGGGCCCTCGGGTGCCACCGCACGTCGAGGTGCGGTCACGGATGCTGTCTGGCTATGGGACGCGCCGCGAGGCCGTCGCGCTCGCCGCGCTGCAGGACACCGACGTGGCTGTGCCGAGCTTCCACGGTTACCTGCCGGAGGCGGGCGCGCTGCTGATCGGCCGCGTGCCCGGCTCCGGTGTGCTGCAGCCGGCCGCCGCCGGCGACCGTGCGAGCCTGATGCGCCAGTACGGCGAGCAGCTGGCGGCGACGCACCGCCTCGACCCCGGCCGGCTCGGGGTGCGACCCGGTCTCGGCGTGTCGGCGGATCCGGTGGGCCCCGACCGGCCCGGCCCGCTCGCCGCGGTCATGGCCGACTACGAGGTGCTGTACCCCAAACTGGAGCGTCCGGAACCAGTTCATGCACGAGGGCGGACTCATCACGGCCCTGCTGGACTGGGAGCTCGCGCACCTCGGCCACCCGATGTCGGACCTCGGCTACGCCCGGTTCCGGGAGGCGCTCTATCCGAGCGGTGGGTTCGCGGGGTTCGTCGATGCGTACGCCGCCGCGTCCGGGCGACCGGTCGACCGGCGGGCCGTCGACTACTTCACGGTGGCGGCCGCGCTCCTCATGCTCGCCGGGATCAGCAGCGACGTGCACCGCCCGACCGCCCGCAACCCGGAAGCGCTGCAACGGTTCTGGTGGGACGCGCTCGCTCGGGTCGGCATCTGCCAGGTGCTCGGCGAGTCCCTGGGGCACCCGCCACTGCTGCCGAGGGCGGGCGAGCA
>Ga0193743_1003199_pt1 | contig 11051 bp, 8 predicted proteins | sample L2c2metaG_FD_143038 | JGI IMG/M metagenome (GOLD analysis project Ga0193743, IMG submission 143038) | Soil microbial communities from a riparian zone of the East river system, Colorado, United States - L2c2 | ecosystem: Environmental > Terrestrial > Soil > Riparian zone | place: USA: East River...
CTTCCTGCAATTGCAGGAGCAGGCTGCCTCCCCCAACGCGAAGAGTGTTACCGCTTGAGTGCTCCCGCCCCAGCCACGCCCGCTGTCCCCGCGCGGCATCATCACATCCATTTCGTGCTGCCCCAACTCCTGGACACAGTGCGCTCCACCATGATGGTCATCGTCGTCGCGCTCTTCATCATCGCCTTTCTCGTACAGCCCTTTCGCATTCCATCGGAGAGCATGGAGCGTACGCTGCTGGTTGGCGATTTTCTGCTCGTCGATAAGGTCGCCTTCGCGCCTGCCGGCATCTGGAACTGGCTCCTGCCCTATCGACAGGTGGCGCGCCGCGACATCGTCGTCTTTCACTTCCCTCTCGACTCCGACGAGCATGTAGTCAAACGCGTCATCGGTGTGCCCGGCGACGAAGTCGCGCTGCAGAATGGCGTCGCCGTCGTCAACAACACTCCACGGCCGGAGCCTTACGACGTCTTCGAGCGCGCCGGCGAAGATGCGTACCGCGACCAGTTTCCGCGTTACACCACCGACGATCCGGGGGTCGATCCGCACTGGCGCATGCAGATGCGTGGTCTGGTCGAAAATGCTCACCTGCGTGTTCCCGCCGGCACCTACTTCGTGCTCGGAGACAATCGCAATCGCAGCCGTGACAGCCGCTACTGGGGCTTCGTTCCGCACGAAAACATCGAGGGTACGCCCCTGCTCATCTACTTTTCCGTGCATGAGCCCTCGGCCACCGATACCGCACCGCTGCCGGGTGGTAGACTCGGCAACAGCGTTGAGGATCGACTGATCGACTTCGCGCGGTGGGACCGCATCCTGCGAGTCGTCCACTGAGCGGGCCCGAACGCAACCGATATAGCAGCAGACACTGATGGCCGAGACGACAACGAATCCTCCCACCGTAACCGCGGATGCCGCGCCTGCGAAGGACTCCGCAGCCAGCGCTCCGAAGCATGACGAAACCACGCTCGAAGCTCTGGCATCCTATTGCGCCGTCATCGTCGTCGGCCTCTTCATCCTCACCTTCATCTTCCAGAACTTTGTCATTCCCTCCGGCTCCATGGAGAAGACTCTGCTGATCGGCGATCACGTCCTGGTCGACCGCGTCAATCTGGCGCCCCCCGCGCACTGGGCGCCTTTCGTGCGCTACCGCACTGTGCACCGCGGCGACATCATCGTCTTCCTCAAGCCCGGCTATCCGGATATGTTTCTGGTGAAGCGCGTCATCGGGATTCCCGGCGACCGCGTGCACCTGCATGAGGGCTATGTCTACCTCAATGGCCAGCGCCAGGACGAGCCGCAGGCCGGGCATCCCGACTACAGCAGTTATCTGCCCTATCGCGACGAATTTCCCAACGTGCCCACCTCCCTGGGACAGGACATCGAGCCCGTCTGGGCCAACGATCTCCCCAGCCACATCCAGAGCGGCGACCTGGTAGTGCCCCCTGGCAACTACTTCGCCATGGGCGACAACCGGCTGAACAGTCTCGATGGCCGCTTCTGGGGCTTTGTGCCCCGCGAAAACATCGTCGGACGTCCGCTCTTCGTCTACTGGTCGTTCATCTCGCCCGAAGAAGATGAAGAGCACGTCAGCATGAGCGAGCGCCTGCAGCAGATGGGTCACGTACTGCTGCACTTCTTCGATCAGACGCGCTGGAGCAGAACTCTGCACATGGTGCGCTGATGTCTCTGCACCTCAAGTCCATGCCGGCGCAAGACCGATCTTCAGAACCGGACCCTGGACCCGGCTCAGACTCCATCCGCGCAAGGCGTCCGCGCCGCCGGCATCTCTTCATCGCAATCTCGTTCATCCTCCTGCTGATCGCTGCGCTGGTGTTGCCGCCGCTCATCAACATCAGCCGTTACCAGCGCCGGATATCGGCCTCGCTCGCAGCGGCGCTCGGCCATCCGGTGGAGGTCTCCGGCATCAAGCTGCAGTTGCTGCCCCGCCCCGGTGTCCAGATCGCCAACTTCGTCGTCGAATCGACAGCCGGTTACAGCGCGGAGCCGATCCTCCAATGCTCCAGCGTTACCGCCGCATTTCGCATCATGTCGCTCTGGCGCGGCCGGCTGGAGATCGCGCGCATCTCGCTCGACGAGCCGAGCCTCAACCTGGAACGCGACTCTCATGGACAGTGGAACTTCGCCTCCGTGCTGCTGCAGGCCTCCCGCGCGCAGCAAGCGCCCACCGGACTCACGACTGCCCGCGGCCAGAACCGCTTCCCCTATATCGAAGCCAGCAATGCCCGCATCAATTTCAAACATGGAAGTGAGAAGCTGCCCTTCTCCTTTCTCGACGCAGATGTCTCGATATGGCTGGAAAATCCGGATGAATGGCAGCTCCGATTTGCCGCCCAGCCCATGCGCACCGACATCAATCTCTCCCTCGCCGACGCTGGCATCGTGCAGGTGAGCGGCAGCGTGCATCGCGCCTCTTCGACAAACGAGCTGCCCCTCAACCTGCAGGCGGAGTGGCGCGGCGCCCCGCTCGGCCAGGTAACGCGCATGCTCGTGGCGCATGACCTCGGCTGGCGCGGCGATACGAATGTGACCGCGCACATCACCGGCGTCCCCAACGCGCTTGCCCTTCAGATCTCCGCCGCCGCCGGCGACTTCCACCGCGAGACCTTCGAGCCCGCACAGCCGCTCAACCTCCACGTCACCTGCGCTGCGACGTATCGCCACACCATGGGATCCATCGACGGCATCCGCTGCTCTTCCCCGGTCGGCAACGGCAGCCTTGCCCTTACGGGCGCTATGCAGCAGATCCACGCCGTCGACCCCGAGCCCGACCTGAAGCTTGTCGCCCGTCACGTGCCCGCCGACGGGGTGCTGGACCTGCTGCGCCACACTCGCGGACGTCTCAACAACGACATCACCCTCAGCGGTTCCATCGACGGCCAGCTCGCCTACGCACGCCAGCCGCTGCCGACCGGTACACACACGCTCGCCGGCCTGCGCACCATTGCCAGCGGCGCATGGATCGCCACTGACTTAGTGGTCCGCGGCGACAACATGAGGCAGCCCCTCCCCGATCTCCGCTTTGCGATTCAACCTCCCGCTCCGTCCCCGGCCCAGTCCGCGCAGCCCGTAGCCCTGCTCCTCGAACCGGCGCAGCTCGATCTGGGTGGACCCCAACCCCTGCTCGCCAATGTGCGCCTCACCCGGCAGGGCTACCAGGTCCGCTACACCGGCAGTGCGTTGCTTCAGCATCTGCTCCCGCTCGCGCAGGCATTCAGCGTCGTCCCCGGCGCCTTCCAGGGCCTCCAGGGCAATGGCACTGCCGACTACAACCTCACCGTGCAGGGCGACTGGCTGCTTCCACTCGCGAACGTCGATCCAGCAACCCAGTTCTCCGATGTCAGCGGCACCATCGCTGTGCATAACGCCGATTTCCAGCCTTCCTACATGGCCGGGCCCGTCCATATTGCCACCGCCACGGCGACAATCTCTCCAGCCGAGCTGCGCTGGAACGGCGTCACCGCCACTCTCGGCACCACGCGCTTCACCGGAAGTCTGCGCACGCCGCTGCCCTGCACTGCTCCCTGCGTGCGTCACTTCGATCTCGCCGCCGCCACGGTGAATTTCAGCACGCTCGAAGCCTCGCTTCAGGGCCAGGATGAAGGCGTGGTGCAGGACCTCATCAACCGCGTCCGCTCCCGCAGCCAGGATTGGCCACTCCTCGACGGCACCGTTCACGTCACTCATCTGGGGCTGGGACAGATCGAAATCGCCAATGCCTCCGCCGATCTGGCGCTGCATGACGGCAACCTCGAAGTGCGTTCCCTCGACGGCCGAACGCTGGGAGGCACGCTGCATGCCACCGGCGCGGTCGATCTCGCCTCTACGCCCGGCTACGATGCGGCCGTGCAGCTCCGGCACATAAGTGCTCCGGAACTAGCGCAGTTGCTCAAGGAACACTGGGGTCCCGGCCAGGTCGACCTCGCAAGCGATCTCACCATGCGGGGCGCTACCGCATCCGACCTCAGCAGCTCTGCCAAAGGCACGCTGCGGTGGAACTGGACCAGCGGCGCTCTGCCCCAGCTGACCAGCACACCGCTGCACCGCTTCGATCGTTGGAGCGGCAATGGAAAAGTCGCGAAAGGCGCCATCACCATCAGCCACAGTGAGGTCACCGCCAACAACGCCATCGCCCTGGTGACCGGAACCATCGGCAGCGACCGCTCGCTCGACCTGAAAGTCGCCAGCCCGCCGCCTGCCGGCACTCCGGAGCCGGAGACCGCAACCGCCGCGACGACCACCCCCGCAACGGCAATGACCGGCACCCTCGCCGCGCCCGTCGTCACCACCCAGTAAAGGCGATCTACACCTCGACCGAAGCTGCCCCGGCGCGCTACTTCGTCGCCGTGTAAGTGATGTCCTTCCGGTGCACGCTTGCCTCGGTCTCCGGCGTGGTGCCGTCATTCACCTGCACCTGCTCCGGGCGCCCGTGCGCCAGAAAGCGGTGGGTCGCGCGCCCCTTGGCTTCGATGCGCATCCGTGCCGTCACCGTCGCATCCCCGGAGTAGACCGTCACCGGTACATCTGCTACTGCGGTTCCTTCATTCGACACTGTAACTGCGACAATATAGCTGTCTTCCTGGCTGCCCGCGCTGGGCGTAACGCTTTCAATGTTCAAATCCGGCAGCCCGCGATCGCGGTTAACCCAATCGTTGAAGAACCACTCCAGCTTCTGTCCGCTCGTTCGCTCCAGCACACGCTCAAAATAATCCGGCGAGGTGTCCGCCGCCGCGTCGTACTGCCGCAGCGCTGCCGCCAGCGAGCTGTCTCCTACGATGGAGCGCAGCATCCAGAACACGTAGGCCGCTTTTGTCCGGTAAAAGATCGGATCGTGCGCCGCAATCAACGGCTGGCCCGGATCCTTGTCATCGGCCGTCTCCGCCAGGCTCAGCGCGCCGCGTTGGTTGTCCATCTGCGTAATGGCCGTTTCGCGGCCCTCCTGATGCTCCGTCCACAGCGACTCCATAAACTGCGCGGCGCCTTCCTCCAGCCACGGACGTGGGGATGGAAAGTACGCATGGGCCAGCACGTGGCTCATCGGCCCCAGCAGCCGTTTGGGATCCACATTCGCGATGTTGGTCACCAGCAGCGCGCGCTCTTCAAACGGCCTGTCCTCCGCCTCCGGTGGATCGAGCACGTTCAGCTCCGCCTTCGGCTTCGCGCCAAACCACTCCTTCATCTGCGGCGTCAGGATGGAAGCGGCCGTCATGTAAGACTGCGTAGCCGCCGCATCGCTCTGCCGCGCATACAGCTTCATGCTGTTGCCGGCCTCCAGCGTCCGCCGCGCCACGAAGAGCGACGGCGTCGCAAACCCCAGCGGCGTCTCCGGCAGCTTCGCCGTAGCGATCCCCGGCAGATCGCTCCCCGCGACGGGCGGCGTCGCTCGAACCGGTACCGGTACACCATCCAGAAACGCCACCGTCGGCGCGGCCCCGGTAAACTCTTCTGTCACCGTCATGGATACATTCGCTGCGCTCACCCGCAGCTTCGCCATACCGACCTCGCTGAAGAAGCGATCGGTCTCGCCCAGCGCCACCGGCACGTTGCACACCGGATACCACAGCACGTTGCCGAAGCCGCGCAGCCCCGTGAACTCCTCGCGGATGCCGTCCCAGTCCGTATGCAGCGCCACATCGGGCGGCGTCCCAATGGCCGTCAGCCGCTGTGCTGTCGGCGTGATTGCCCCGCTGTAGAAAACAGTCAGTGTCTGCTCGCCGCCTGCAGCCAGCGGCTCAGCCAGCGTCACTAGTGCCTCGTTCATTGCGCCGGTATGGTCGGCATCCGTGGCCACGGTGTGATGCGCGAAGCGCAGCGGCTTGCCATCCGCGTCGATCTCCTCCCACTTCAGCGACGAAGAGATCTGCAATGGAATCGCGCTGAGCGCCGTAGCGTCTGCGTTCCTCACCGTCACGATGGCGCGCGTGTGCATCGTCGCGTCACGCGTCTCCAGCCGCACGTCCAGGGCATATTTGGTGAACAGGATCGCGCGCCGCGTCACATCTGGCACCTCGAACTTCGTCTCCGGCGTCGCAGATGACGTTTGTGACGCACTCTGCGCGGCGCTATTGGCGACCACGCTGCCATGCTGCGCGAAAGCGGGAGCTGTCAGCGCCAAGATCCATGCAAGCAAAAGGGTCGTAGCAAACACCCGCATCAGGAGCCCAGTCCTTTGCGCGGCTTCGCAGGCCCGGATTTCTCTGGTACGGACTTCGCGGTTGCCGACGCAGGGGCCTGCAGGGCGCGCCGCCGCTGACGATACGCCTCATACAGCACCACCGCCCCAGCCGCCGCGACGTTCAACGAAGCCACCTTCCCCGCCATCGGAATGCGCAGCAGATGATCGCAGTGCCGCCGCACCAGGTCATGCAGCCCCGCGCCCTCCCGCCCCAGCACCAGCAGGCACGGCGTGGTGAAGTCATATTCGGTGTAGTCCATCGTCCCGCGTTCATCCAGACCGACGCACCAGATATTCGCGGCCTTCACCTGCTCCAGCGCGCGCACCAGGTTCACCACCCGCGCAATCCGCACATGCTCCGCCGCGCCGGCAGAGGCCTTCAGCGCAACCGCGCTCAGCGGAGCCGACCGCCGCTCCGTCATCAGCACGCCGGTCACGCCGCCTCCATCCGCCGATCGCAGCAGTGCTCCCAGGTTTTGCGGATCTTCCACTCCATCCAATGCCAGCAGCAGCGGTACGGCGCCTGTGGCAGGAGCATCGCTTCCGAGCAAATCCTCGATGTCCAGCATCGACCGTTCGCGGGCAAACGCCACCACGCCCTGGTGGCCCGGATTGCGCGCCAGCAAGGTCAACTGCTCGCGGCTCTCGCTCCGCACCCGCACACCGCGCTCGCGGCACGCCTCGACGATCTTCTCGAGCCGCCGGTCCTGCCGCTCCCGCGCAACGCAAACATGGTCAAACCGCCGGCTTCCGGAGCGCAACGCCTCCTCCACCGGATGCAGACCGTACAGTATCTCCATCAGGTCTGAGTGTATCGTCCGTTCCGCACCGAAATCGTCGCCATACCAAACATGCGGAATGGGCGCGCACCGTTAGGCCTATAATTCCTCCTCAGCTTGGCCGGTGTCGGGAGGTGCGCAAATGAAATCCTCATGGCAAACGGAAACGGGACACCTCGCCTGCCGATGGTCTGAGGCAGGTCAGCACGTCCAATACGACCCGCGCCTCATCCAGGAAACCACATCCCTGCAAGGCAGCTATCTGCCGCCGGTTCCGGATTTTGCCAGCCACAGCCCATTTGGCGGAGCCTCCTGGTTTCAGCCCCATCGCGCTGACCACGAGTCTCAATAAGCTAACGGGCGTAGACTCCGGCCGCTATGCTTCGGTTCCAAATTGAAACCCATCGCCGCGGGTTCGGCAAAAACCTGACAATTTACCCATTGCGATTCGCTAGACTAGAAATAGGAGTTATCTCCAGCGAGGAGACGGTTGGGATTGCAGGCTCATCGACATAAGGCTACGCTTGGGCGGCCCGTAAGTCCTTTGTTTAGACATTTTTGCGGCTAAACCCTTTGGAATGACATTTTTAGGCGTCGGAACGAGGCCTAAATTTTAGAAAGCAAAGGGGTTATCTCCCCTTCTCCCGTACCGCAGGGGAGGGTACCCACCGAGAATTACGCTCCACCAGCACGGCGAGAGCGCTATGATGGAAGGAATTCCGCCCTCCGGGCGGCCCGGGCCGAGTCCAATCGGAGACCTTTTCTGACAAAGGCAAGCAAAGATAGCGTCCTGCCAGGGGTTTCGCTCGTCCAAGAAGGACGAGGATCTGCCGTGGCCCACGGAATGGCTCTACCGCTCGCTTCGCCTGCACAACAGCAGGAAAATCTGGCGATTGCGCGCGGGCTGAAGCAGCGGGACGTCGAGCTCCTTGACTCGCTCATCCTCACCTATCAGCATCGCCTCTTCCGCTATCTGCTGTATCTCACCGGAAGCCGCGAGCTCTCGGAAGACCTCTTCCAAGAGACCTGGATGCGGGTGCTGCAGCGCGGCAGTCAGTACCACGGCGCGGCACGCTTCGACACCTGGCTCTTCACCATCGCTCGCAATCTGGTCATCGATGTGCGCCGCAAGCGCACCATGGCCAGCCTGGAAGAGCTCTGCGACACCAGTGACGACGAGCGCCCCTTTGAACCGGCGGCCTGCGACCCCACCCCCCTGGACAACTGCCTGATACGCGAAAACAGTGAACGCGTCGCCGAAGCGCTGCTCACCCTCGACCCGCTGAGTCGCGAAGTGCTGGTGCTGCGCTTCCATGAGGAGATGTCGCTCGAGGAGATCGCCAAGGTCACCCGGGCGCACCTCTCGACGGTAAAGTCCCGCCTCTACCGCGGACTCGCCGCGCTGAAGCCGCGTATCCTGCAGGCCAAGGCCGCAGACGCGGAGGGTGCCTGATGCCGGACCGCTTTGAGGGCTCCCCGTTCCCCGGCTCCCCAGACGAGAAACGCCGCGGTCTGTCGCAGGATCTGCTGCGAGCTGTAACCGGCCACGACACCGGCGCGCAGTCGCCGGTCGTTGCACGGACACGCCGCGCAATCCGCGTCGCCGACGAGAGCCGCCGTGAGCAGGGCGAGCGCGATCGCCGCACCTTCGGCATCTCACTCTTCACGGGGGGTGCCCTGTTCGTTCTCCTTGCCCCTGCCCTGTGGGCCAGCGTGGACGATCTGATCGGTGGCGAACACTTCGGCGACCTGCCGACCCAGGTGGCACTGATCTCTAGCCTGCTGATGATGTCCGTCGTAGCGGCGCTGGCCGTCTTCTGGCGCAGCCGGTCCGGCCGTGACGGTTTTCGGCAGGATCACTAGTTTTTTTGTAAGGCAAATTCACCGCTTTGAGAGAAACTTTCAGCGGACGTCACGCCGTCTGAAGTGTTGAACCCTGTTTTTATGGATCGCACCGTGACAACCCGGACCGAAAATCAGACGCCGCCACATCAGCCACAGAAATTCAGCTCCGAGCTGAAGCTGATCCCGCTCTGGTCGGTGGTGCTGGCCGCGGCCGCCTTCGTGGGCGTTCAGTATCTCTATTGGATCGTGCTTCCGCATTATCGCCATCACGCCGGGCCGCCGGTGGGTATGCGCGTCTATTTCGCCATCACCTGGAGCGCGCTCGCAGCCCTGTACATGCTGATGATCGGTTACGTCAGCAACGATGCCCCCCGGCGGCATATGAGTGCGCAGATCTGGATGCTCATCTGCTTCGTCATGCCCGCGGGTGTCGGCTCGGTTCTCTATTTTTTGCTGCGCCAGCCGATCGTCTCCGGTTGCCCCGCATGCGGCACTTCTATCCAGAGCGACTACCACTTTTGCCCTCAGTGTGCCTGCCAGGTCTCCGCGGCCTGCGGCAACTGTTATCGCAGCGCGCGGCCCACGGACCTGTTTTGTGTCCACTGCGGACACGACCTGACCTCGGACAGCATGCCCGCGCGCGTGCGCAGCACCTTCTCCTGACTTCCCGTGCGTTGACCCCGCTCTCTGCAGGTTCCTATACTCGTGTTGGTATATGACCCTGAAGGCACTCATCGTCGATGACGAGCAGCTGGCGCGCGATGAGCTCCAGTATCTGCTTAGCTCCATCGACGACGTAGAAGTCGTCGCCCAAGGGAAGAATGGCATTGAAGCTATCGCCCTGGTGCCTCGTCTGGAGCCGGACGTCGTCTTCCTCGACGTGCAAATGCCGGGCCTCGACGGGTTCGCTGTGCTCCGCAAGCTGCTGGAGAAAACCGGCCCCGAGACGCTGCCGCAGATCATCTTCGCCACCGCCTTCGACAAGTATGCCGTCCGCGCCTTCGAGGTGAATGCGGTGGACTATCTGCTGAAGCCATTTGACAAGGCACGCCTGGAGCAGGCCCTGGCACGGGTCCGGACACGGCTGCAGAACCCCGCACAGAACGATCACGACAAGCCCCCGTCCACCCCTCGTACATCAGGGCTTTCCCGCGAACAAGTCGACTCCCTGATCCGATTGATCGAACAGCAAAGTGGCGGCGCGCCGAACAATGGGCGCGGCAGCAGCAGAATTGTCGTCCAGGCCGGGACCCGGATGTTGCTGGTGGATCAGAAAGAGCTGTGCTTTGCGGCGATCGATGAAGGCATCATCTCGGTCTCGACGTCCACCATCGAAGGCCAGTCGAAATGCCGCACGCTCGAGGAACTGCTCGAACTGCTTGATCCGCAAATCTTCTGGCGGGCGCACCGCTCCTATGTGGTCAACATCAACCACATCAAGGAAGTGGTGCCCTGGTTCAAGTCCAGCTATCAGTTGCGCATGAACGACCGCAAGAACACTGAAATTCCAGTGAGCCGCGCGCAGACGCGCCGGTTGCGAGAGCTATTTAAGCTGTAGATATATACGCTTCAGTCGTAGCGCTCGAAGATAACCTGCTTCTTGTCCCACCCAAGGCTGGTGAGCCGCTCTCGATTCGCTGAGACCATTTCGTTCAGGCCACAGATGTAGGCATGGACATTGAAGCCAGGCGCACCTTCCGCCGCTGTCGGCATCACCTGGGAGCTTGACGCGAGATGCTCCGTCGCGATCTTCGCGACATGCTCCTGCACGTATCCGCGCTGACCTGTCCAATCGGCTTCGGGGCGACTGAGGGTCGTGATGTACTCGAAATCCTCGTGCTCGGCGGCTTTCCGCTCAAAGAAATCACGATAGTAGAGCTCGGTGGGATAACGCGTGCCATAGACCAGCCAGATCTTCCTGCCCCCGCTGAGCGACGGCCCATTGTCCGGGAAAAGATACTCAATGAAGCCGCGCATCGGAGCGATGCCCGTGCCGGTAGCAATGAGGATAGCGTCGGTCAGTGGCTGGCGCAGCGTGAACAAACCATGTGGGCCGTGAAAACTCACGGTGTCGCCCGGCTCCATATCGGCGAGCAGATTCGAAAAGAAACCACCCTCCACGCGGTTCACGCAGAGGTCGAAGGCATTCGCGCGAGGAGCCGAGGCAATCGAATATGCCCGAGTCTGCAACTTGCTTCGGGTGTCTTCTCTAACTAGAGATACGAAGCAAG
>Ga0193743_1003201_pt1 | contig 11045 bp, 7 predicted proteins | sample L2c2metaG_FD_143038 | JGI IMG/M metagenome (GOLD analysis project Ga0193743, IMG submission 143038) | Soil microbial communities from a riparian zone of the East river system, Colorado, United States - L2c2 | ecosystem: Environmental > Terrestrial > Soil > Riparian zone | place: USA: East River...
CGATCCGGGATCCAAGCCGCGTGCTCGATCTCTACCCGTACGAGATTTCCGGCGGCATGCGGCAGCGCGTGCTGATCGCGATGGCTTTTGGCTGCGATCCCAGCCTGATCATCGCCGATGAGCCGACCACCGCGCTTGACGTCACCGTGCAGCGCCAGGTGCTGCAACTGATCGCGCGGTTGCGGGAACGCCGAGGTGCTGCGATCCTGTTCGTCACGCATGATCTGGGCGTCGTTGCCAAGATCTGCCGCACCATGACCGTGATGCATGCCGGACGTGTGCTCGAGGACGGCGAGACCGCGGATGTCCTGACGCGGCCGCGACATCCGTATACGCGCGCGCTGCTGGCCGCGACGCCGCGCGCCGACCGGCCGGCGGATGCGCTGCGCCCGGTGCCGCCTGCGCTGATCGAAAGTCTGTGGAGCGAGGCCCACCGTCTGGACCGGCTGTCGATCGTGGGACGGACATGAGCGACATCCTGCTCAGGACCGCCAGCCTCACGTTCGCCTATCCGGAGCGGGCGTCGGGGCTGTTTCGCCGCCCCGTGCTGCGCGAGGTCGTCAAGCGCGTCGATCTCGCCGTTCCCAAAGGTTCGGTGCTGGGTCTGGTCGGTGAGTCCGGCTCGGGCAAGACGACGCTGGGCCGGCTGCTGGTCAGGTTGCTGCGGCCGACCTCCGGCGGCATTCAATTCGACGGTGTCGAAATAGGCGATCTCGGCGAAGCCGAGCTGAGGCCGCTGCGATCGCGTATTCAGATGATCTTCCAGGATCCGCAGTCGTCGCTGAACCCGCGGCTTCGGCTCGGCGTCACGCTGACGCGGCCGCTTGAGGTATTTGGCCGCCTGAAGGGCAGGCGGGATCAACGCGATCGCGCCGCTTCCTTGCTGGACCTGGTCGGCCTGCCGACGCATTTCGTCGACCGCTATCCCCATGAGCTCTCGGGCGGTCAGCGGCAACGCGCCGGCATCGCCCGGGCGCTGGCGCTTGAGCCGGATTTCATCGTCGCCGACGAAATCGTTTCCGGCCTCGACGTATCGACCCAGGCGCACATCCTGCTGCTGATTAGGGAATTACGCAAAAGGCTTGGCGTCACGATGGTGTTCATCAGCCACGATCTGTCGGTCATTCGTGTTCTCTGCGATGACGTGGCCATTCTGCAGCACGGCGAGATCGTCGAAGCCGGGCCGGTCGCGCGAATATTCGAACACCCGCAGCACGCCTACACGCAGAATTTGCTGTCGTCGATCCCATTGCCGGATGTCGAACCCGGCTGGCTCGACCAAGCACGCGACGTTTCCATTCCTCGAAACCAGGGATCAGCGGCATGACCGAAACGATCAAGGACTCTATTGTTCTCATTACCGGCGCAACAGGTGCGATCGCGCAAGCCTTGATCGCAGGCCTTAACGCACGGGGAGCCAGCAAGATCTATGCCGCCGCGCGCGACGTCTCCGGCCTCGCCGCGTCGGACCGGCTGGTGCCGATCAAGATGGATGTCACCAGCGACGACGACGTGAACCGGGCTGCCGCGCAAGCCACCGACGTGACGCTTCTGATCAACAACGCCGGCGTCAACCATAACACCGCGTTTCTGCTGGCGCCGGACCTTGCGATCGCCCGCGAGGAATTCGAATGTAATTACCTGGCGCCGCTGCGCATCACCCGCGCCTTTGCGCCGGCGCTGATCGCCAACAAGGGCGCGGTTCTCAACATGCTGACCATTCTGGCCCGCGTTAATTTGCCGTTGATGGGATCCTATTGCGCTTCCAAGGCCGCGGCGCTGAGCCTGACGCAGGGCCTGCGCGCCGAGCTTGGCGCCAAGGGCGTGCGCGTCGCCGCCGCCTTGCCGGGCGCGGTCGATACCAGGATGACCGCGGGACTGCCTATACCGAAGATGTCGCCGACTGATGCGGCCACGGAAATTCTCGACGGCTTTGAAAAGGGTGAGGAAGAAATCTACGTCGGCGACATGGCGCGCGGTCTCGCCGCCGGTCTTGCCAGCGATCCAAAGGGCGTCGAACGGCAATTGGCGTCGCCTGGCTAGGCGCCGTTCTCAAACTGCAAAATCGAAAGCGAGGATACGATCATGACCAGGTCTGGATTATTTGCTGCGGCAAGCGTTGCGTTGGCAGTCGGCTGTTCGTCGGGACCAGCGTCGGCAGATTCGATTCCCGGCCTGCGCGGCCATGATCACACCGGGATCACGGTGCCGGACGTGAAGGCGGCTACCGCCTTTTTCACCGACGTCATCGGCTGCACCCATGCGATGTCGTTCGGGCCGTTCTCGGACGACAAGGGAACGTTTATGCAGGATGTCGTGAACGTCAACCCGCGCGCCGTGATCGACGAGATCAGCATGGTCCGCTGTGGTTACGGCTCGAACATCGAACTGTTTCAGTACAAGGCGCCCGAACAGGCGACCGCGATGCCGAAGAACAGCGATATCGGCGGCCATCACATCGCGCTCTATGTCGATGATATCGACAAGGCCGCCGCCTACCTGAAGGAAAAGAACGTCAGGACGTTGCAGGGGCCGATTCCGATCAAGGAAGGCCCCGCGGCCGGGCAATCCATCCTCTACTTCTTCACGCCATGGGGGCTGCAGATGGAGTTGATCAGTTATCCCCAAGGCATGGCCTATGAGAAAACCAGCAAGTCTCCGCTCTGGATGACGACCGAGCCCGGAAAGTAATCGGCAGATCGGACTTTTCGGAAACGCGCCCGGCGGTCGCTTTGCCGTCCGCCGGGCCGCGGCCATCACGACCACTACGATTTCGACTTTGCTGCTGCTATACTCCGGCCGGGGCTCCCGTTCGCGGCAACCGGAGTGACGAAGCATGACGGCGCCGGTCACCGATTTCATCGCGACCGAGGCGCGACTCGGCGCCCAGAACTACCAGCCGCTCGGCGTCGTGCTGTCGCGCGGCGAGGGCGTTTGGGTATGGGATGTCAAAGGCAACCGCTATCTTGATTGCCTCTCGGCGTATTCGGCGGTGAACCAGGGCCATTGCCATCCGAAGATCCTGGCCGCCATGGTCGAGCAGGCGGGCCGGCTGACATTGACCTCGCGCGCCTTCCACAATGACCAGCTGGCTTCATTCTACGAGGAGATCGCGGCGTTGACCGGCGCCCACAAGGTACTGCCGATGAACAGCGGCGCCGAGGCGGTGGAAAGCGCGATCAAGTCGGTGCGCAAATGGGGTTACGAGGTCAAGGGTGTGCCGGACGGCCAGGCCGAGATTATCGTCTGCGCCGACAATTTCCACGGGCGCACGCTCGGCATCATCGGCTTCAGCACCGATGCGTCGGCACGCGATCATTTCGGGCCGTTCGCGCCGGGTTTTCGCATCATTCCGTTCGGCGATGCGAGCGCGCTGGAAGCGGCGATCACGCCGAACACGGTGGCCTTTCTGGTCGAGCCCATCCAGGGTGAGGCTGGCGTGATCCTGCCGCCGCCGGGCTATTTCGCCCGGGTGCGCGAGCTTTGCACCGCGCACGACGTGATGCTGATCCTGGACGAGATCCAGACCGGGCTCGGCCGTACCGGCAAGCTGCTCGCCGAGCAGCATGACGGCATCGAGGCGGATGTGACGCTGCTCGGCAAGGCGTTATCCGGCGGCTTCTACCCGGTCTCGGCGGTGCTCTCGAACAACGCCGTGCTCGGCACCCTGAAGCCGGGCCAGCACGGCTCGACCTTCGGCGGCAACCCGCTGGCCTGCGCGGTGGCGCGGGCGGCTTTGCGGGTGCTGGTCGAGGAAGGCATGATCGAGAATGCCGCCGTTCAGGGTGTGCGCCTGCTCGACGGCCTCAAGCGCATCCGCACCAACACGATCCGCGAGGTGCGCGGTCGCGGCCTGATGCTGGCGATCGAACTACATCCGGAAGCCGGCGACGCGCGTCGCTACTGCGAGGCCTTGCAGGCCCAGGGCATCCTGGCCAAGGACACCCACGGCCATACCATCCGCATCGCCCCGCCACTGGTGATCTCAAGCGATCAGGTCGACTGGGCGCTGGAACGGATCGAAGCCGCATTGCGGCAGGATTTTTCGTAGCAGCAATGAAAATTTAAACGCCCGTCGCTGCGCGAAGCCGACACGGCAATGCGCGGGTATCGACCGATCCGCTCATCGGATCCATGGGCCCGGCATAAGTCAGGGCGGCGTTGACATTGATGTCGAGCACTGCGAATTCGGGACCGCTGGCTTCGGGGCGCCACCAGCCGATACCGGTGGTGACGACGTCGGGCGCCGTCCGATCGGTGACCTCCGCGCGCAAGCGGCAAGGGGCGGCGCCGGCCTCGGTCTCGACCAAAATCCAGCATCCGTCGGCCAGGCCGAGCCGTTCAGCCGTCTTGGGGTGAATGCGGATCGTCGGATCGGGCGATACCTTGCGCGCCCATGCCTGTTCCCGGAAGCGCGAGTGATGATAGGTCTTCTCGCGCTGACCGGTCTGCAACACCAGCGGGAAGTCGGCGCTGACCGCGTTCGCCGAGCGCGCATACAGCGGAGCCACGTGGTCGGGCAGCGGATCCAGTCCGAGCTTTGCCAGCGTGTTGGAATAGAGTTCGAACTTGCCGCTCGGGGTCTTGATCGACTGCTCTGCGAAATCTCCGAATTTGCACGGAAATTCCACGAAACCGTCCTGGCGCAAGGCCTGCTGATCGATTTTTGCTTCTCCGATCAGGAACTGATTGAACGCCGCCTGACTTTCCCATGGCAGGAACTCAGCCGTCAACGCGCCTCGCGCGCGCATGCGCGGGATAAGCCCGGCGGCGATTTCCATGTCGCAACGAACTTCTCCGATCCGTTCCGACGCCGGATGGGTGTATGTGACACAGGCGCCGGTCTGGCTGATATCGATCTCTTCTTCCTCCAGCGTCGTTGTCTTCGGCAGGACAAGATCGGCGACCGCCGCGGTCGGCGTCATGGTCTGCGATGCGACGCAAATGAAATCCAGCGACCTCAGGGCGGCGAGCGTCCGGCGCGTATCCGGATACATCACCGCGATATTGACGCCGCTGGCATACATGCCGCGGACCGGGTAGGGCTTCGACGTCAGGATCGCATCCAGCACGGATTTGTTGTGACACGCGGTCTGCCAACCCGCGGGTCCCGCCCATAGCGGGTACTCGGCCGCACCGATGGTCTGCCTTTCGATGTCCGACGGCAGGCGGAAGCGCGGATCGTGCAGCAGGTCCATGTAGGTGGTGAAGCCGGCCGGGCGCTTGGCGCGTCGATTACCGCCTTCGCGGTCAAGATTTCCGCTGATCGCCACCAGGCAATGAAAGGCGCGAAACGTCTGCACGCCATTGCTCGCGGCGTCGATGCCGTGGCCGCTGACGAACACCGACGGTCCCGCGGCATAGAGATCGGCCGCCTTCTCGATATCGGTCGCGGAAATTCCGGTCAGCGAGGCCGCATGTTCCGGCGTGTAGGGGCGCACTCGCTCGGCCAGCGCATCGAAGCCGTGGCACCATTGCTGCACGAAGGCTGCATCGTGACGCCCGCCTGCGATCATCTGCTGCATCATCGACATCGCAATCGCAGCGTCGGTACCGGGCTTCGGTTGCAGCCAGAGATCGGCGAGTTCTGCCGCATTGGTGCGGAACGGATCGATCACGATCAGCGAAGCGCCGCGCGCTTTCGCCCGCTTGATAGCCATCCACTGCACCGGGTCGGCGCTCATCGGGTTTCGCCCGACCACCAGGATACAGGCCGCGTTCTCGATGTCCTCTCCGTTGGTCATCGAAAGGCCCGTCAGCCGGTCGCTGACGGCGCGGCAACCGCCGCAGAGATCCTGATTGATCAGCCAGTTCGGCGAGCCGATCGACCGCATCAACAGCGCCATGATCGGGCCACGGCTGAACGCGGCGCCGCTGACCGCGCCGACCAGCGCGGTAGGGCCGTATTGGGTGCGGATCGCCGTCATTTTGTCGGCCATCTCGTCGAGCGCTTCGTCCCAACTGATGCGCTCCCAGCGGCCGCCGCCGCGCTCGCCGACCCGTCGCATCGGATGGGTCAGCCGATCGGGATGGTAGGTCCACTCCGGCAGCGCGCGCATTCCCTTCACGCAGAAAGCGCCCTTGGATACGGGGCTTTTGGTGTTCGGCATGATCTTGGTGACGCGACCGTCATCCCCGACTGTGATCAGCGAACTGCATTTGGAGGCGCATTCCCAACAGGTGCTGGCGACGGTGTGCGGCATGACGATCTCCGGTCCGGAACCCCGGACGATAGAGCGCGTTCCGGCATCCGGCCAACGATTCCTTATCGGTTCGGCGACGTGGGTGCCATGCATCCGGCTCAGGGGTGGCGCGGTATCATCTCAGTGCCGCGGCCCGTAGCGCCGCAGCGCCTCCAGCGTGAGGCCCTTGCCGACCGCGCCAAACGTGTCGCCATCGACCATGTGGGCCGACGGCACCGCCTTGGCGATCGCCTTGCGGACATGGGCGAGCTTGACCGAGCCGCCGGTCAGGAACACGGCGTCGATGCCGTCGGCGGATAAATCTGCCTGCGCCAGGCAGTTCTGGATGCGGGCCGCGATGCGATCGGCGAGCCCCTTGGTGTGGTTGACCAGATCAGCGCGGCCGATGCTGGCGGCAAGACCAGGCGCGACCCATTCCAGCGGGATATCCGCCCGGCGCTGCTCGGACAGCGCGATCTTGGCGTCCTCGACTTCCATCGCCAATGTGTGGCCGCGTTGTTCCTCGACCACACGCACCAGCCGATCCAGCAACTCCGGTTCGCTCGCTTGCTGCCGAACCTGGCGGATATCCGCGAGCACGCGCGGCTCGTACATCCGGTTGATGTTGGACCAGGTGGCGAAGTCGTGGAAATAGCTCGAGGGCACGTCGAGGCCGGCGCGCTTCATGGCGCTGCCGAAGCCGAACAGCGGCATCACCACGCCGAGGTTGAGCTGACGGTCGAAATCAGTGCCGCCGATCCGCACGCCGTCATTGGCGAGAATATCGGCGGAGCGGTCGGCCTTGCCGTGGCGCTGCGGTCCGAGGCGCACGATCGAAAAATCCGAAGTGCCGCCGCCGATATCGGCGATCAGCGCGACTTGTTCCGTCGATATCAGCCGTTCATAGTCCAGCGCCGCTGCGATCGGTTCGAACTGGAAGGTGACCTCGTCAAAGCCGACCTCGCGCGCGATCTCGCGCAGGGTTTGCTCCGCCTTGCGGTCGGCATCCGGCGCATTGTCGACGAAATGCACGGGGCGGCCATGCACCACGTCGCGCAACTCGCGTCCGGTGGCCTGTTCGGCGCGGCGTTTCACCGCGCCCAGGTAGTAGGCGATGACGTCGCGGAAACGGACCCGTTCGCGCCCGAGCCGGGTGGTCTCCTCGATCAGCGATGTGCCGAGCACGGATTTGAGGCTGCGCATCAGCCGGCCGGGCGCGCCCTCGACATAGGCTTCGATCGCCCGGCGGCCGATCAGAACCGCGCCGTCGGCTTCATAGAAGATCGCGCTCGGAATCGTGGTATGGTCGGCCTCCAGAGCGGCCAGAATCGGCACGCGATTCTCGATCGTGCCAAGCGTCGTATTCGACGTTCCGAAATCGAGTCCGCAAATTGACATGGAAATTTGGCCTGGGAGTTTGGAAGCTTCCTGAGGGAGCGTCCGTCTACACATTAAAACGCCATCGATCCACCTTTATCTTGCCGCGCAATAAGTGAGCTGTTTTGTGCAGCCGCGATCGCCGGCCGAGCCGAAAGACGTCCATCCACAGAACATTTTGTTTCTTGCCTCGGGTTGATGAATCGACGGATGATGGTCCATAAGCGGCGTCCCCGCGGCCGACGGATCCGGCCGCGACTGCTTCAGAAGGATTTCGCGTGGTAAACATTCATCGACAGATTGCGCAAGAACTCGGCGTCCGCGAGCAGCAGGTCGAGGCGACGGTGGCGTTGCTCGACGGCGGCGCGACGGTTCCGTTCGTGGCGCGCTACCGCAAGGAAATCACCGGCGGGCTCGACGACGCGCAATTGCGCACGCTGGAAGAGCGCCTGAATTATCTGCGCGAACTTGAAGCGCGCCGCGCCGCCATTCTCGAGTCGGTGCGCGAACAAGGCAAGCTCGATGCTGCGCTGGAAGCCGCGATCGTCGCCGCCGACAGCAAGGGGCGCCTGGAAGACATCTATCTGCCGTTCAAGCCGAAGCGCCGTACCAAGGCCGAGATCGCCAAGGAAGCCGGCCTCGAGCCGCTATCCGAGAAGTTGCTGACAGCGCCGCAAAACGATCCGCAAGTCGTCGCCGCCTTGTTCGTCGATGCCGAGAAGGGCGTGGCCGATGTCGCCGCGGCGCTCGAAGGCGCGCGCGCGATCCTGGTCGAGCGCTTTGCCGAGGACGCCGATCTGATCGGCGCGTTGCGCGAGCAGATGTGGTCGAACGGAATGATGGCGTCCACGGTGCGCAAAGGCAAGAAAACCGAGGGCGAGAAGTTCGCGGACTATTTCGAGTTCAGCGAGCCGCTGAACAAACTGCCATCGCACCGCATCCTGGCGCTGTTCCGCGGCGAGAAGGAAGAGATCCTCGATCTCCAATTGCAGCCCGAAGCGCAGCCCGCGGCCGCCGATGTCCAAAGCTCCGCCGAAATGAAGATCATGCAGCGCTTTGCGATCTCCAACCAGGGCCGCCCCGGCGACCGCTGGCTGGTGGAGACGGTGCGCTGGGCGTGGCGCACCAAGATCCAGATGCATCTCGGCATCGATCTGCGGATGCGGTTGTGGACGGCGGCCGAGACCGAAGCGGTGCGGGTGTTTGCCTCGAATTTGCGCGATCTACTGTTGGCGGCGCCTGCCGGCGCGCGCGTCACCATGGGCCTCGATCCGGGCTTTCGCTCCGGCGTCAAGGTCGCGGTCGTCGATGCCACCGGCAAGGTCAAGGCCACCACGGCGGTCTATCCGCATGAGCCGCAACGGCGCTGGGACGAGGCGTTGGCCATTCTGGGCAAGCTTGCGGTGGAGCACCGCGTCGATCTGATCGCGATCGGCAACGGCACCGCCTCGCGGGAAACCGACAAGCTCGCGATGGATCTCGTCAAGCTGCTGCCGGATCTGAAGATGTCGAAAATCGTGGTGTCGGAAGCCGGAGCGTCGGTGTATTCGGCGTCGGCCTTTGCGTCCGAGGAATTGCCGGAACTCGACGTCACCATGCGCGGCGCGGTGTCGATCGCGCGGCGGCTGCAGGATCCGCTGGCCGAACTGGTGAAGATCGATCCGAAGGCCATCGGCGTCGGGCAATATCAGCACGATCTCGGTGAGACGAAACTGGCGCGCTCACTCGATGCGGTGGTCGAGGATTGCGTCAACGCGGTCGGCGTCGATGCCAACACCGCGTCGGCGCCATTGCTGGCGCGGGTCTCCGGCATCGGCTCGGGGCTGGCGCAAAGCATCGTGCAGCACCGCGACGCCAACGGTCCGTTCACGTCGCGCAAGGGCCTCAAGGAAGTACCGCGGCTGGGACCGAAAGCGTTCGAACAATGCGCCGGCTTCCTGCGCATCAATGACGGCGAGGATCCGCTCGATGCCTCCGGCGTGCATCCGGAGGCCTATCCGGTGGTGCGGCGGATTCTCGCGGCGACCAAGAGCGACATCAAGGCGCTGATCGGCAATGCCGAGATCGTGCGCCAGTTGAAGCCGCAATCGTTCGTCGACGATACCTTCGGCCTGCCGACGGTGACCGACATCCTGCGCGAGCTGGAAAAGCCCGGCCGCGATCCGCGTCCCGCCTTCAAGGCCGCGGTGTTCAAGGAGGGTGTCGAGACCCTGAAGGATCTCAAGCGCGGCATGGTGCTCGAAGGCACCGTGACCAACGTCGCGGCGTTCGGCGCCTTCGTCGATATCGGCGTGCATCAGGACGGGCTGGTGCACATCTCGGCGATGTCGAGGACCTTCATCAAGGATCCGCGCGAGGTGGTGAAGTCGGGCGACATCGTCAAAGTAAAGGTGCTGGAGGTCGAAGTCGCCCGCAAGCGCATCGCGCTGACCTTGCGGCTCGACGACGAAGTGGGCGCCAAAGCCGATCGCCCCGCGCAAGGCAAGCCGCGCGACATTTCGCGGGCGCAGATGACGTCGTCGGCACCGCGCAAGCCGCAGGAGAGCTCGGGCGGCGCCCTCGCCGAAGCCCTGCGCCGCGCCGCCGAGAAAAACGGTCGCAAAGGGGCGTAGCGGGGCAGAGAAGGTCGGGGAGAGGGGGCCACGAGCACTGAGTTTGTAGCCACAGCCGGGCCTGCAACTACCGCGCCGTCATCCCCCTGCAACGGCTTCGCCGTCATCCTGAGGTGCTCGCCGTCTCAGGCGAGCCTCGAAGGATGGCCGCACGCACTGCGCTGAACAACATCCTTCGAGGTGCGCCAAAGATGGCGCGCACCTCACGGGCGAACGCATCGCGTTCGTCCCGGGGATGACGGCTGCGCGATGGTCGTAAGCGCATCAAAAACAGCCCGACGGGCAAATCACCAAAAGCCTGTCCAGCCCCTTCGTAAAAAATATTCCGCTTTGTTTTTGACCCAAATCACCTGCGTATTGCGTGCGTCCCACCCGACAAGAGGGGCGTTGCGCACGTCACGAAACGCGCGGTGGGATGCGGTGGACGCGGAGTTTGCGAAAGACGAACGCAAGCGCTCGCGGACGGCGAAGTCGTGTGGGCTATATTTTGGTATCCGGTGAAAGACGCTGAAAGCAACAAAACCCTTTATTTATAGGGTTTTTCTTCTACCCTCATTCATCGGCTTTCAGCGCATTTCGCCAAATCTAGGGCCCGGCCCTAAGCCTCTCTCGACCCTCCAAGGACTTCGAGAGGCCCAAGGCCGAGCCCATGGTCCCAAACCCTCACGGAGCCCGAAACCATGACCGATACTACCACGATCACCCAACCCGCCAAGCGCGCGCGCAATGGCAGCGTCATCCTGACCGACCGCATGTGCGAGAAGCGGGTCGCCAAGCGCGACAAGATTTACGACCGCAAATGCCCTGGCCTCTACGTCAGCATAACCACGGCTGGCGTGGCGACCTTCGCCTTCAAGTTCACCGATCCCTCGAC
>Ga0193743_1003202_pt1 | contig 11041 bp, 10 predicted proteins | sample L2c2metaG_FD_143038 | JGI IMG/M metagenome (GOLD analysis project Ga0193743, IMG submission 143038) | Soil microbial communities from a riparian zone of the East river system, Colorado, United States - L2c2 | ecosystem: Environmental > Terrestrial > Soil > Riparian zone | place: USA: East River...
TCCGTCGCGGAGTGGCATAAACTTTTCGGTCCGGGTTCGGAAGCCGCAAGTAATCCCAGCGCCTATCCATCCTTCGCCGAGGTCCGTGCGAAGTATTTCGAGTTGCGCGAGCGTAACCTGAAGCTGCTGGATTCGCTCAGTGAAGCGGATCTCGACAAGCCAACGGCAGCACCGGTCAAAGGACTCGAGCACGAGTTTGCCACCTTCGGGCGCAGCTTTCTTACGCTGGCGATGCACCAGACGATGCATCGCGGTAACGTTACCGACGCGCTCCGTGCGGCCGGCCGTACGGAGCTTGCGGCACAAGCCACAAACTGAAACTGCACCGCATCGGCCGCTGCCGATCTTAGCAATCAATCGTAGCGGCCTCCGGCCAGCCACAGACGTCACATGTGGTTGAGAATGAAAGACACGCATACTGGAAAGTATGTTTGCTGTGAGGTCGCACAGCGCCGAATCACGGCCTGTCAGCTGCCCCAGATAGCCCGAATTGCCTCTTCATCGCCTAAGCCTTCGGGCACAGTTGCGCTGGAAACATTGGCGTAATACCACGGACGGTGATCTAGCGGCGATCGCATCGTCCGGCTGCCAGGCATTTCGAGGTAGCCATTGGGATCCGTTTTGCGCACCCAGTTCCACGCGTAGCGGAGCCAGTCACTGCGATACTGTTTGCTCTGATGCGCGAACCAGGTGATTTCGTCATAACCCCAGACCCAGTTTCCCCCCATCCTTGGCTGTCCAGGATGCTTACTGACGCCCCAGTTATCCAATTCAACCAAATAGCAAAGGTGTTCGCAGGTCCAGCCGCTGTAAGCGATTCCGCCTTTGCTCCGGCCGTAAATGCCGTCGGAAAAGCCGACCTTCAGGATGGCTTCCTGCGGCTGATCCGGTATTTCCATGATCCTCAACGGAAAGGCGTGGAAATCCAACAGCAATTTGTCATTACGCACAAGACCGCCGCTTGGTACGTGAGCATTGCAGAGCACCATGCGCCTCCGCGCTTGCTTCGATGCGTAGGAGCGGACGAGAGACAATACTTGCTCCCAATGGGCGAGATCGGGGTCATTGCCGTTCATGATCTCCGCCTGACCAAAGTGAAGAGCCTCTATGCCGAGATCTATGTATGACTTCGCCAGAAAATAAAACCAGAGTTTTGTCTCTGGCCGGCTCAAGTCGGGAACTGATGAGCCTTTGCCCCATTGATCTTTGCGAGGTCCCTCTAGATAAGTGATGTCCGCATAACGGAAGTTTCGCTTCTCGACTGGCCGTTCCAGTGCGGCAAACACCCAATCGGGCACAGGGATTTGCTCCACGTCGGCCGTGACGATCTCAAAAATGCAGGCCTCGACGATCATCTCAGCATCGGCTGCGTGCACCAGCGGAAGTTGTTGTCTCACCTGTTCAAAATGACTCAGCAGATTGGCTTCTCCGCCCCATAAACAGATGCTGCGTCCAATGTACTTTGCGCCAACAGTTGTCAGCATGCGGAGATTGTCAGCCAGATTGCCACGTCCATTGAGCAGGCCTTCCATGGAGATGGACCGGGACAGATAATTTTCGAGTACTTCCCTCGAAATGGTCCGGTGAAAATTGTAGTTGCGCCGGTGCAAGGCCCGCCGCGGATCGAGAGAATGTCCCAAGGCTTCTCTCGCCAAAGTTAGTACGGATGCTGCTAGAGATGAGATCAGAAACCGACGTCTTTTCAATGCCTTCCTCACATGAAGCTGTTCCGGAGATGGTGGTCTACCACAACACATGGCGATTCCACCAAATGACGGAATGACGAAATCAAGCATACATCGAGACCAAACGCGTGTTTGTCGTTCGTTGGCTGGAGTTCGGGCTTTACTTGAACAGCATCTCCGGCATCGTATCGTTCTCGTGAAACAGGGTTATCGTCACTTGAGGAAATCGCATGGATCGCCGGCATGCGATTTACCGGAAAGCCCACATGAACGAAGCGCTGCGCACAGTATCGGCGGCTTGAAGCAGCGCAGCTCGTAACTGGACATCATGCAGGAGCGACCCGTGACAAAACTACGTCAACGCATGCTTGTAGCTCCTGAACGGTCTGGAGCGGCCCGTCGCGAATAAGGTCCAAAGCTGAGCGCAGCTAGATATCGGGGTCCACAGCAGACCCACTAAGTTATTCAAAGAAATGGTGCGGATGAGAGGACTTGAACCTCCACGAAGTTTCCCCCACTAGAACCTGAATCTAGCGCGTCTGCCAATTCCGCCACATCCGCATGAATGAGTGCGACGAACACCATTGTAATCTACCGCCATAATCACGTGATACGATCACCCGCAAGTCTATGTTGCGCCCTTTATTTCTGCAAATCTTACTCTCGTTGTGCTTATTCGCGGCGCCCGGCCTCACGGCCGAACCTGTCCGTCTCATCCTCGATACCGACATGGGCAACGATGTGGACGACGCGTTTGCGGTCGCCATGATCCATGCTCTCCAGAACCGTGGAGAGGTGCAGCTTCTGGCCGTCACCATCACTAAAGACAACCGCTTCGCGGCGCCGTTCATCGACCTCATGAACACCTTCTACGGCCGGCCTGACATTCCGGTGGGGATGGTCCACGACGGCAAAACGCCGGAAGACGCCCCCATGCTGAAGGTCCCCGCCACCCGCCTGGACAAGCAAGGCAAATACGTGTACCCACACCGGCTGCCGGACGGGAGTCAAGCTCCCGAAGCGGTGCAACTGCTTACGCGCATTCTCACCGGCCAGCCCGACCAGTCCGTCACCATCGCGCAAATCGGCTTCAGCACCAATCTTGCCCGCCTCGCCGCTTCTCCAGGTGGTTCGGCTCTCATAAAACGCAAGGTGAAGCTGCTTTGCCTGATGGCCGGCAACTTCGTAAAGCCCCAGCCGGAGTTCAATGTCTTCACCGATGCCGCCGCCTTCGAACGCCTTATGAAAGACTGGCCGTCGCCGATGATCTTCAGCGGCTTTGAAGTGGGATTGAAAATCAGGTTCCCCTATGAGGCCATCCAGAAAGATATGTCCTACGTGCCGCATCATCCGGTTGTCGACGCGTTTCACCTCTACGTCGGCAAGCCCGAGGACCATCCGAACTGGGATTCCACCGCCGTGCTCGAAGCCATCCGGCCCGACCGCGGATACTTCCGGCTCTCGGCGCCCGGCCGTGTCCGTCTGGGTGAAAAGAATACCACTGTCTTCGTTCCGGATCCCGCCGGAAACTGCCGGTATTTGATTGTGAAGCCGGATCAAGTCGACCGCGTCCGGGAATTGATAAGTCTGCTGGTCTCCGAGCCTCCACGGAGAACCATGTAGGGCCCGGCGGCGGCTTCGTAACGCTAGAATTGTAATGATGCCCGCCACCATACCCGTTAGCGCTACCGCCGTAGCCCCGTTGCGCCCTCCTTTCCTGGTTGTCGCTGTCGGCTGGCTGATTCCCGGCGGCGGCCATTTCCTGCTAGGGCGGCGCGGAAGGGCTGCTATCGTTTTTGGCGCCGTCCTCGTCCCATTTGTTATAGGCGTCCTGATGCGTGGTCCGCTCTTTCAGCCAACCGACGGTGGCGATGTTCTCTCCCGGTTCATTCAATACGGTGGCTTTGTCGGCGATCTCGCCTCCGGGTTGTTTTACCTCGGGGCAAGGACCCTAGGCTACGCCCCGCCTGACATCGCCGCGCATGCCGCGGACTATGGTTCGAAGTTCATTGTCGGGGCCGGCCTTCTGAATATCCTCGCTATGGTGGATGCTTACGAAATCACCACGCGGCTGAAAGACTAGTTTGGCTTCATGAAACTCAATTTAGATCATTTCGAAACGTCGCTGCTCTTTGCCTTGGTTTCCAGCGTGATTCTGGGACTTGTGACAAAACGCACCGACCAGGAGCGCCTCCGCTATGGCCTGTATTGCTTCGGCTGCTTCGTTGCCGCCCTCTTCGGTATTGGCTGGTTCATGCATATTTTGCACGGTTGATCTCCCTATCGGTCTGTCATGAAAACGTTTTACATTGAGACCTTCGGTTGTCAGATGAACGCGCACGACTCTGAAAAAGTCGTGGGTACTCTGCTGGAAAGGGGCTACACCCAAGTCGCCCAGCATGAGCAAGCCGAGCTGGTTCTCTACAACACCTGCAGCATTCGCGACAAGGCCGAACAAAAGGTCTTCCATCGCCTCGACCAGTTCAAGCGCGCGGGGAAGGGAAAAGTCTTCGGAGTTTTGGGTTGCGTGGCGCAGCAGGAAGGCGAACGCATCTTCGAACGCGCGCCGCATGTGAGCTTGGTGGCCGGTTCCGCCAGTTATTCCAAATTGCCTGAGATGCTGATCCAGTTGGAAGCCGGGAATCGCCGCGTCACTGGCCTTAGCCTCGATACCAGCGAAGCTTTCGATACGCCCTTCACGCGGCGCGACAATCCGCATCGCGCCTATATCACCATCATCGAAGGCTGTGACAAAGCTTGCGCCTATTGCGTAGTACCCTTTACCCGCGGTCCAGAGCGCAGCCGGACCAGCGAAAGCGTGCTGCGTGAGGCGCGTTCTCTCACCGAATCCGGCTACTCGGAAGTTCAGCTGCTTGGCCAAAATGTGAACAGTTACCGTGATCCCTCGCTGGCCGGTTGGGACTTCGCGCAATTGCTGGCGGCCACCGGGCAGATCCCTGGCATGCGCCGCGTGCGCTTCACCACGTCTCATCCTCGCGATTTTGGTAAGTCGATTGTGGATGCCATAGACGAGAATCCGGCGCTCTGCAACCATGTCCATTTGCCCGTCCAGTCCGGCTCCAGCGAAGTGCTTTCGCGCATGCAGCGTCTCTATACCAACGACGAGTACATGCGCCGCATCGACTGGATGAAAAGCGCCAAGCGGGATATCGCCATCACGACCGATATTATTGTCGGATTTCCTGGAGAGACCGAAGCTGAATTCAATCAGACGCTGCGTCTACTGACCGACGTTGGCTACGATTCGGTATTCATTTTTAAATATTCAAAGCGGCCGAACACATCCGCGTTGCAGCTTGAAGATCATATTCCGGAAGAAGAGAAGACGCTGCGCTGGACGGTTCTGCAGGAGCACCAGCGCGCCATTCAAATGCGCCGCAATGCCCGTTACGTGGGCAACGCGCAGCAAGTGCACGTCGAGGGCTACAACCTCGCAACCGGCCAGTGGATCGGCCGCACGAGTCAGAATAAAACACTGAATTTCAGTTGTCCTGAGCTGCCGGCGCCGCAGCGCGAGAGCGCGGACAACGTGGCCGAAAGCAGTTTGGTGGGGCGGTATCTGGACGTACTGGTAACCCGCGCTGGGCCTAATAGTTTGGCCGGCGAGCGGCTCTCAGCAATTTCGTTGCCGGTGCAATAAAAAGTTTTGGGGAATGGAGGCACAACTTGGAAGTAGAAATGAAAATTCGCGGTCTCATGATGGACCCGATGACCAACATGCCCATCGTGGTGTTAAAGGATATTACGGGCGATTCTGTACTGCCCATTTGGGTCGGCATATACGAAGCAAACGCCATTGCCTTGGAAATTGAAAAGGTTACGACTCCGCGTCCGATGACTCATGACCTCATTAAGGTCCTGCTCATGGGCCTCGAAACCGCCGTTAAGAAAGTGGTCGTGAGCGAATTAAAGGAAGATACCTTCTATGCGTTGATCTGGCTCGAAAGACAAGGCCAGCTCATCAGCGTCGATTCACGTCCAAGTGACGCCTTGGCGCTCGCCCTGCGCCACGATTGCCCGATTTTTGTCGATGACAAGGTCTTGCAGTCGTCCAAAAATTCCGCTACCGTCTCGGAGAAAGTGAACAATGAGGAACTGCGCAAGTGGCTTGAGAATTTGAACGACGAAGACATGGGCCGCTATAAAATGTAGTTTCAAATCCGGCGGATTGAAAGCAAAAAGGCCCCGGGAACCCCCGGGGCCTTTTTGCTTTCTGGTTGCTGTTGTCCGTCCTATTTATGCTTCCGCGTAGCCTTCTTCGCGGGTGCGGTTGTCTGAACGCCGGGCACCGTCGGATCTACAAACGTCAACATATAAGGCTCCTTTGTGAAGCTATCCACAACACCGTCGAATTCCAGTTTTTGACCAACCTTGATCTTGTCCAGTGCGGATGCCGGTAAAGGCTGTGAGAACGACAGCGTCGCGTCCGCTTTGGCGGGGTCGTCGACGCCCAAGGTCACCTTCGTCGGTTTATCCGCCGGGTCGATCGAGATCACTGTGCCGCTAAAGTTCTGCACTCCCTGTGCTCCGGCTGGCACTTCAACGCCCTTCATGGAATTGGTGAAGAACGTCGGTCCCTGGTCGCCCGTTAAGTTCTGCTGAATCGAATACCAGAGCTTAAACGCCGGGTCCGAATCCAAGCGCTGCTGTATGGCGGCGACTTCACTCTTAGCCGCGGCCTCGGCGCTGCCGATGGCGAATCCGGACGGCGGCAATGCGCTGGTCTTCGCCTGTTCCAATACCTTGTCCGCGCCCTCTGGGCTGCCGTGGTAGCCCTTGTAGGCATTGTTGAAGAACTCTAGCAGCTTCGCCCTGCTATCGGCGGGCACCGCCAGGCCGGGACCTGCATATTGAGCAGCGCGGGCGTACTCAAACAATGCCTCTGGAAGCTTCTTCTCTTCGTAAAGAAGCTTGGCCAAGGCCGCTGAGATGTTCCCTTGATCTGGATTAGCGGTCAAGCTCGCCGTGTATGCAGCCTCCGCCGCGGCATTGTCTTTCTTGGAGGTGGCTACCCACGCGAGTGAGTTGTGGGCAACCGCCGTCGATTGGCCCTTTGCCTTTTCCCAATCGGGCTGCGAGACATTCGCCGGCTTCTTCGAGGCGTCAAACGTGGCGTCCGCGGCGGTGAGCACACCGCGCGCGGCGGTCTCTACCTGGCTCAAAAGATCGGGAGCTGGGCTGTTTCCACCTACGGCCGGTCCCCAGAGCGCGATCGAATACAACGCTCTGAAATTCGCCGGATCGGTTTTCAATTGCTCTTGCGCCTTGTTGATCAGCGGCTGCCGCTGCGTCGGATCGCTGCCCGCAAGCTGCCCTAGCGTGGCCACGAAATACGTCAAACGCTCCGGAGCGTAGTCGCTGGCCGGATATTTGTCCTGCCAGGTATTCAACAATTCCAGGCGGGCTTTGGGGTCGTTGGTCTGCGTGACTTTCGAATACAGATCATATTCGGCGCGGTCCTTATAATTTTTCGCCGGCTGCGCCCCCGCTGCCTGCGCGGGAGCGTCCTGCGCCTTTACAGCCTGGACGCCTGCGGCTCCACTCATGAAAAGAGCCAAAGCGCCGGCCGCTACAACCGGCCTGCCCATCCTTCGATAGCAAAAATCCACGACAACCTCCACAGAAAAATTCTAATCCTAAACGCTAGAAACGGACTGTTCCGCAGTCTCAAATGTAGCCGGGGCCGACAAATCTAAAAGGTATGACTGCTTCGCCGCGACCCGGCGCGCGCGACCCGGTTTTGCCGCTCTTCTACATTGAGCCGCAAAGCCGGAGTATAACGAACCGGCGGCGTACCTGCAACCTTCCCTAAAACAATAGATGTCAAGCCGCGCCGGGTTGTTCCTACTCGCGCCGTTAATCTTACGTAACCTACCACGCATGCTATCATCCACGTTTCGATGCACGTTCTCGACCTCGCGGTCATCGCTCTCTATCTGGTCTTCATTACCTGGTTCGGAGCGCGCTTCAAGGAAAAAGAAAGTTCGGTCAAAGGCTATTTCCTTGGCGGCCGCGGCTCGCCTTGGTGGGCCATCGCGTTTTCCATTGTATCCGCTGAAACAAGCACGCTGACCGTCATCGGAACCCCCGCCATCGCCATCGCTGGAAATTTTGCGTTCCTGCAGCTAATTCTTGGCTATCTGCTGGGCCGCATCGTCATTTCCACGCTCTTTTTGCCGCACTATTTCCGTGGCGAAATGTTCACTGCTTACGAATTGATGGACCGCCGCTTTGGCCCGCGCATCCGCAAATTCACGGCCGGCACCTTCCTGCTTCTGCGTGCTCTGGCCGAAGGCGTCCGCGTCTTCGCCGTCTCTATCGTTATTTCTATCATCCTGGGAAGCGGCGAAGTGGCCTCCATCCTCCTCATCGTTTGCCTCACGCTTTTCTATACGTTCGAGGGCGGCATGACGGCCGTCATTTGGACCGACGTCATCCAAATGGTCCTCTACGTAGGCGGCGCGCTGGCTAGTTTCTTCCTCATGCTTCACCTCATCCCGGGTGGTTGGCACCATGTCCTCTCCGTGGGAACCGAAGCACACAAATTCGAGATATTCGATTTCCGCTTTTCACTCTCGCAGGAATTCTTCCGGCGCAACTATAGCTTTTGGGGAGGGCTGCTGGGTGGCTGTTTCCTCACCACCGCCAGTCACGGCACGGAACAGCTTTTAGTCCAGCGCTACCTCGCTGCTAGAAATGAACGTGATAGCCGCCGGGCTCTATTCGCAAGCTGGTTTGTCGTGTTTTTCCAATTCGCCCTCTTTCTGATGATCGGCGTTTTACTCTTCGTCTATTACCGCGATACCGGCCGGCAGGCGCCTGCCATACCGGAGCGCGCCTACCCTGAATTCGTCTGGAACCATTTGCCCGCCGGCTTGGCCGGCCTTGTCATTGCCGCGATTTTGGCGGCCGCCATGTCCAACCTGAGTGCAGCCTTGAACGCCCTCGCTTCCACCTCCATCATGGATTTCGTGAAGCCGCTGCGCCCGGCCTACACCGAGGCCCGGCTACTCAAGCTGGCGCGTTGGACGACTGTCCTATGGGCCGCTATTTTATTTGCCGTGGGACTGGCGGCCCGCCACTGGGGAAGCGTCCTCGAAGCCGGCCTCTCCATTGCGTCGGTTCTCTATGGCGCGCTCCTAGGCGTGTTTTTGTTGGGCGTGCTCACCAAGCGGCCGGGTGAGTGGTCCGCCATCTTTGGCATGACCTGCGGATTTATCGCCACGCTCGTGCTGCGTACTCAGGTGGCATATACGTGGTACGTTTTGATCGGCTCTTGCGTTACCTTTGCCGCTGGTTATTTTGCCAGCTTTGTGCTGCCCGGAAGAAATAGAACTGCCCAATTCGAAGCTTATGACTCCCGTTAATCCGCCGCCCGTATCCAAACCTTCGCTCCAGCGAGTTCTCGGCCTGTGGAGCGCCATTGCCATCGTCATTGGCACCGTCATAGGCAGCGGCATTTTCCTGGTTCCTACCAGCATGATCAAGAATCTTGGCTCCGTCAGGATGCTGTTTGCCGTCTGGGTACTGGCCGGTCTATTGAGCCTCTTCGGTGCTTTGACCTATGCCGAACTTGCCGCCGCTCTGCCGGAAGCCGGAGGCGAATATGTCTACCTCACAGCGGCCTACGGCCCGTTTTGGGGCTTTCTCTACGGTTGGACCCAATTCTGGGTGGCGAAAAGCGGCTCCATCGCCACTTTAGCCGCCGGCTTTTACACCTATTTATCGGCGTTTGTTCCCATTCTGGCCTCGACCGTAGTCGTTATTCCTTTCCACATCGGGCCCGGCGGCAGCTTGCTCGAGATCCACTACGGCCAGCTCGTCGCCATCGGCGTGATCATGCTCCTGGCGGGAGTGAACTACGTGGGCGTGCGCGCCGGCGGCAACGTGCAGGTATTTGTCACCGCCGTCAAAATGGCGTTGATCGGCGCGGTCATAGCGGTCGGTCTTTTTTCCGGGGCGGGGAACTTCGCTCATTTCACTCAGCATGTGCCCAGCATCGGCGGAGTCGCTGGTTTCTTTGCGGCCATGGTGAGCGCTTTGTGGGCCTACGATGGCTGGAACAACGTAAGCATGGTGTCCTCGGAGATTAGCAATCCGCAGCGCAATCTGCCCCGCTCGCTCATTCTTGGGACTCTGGTTGTGATTGCCACCTATCTGCTCATCAACGTGGCGTATTTCTACGTCTTGAGTCCGGCCGAGGTGGCGGACACTCATCGCGTCGCCGCCGATATGATGTCGCGGTTACACGGGAATGGCGCTGCGACCGCCGTAACCATTGCCGTGCTGATTTCCATCATCGCCGCCCTGAACGGCTCCATCCTTTCCGGCGGGCGCGTTCCTTATGCCATGGCGCGCGATGGCCTTTTCTTTAAGTCCGCCGCCGTCGTCCACCCGGTCTTCAAAACGCCTGGAAAGTCCATGCTGATGCTGTGCCTCTGGTCTTCCGTGGTTGTGCTGAGCGGTTGGTTCGACGATCTCTATAATTTTGTCATTTTTGGAAGCTGGATTTTATACTTAATGACCGCATTTTCGGTGTTTGTATTGCGGCGTAAGCTGCCTGACCTAACGCGCCCATATCGCGTTCTCGGGTATCCATTTGTGCCTTTATTCTTCGTTGCGGTGGCGGCTTTACTGCTCTTCAACACTTTGCAAACACGGCCTCGCGAGTCACTTATGGGTCTGGTTTTGATGGCTCTTGGTATTCCATTCTACTTTTACTGGAAAAAACACCGGGTCACGACCTAGGACTTCCCCTCGAGGGTGCTACGCGTAAATACCCTTGGTACTTATAGAACTTATTGCTTATCCTAAAAACGCCAATATGTTGAATTAGTGGCTAATAGACAGTAAACTTCGTCTAAATCGACGCTTTTGCACTTGAGCGGTCAAGATAATTTCCGTTGGGATTTTCCTAATGGAAAACGGAGAGGATGGCAATTTTGGATGTAGACAAGATGCTGGCCGAGCTGCGGCTCGAGCGTGAGCAAATAGAGGAAGCAATTCTGACGCTGGAGCGTTTGGCCCGCGGGCGGGGACGTCGCCGTGGGCGTCCCCCCGCGTGGTTGAAAGACGCAGCCTCGAGTACCTTGCGGCTGACCGAGGAAGGAGATCTGACCAGTGTTGCGGCGGAACCCAAGCGGCGCGGCCGGCCGCCGGGCGCCAAAACCAAACCCGTTCTGCACGCGATGGAGGCCTGAATTCTGTCCGCTGCTAATTCCGAGGGCCGACACTTTCGGTGCGGCCCGCGAGCGGTTTGACGGTAGGTCCTCCGCAGACCCCAACTCCCGTGCTCAGCAGGGCGTTCAGCAAGTTGAACAGGACGGCATAAATCA
>Ga0193743_1003203_pt1 | contig 11038 bp, 10 predicted proteins | sample L2c2metaG_FD_143038 | JGI IMG/M metagenome (GOLD analysis project Ga0193743, IMG submission 143038) | Soil microbial communities from a riparian zone of the East river system, Colorado, United States - L2c2 | ecosystem: Environmental > Terrestrial > Soil > Riparian zone | place: USA: East River...
TACCTGCGCCTTAAGCGATTCACTCGCCTGGCGCGCTGAATCGATGGCAGTCTGCAGCGAAGTTACCTGTTTATCCGACTCCGTCTTTTTGGCCAGCGCCTTTTTGGCCAACTCTTCATTGCCCGCGTCCAGAGCCATGCCGGCGCGCTGTTTCCATTCCTGCGACTGCCGGACATATTTCTGGTATTCGGCATCGAGCTGGTTGTAATTGCTCATGGCCATCGCGGACGACTGCACCACCTTGTTCAACTCGGTCTTCATATCGGCGATAGTTTGCCGTACGGTGGTTTCAAAATTCGCGTTTTCGATGCTGCTCATGCCGGCGTTCGCCTGGCCGCGCGCCACACGGCCCGCCCGGTTGAAAATTTCTGAAAAAAATGCCATGGTTGATTTCCTTTTGTCGTTTTCTTACAACTTCTTACAAAGCGGCCAGATCGGCGCCGAGCAGGTGCTGGGCTTGTACCACGTCAGCCAGCAGGAAGCTGACGCAGGACAGGATATCGTCCTCATCTTCCGATCCTAAATCCTGCAGCTTGCAGAAGTTGTTCAGAGTGATGGCCACGTTCCCGTTACCAGTGTCATAAAGTTGAAAAGACGACGTCGAAATGCCGTTGTCCGCGGCAAGCATTTTCTGCAGGATCGCCGGCGACAGGCGGCCGGAGGGTACCGTCATGCAAACCAGCGACAGAAACAATATGTCGCCTTCGAGGACGGCCCGCAGAGAGATCCCGCTTTCGACTTCTTGAATTCTAAGCGAATTCTCGGTTAATTCATTTACTGCGTAGCGTTTGCTGGCCAACAGCGCGTTAATCTGCGCGATAGGAGAGGAAGTTGTGAGCGACATGGGTGTCCTTTGTAGAGTACGTACGGCTGGCATATTTTGTTCGGCAAACAAAGTTTACCGCTCCGGCCCGGGTGGTCTGCGCGAAAGCGCAGAAATTCTAAAGCGCCAGGTCGCCGCGATACCGCATCTCTTTCGGATTGAACTTCGCTTTCACGTTCAATGGCCCCATTTTCGTCGAAAAGCTTACCGGCTTCTCGCCGCTGAGATCCGCCAGTTGCGGCAAGAATCCGAACAGCAGCGTGGAGGTGTCCTGACTGTCCGCCATGATGATGCCCGGCGGGATGGAGTCTTTACCTTTCGGCCGCAGTAGGGTGACTTGTTTCAGCCCGTCAAAGGAGTCATCCGACGACGCGCCCGATATGACCGGCACGCCGCTGACGCTGATGACGTAGTGCCCTGCCAGCTCGTGGGGCAGCTCCATCTTCAGTGCCATGAGAATCGGCTTGGCGCTGGCCCACCGCACCGTACCTGGAAATTTTGGCGACAGTCCGGGGTTCGGAGCAGACCCATTCGTCCCGCCACGGCTCTTGCGGCCGCCGCGCCCGCCTCCGGATTGTCCAGCTCCCGGACCGGGTCCGTAACCTGGCAGTTGCACGTCGATGCCCTTGGCCCAAGGTGATTCCGTCAGTAATTTTTGAATTTCTCCGCTCGACCATTTGGCCGGATCTTCCGTGTTCCAGAAATCGACCCTCTTAGCCCCAAAAACGCGGTTCCAGGATGGAATGCAAGCGCCGGCTGCGGCGAGAAGCAGCGCTCTTCTGGTGTTACCGGGCGAGCCGCCCGTTTGTACTGTTCGCTGCATGGTTCAACTCCGGCGCAACATCTATTCCTCTACATTTTGGGAAGCAACCATTCCACTGTATCCGCCGCCTGCAATCTCAGCGCCTCCGGCTGAGTATCTTGATACACCCAAAGTACCCTTCCCGCCTTCTTTCAATATGTTCGTGCTTGAAGTAATTTCAACACGATCACCGCCCAGTGCCCAGTTCAGCCTCTTCCCATCGGCGTGCGCGATGGCGCGAAATATACGATGGGGAGCGGACCCGTTCGGATCGTAAGCGGCCGGCACATAACTGCCACGACCCGGAATATCAATGCGGACCGCTGCTCCGATCATCCAGGAAGCCGGCGCACGCATCCCTCGGCCATTGACCTGGACCGCAATTTCTTTCAGCGAGCGACGAACCAATTAATCCCAAAACGCGAGGCACAGTGTGACCACCCGTTTTATTGCAAGATAGCGCGGATGGATCCTTGCAGCTTTTAGATGTTGCCTCGCTTCATTTCCTGAGCCATATAGTCTGTGGCCCTCCAGGAAAGGGCAAGGATGGTCAAAGTTGGATTTTTTTCGGACGCTGTTGTAAATGCGGAACCGTCGACGACAAAGACATTCTTGACGTCGTGCATTTGATTAAAGGCATTCAGGGCTGAGCGCTTGGGATCGAGCCCCATGCGGCAGGTGCCGTGTTCGTGAATGGCGCTGCCATTCGAATCGAGCTGGCCCTTATCGGCTGGAACGATCTCCGCCTTCGCCGCATGCATGATTTCGAGCATGGTGTTGTACATGTCGCGCGCCATGCGGCGCTCGTTCTCGCCGATGGAGTAGTCGATGCGGGCAATGGGCACTCCGTAGCGGTCCAGAGGCGAACCCTGAGTGGTGACGCGATTCTCTTTTTTGGGAATCGTCTCGCCGAACGGGTGAAGAGCGAGCATAGCCGGGTACCGTGTCTTCACTGCTTTTTTGAAGTCGGCTCCGAAGCCGGGCAGGCTACGCGCGTAGGAGAGATCCGTCTGTGCGCCGGAATTCCAAAACTGAACGCCGAAGCCGCGCATGTAATCGCGCTTCCGGCCATCGCGGTGGTTGAAACGCGGTAAATAGATGTGCTCCCCGCCGATGCCGTCATCGTTATAAACCTTGCCGCCCATCAAATCCGGGGCAAAGCCGCGAATATGGATGCGAATCTGCTCGGACAGATAGCAGCCGATCACATCCGAGGAGTTTCCAATGCCGTTCGGATACTTTTCGGAAGTCGAGTTCAGCAGGATGCGGGTGGAATCGATGCACGACGCGGCGACGACGACGCGTTTGGCAAGAACGCGATTTTCCTGCTTCGTGTTGCGGTCGAAATATTGGACCCCGCTGGCAAGGCCGCGATCGTCAACCAGAATGCGCGCGGCCACGGCATTGTCGATGACACGGAGCTTTCCCGTTGCAAAGGCAGGCTCAATCAGGTAGTCGGACGAATTGAAGAACGCTCCCACATCACAACCGCTGCCGCAAGCTCCGCAGTAGTGGCACTTCGGATGCCCGTTATGGGTCTTGGTCAGCACGGCGCGGCGGATGTGTACCGTTTCAATGCCGATGCTTTTCGCCGCTCGCTTGATCACATGCTCGCCGCAACGCAGAGCGGGCGGTGGAAGGAAATACTTGCTGCCGGGAAGCGAGTCGCTGTCGTCGTCACCTCCACAGACGCCAATAAGCTGGTCAACTTTGTCGTAGTAAGGAGAAATGTCCTTGTAACGGATGGGCCATGGAATTTCCCACCCATCCATTTCCGGACCAGCGAAGTCCAGGTCCGAATAGCGTAGACTTACGCGGCCCCAGATGTTGGTCTTACCGCCGCGGCCCCAGACTCTTGTCAGATCGAAATCCCTGCCGAGCGGAACCAGGTATGGCTGCTCGTCACGGTCCAGCACAATGGGCGCCCGCTTTTGTCCGGCGTCGAGCCGCTGCTGTATTTCCCACGGCTTGACATGGGTCCAGAATTCGCTCCGGTCAAATTTGCGCCCGGCATCGAGCATGACGACATTGACACCTTGCCGGGTTAGATTCCAGGCCGCCATTCCACCGGCGGCTCCAGTACCTATGATGACAACTTCTTCGACGTTTCCACTGGTCTGTACTTGCATGACTCTCACCTCTAGGCGTTGTGCTCGGGATGATCGCAGCCGGGAAACTCGCTCAGAAACGTGTTGCCATGCCAGCCCAGTTCGACCTTCAGCCCGACCTCAGTCTTGTAGTATGCGTCGACGGTCATTCCTTTTGCCAAGGTGAAAAACTCGCCAAGCGGTGTGCTGCCGTCAAGACTCAGTGGCGTTAGAACGGCAATCTGCTGCTGCTCGTTCAGGTCGGCAAATAGTTTTCCGAATTCCTGCTTGGCAAGCGCGTTAAGGTCGGCCAAACCTGCCCTATATTGCGGCGCCAACGGCGCGCGCGCGATGAGCGCCTTGTCAATCAGTAGCGCCACGCCGGCGTCTTTAGCCCCCGGGGTATCGGTTCTTGGGATGATACGCTCGCTCAGGGCTTCCAGTGTACGGAACTCTTCCGGTTGGAAAAATGCGGGCGTTGCGGGTGAGGACGGCTTTAGCGCAGGACCTTGATGCAGGTGTCCAGCCTGCTCAGCGGACTCTTTAGTCTGTTGGGTAGCCGCTGCAGCCGGCAAGACAGAAGTAGCACTGATCAGAATTCGAAGGGCGTCCCTACGGGTACTCATAAATGTAGATTGGGCACTCCTATAACGTCTTCAATAATACGCGCGTCGATTCGAAGGAGTGCGCTTTTCACTCTGAGCAATGCTATGGCGGCCATTTGTGACGAAAGACTTGCACCTCGTAAAACGATGGCGAGGCTGCGGCACACGTGTGTGACGCGAGCCGCCTATCACCGGAGCTTCTAAGCATGAGAGCCGGGATATGGAATCTCGCATTTCCGAAGATGCCCAAGTGAACGATGAACTTTACGCCAGCATCGGCAGCAGCCTCTACGATCGTCTTGCTCAGACTGTTCCGCCGCCAGCAAGTCGTTCAGTACGTCGACTCCAACGGCTCCTCGGCTTTATGCCCGCTGATCCGCAATCGCCGCGGCACGGGATGCATCAAGCGGGAAATTCGGTAGTCGCGACACTTAAAATCGGCACATCGGGCGGCCACTCAGCGACAACGCCGGAACTTTGGAACGCCGTGTTGGCAGCCTGACCTGAATTTCAGAATCCCAAGGGCGCACCGTCCATGAACAAACTTTGCACCGGAGCCCTACGCGCTGCAGATCGCTTTTGCATGGACGGACTATCATCTGCGTCGCTTCCGCATCCACGGCAAGGAATTTGACATACGGCGGATGGGCGGGCAGAGGACAGCATAAAAACTTTTGGGGTGTTTACGCAACGGCGTCGACAGGCCGGACATACACGGAAACAGCCACAGCTACCGGCATTTGGTTCCGATCCATTCACGTTGGCACAGGTCATTCTGACGTTCCAGTCAGACACTAAGAATGCCATCGTGATCTCCTCGGGCGTAGCCTTCAATTTTACGGGTACAGCGCAGGTCAGCATCCCGTCTTTGGCAATCACCGCTAATCTCACGTCGATGGATGTGGTCGCCAGCCGTGCGGAGACCTCGAAGCGCTCCTTGTATGCTCACTTTGAAAGCAAAGAGAAGCTATTCCTTGCAAACAGCGTTATTCTCCCTCGGCGAACCGCAACTGACCGCGCCAGTCGCGCGTTCGCGAGAAAGACAAGACCGAAGCCGCCGCCGGCAACGTTACTATTTCCCGGCTTCTCGACGACGCTTTTGCCATTTCAATTCTCTTTTGGATAACGCTTTAGAATGCACACTCATGTTACTGAATGCGTGCAGACCCCGCGGAGTAATCGCCCAGCCCGGCACGCATTTATTCGACTCGGCGATAACCCCACATGCGGGGACTGAGGCCGTAACTGGACACCTACGAAATGGTAGTAGGCCAGCATAAGACCATTACTCCTGTTGATTAGATTTGACCGCCTCTAACATCCCGATAGGCGATCCTTCGCCTGCGACTCCCCGCCGGCCATAGATCGAGTGTCAGCTGCCAAGTGTCCACAATTTCCACGGCATGTGCAGGAACGACCAGAGAGCTATCGGCGTTACCAAAGAGCTTGCAATCCAACTATGCTGTTAGCAGAGTAAATTTGATCGTAGTCTACAAACCCAAACCGAAGCTTCCATTAAGCCGGCCGCGCCGAATGCGCGAGGGATACTTATCCGCCCTATCGCGGGAGGAATCACCATCACCAACATGCAGGTAAAGGAATTGATAGTCCTTGCGTACCGCATCCAGCTGTTCCAGATTTCCGGCGGCCCGCCGTGGATTAACTCTGATCATTACGACATCTCCGCCAAATCGGAAAATTCTCCAAAGCGTGAGGAAATCCCTCTCATGCTTCAGGCGCTGCTCGCGGACCGCTTCCAACTTACCATCCACCGCGAGACCAAAGAACTCCCCACCTATGCGCTGGTACTCGCCAGAAAGGATGGCAAGCTGGGACCCCATTTGGTCGAATCAAAGGGAAACAATTGCACGGCGGTTGATCCTAACAAGCCGCCGCCGTCGCCTCCAGAACCGGGAAAACCTCCCGTGCTCTACTGCGGCGGAATGATGATGCGGCCGAACGCGCTGAGAGCCGCGAGCATACAAGTCAGTGAGTTAACGCAGAATTTCTCGCGCTTGCTCGGGCGTACGGTCGTCGATAAAACAGGGTTAACCGGAAAATACGACATCAGCATGGAATGGAATCCGGACGTATCGCAGGCGCCTCAAATGCCCGGTGCACCACCGTCTCCATCTTCCGAACCCGGTGGCCCCTCCATCTTCACCGCTATTCAGGAACAACTTGGCCTAAAATTCGAAGCCCAAAAAGGGCAAGTCGAGACGATCGTGATTGATCGAGCGGAAAGGCCCAGCGCGAATTGATGGCTAGCGTTCACGGAAAAGCGCCAAGCCGCACCCAGCCTTGGAGATCGTAAAGGATGGCAGCATCGATTCTCCTACAGAATCCCCGGTTACCTCCAAGTGGCCGCTTAATCTGTTACGTCGCTCACTTTCCACGAACCCCATTTAACCAGCCGAAGGAGTGCCGCGCGGCCCTTCCATAATCCGCCGTCAGCCATGATTTTCGCTGTATGGTGAAAGGAGTGGGATGCACTTGAAATTACCATGTATGCTTCGCACTCTTGCCCTTGTACTCCTCAGCCTCACTGTGCCGGGCGTCAACGCTCAAATGGACATGGCTGGCCATGTCATGGAAATGCAGGACGAGATCCCTCCCCAAGAACTGCCACCACCGATCCGAATGTCCGGTATTGGTAATGCCCACATCGAGATCACCGCCACCCGTGAAGCTCAAATGTGGTTCGACCAGGGCCTCAATCTTCTGCATGATTTCTGGGACTACGAGTCCGCTTGCGCTTTCGAACAGGGTGTACGGGTCGACCCTCAATGTGCCATGTGCTACTGGGGCCTCTACAAGGCTGAGTCCTTCTACCACAGCACGGCTCAAGGGCTGGCAAGTCATTCACTCGCTCAAGCCGTCGCTTTGAAGGAACATGGCAGTGCGCGGGAGCGTCTCTTCGTTGACGCCGCTGCGGCTCACGACCAGGCGAGGCACAGTCCCGACCCCAATTCGTTCTACTCGCGAGAACAGGATCTTCTGCGGAAAATCGTTGCCGATTATCCGGAAGACCTCCAGGCGCGTATCTTCCTCGCGAATGCCGGTGGCAAGGACTCGCTCGCCGTGTTGGAATCGGTACTCAAGGAAGATCCTGAAAACTCCGCCGCCAACCACTACTACATTCACGCGCTGGAAGCCAGTGACCACCCCGAAAAAGCACTCCACAGTGCTGAGATCCTAGCCCGCCTGGCCCCCGCTTCCGGCCACATGGTCCACATGCCCGGCCATATCTACTTTCGCATCGGTGATTATGCTCGCGCCGCGCAGAGTTTCGCCGCTTCCCTCGCTGTTGACGAGCGCTACATGCGCGAGCAGCATGTCAAGCCGGATAATAATTGGAACTACGTTCACAACCTGATGTATTCGGTCGCGAACCTACTCGAGCAAGGTAAGTTCGCCGAGGCCCGCGTCTCTCCGCCCAGATTACCGGGGCGCGCGGAAAATTGGAAACGACGCTCTACATCAACTCGGCGCGAGACTCGATTTCACGCCTCGATCCACGCTTACCTGTCTACCTGCGAACGGTCGATTTCCCGCAGATCGTGAAACTGGTAAATACAAGCACGGTCCGCCCCGGCCTGCCGAATTTGAAATTTCTACGGCGGTGTCTTTCAGACTTCGCGGCTGGGATGCAAGCTGTCGCCGTGAGCAATCTCTCGGGGGCCGAGCAGTCGTCAGCGCGCTTTGACGCGGAACTCTGGCGTATGTTGCGGCAGCGCAAAGATTCAGCACATATGCCAGGTACGGCTCCGCCTGTACCACTACCGGGGCCGCCCAAACTCGCCGTCATGCCCGATGCTCTTCTCGACCCCTTGCTCAACACTCTATCCATCATGTCGCTCGAACTGCGCGGCGCTCTCCTCGCCGTTCAAGGAAAAGCCGAGGACGCCAAAGCCGTCTTTGCCAGGGCAGCCAAGGAAGAGAGGGCGCTCGGCTACCGTGAGTCGCCGAATTACATCAGGCCTGCGTCTGAAAGCGAAGGAGCCGCCATGCTCGCCGTCCGAAGATGGGCCCATGCTAAAGCGGCTTTCGAGCGAGCGCTCGTTGAGCGTCCGCATTCCGGATTCGCCCTCTATGGCGTCGCACTCGCCAGTGAACAGTTGGGCAATCGTGAAGCTGCCGTTAAAACCTATGCGGATTTCCTTATCGCCTGGAAGGACGCCGGCCCCGGGCTTCCCCAGATCGCGCATGCCCGAGCCTATATGGAAGCACACCGCGGATAGCCCTCCTACGCTGGGGTAACTCCATCAGAATTCCGGGAACGAGAAACACCGAATGATCCGGCGTTTTCGCGGCAAAGAGAAGGCTGGGCATCAATTGGGTTAGGCTCGACGCCGCGTGAGCGATGGGCCGGGAGATGCTCCGAGATGGCGCGCGCCGAGTTGTGCTTGAGATACACGCTCGCCCTCACTTGAAGACGCCAGAGCGGCAAACCGCAGTCGCTTCACCGGAAGCGTAACTTCGCGGGAGTTATCGAGATAAAAACCGTTGCCAGTATCGGCAGATATGCTGAAGTTCAGATCTTGATTGCCAATGCGATTCAAGAATCAGGCAAAAATAGGCGGACAAGCCGCGCTCAGTGCTTGAAGATTCACATGTTGAATCGGTGTGCGGAATTTGGGTGTTGGGGAGCAACCGGGCAGAAAACCGGTGTAAGGACGGCTAGGCCACGTCCTCCAGGGCGTCTTCCGGTTACCGGAGTGGCCGTAGCTCTCCCCGGATAACTGATTCTGGGAGGGAGAACGCATAGCGCCCGAGCAAATTGATGTGGTCGAAACCAGAGGCGAGAGGCGCGCGATATCAGCGGGTTGCATCGGAAATCCTTCGGCGGCAAGTTGATCGAGCGCTGCGCTGATATATAACGTATTCCACAGAATGATGATGTTTGCAATCAGACCGAGTCCCCCTAACTGATCTTCTTGTCCCTCTCGGTAACGTTGCCGGAGTTCCCCACGCTTTCCATGGAATATTGCCCGGGCGAGTTTATGCCGCTCTTCACCGCGATTCAGTTGAGTGAGCGTTCGCCGGCGTTTCGATTCATCATCTATATAGCTCAAAGCATGAATGGTCTTATCGACTCAGCTCAGTTCCGCGACTGCCTGCGCGAGTTTGGTGGGTCGATCTCCGATTTGCAGCGTTCGCATCACCGACATTGCTTGCACGACACCGAGCTTTAGATAGCCGGTAAGTCGGAGCATATCGTCCCAGTTCTCGAGGATCAACTTGGTATTGATCCGATGGCGCGCGATGCCATTCAAAAGGCCGTAGTCCGCTGTCGGATCGATTCGCCAATAGCGGGCACCACCAATATCTGCAATGCGCGGAGAGAAGCGATACCCAAATAGCCAGAACGGGCCGAAAACAACATCGGTATATGCCCCGGTGTCGGTCATGATTTCGACAGGCTAAAATTCCGTCTGTTGTCCAAGCACGACGGACAGGAGAAAGAGACTGTCTCGGATAGTACCTGGAATGACAATGGCGTTGAGACCGGTGAACTGATTCGAGACGAGATTGTAGTAGGTGACACCACGCTCATAGCCGAAGTACTTGGGATTCGGGCCAGCATGGAGAGTTCGAACGGGAACGACCCAGGACAGACGTGCGCGTCGCAGCGCTGGCACATCATTGCGGATCAGCGATTCCGGCCCGGTGTTGCAGGCTTCGGCAATGAGATTTGCGCAAATGCTGACACCGATGTCGTTAGCTCTTGATTCACGTGCGCTCACGTGAGTGAACTTGCCAGTGAAATTGGTTCGTGCCGCAACTTCAAGTAGGATTTCCGGAAGGTCAACATGAGGAAGGCGAGCATTGACGGCCTCGCGAAGCTTGATCAAACTGTCTGGTTCTTCCAATTTATCGAGTGCTGTAACGATCAGTTCGTCTTTGCCATCCTCTCGCCGTTCGACGCGCGCACCCGTATTCGATGGCAGATTGGAAGCGACGGTGCGATAGGTTTGATCCAGTTCCTGACTCAATCCAGCGATCGTTCCTTCAGCCGACAAAGGGTGTCCCAGAGATCGGCATACTGTCAAGCGAGCGGCGTCCCAAGCGGCTTCACTGAGTAGCCCGAGGCGCGCATCGGCATAACCAATGCTAGGAGCGACGAAAAGATCGCGACGCCGCAGAGCGGATCGGATTCGATCCAGGCAGCAGAACACGTATGCTTTTCGATCAAATGTTTCGCCATCGAGAACATAGCGGCGCCAGCCGCGGCTAATGATGCTCATTGGCGGATCTCCGGCAGTGGTGCGCCCGTGTTCTTCGACTCGGCACAGATACTTGATCGCTTCCAGGACAGCCTCACCGGCAGGTGTCGCGCCAAACTGCACAGTTTCGAGCAAGTGCGGCAAGAACCGACGAACTCGCTGGTAGCTGTCTTCGAGTTCTCGATAGTAAACGTCCTCGGGAGGGCGAACCAACGAGTCCACCTGGCTGACTGCTGTTTCGAGAGTTTTGATTGGAGTCGCCGCGAAAATGGTGGTGCGAAGCTCAGCGTCTGGTAGTTTGTCATCGAGCACGAGCCGGCACACCTGACTCAATTGCATGGCGGCCGCAACCAGATCTTTGATAGTCCTATTGAGAAACGCATAATATAGCGGAACTTTTTGGTAATCTTTAGCGTCCAATTTGTTGTATGGGTAATGCGCCCGGAGTAAGTCGTGATTTCGATGCATTGGAAAGGCGCCGGATGGAAGCCACT
>Ga0193743_1003204_pt1 | contig 11036 bp, 12 predicted proteins | sample L2c2metaG_FD_143038 | JGI IMG/M metagenome (GOLD analysis project Ga0193743, IMG submission 143038) | Soil microbial communities from a riparian zone of the East river system, Colorado, United States - L2c2 | ecosystem: Environmental > Terrestrial > Soil > Riparian zone | place: USA: East River...
GATGAGTTCCTCAACGGAGAGATCTTCTACTCCGTCAAAGAGCTTCGAACGCTGGCCGAACGATGGCGCGTCCACGACAACACCGTCAGACCGCACTCCTCGCTGGGATATAAACCACCAGCACGGCGGCCCGGATGATCTCAACAAGCAAGGGGTGGACATCGATCCTGGGAGCGCCGCACTGCAGACGCGGAAGGCTTCGGCAAGATTTTCGAGTTTTCGACAACTTGTGTCGCCGAATGCGGCGCTGTCTCCATGCCGACGATGGCATTCTGCATGTGGATGAGGGCAGCGCGGTTTTTCGGGAGTTGAGCTGGAGTTCAGCCATATTCGCGTTGGCGATACCGAATGCGGGGCCAGAAAGTTGCTCTTCGCGGACAGCTACTTCGGCTTCACGCAAAGCTGACTCCACAACGAGCATCCTTTTGCTTAACTCCCAGTTGACGTTAAATACACGTCGTCGATAGCGCTCATCGAGAGCATCCTCTTGCACGCGTGGATGCCAATGTGCTGGCATGCAGTCAACCAGCTGGCACCTCTGTTATCAGTCATGTCCTGTGGTCGATTCTGCCAAACCTAATTTGTCTCATTTGGCATTCGCTTTCTATCGCGTCCGACTCTGTCGCATCGTTTGGCAACACATCTGCTAATAGCAAATGGCAAGGCATTCGTGAGGCAGCTAACGTCTTTCTCTCAAACCACCGAGGAGCAACCCGGTCAGGAGTGTGGATTCTGTCTGTATTGTCCGGAAGTTCGAGCCAGATGTTTTCTTTTCATCGAATTGGAGTTATCTCATTGGACCGTAGTGCAACGTGCTCATTGACCTTGGATCATCTTGGCACTCCTCATGCACCTGTCTGCGCAATCAACAAGAACATATGGAGGACGTGCCATGTTCTCAAGTTGTCTGGGGCGGGGTCGCCCTACGCGGTCCTGGCGACTGTCAGTTTGCGGTACACACTTTCCCGGGGAACGGAAGCCGTCTTACTTCCAACTTCCGTTACGGTAACGTGAAATTCTCGGCCTACGTTCCCGACGTCCTCGAGGATTGCTGGCTAACTCTTGGTTTTTTCCCACCGGTAGGTTCTTTCGAAAATGAGGTTGTAAACATAAATGTTCTTTGGGACGTTTCGTTCTCACATCGGATTCTCTGCGCTTTCGGCCGCAATTCTACTCCTGTTGACGTCGTGCGCCAAGAAGCAGGGTGGGCCGCAAGTTGTTGCCCCAATGCCGGTGACCGTCGCGACAGTCGAACAGCGTGACGTGTCTCTTTACGGCGACTGGGTTGCCACACTGGATGGATTTGTGAATGCGCAGATTCAGCCCCAGGTATCCGGCTACGTGATTAAACAGGATTACCGAGAAGGCTCAGTCGTACAAAGCGGCCAGGTCCTGTTCGAGATCGACCCCCGGCCATTTCAGGCGACTCTCGACCAAGGGGAGGAACAGCTTGCGCAGGCGCGGGCGCAACTTGAGTTGGCTGAGATCAACGTTAAGCGGGACACGCCTCTCGCCGAAGTCCACGCTATATACCGGGAGTGGGAGGCGTCACCTCGGTCGTCGGGGTGAACATCCTCAACACCACACAAAATACCTACAGCACCGTCTTCTTCATCACCCTCAAGGATTGGGAGGAGAGGACGAAGCCCGACGAACAATATACAGCTATTCTTGCCAATCTGAATCGCACGATGTGCGGCGTTCAGGAAGGTACCGGATTCGCCTTTCCTCCACCGTCGATTCCTGGCGTTGGTACGTCAGGCGGAGTCACGATGATTCTTGAAGACCGTTCCGGCAGCAACGATCTCTCGTTTCTAACGCAGAATCTCAACAAGTACATGGCTGCCTGCAGGAAGCGCCCTGAGATTGCGGCAGCCGTTCCCACGTGCTTGCCCAATGTTCCGCAATTGTATGTGGACGTTGACAGGGCGAAGATGCAACAGCAACAGGTCAGTCTGTCGGATGTGTATGTAACCATGCAGACGTTCATGGGCGGCAATCTGGTCAACTACTTCAATCGGTTCGGTCGCCAGTGGCAAACCTATGTTGAGGCTGAGGGCGACTATCGCACCAACATCGACAATATTGGGCAGTTTTACGTATGAAGCGCAAATGGCGGGCAGGTACCGCTCAGCGCCGTCACCACGGTGCGGCGAACGACCGGCCCTGAATTCACTATGCGCTTCAATGAATATGAAGCCGCGCAATTGAACATTTCAGGAGCGCCCGGGTACAGCTCAGGACAAGTCATGGCTGCCTTGGAACAGGTCTTCAAAGAGACTATGCCTCCCGGGATGGGTTACGACTATTCGGGCATGTCCTTCCAGGAACAAAAGGCTGCTCAAGGGGTTTCCCCCTGTAGTGATCTTTGGAATCTCGCTAGTCTTCGTCTTCCTGATTCTCGCGGCGCAATATGAGAGCTGAAGTTTACCGTTCAGCGTTCTGCTAAGCACACCGGTCGCCGTCATGGGGGCTTACCTGGCTCTCAATCTTCGCAGCCTGGAGAACGATGTCTTCGCACAGATCGGGCTGGTGATGCTCATCGGCCTTTCGGCCAAGAACGCCATCCTGATCGTCGAGTTCGCGCGAGCGGAATACGCGAGCGGGAAGAGCATCTACGATGCCGCACTCGGCGCGGCCCGAGTGCGATTCCGTCCCATCATCATGACCGCGTTCGCATTCATTCTGGGCTGCGTACCGCTGTGGGTGGCCACAGGAGCAGGTGGAGTCTCGCGTCAGGTTTTGGGAACAGTCGTAATCGGCGGCATGTTGGCTGCGACCGTCATTGCCGTCTTCCTCATCCCGGTGACCTTTTCGGTGGTGGAATGGGTCAGCCACCGTCTCGGCGGGGGTGGCAAGATCACGATGAATTCAACCCACGCGCCTGAACACCTGGCCGGAGAGGATCAGGCATGAAGCACCCACTTTTCATCATTTGCATACTTTCGTGCAGCAAACGCCCCGGAGGTCAAATCCCAGGGAGGCCCGGCCAGATAATCTCCGTTGAAGACCTGAAACGAGAGAACACAAAATCCGGTTCGCTCGGAGACGAGAAGTGGGGCAGGAGAGACTGGCCGTCGTCGCTGGCGATGGAGGTAGTCAGGTTCAAGTCAATTATTTTCCATAAGTGCCAATGCATTGGCAGCCAGTCAATTGACTGGCATCCTTGCAGTCCAGGCTCACGATACAGCCGCTTAGAACGATTGAGCGTATTCGATATTGCCCTGTGATTGACGTGTTAACTGCCCACCGTGTCCTTTTGGCAACTCATCTGCTTATGGAATAACAAGTCGCGCGTTAGCCCCGTTAGCCTGCTAACGTCCCTATCCCAAACCATGGAGCAACATGCCGGAGAAAAGTCTGAAGTGTATCCGGGCAGTCCGGTTACTGAGCCCATGCAAATTCTCTTTCGATCGAATTGGAGCCTCTTCATTGCACCGTATCGCAGCGTGCTCATTGATTTTGACAGCGGCACTCTCCGTGTCTCTTTCAGCGCAACAAACAGGAACATATGGACAGATGGGGCAGGCTGTTCAATTGCCTACATCTGGCCGCAGCATGCAGACCTCCGGCACCGTCAATTCGCAGCAGATGACCTCGCCGGGAGCGAGCACCAGCGTCCTTCAACCTTCTGTTACGGTAACGGGTAACTACCAGGGAAGCGTACCCGGACCTCCAATACCAGTCGGCCCCGTTAGGCTTTCACTCTCCGATGCTGTAAAGCGAGGATTGCAAACTAACCTCGGGATCATCACCTCCGGCGTCTCATCTTCGATCGTCCGCGCTCAGCGGGCGCAAGCTCTCAGCCAATTATTTCCGCAAATCACAGCCAGCATAGGCGCGACCGAAACTCAGATCAACCTTGCAGCGTACGGTCTGAACACGCTTGGTTCAGCACTGGGAGGAACATTGCCTTCGATTGTTGGTCCGTTCCAATACGTCCAGGCTCAAGGCAATCTGAATTGGAACGCGCTGAGCGTGACGAACGTCCGGAATTACCAGACAGCTAACACGGTCGACCATGCCTCACGCTTAAGCGAGAGAGATACGCGAGAGCTGGTCGTGTTGGCCGTTGGAGGAACTTATCTTCAGGTGCTTTCGGCCTCCGCACGGATTGATGCGCAGCATGTGCAGGTCAAATATGCCCAGGCGACGTATGACCGGGCAAATACGCAACTGAGTGCTGGAACCAATACTCGCGTCGATCTGACCCGAAGTCTCGTGCAGCTGCAGTCCGAGCAGGAGAGGCTGCTCGCGCTTGAAGGCGATTACCAACAACAGAAGATTGCTTTCGCTCGTCTAATCGGACTTCCTCAGGACGCGGAGGTGGTCTTCACCGAACAATTGGGTTCTACCGACCTTCAACCCGTCGAAGAGGCGGATGCCTTGCGTGCAGCGCTCCAGCACAGATGGGATATCCAGTCTGCCGAGGCTCAAAGGCACGCGGCTGAACAAACTGTCTCCGCCGCTCGCAGCGAGAGGCTTCCTTCGCTATCGTTCAACGGTTACTACGGCGCCATGGGACCCAGACCCACGGATTCCCACGGCGTCTTCGTTGCTTCGGGAACGCTGAGCATCCCTGTCTTCGACGGCGGAAAGATCAGTGCGGACGTTCAACAAGCTCGCGCGACGTTGCGTCAACGGCAGGCCGAGTATGAAGACCAGAAGGCCAAAGTGGAGCAGGACGTGCGTAACGCTCTCATCCAACTCCGTACCGCGTTGGGTCAGGTCAAACTTGCAGAGTCCAATAGGCGATATGCGCGCGAAACCTTGACCCAGGTGAACGATCGTTTCGATGCCGGTGTAACCAACACGGTAGAGGTGGTCCAGGCGCAGCAGCAGGAAGCGGCCGCCGAAAACGACTACATCTCCGGGCTCTACGCGATGAATCTCGCACGGATCACACTTGCCCGCGCTATCGGAGATGCGGAAACAGAACTTTCGTCCTTGTTCCCCGGTGATAAACATTGATTTTTTGGAAGACATTCAGACAGACAGGACTTCTCTATGAACGCAGAACAGCATACATCTGAGCTGGTTGATCAAGGCTCGGCAGAAAAAACGCAGACCTCACGAATGAACTCCGGTCAGGATGAGAAGTCAGCTCAGCCACCGCAAGAAAAAGGCAAGCGTAAAGGTATGCTTACGATCTTCGCGGCCATACTTGTTATTGCCGCAATCGGCGGCTTGCTTTACTGGCTTCACGCGCGACACTACGAAGATACAGACGACGCGCAGATCGACGGGAATCTCAGTCCGATTGGGACCCGTATTGACGGAACCGTCGTTAAAGTCTACGTCCAGAATAATCAGATGGTGAAAGTCGGTGATCCTCTGGTTGATCTCGATCCGCGCGACAGTCAGGTAAAAGCCGATCAGGTGCAGGCGCAACTGGCGCAGGCTCGAAGCCAGCTTGCAGGCGAGCGTCCCAACATACCGATTACAGAGGTCGAGAATTCGACCAATATTCTTAGTGCGATGGCGGATGTCGCCAGCGCAGAAGCCGCGGTTGCGGCCGCGGAGAGAGACCGGGATCAGGCTGAGGCCCAGGTCCTGCAGCAAGAAGCCGTGAACGCAAGAGCTCTAAGCGATCTAAAGCGTTACACTATCCTGGCCGAGAAGCAGGAAATCTCAAAGAGCGATTTCGATCAGTACAGTTCGAATGCCAAACAACAAGCAGCCAATCTTCAGGCGCTACAGGCGGCGGTTCTCGCCGCTGCACGAACGGTCGACCAGCGGAAGGCTCAGTTGGACCAGTCCAGAAGCAAGCTGGTCCAAAATGAGAAGAATGCCGCGCCACAACTATCGATTCGCCATGCTTCAGTGGAGCAACAAATCGCAAACCTCCAGACTGCTGAATCGCTTCTTGAACAAGCTCAGTTGAACCTCGGCTATACCAAAATTGTGGCCCCCGTCGCTGGAATTGTAATGAAGCGTTTTGCCCAGGTCGGCTCTCGTGTCAATGCCGGGCAACAGTTGCTTACGATCTCCGAGGTCGGCGATCTCTGGGTAACGGCTAACTTTAAGGAAACGCAGCTTCTTCATATGCGCTCCGGCCAGCACGCGACCATTCACGTCGATTCACTGGATCGTGATTTTAGCGGATTGGTAGATACGATTGGCGGGGCCACAGGATCGATCGCCAGCACTCTGCCCGCGGAAAATGCGACCGGAAACTACGTCAAGGTCGTCCAACGAATCCCGGTAAGGATCAAACTAGACCCCAATCAAGAAGGACTCGACCGACTGCGTCCTGGTATGTCAGCTGACCCTGAAGTCCACGTCGAGTAGGCGAAATGGATGCTTCCGCACAGAAGCATGTTAGATGCAAAGGATGGAAATGGTTTCAGCAGATAATCAAGAACATAGCGACTGGAAGCCCCGGCATAACCCGTGGTTGATTGCGGTTGTTGTCGCGATGGCAGCCTTCATGGAAGTGCTCGATACCAGTATTGCCAATGTGGCGTTGCCGCACATGGCCGGCAATCTGGGTGCAAGCCAGGACCAAAGCACATGGGTTCTCACGTCATACCTCGTATCTAACGCCATTGTTTTGCCGATCACTGGGTGGCTCACCTCCGTCATAGGGCGTAAGCGGTTTTTTCTTATCTGCATCGTGATATTCACGATTTCTTCTATGCTCTGTGGGATAGCTCCGAGTCTGCCCTTTCTCCTGTTCGCCCGAGTGATTCAAGGCGCAGGCGGTGGTGGGTTGCAACCTATGGCTCAGTCAATTCTGGCTGACATCTTTCCTCCGGAAAAACGCTCTTTGGCTTTTTCCCTCTATGCAGTCACAGCGGTATGTGCTCCAGCGCTTGGACCTACCCTGGGAGGATGGCTCACTGACAATTACTCCTGGCGCTGGATCTTTTTCATCAACCTGCCGGTGGGTTTGCTCACGATGTTTCTGGTCCACTACCTGGTCGACGACCCGCCGTTCTTAAAGCGTAGAACTCTGCGCGAGAGCAAGCTCGACTATATTGGCTTGTCAGCTCTTGCCCTTGGGATCGCAGCGCTACAGATCGCTCTCGACAAGGGGCAAGAGGACGACTGGTTCAGCTCGCACTTCATCAGCACACTGGTTGTCATCGCAGTCGTTTGTCTCACGTTTTTAGTGATCTGGGAGTGGTACGAGAAAGATCCTATTGTTGACGTGCGCCTGTTCAAATACTTCAATTTTTCCGCTGCGAACGTCATGATGTTTCTGGTCGGCGCTGTCTCTTTCTCGTCCACCGTTCTTATGCCTCAGTTTTTGCAGAGCCTTATGGGGTATACGGCGCAAAAGGCTGGGATGGTGCTATCTGGGGCAGCACTGATCCTGCTCATTGAATTGCCGGTCGTGGGACTTCTAAGCTCTAAAATTCAGGGCCGATATCTGATGGCTGGGGGGTGGGGCGTATTGTCCATTGCGATGTATATCTCCACCAGGCAAATGGACTTGCTGATGAGTTTCCAGTCAGCTTCCATTCTACGAGTCATCCAATATATTCCGATAGGATTCATCTTCATTCCCGCAACGACGGTCGCTTACGTCGGGATTCCTCGGGACAAGAGCAATTCGGTCTCAGGTCTGGTCAACTTTGTGCGCAACCTGGGAAGCAGTTTCGGAACGTCGGTGGTGACTACCATCCTTGCGCAGCGGACGCAATTTCATCAGGTCCGATTAACTGAGCACACGACAACTGGGGACATCAATTTTCAGAACATGCTATCCGGCACTGCTCAAAAGGCTCAGTCCACCGCTGGAATGGGACATGCGGACGCAAACCAGATCGGCCTGGCGCAGATCTATAGACAGTTCAGAGCCAGGCATCCGCACTTTCCTATCTGGACGTCTTTCACGTTTTGATGGTGATCGGTGGCGTCATGTTCTTCCTGTCATTTCTATTGCGAGGCAATAAGCCAAAGAAACAGGCTATGGCAGCGCATTAAGTGCGAACTGTCCCAAGGGTGAAAACATATGCCACACCAAAATTTCAGACGGACGGAAAACGGGCGCAATTATCGAGTGCGGAGGCAGTTTGCAGAAGGCTTTCGACTGGGTACAGAGGTCTTCGGTGGCTGCGGATAACAATCGAATCTACGCTGAGGGTCTCGTGACAAGTCGACAGGCGCGCTCCTCCGTTGCCTCTTTCAATTCTGTTGAAAATTTCTATAGCGAAGGTTTAGGCAGCGAGGTCGTAACGATGGTGCAGACCGCCGAGCCTCGGCATGTCGATAACTCGACTGCCTGCACGCGTGTTCTTTGTTGTCACCGGGCCGGCCGGAGTTTCTTTCTCTAGAGCCTGTTATGAACTACGATCACTGCTTCCCTTAGACCCCCTCCCCCCCGGGGGTACTTGACTGTAAGTCATCTGAATTCAGTGACTTAAACAAATCTCTCGCTGCAAAGTCGTCATTCTAAAATGGTTACGGCTAAATTCGTCTTTCTAAAAGGGTTATTGGTTTAAAGAGAAGAGCCCCGGTGGTGGCCGGGGCTTTTTCTGACTCTGTATTAACTATAGCCGATTGAGTAAAACTAATAGGCGACTTTGCGGAAGATTATTTTCGGAGGCTAAGGACTTTGTTTTTGTTGGATTTGCGTACGGAGATGCGTCTTAGTTTCGGCTGCCAGGGGCTTGACAGGAAAAACAGGGAGCCAGGCTCAGGGGCAGAGACAACAACTGCGTCAACAGCAAAAAGGCACAGTCAACAGCAAAAAGGCACAATGGTTGAGGGCGCAGGCAAGTTCGCAACCTGCCGTCAGCAGGATCATTCCAGAACGGTACGGTAAACGACTGAGCGCCTGCCTGAAGCTGCGAGGCCATCTCGCCATTCTGAATGGCAACGCCGGACTGAAAGAGGGCGGTGGAAACGAGTGAGTTCTGGACTTGATAGGCGGTAAATTCCGCAGGGACAACAACGTCTGAAATCTGAGTAACGGCCACTGGACTACCCTCGAATGAGATTGGTTTTTCTTCATCCGGGGCAATCCGACTGGACCAGACCCGCACCGCGACTGCGATAAACAGACATTACCGCATGTGCGCGAGATAAAACAAGTCTTTTAGAAAGAAATACATAAACGAACAATGGCGGACGAGAGAACTATCCGATTCTGCTCGCCTAACCCCACCACGGAGAACCGCCCTGATTGATGGCTAGTATTTCCGATAACGCGTCATTATTCGGTTCTCTGACAAAAACGCGATAGCCCGGTGCCATTTCATCAGGAAGTGGAACAACGGACGCGAATGCACCCACAAGGGAAGTACAAGTGCCCATCGTCTTTAAGATGAGCGAGCAAAGCCACGGAAGAATTGATACGAGATTGTCGTTGTACTTATAACCGAATTCACAGGGGATAGCGACCAACAAAGGAGAGTCTTTACCAACACAGAATCCCCGTTCGGTAACGAAGATTAGGTCTAATCCGCGACCTCCATGAACGATGCCGTTTCGAAGATTTCTGAGTTGTGAAAAGAAGGGAGCCGCCCTTACATATTCGTCTGCCATTTCTTTCGGCAACGCGTAAAGTGTCTGCAATTCCTCAGATGAGCGAACTACTGTTTTTTCTTTTAAACAGAGCTTCGAAAAGGTGTCGGGCATTTTTCTTTGCTTGCGAACGCTCTCAGCCCTCGGATCATTCAAGCACACTCTTTTATCCCAAATTCGTGCGATCAATTCTTGCAACAGATCGAACACTGTTCGACAAAGAACTAGCAGATATTCAAGTTCGGTTTCCGCGAATGCTCTAGAGGAGCCCGAGGACAATTGCTTTTGTGTTTGAAAGGTATGCTTCAGTTTCGCTATCGATGTGCTCATTTTGCTGAAATCGTCTTCGATAGCCGAAATTAGCGGAACAATTTCTGGCCAACTTGTTCGCTGCCACATGAGATCTACGAATGGCATGAATAAATCCGACTTGTGCTCTACATTCTTAGCAAGATAGCGTCCTTCGACCACTCCCATCATTTTCATTTTGATAATCTTCCCATTGACTGATATCCAAGAGTGCCACTCTTTTCCATCCCACAACGGCATCAGGTTGACAGTCCTATCACCAATCGCACTTACGTTCAGATGAGTAACCTGCTGCAATTCTTCCAACGAAATTGGATTCCTCATTCTATTTGGCATCAATTTCTTTCAGGTAGTCGGTCAAGTCATCGCCGTTTAAATTGCTAAACCACAGACCTGAAGCTCGCAAGAATCGTTCCTTGGAAGCGACATCATTCTCTATGTGATCTAGGTGGTTCGCCACCCCATGCTTAAAAGCGACTACTAAATCGCCGATGTGAACAGTACGCCAATCCTGGTATCCCAACTCATCGGATACTCTCCTTAAATTGTTCACCGAGCCAAGTCCCCAAGCGTAGGCGATCTTTTTTGCTCTCCCTTCTTGGTAGAGCCTAGAATCGGCGGTAAACGTATGGACGACTCCACAGCGAGCGGCATATAAATCCAAGGCACTGCATTCGATAGGGCTGTCCTTCAATAGATAAGCGTCCACCCATCGCACGAAACTGTCTCGATTGTTCTCGCTCGCTCTTAAATCCAGTGATGCCATGACATCCATACCGGAATACAGGAGTGTGAGGCAAGGCAGAATTTGCATCTTCGCCGCGCAATCCTCAATCGCGTCAACAAGATCTTTTGTGTGTGCATAGAACGATTCCATAGCGTATCAAACCTCTTTGCTTGAGATTAGGTTATCGGGGTCAGCCCCAATTTTGATCCAACTCCTGAGACGGACAGGGATGCTTCCCGACATTGGCGCTCACTGGATTCTAGGGGGGTGGGGGTCTATGCGACCGATGCACCCTCTGATGCTCGAAAAGGGCAGGCAAGCCAAAGGCTCTATGACGTACGCATGACGTACGGCCATGTACGGTATGATTTAGCTTGCCTGTAAGTTGTTGATTTTATTTGGCGTCCCCGATGGGATTCGAACCCATGTTATCGCCGTGAAAGGGCGGTGTCCTGGGCCGGGCTAGACGACAGGGACGCTGCGGAGGGCGAATGCAGACAGAGCACCCATACCATCTTCAACGCTA
>Ga0193743_1003205_pt1 | contig 11036 bp, 9 predicted proteins | sample L2c2metaG_FD_143038 | JGI IMG/M metagenome (GOLD analysis project Ga0193743, IMG submission 143038) | Soil microbial communities from a riparian zone of the East river system, Colorado, United States - L2c2 | ecosystem: Environmental > Terrestrial > Soil > Riparian zone | place: USA: East River...
GCCACTGACAAACCCGCGACAGCCCCGCTCCCCGCGAACGACAAGCCGGTGGTGCCGGCACGCGACAAGCCAGCGACGATGACGGCGCCGGAGGCGCCCGGCAACTCGGAAGCGGCCCGCCTGATGGCGCGCGCCAGCCTGCTGCGGGACCAGGGCAATATCGGCGCGGCGCGGATCGTGCTCGAGCGCGCCGCCGAGACAGGCAACGCGTCGGTGCTCTTCGCGCTCGCAGAGACTTACGACCCGCTCAGCCTTTCGGCATGGGGAACCTTCGGCACGCAAGGCGACGCCGCCAAGGCGCAGGAACTCTATGCCAGGGCTCTTGCCGGCGGTGTTCACGAGGCGAGAAATCGATTGAACGCGTTGCGTCAGTGAGTGGAGGCACCCGCGGCTCACGTGCGCCTTGAACGCTAGGCACAAGGGAGAGCTGATCGATGATTACGATGTTTGCCGCACGCATATCATGTGTGCTCGCCGTCTTGGCGCCGCTTGTCCTGGCGCTGCAGCCGACCCACGCCGATGCACAAGGCCAACCGGCGCCAGTGCAGCGCGTGCCGACCTACACGGAGCAGCAGGAGAAGATAAACGCCTGGACGGTCGGCCTCGCTGCCGGCCTGATCGAGGGCGCGCCATTGCGTCTGGCGGCGGAGATGGCCCGCGTCGTCGATGACGGGGACAACCTGCATGTGCTGCCCATCGTCACGCGCGGCCCGACGGAAAATCTGAATTCGCTGCTCTATCTGCGCGGTGTCGATCTGGCGATCATCAGCGCCGACTCGCTGGACGAATACAAGATCCAGTTCCCTGAACTGCGGCGCCACGTCAGCTACCTGCTCAACCTGTTCCCATCGGAGCTGCACATCTTCGTCCGGCCCGAGATCCAGAGCCTGCAGGACCTCGCCGGCAAGAAGGTGAACTTCAACACCTTGGGGACTGCCGCCGCCTACTCCGGCCCGCTGATCTTCAGCCGGCTGGGCGTCGACGTCGACAAGACCTTCATTCCGCACCAGGTGGCGCTGCAGCAGATGCGCAAGGGCGACATGGCGGCCGTGGTGTTCATCACGTCGAAGCCGGTCGACGCCTTCCTGCGCGGGAAGTGGGAGCCGGGCTTCAAGTTCCTGCCGGTGACTTACGACAGCAAATTCGAGGATTACTATCTGCCGGCGGTTCTTGAAGCTGCCGAGTATCCTGCCCTGATCAAGCCGGGCGAGCGCATCTCGACGATTGCGGCGCCCACCGTCCTGGTCTCCTACAACTGGCCAGGCGGCTCCAACCGTTACCAGCGCGTCGCGCGCTTCACCGACTACCTCTTTAGCCGGGTCGACAAGCTGCAGGCCGCGGGCTTCGACCCGAAGTGGCAGACGATCAATCTCGGTGCGACGGTCCCCGGCCTCACCCGCTTCCCGGTGGCGCAGGAATGGCTCGAGCGCCAGGGGCGCCGGCAACAGGCCAAGCAATGAAAATCGCCGCGACCTGCGTGGCTTTTGCGTTCGGGCTGGCGGGCGCCGGCGCGCTGGCACAGGACGCGGTCGATGCGATGGAGAAGTTCCGCGCCTGCTCGCTGCTTGCGCCCACCGAACGGCTGGACTGCCTGGACAAACTTTCCCACGACATCTCGCCGCCGCCGCGTCCGGCGGCATCATCAACATCAGCGGTGGCGGCGGCGGCCGACAACTGGATCGTCAGCGAGACGACCTCACCCCTTGACTACACGCCCGTCGCCATCGCCACCGCATCGTCCCGCGCTGGGCCGGATGGCGCCACCCTGCAGTTCTCGATCCAGTGCCGCGGCGGCCGTACGGACCTGGTGATCAGCGACCCCGCCCTCACTCTGCGCGCCGAGGACTATGTCGTCTCCTACGCTGTCAATGACAGCCCGCCAGCGGTGGTCGCGGCCGGCACGGCGGCATCCGGGACCGGCGTCGCGCTGAGGGGCGATGTCGTACGCCTGCTGGCGTCACTGCCCGACCGCGGCGACATCGCCTTTCGCGTCGCCAACCGGCAGGGCGCGACGCTGGAGGGGCGATACGCCCTCGCCGGCCTGAAAACACTGCTGGCCCGGCTGGCTGTCCCCTGCAAATGGCCGGCCGCCGCCGGCGCGCCGCGCAACTGAGGATCTCTTAACAACGGTTCAACCACAGGAGAGCATGATGACAAAGTTCGAACATGTGATGCGGGCGGCGGCGATAGGCGCCGTGGCGCTAATCCTCGCAGCCCCACCGGCGACGCCGCAGGGCACCCAGCTGGCGGCAATGCCGCCCGCGCCGCCCACGCAAGGCGTCGACAAGAAGACGCACCACCTCATCCTGCAGGTGAACAGCAACGAGCCGGCGATGATGAACCTGGCGCTCAACAACGCCACCAACGTCGAGCAATACTACAAGAACCTCGGCGAGAAGGTGGAGATCGAGGTCGTCACCTTCGGTCCTGGCCTGCACATGCTGCGCGACGACACCTCGCCGGTGAAGGATCGCATCAAGGCGATCGCCGACAAGTCGCGGTCGATCTCGTTCAAGGCCTGCGGCAACACCCAGGACAACATGCACAAGGCCGAGCACAAGGACATTCCGCTGGTCGCGGAGGCCACGCTCGTGAAGTCCGGCGTGGTGCGGGTCATGGAGCTGCAGGAGCAGGGCTGGACCTACGTGCGGCCGTAACCGTGTTCAGGAGGCGAGCGATCGATTGAACGCGTTGCGTCAGTGAGTGGAGACAGCCGCGGCCCACGTGCGTCCTGGTAGGCACAAGGGAGAGCTGATCGATGATTACGATGTTTGCCGCACGCCTATTGTGCGGGCTCGCCGTCCTGGCGCCGGTTGTCCTGGCGCTGCCGCCGACCCAGGCCGCCGCGCAGGCGCAACTCGCGCCGGTGCAGCGTGCGCCGTTGCGCCCGGCGGTGGAGCTGGCCCGTGTCGTCGATGACGGGACCAACCTGCTTGTCCTGCCCATCGTCAGGCTCGGCACTACGGAGAGGCTCTATGTGCGCGGTGCCGATCTGGCGATCGTCAACTCAGGCGCCTGCTCGCTGCTTGCGCAGGCAGAACGACTGGAATGCCTCGAGAAACTCTCCCGCGACATCGCGCCACCGCTGCGCCGAGCGGTGTCACCGAGCGCGGACTAGCGCCGGCGGCCGCAAACCAACCCGACGCGGACCTACGGCTTGTTGACGGACCGTAGGCTATCTCGCGCGATCAGATTCAGTCGATCCATTGTCCGGCTCACCTGCTTTCGCTGTCCGGGGCATCGCCGCCAGTTCTTGCACCTTGGCTCGGATCGGCCCGAACGGACCGAATTTGTGCTGCTCCAGGCCGAAATCGTCGGCGTACGGGCCGTATGGCGTATCGATCGGCTTCTGGAGCCGGACCGGAAAATCCTTTTCGAGGTTCGCCTTCTCGGGCCGCTTATGGCTGTTGACGTAGCCTGCGACGTCATAGGCGTCTTCGGCCTTGAGCACCGGGGCGTTGAATGCGGTGCCGAACGGCATGTTGTGCATCGCAAATGCCGCAGCGGTCAAAACACGGCCCATTCCGGCGCCGTTATTGTAGCTGTCGGGACCCCATAGAGGTGGGAATTGATACCCCGCGCCAGTTTGGGCGCGCTGCCCGAGTCCATTCGCGCCGTGGCATGCCGCGCAAGTCTTGAAATAAACCTGTGCGCCATGGCCGAGATCGGCTTTGCGCGCAGGCTCTTTGATCCTCAACGTGCCGGCGCCTACGAGTTTCACGCCGTTGGGAATGCCCGTCGATAGCCACTGCATATACGCGAGGAACGCCCTCATCTCGTGGCTCTCGCTCGGCAGGACGCGGCCATTCATGCTGCGCTCCATGCATCCGTTGATGCGACTCTCGAGCGTGTCGACCATACCCTCGCGCGGACGGTATTGCGGGAATTGTCCCCAAACGCCTACCAGCGGCATGGCATAGGGCTGTCTCCCGGCCTGCAGATGGCAATTTTGGCAGGTAAGATTGTTGCCAGAGAAGCGTCTCGCCAGATCCGGCGCCGCCGGACCGATCTCATTCGCCGTGTCGGTGAAAAGCGCATACCCGTATTTGACGAGAGCGCCGATCTGATCGTCGCCCACCGTAGCGATGTCGGGAGGTTTCCATTGGGTGAGATCAATGTCGTCGCTTCCCGCGATTGCCCGGTTTGGACCCGCCATCACGGTCGCGGCGCACAACGTCACGGCAAACAAGCTTAGGTAGGAGTGTTTCATGGCGCAAACTGCCCGGAAGCGGCTCTGTAGCCCCATCGTCGACGGGCGCCGACAGCACCTAGCCATCCACGAGATCGGGACTCAGACCGTGTGACATAGTACTCGATTCTCTGCCACGGCACCATAACCTCATGGGCTTGGGCTCACGCGCGCGGGATGGCGCAGATGGAACAGGCCGATCACCAGAAACGCCACGAACACCAGGGCCAGCGCCGCGTAGTTGATGGCAGCCCAGCCGTTGAGCTCGAGCACGACACTCGCCATCAGGCTGGCGGTCGTGGTGGTCCCGAACACCATGAAGTCGTTGAAGGCCTGGGCCTTGCCGCGCTCGGCCGGCCGGTAGGTGGTGGTGAGCAAGGTCGTGGCGCCGACGAACAGGAAGTTCCAGCCCACGCCGTTGAGGCAGAGCGCGATGCGGAAGTGCCACTCGGTAACGCCCATCAGGGCGACCACCACGCCCGCCACCAGGAGCGCAATCCCCGCCATCATCATCTTGAACACGCCGTGACGGGCGATCAGCTGGCCGGTGAAGAAAGCCGGCACGAACATGCCCATGACGTGCACGAAGATCGTGACCGGCGCCTCGGTCTTGCTCAAGCCGCACATGACGATGGCAAGCGGCGAGGCCGCCATGACGAACGACATCACGCCGAAGGCGATGATGGCGCCGGCGCAGGCGACCATGTAGGCCGGCTGGGTGACGATCTCGAGCAACGGCCGCTGCGGGCCGGTCGAATCCTCGGCCTTCACCGCGGGAAACTCGATGAAGCCCAGCACCACGAAGGCGATCGCATGGACCCCAATAACAGCACATAGGGTAGCCTGGAACGTCGGCAGCCAGAGATCGGGCGTGAAGCGCGCCAGGCTGGGGCCGACGATGCCCGCCAGCACGCCGCCCGCGGTCACGTAGGAGATCGCCTGGGCGCGGAAGTGGCCGGGCGCCAGCTCGACGGCGGCGAAGCGGTAGAGCTGCATGTTGGCGATGGCGTAGCCCAGGAACAGCCCGCCCGCGCACATCACCGGGAAGCTGCCCAGGCCGAGCCCGATGGCGGCGAGGAAGGCGCCGACCATGCCCATCGCCGAACCGGAGCGGAAACCGAACTTGCGGCCGCGGCGCATCATCAGCAGCGAGGCCGGGAAGACCGACAGCATGACGCCGAAATGCTGCATGGTGATCGGCAGGTTCGCCCACATGCGCATGTCGGCCGACACGATGGTCAGCACCGCCAGCGCCGACGAGGCGTTCATCAGGGTGTTGCTGCTCTGGGTCAGCGCCTGGCACATCGCCAGCAGCGTGATGTTGCGCATCGCCCGCCGCGGCATGCCGCCGGACGTTACCACCGTTTCCTCCAGCTTGATCGCGCCATCCAGCCGATCGCGACCTCGGGCAGGACAGCTGGTTTGGTCACCGCATTGGTCGCCCTTCGCTTGCGCTGTGCCGTTCATTCCAGCTACTAAGGTGTTGGTGCTTCCGGGCGTGGCGCCAATCGCCCTACTTGCCAACGAACTGATCCTGCCGGCCGGATTGAGAGGCGCCCCTGAAGCGCCACCATCGGCGCGTTCTCGCGACTGTCATGATGATGCCCGCCATCGCGGTCTTCCCACCCATGACGGTGATCGAACAGGTCCAGGCCCCGATGCGCGACCGATGCCGGCGTTGCAGGACCGTCGTTGCCGTGGCCGCGTTTCATGGTGCGAAGTCCCGCTCGAATTGAACGCTGTTGGACTCGCGCATCATAGAGTTTCAGCTGCCGGAGCGGCCAGTGACTTCATGGCCTACAACTTTCCGTATAGGCGGCGGCCGATATCCCGACCCGCGTGCAAATGTTTACATCTTTCGAGGTAACCCGCGGCCTGGTCACAACTTGATCACGCCTCCCCCTATCGGTTCTTGGTGCCGTTTGCTTGAATTTTTTTGCATGTCTGGTGTACCCTAAGCGATCAATCATGGGTTGTCTCGATACGTGTGCAGCAGGGTTGAATAGCCAGTCATCGACATGTACCAATTCAGTCACCGAATGGTTTTTCTACTAGTGGTTGTCGATGTAAGCGGGGCATTTGCGTAGTGCGTGGGGCAGGCGGCGCTGTGGAAGTGGAGGGGGGATATGTCTCATTCGTCCGACGAATCCACAATTTTAATCGTTGACTCCTTGCCTTTGAGAAACCTGGGACTCGTCACACTTCTCGATCGTCTGTCCGGAACGACAAAGTTCCGGCTCGCGTCGCTCACGCCGGACGACGCGGAAAGATGGATCGGTGGCGACGCCCATTGCAGCATGATCATCTACAATGTCGGCGGCGCCTCCGTCGGCGACCACAAGCACCTGAAGCGGATCAAGGGCCTCAGGGCGCACGCCGGAGAGGCGCCGCTGGTGATCCTGTCCGACAACGACAGTCGCGAGGAGATCCTTTCGGCGCTGGGCGCCGGGGCGCAAGGCTTCCTGTACGCCGGCACCAACGCTCAGCTGGCGCTGCAGGCCCTCTCGTTCATCTTCAAGGGCGGATCGTATTTTCCCGCAGCCACCCAGCCAAGGCGTCGCAGCTCGGTTCCCCTAAATGGAACGATGGAGTTAAGTCCCTCAGCCGTCGCGTGTACCACCCTGGACATTGGCGACGCTGTCGTGGAGAGCGGCGCGGACACAAGCTCGACGAATATCAATCTCACCGAGCGGCAAAAATCGGTGCTCGAACGCCTCGGGCACGGCGATTCGAACAAGGCGATTGCGCGTGTCCTGGGAATTCGGGAAGGAACGGTCAAGGTCCACGTCCGCCAGATCATGCGCAAGCTCGGCGTGACCAACCGTACGCAGGTCGCCATTGCCTGCGCGAGCGGCAACGGAAACGGCACCGCGGCTGCAACCGAAATACGCGTGGACGATCGCAGCCTCAAGGCCAAACTCGAGCTGGCGCCGAGCCCCGCCCCGCTCGGCGTGTCGCTGGCGGGCGGCAAGATCTGAGCACGCGATCAGGATGGCGTGGAGAGGCCGTAGACCTCTTGCGCCGTCGCCCCGCTGATCGCGCCCTCCGCCAGATCGCGCGCGGCGGCCGAAGCCGCGCGCCGCCCGGGCGGGCCGAAGCCGCCGGCGCCCGGCGTTACGATGGCGAACCACTGGCCGGCTTTCAGCACGGCCGAGTCGCCGTCGAAGACCACGCCCGGCCCTGCTTCCACCCGGCCGTGCGCGCCGGGTCCGCCGCCGAACAGGCCCCAGCTCCGTGAGCGCTGGCGCGTGATGTCGACGCGCACGCGGCAGTCGTGCGTCGCCTGATAGACGCGGCGCAGCCCCATGCCGCCGCGATACTGGCCGACGCCGCCGGAGTCCTCGACCAGCTCATAGCGCATCAGGGTCAGCGGATATTCGATCTCCAGCGCCTCGACGGGCAGGTTCGAGGTGTTGGTGGTGTGGACATGCACGCCGTCCAGCCCGTCCTTGGTGGCGCGCGCACCGCTGCCACCGCCGATCGTCTCGAGATAGACCCAGGTCGATCCATCCTGCGGCCGCGTGCCGATGAAGTAGGCGACGGTGCAGGCGGAGTTGGAGCAGGCCATGACCCTCTCGGGGATCGCCTGCGCCAAGGCACCCAGGATCATGTCGGCTACCCTCTGGCAGGTTTGCAGGCGGCCGTTGACGGCGGCGGGCGCCGTGCAGTTCAGGATGCTGCCCTCAGGTGCTGTGATGGAAAGCGGCCTTGCAAGGCCGGCGTTGGGCGGAATGGTGGAATCCATCACCGACTTCACGACGTAGTAGGTCGTGGCGAGCAGCGCGGTGTAGGTCATGTTGATGCCGGCGCGCATCTGCTCGGGGCCGTCGAAGGCGAGCGACATGGCATCGCCCCGGACCGTCACCTCGACCGAAAGCGGCAGGAGTCCCGCCACCTCCTCGTTGTCGAACACGTCCTCAAAGCGCCAGGTGCCGTCGGGCATGGCGGCGATGGCGGCGCGCATCTTGCGCTCGGCATAATCCATCAGCGCCTCGCCTGCCTGCAGCACCGTCTCGGTGCCGTACTTCGCCGCCAGCGCCTGGAAACGTTGCACGCCGACGCGATTGGCGGCCCGCTGCGCGCGCAGGTCGGACAGGCGCTCGCTGGGCACCTGGCAGTTCAGCAGGATGAGGTCCTGCACGTCCGCCTGCAGCTCGCCCGCGCGGTAGAGGCGCACCGGCGGGATGCGCAGGCCCTCCTGGAAGATGTGGGCGTGGCCGCGATCGACGAAGTCGGCATGGTGCGCCAGGTTGACCGTCCAGGCGACCAGACGGCCGTCGATGAAGATCGGCTCGGCCAGCACGATGTCGGGCAGATGCGTGCCACCGCCCTCGTAGGCGTCGTTGCCGATGAAGGCGTCGCCCGGCCGGATGTCCTGGGTCGGGTAGCGCCGCATGATGTGCTTGATGAGATCGAGGAAGCTGCCGAGATGGATCGGGATGTGCTCGGCCTGGCAGAGCGTTTCGCCCGCCGCATTGAACAGCGCCGTCGAGCAGTCGCGCCGCTCCTTGATGTTGGTGGAATGCGAGGCGCGGATCAGCGTCTCGCCGGCTTCGTCGACGATCGAGGCCAGGGAAGCGCCGATGACTTCGATGGTGATGGGGTCGAGACTACGTTGCCTCCCCACGAAGTGGGGAGGTGGCCGAAGGCCGGAGGGGTCATGCTCATTCATCGACGCCTCCATGACCCCTCCGCCCGCTGCGCGGGCACCTCCCCACGCCTAGCGTGGGGAGGGAGCGTTGGACTCATATCTCCGCCTCCAGGATCAAATTGAGCCAGGCGTCGACCCGCGCGGTCGTGCCGGGTGGCACCAGGGTGGTGGCGTCCATCTGCTCGACGATGGCGGGGCCGGTGAAACGATTGCCCGGGCGCAGCCTCTCGCGCGCATAGATCGGCGTCGGGACGAAATCGCGTGTTTCCGCCAGCCACACCGGGCGACGTTCCACGATAGCGCCGGAAGCATCCGGCCCGGCGTCGGAATGCGCCAAAAGCTCGGCTTTGCGCACGGTGCCGGTCGCCTCGACGCGGAGCGTGACGAGCTGCACCGGGTCGCCGTCGGCGGCGAAGCCGTAGCGCTGGCGGTGCGCCTCGCCGAAGCCTGCCGCCAGCGCCTGCATCGTGGCGGGCGAGATCGGACCCTCGGGCACCGCAACGCTGAGCTCGTAGTTCTGGCCGTGGTAACGCATGTCCACGGTGCGCGCGAGCCGCCGCTCGGTGGGCGCGATGGCCTCGTGCTCGAACCAGTGCTCGGCGCGCTCGGCCAGAGCGGCGAAGGCCTGGGCGACATCGGCCGCCGAGGCTTCGGTCGCGGGCAGGAGCCGGGTCAGGCCGAAGTCGGCGCGCAGGTCGGTCAGCAGCAGGCCCATGGCGCACAGAATGCCGGGATTGGCCGGCACCAGCACGCGGCCCATGTCGAGCTCCCGGGCCAGCCGCGCGGCATGCAAGGGCCCGGCGCCGCCGAACGCCATCAGCGTGTAGTCGCGCGGGTCATGGCCGCGCTGCACGGAAATGACGCGGATCGCACGCGCCATGTTGGCGGTCACGACCGACAGGATGCCCTGCGCCGTTTCCGGAATGCCGAGGCCCAACCGCTCGGCCAGGCGACCGATCGCCCGCCGGCTCCGATCCTGCCGGATCTTCATGCGGCCGCCTAAAAGGTGCTCGGGATTCAAGGTCTGCAGCACGACGTTGGCGTCGGTGACCGCGGGCTCCTCGTTGCCCCTGTCGTAGCAGGCCGGGCCGGGATCGGCGCCGCAGGAGCGCGGCCCCACCTTCAGGAGCCCGCCGCTGTCGATATAGGCGATCGAGCCGCCGCCCGCGCCGACGGTGTGGATGTCGAGCATGGGCGCCTTGATCGGGTAGCCATGCACGGTGGCTTCGGCGGCGAGCCCGCAGCGGCCATCCTGCAACAGGGCCACGTCGGTCGAGGTGCCGCCCATGTCGAAGGTTATGAGGTTCGCGAAGCCCGCGGCCGCGCCGATCGCCTGGGCGCCGACCACGCCGGTCGAAGGGCCGGAGAGGATGGTGCGCACCGGCATGTCGGCCGCGGTCGAGAAGCCGATGACACCGCCATTGGACTGGGTGAGATGCGGCGTCGCCGTCATGCCGAGCGATTCCAGCCGCGGACTGAGGCGCCGGATGTAGTTGCCCATCACCGGACCGAGATAGGCGTTCAGTACCACCGTCGACAGCCGCTCGAATTCGCGGAACTCGGGCGCGATCTCGTGGCCGGCCGAGATGAAGGCGTCGGGCAGCTCCTCGCGCAGGATCGCGACCGCGCGCTTCTCATGGTCGGGACGAATGAAGCCGTAGAGGAAGGAAACGGCGACCGCCTTCACCCCGGCCGCCTTGAGCGCCCGCGCGGCGGCGCGCATCTTCTGCTCGTCGAGCGGCGTGTCGATCTCGCCGGTGTGGCGCATGCGCTCGGGCACTTCGAGGCGCAGGTCGCGCGGCACCAGCGTCTTGGGCTTGTCGGCCTGGATGTCGTAGAGGTCGGGCCGCTTCTGGCGACCGATCTCCAAAAGGTCGCGGAAGCCGTCGGTGGTTATAAGGCCGGTCTTCACGCCACGGTGCTGGATGAGGGCGTTGGTCGCCACCGTGGTGCCGTGGCCGAAATAGACGATCGGTGCGGCCGGACGGTCGCGCGCCTCGGGCGCGACGCGCCGCATGCCCTCCTCCACGCCCTCGGCGATGCCACGCGACGGATCATCCGGCGTCGACGGAACTTTCCAGGTCTCGACCCGCCCCGCCTGCTCGTCGAACAGGCAGATGTCGGTGAAGGTGCCGCCCGAGTCTACGCCGACGCGCCATCGTGCCATGCCGTTCCTTGTCTCCCGGTTATGCCGGC
>Ga0193743_1003207_pt1 | contig 11032 bp, 6 predicted proteins | sample L2c2metaG_FD_143038 | JGI IMG/M metagenome (GOLD analysis project Ga0193743, IMG submission 143038) | Soil microbial communities from a riparian zone of the East river system, Colorado, United States - L2c2 | ecosystem: Environmental > Terrestrial > Soil > Riparian zone | place: USA: East River...
CTCATTGCAGCGCAGCAAGCTCTTGCGGCTGAGGCTCTTTTTGCAGTGATGGCAGATAGAAATTTCGCGGCCCTTGACCAGATGCAGCTTGCCCCGGTCGATGAGCGGCGCTCCGCGGGTTAAATCCAGAGAGATCATGGCAAGTCCATTGAAACGTGGAAGTTGCTGGTTGTCGCTTCCACCTAGGTTGCTCCGTTCATCCCACAAACGCGGCATTACGGAGGTCTTTTTTTATGCCGTGGTGCTCTTGCCAAACCGGCTCCGGGCTGGAATAGGCATCCAAGAGCTTCAGGAGGAAAACTAATGCAGGTGAAATGTGCACACTCGCAATGCATGTGTGCTGTACCGGAAGGGAAGGAATATTGCAGCACGTGGTGTGAGAAGCATTCGCGGGAGGAGATGCCGCCGTGCTCCTGCGGGCATGCGATCTGCGAACAGATCTACAAGCGCGAGGAGCCAAAGGCTACGGCGTCGCCTTCCGCTTAAAGGCATAGAACAGGGGCACACCAGCGAGGATGATGGCTGATCCGAGCAGTGAGTTGCGCAGGTTGCTCTGATAGCTGTAGACGAGCAACACCGCCGCAGCGGTGATGAAGAGCGCCGGCAGCACGGGATAGCCCCACATGCGGAAGGTCGTGGCGCTCTCCCGCGCGGCGCGGCGGCGATGCACGAAGATGGTGCTGGCCGCGATCATGTAGAAGAGCCACTCAGCAAAGATGGCGAGCTCAAAAAGCTGCTGGAAGCGGCCGACAGCGAGCAGCAGCAGCGTACTGAGCGAGGCCTGCAGCACAAGTGACGGCGCGGGGGTTCCGAAGCGCGGACTCAGCTCCGCGACCTTCTTGAAGAAGAGGCCGTCGCGCGCGGCCGCGAAGGGCACACGCGCACCGGACATAATGGTGCCGTTGAGCGTGACGAAGATGCTGAGCGCCATGCCTGCTGTGACGAGCGTCGCGCCGGTTGCGCCAAGCACGACGCTGACCGCGGCGACAGCGGGGCGCGGAGATGCGGCGACTGCGACCGCGGGCAGCATGTACTGGATAGCCGCGTTGACGGAGATATAGAGAAAGCCGACAATCCCGACGCCGAAGAGCAGCGCGAGTGGAACGTTGCGCTCCGGATGGCGAACTTCTCCGGCGACCATGTTGAGATCGTTCCAGCCGTCGTAGGCCCACAGCGCCGCGATGAGCGCGACCATGAAACCGGCGAAGCCGCCCTCCGCACCGGGGAAGACAGTGCCGAAGTTTGCGGCAAGGCCGTGCGTGCTGGCGAAGCAGGTGATGGCGATGACCAGCACCAGAAGCACTTTCAGCCAGGTGAAGACGAGCTGGAAGTTGGCGGCACGGCGGATGCCGATGTAGTTGAGGCCGGTCATGAGCCAGGTCATCGCGATGGCGAAGAGCTGCGACCAGGCAAGCGGGATGGGCGCAGCGATCGCGGTGTGGTCGAGCCATTTGAAAGCGTGGAACAGCGCGAGCGTGCGGGCGAGGCCGATGGTGACGGTGGCGATGGAGGCAGGCTTGGCGACGGCGAACCAGGTCCACATATAGAGGAAGGCGGGCAGGTCGCCATAGGCGCGGCGGATGTAGACGTACTCACCGCCAGCCTCCGGCATGCGCGCGGCCAGCTCGGCGTAGGTCATGGCGCCAAAGAGCGAGAGCAGTCCGCCCGCAATCCAGGCGAGATAGACCAGCGAGGAGTGGCCTACGGCGCGCATCATTTCCTGCGGGACGAGGAAGATGCCGCTGCCAATGATGGTGCCGACAACGATGGCGGTGGATTGCGAGAGGCCGAGGACGCGCTCGAGCGGTTGATGTTCGCGCTGGGCGGCAGTAGAGACAGTTGCGGCTATGGCGAAGGCTCCGGCGAAGAGGTTAGTGCCTAGAGTAGCGCGAGACTTGCATTCTGGATGCGATGATTCCTAACGTGGCGACCACGTTGACCACGCTCAGACACGAGCTTTTTCGAGCGCATCGATCTGCCAAATCGCGATCGACGCAGAGTCCTCAAAGAGCTCTGCTTCGCAAGTCTCTTTTGCATTCACGGCACATTGGTCGCGATGCGATCGAAAATTCAGCGTGGTCTAGATGTAGTGTTTGAATTCCGGCCAGTCCTTCAGGATGCTGCCTTTGCGTCCGCGGCAGAGGTAGATGTTGCGATGCTCATAGGGCATGGCGTAGGGGTGATCCATAACTCCGGCGATCTCGACCGAGTCATAGTATTTGCGCATCTCGTCGAGTGAGGCGCCATTGATCATGATCGTCACGTCGCCGGTGTTGCCATGCGGACCCCAGATCCAGTAATTGTTATGCCCGCTGATGGCGAAGGGCAGGCCGTGACCGAGGAAGTTGATAGCGCTGGCTTCACCGTAGTTCGAGACGAGGATGCCAGCGCGGGCACGATCGGAGGCGGGCAGCGCGTTGTAGATGCGGGTGACCTGATTCACCATCTCCTGCCAGCCGAAGCGGTCGGCGTAGAACTGCGGGAAGGCGCTGGTGGCTTGGTTCTCCATATTCGCGGCGGTGTGGCGCAGGTGCATGCGCGCCGTATAGTCGAGCCATTGCTGTGGGGTCAGGATCGGTAACGACATCGGCAGAACGAGAATTCCGGTGACGATGAGGAGAGTTGTATAAACCGGAACGAGCCAACTGGTGGCGCGGCGCTTCAGCAACGCCTGCCACGCGACCCCGCCGGCCGCGAAGATCGCGGGATAGATGCCGGCGAGATAGTAGTCCTTTGCATCGCGCGTGGCCATCATGAGAACGAGGAAGACGATGTAGGTCCAGCCGAGGAAACGCCACTCGCGGCTGCGTCGGCTGAGCACCAGCCAGATCACTCCCGGAACCCATAGAAGCGCACTGATCGGGCTCAGCATCAGCACCTGGGCGCCCACGAACTGCAATGGCGACAAGACAACGTTCTTGTGATCCACCTTGCCGTTGTGGATGAACTCCAGGGTGGGGAAGTGATAGTGAATCTGCCAGAGCAGATTGGGGAGGGCCAGCACGATGATGAGGGCGACGCCGAGGACCGCGCCGCGTGTGAAAACGATGCGCCGCTGCGGCGTGAGCATGAGCCCGATGAACAGCGCGATAAGAAAGACCGCCATCGAAGGCTTGTTTTCGATACCCAGGCCGCCGGCGAGGCCGAAGAGGATCCACCAGCGCGTTGAGGAAGATGCGTCCAACGTCCCGCGGAGCAGCATCAGGATGGCGAGTACAGCGGCCATCCAGAAGACGGCCTCGAAGGAGTTCATGGAGAGGAAGCTGTCGAGGCCGAGGAACTCCGGCGCCAACAGAATGCCGAGCATGGCGAGGGCCTGCGCGACGCGGCGGCCGCCGAGCGCCCACGCAATGATGCCGGTAAGAAAGACGGTGGCTGCGCCGGCGAGCGCGGAGAACATGCGAATGCCGGCAACCGACTTGCCGAAGAGGGCGATGGCGGCGCGTGCCTGCAGCGCGACGATGGGGCCGTGATCGACATATCCCCAATCGAGATGCTGTCCGCAGAGGATGTAGTACATCTCGTCGCGGAAGTAGCCCCAACCGATGTGCGCTTCCCAGAGATTTGCTCCCAGGTGAAGTGCGAACTTGAGAAGCGTAAAAAGAGCAGCGAGCAGGAAGGCCTGCCGGAGCGGGCCCTCCTCCACTGCGACTGCGGAGACTTCCAAAGAGGCAGTTGCGTTCATAGTTTGAGGGTGCGGCGATTCACGATCGACGGCGCAGTATTCGGAGGTACGGAGGGAATGGTATCGCGGTTCCGTTCCGCGCAGGGTTACGATTCGGCAGGCTGCAGAGTGATCAGCGTCAGTTCTGGCGGGCAGAGAAAGCGCATCGGCACTTTGACGGTGCCGATGCCACGGTTGACGTAGAGCTGCATCGGGCCGACGTTGAAGTAGCCGTGCACGAAGCGCCGGCCTCCCTTGGCCAGCATGGGTCGTGGCGTTCCGATCAAGGGCAGACGGATCTGGCCGCCGTGTGTGTGACCGGAAAGCATGAGATCCACGCCGCCATGCTTCACGACCTCGAGAGCATAGTCCGGCTCATGCGCCAGCAGGATGACGGGCTCATTGGGCGCGGCCTGGTGTGGCAGGGCTTTATTCAGGTCGGGAGTATCTTCGAGCGAGCTGCGCAAGCCGGCTAACCAGAGGCGGCTGCCTCCTCGTTCGAAGGGAAGATAGCTGTCGACAAGCGTGGGGATGCCGTGCACCTTGAGCGCATCGACAACGACGGGCCAGCCCACCAGCGTGTCGTGATTGCCGAGCGAGGCGAGGCGGTGCGGGCACTGAATGTCGCTCAGAATTTCTGCGCAGGGATAGCTGAGGCGCGCACCGACTCTGCGCGGTAGCGGTCCCTCGGTCACAAAGTCGCCGGTGAGCACGACGATGTCGGGGTTGAGCGCGTTGATACGGCGAACCATCTCGCGCACAAAATAGGGCTCGGTAAACTCGTCGTAATGAATGTCGCTTACCTGCGCGATGCGCAGGCCGTGGAATGCCTCCGGCAGACGGCGCAGGCGAATGGTCCGCTCGATGAGCTCGAGATGATGCCGATCCCAGAATGCGGAGTAGGCTACGAGGCCACCGCCAGCAGCGAGCGCGGAAATGCGAAGAAATTGCCGGCGGGAGAGGGTCCGGCTGGCGGTGGTGGTGGTAGCGGTTGTCACTCTTCTTGAGCATAGGGCATCAGTCGCCAAAGGCCCAACATCGATTCGGTGGTCTGTGCTGTACCGGAGGTCATAAGGTCATATTGAAGCGTGGCTACTCCGCTCGCAGCGCGTGGACGGGGTCCACTGTGGCGGCGCGGCGCGAAGGCAGGTAGCAGGCGAGGTAGGCCGTAGCGACTACGCCGATCGTGATGACGACGTAGGTGATGGGATCGACCGGGCTGACGTTGAAGAGGATGGAGGACATCAGCCGCATGGAGATGAAGGCGACGACCAGGCCACATGCGACGCCGATGGCGGTCAGCTGCAATCCCTGACGCACGAACATTGCGGTGAGCGTGGGGCGCTGCGCTCCGAGCGCCATGCGGATGCCGATCTCACGCGTGCGTTGCGATACCGAGTAGGAGATGACGCCGTAGATGCCGACGATGCCCAGCAGCAGAGCCATGGCTCCGGCAACGCAGAGCATGACCAGCGTGAAGGAAGTTCGCGCCATCGATTTGGTATAGAGCTCGCCGAGCGTGGAGACATCGGCGAGGGGCACGTCGGGATTGACCGACCAGACGGCTCGCTGCACTTCGCTGATGAAGACCTGTGAGCCGGCGCGCGGAGTGCGGATTAAGAAAGCGACGCCGCGCCGTACCGTTTCTTTCTGGCCCTCGAACCGGTCCAGCATCAGCGGCCAGTAGACAGTGGTCAGCGCCGGCTGGCTCACGCCGTCGTCGTGCACATCGCCGACCACGCCGACGATCTCGCGCCAGTCATCGGTGCTGGCGACGCGGATGCGCTTGCCCAATGCATTCTGCGCGCTCTGCCAATACTCCTTCGCAAAATTCTCCGAGATGATGGCGACGGGGAGTTTCTGGTAGGTGTCTGCCCAGGTCAGATCGCGCCCGGCGATCAGCGGAGTACCCAACGTGGCGAAGCTTCCTGGTGCCACGCTCTTGAAGCGGCGGATCGGCGGCAGTTCGCCCTCGCCGTAGACATGATCCTGTGCAAACAACACGTCGTTGTTGCTGTTTCCATCCATGGGCACGGCAGTGGCGAAGCTTACCGAAGAGACGCCCGGAATGGCCGCGATCTTGTCCTGAATTTCCTGATCCATATGGATGATGCGATCGCGCTGCGCATCCGGGATCTGGGTTTCCGGGATATAGAAGCGAAAGGTCTGGAGCGTATCCGGTGACGTGAAGCCCGGGGAAACCTGCATCATGGCGCGGAAGGTACGGATCATCAGCCCGGAACAGATTAACAGCACCAGCGCAAGCGCAACCTGCACCACCACGAGAGTTTTGCGGGCGCGATGACGTTCGCGGCTCTGGCTCAACGCGCGTCCGCCTTCACGCAGACCGCTGGCGGAGTTTTCGCCGGCGTACTTGAAGACAGGGATGAGGCCGATGAGCACGCTCGTCAGCAATGCAAGACCTAACGTGAAGAGCAGCACCGGAAGATTGATGCCGATCTCGTGAATGCGCGGAAGGCCGGTGGGCGCCATCGCCACCAGAATGCGCAATGCGCCATAGGCGAACCCTAAGCCGATGAGTGCGCCCAGAGCTCCGAGAATGGCGCTCTCCATGAGGAGATCCGAAGTGATTCGCTTCCATCCCGCACCCAGGGCGGAGCGGATGGCGAGCTCCTGGCGGCGGCCTTCCACGCGCACCAGCAGCAGGTTTGCGACGTTGGCGCAGGCGACCAGCAGCACCAGGGCGATGGAGCCCATGAGCACCCACAACACGTTGCCCACGTCGCCGACGACATCCTGCTTAAGCGGGCGAAGGCTCGGCTGGAAGTGCGCCTTCTCGAAGAGTGCGGGGCTGAAGCCGTCGGGCGCGGGAAAGCTGCGAATGGAGACAGGCAGGAGGCGCGCCATGTCCATGCTGGCCTGCTGCATGGTGACGCCGGGCTTGAGCCGGGCAATGGCGCGGTAGCTGAAGTTGCCGAGCTTTGTCTTGCTGCGGTCCCACTGCATCGGAACGATGAGCGAATCGTTGTTGCGATCGAGGAACTGAAATCCCCGTGGCAGCACGCCGATGACTTCATGCGGTTTGCCATCGATGGTGAGGGTGCGCCCGATGGCCGAAGCGCTGCCGCCGAACTTGTGCTGCCAGTAGGCATACGAGAGCAGGACGGTCTCAGGCGCCCCCGCGGTGTCGTCGCGGCGCGTGAACAGGCGGCCCAGCACAGGCTTTACTCCGAGCAGCGGCAGCGCGCCGTCGGTGACGTCGAGTCCATCCACATGCTCCGGCTGTCCCGCGCCGGTTACATTCATGGAGTCGCCGGTGTACGCGCCGATGTCCTGGAGCGTGGTGCTCTGCTCGCGGTCGATGAAGTAGATCGACGGCGATATATTCAGCTCCTTGATGTTGATGCCCGGCGCGGTATGCCACACCCCGATCAACTCTTCCGGATGCGGGTACGGCAAAGGCTTCAACAATACGCCGTTCACTACGCTGAAGACCACAGTGTTTGCGCCGATGGCGATGGCGAGCGTGAAGAGGGTGATGGCGGTAAACAGCGGTGCGCGGCCGAGCCTGCGGACGACCTGTTGGAACTGATCGCTGAACAATGTCATGAGGTGGGCCTCCGTTGCCAGATAACTTACCCGAGCCTTTTACGGTCCCTCTGCTTTACGAAGCTGTGTCAAGTGCTACGCTGGCGAGCGGCGAATAGTTCCCCTCGAACCGCCTTACAAGTTCTGCCCCAGCAGCTCATCCGGCAAGGGATCCTGCCAGCTAGAGCCACAACCGCTGCAAAGCCAGTCGTTGAGATCTCCCGGTTTTTCCGGTCGAAGCAAAATCTCAGCTGAGTTGCAATGCGGGCAGCGTTCGTCTGCAAAAGACGCATTTTCGTAGCTCATCTGCTCGAACTCTCGGCGGACGCTATCTGAAATAGGATTCGCGAGGACTGCCGCAGCCCTTTCGGCGTCCTCGGGCGCAACGCGAACCCGCGGGAGCGTCATGTCGAATTTTCCCTCGGTCGCGCGTACTGCACTTCGAATTCGTGCTTCACCCAAAACGTAACTCAGCAGCTCTGCTTCATTGGATGTTTCGCACTCAGCGACGGTCACTCCGCCGAGCACGAGGTCTTCATAGCTATCGGAGCGCGCTGCTTCTCCGTGATTGAGTACCGGTGCGTCCTGAGCTCGTTCAAGAGAGCGTGACCCGATGCCGCGGGCCGCGACCTGAGCAGAAAGAGCGTTCCGAGCGATGTCTGTAAGGTCGTCGATATCTTCCATCAGCGCGAGAAGTTCCTCGTCACCCATAGCAGCATAGAGACTGTTGAGCCGTAAGGTTTCCTGCGCGAGGTCGACGTGTGCCATGATGTCGGGCAGAATAGCAGGGATGCGCGGTAGCGCGATCAGAAAAGGATCTTCGTTTCAGCCGTCACACTCGTGACCTGCACCAGCTTCGACTCTTGCGGGTGAAAATGCGCGTAGATAGCCTCCGCGACCTTCTTTGCAACGACCGAGGTGAGCGCTTCGAGCGATGCCTGCTCGATGGCGCGCTGCGACCCGAAGTGCTGGACCAGGCGGGTGCGGGTGTTGGCGCCGACGCCGGGGATGTCGAGCAGCTCCGACTGGCGGTCGCGGATCTCGCGGCGCTTGCGGTGATAGGTGACGGCGAAGCGGTGGGATTCGTCGCGGATGCGCTGGATGAGGTGCAGGACGGGCGAGCGGCGGTCAAGGACGATGGGATCGTCCTCCTGCCCGTAGAGGTAGATGATTTCCTCCCGCTTTGCTATCGAAGCGAGCGGCTGTGTGGTGAGGCCGAGCTCTTCGAGCGCCGACGCGGCGGCATGAAGCTGGCCGAGTCCGCCGTCGATGAGGACGAGTGAGGGCATATGGCCTCGTCCGGCGCCATTTCGCGCGCGGGCATCGCTGTCCGATGTCTCGACTAACTCCGATTCTGTAGTCTCCTGCAACACGCGCTTGTATCTGCGGCCAACGATCTCGCGCATGGAGGCGAAGTCGTCTACGCCAGCGACCGTCTTCACCTGGAACTTGCGGTAGTCGGACTTCTTCATCGCGCCGTTCTCCCAGACGACCATCGACGCGACGGTCTCCGCGCCCTGGATGTGCGAGATGTCGAAGCATTCGATGCGGCGCGGCAGCTCCGGCAGCATGAGCAGATCCTGGAGCGATTCCTGGATCGCCTTCTGCGACGGCTGCAGCACGCGGAAGCGCTGATCGTAACTCTGCTTCGCGTTCTGGCCCACGAGATCGACGAGCGAGCGCTTTTCGCCACGCTGCGGTGCGGCGATCTCGACCCGGTGGCCGGTTCGCTCGGCGAGCAGGTGGCAGAGCGCGTCGCGGTCCGCGAAATCCACCGGCACCAGGATGGAGCGCGGCACGTATTGCTGATCGATGTAGAGCTGCTTGAGCAGGGCGGAGAAGAATGCCGGCGGGTTGAATGCGGACTCCTGTGTGGCCGTGTTCCCCGCACGATCGTCCTCGGCCTGAACCAGGTCCGACAGATCCTCCCAGAAGAGATCGCGGCGATCCACGATCTTGCCGCCGCGCATGTGAAAGAGATTTACCGCGAGCATGTCGTTCTCGTAGTGATAGCCGAAGACGTCCGCGTCATCGCTGTCCACGCTGGCGATGCGCTGCTTCTCCTGCACCTGACTGACGGTGATGAGCAGGTCGCGGTATTTTGCCGCGAGCTCGAATTGTTCGGAGTTGGCGGCGGCTTCCATACGCGTTTCGAGCGAGCGGCCCAGTTCCTGCTGACGGCCCTCGAGAAAGAGTTGCGCGTCGCGTACGGCTTCGCGATACTCCTCCGGCGTGGTGAGGTCTTCAACACAAGGGCCGAGGCAGCGTTTGATGTAGTACTGCAGGCAGGGGCGTGGATGATAGCGCGAGAGATCGACTTTGCAACTCGGTAGCAGGAAAGAACGGTGCAGCAGGTCGGCGACGCGATAGGCGAGATTGCCGGGGAAGTAAGGACCGTAATAGGCGCTGCCATCTTTCCGCAGACGGCGGGTGACGAAAACCTTTGGATAGCGATCGGCCAGCGTGAGCTTGATGTAGGGATAGGTCTTGTCGTCGCGCAGCAGGATATTGAAACGCGGCTTGCGCTGCTTGATGAAGTTGTTTTCGAGCGCGAGTGCTTCGCCTTCGTTGTCGACGAGGATGTACTCGACATCGATTGCTTCGCGCATCAGGGAGCCGGTTTTGGCGTTGGCCTGGGCCGCTTCGAGCAGATACGAGCGCACCCGCGCGCGAAGGTTATTCGCCTTTCCTACGTAGATGACCTCGCCCTCGGCGTTCTTGTACAGGTAGACGCCGGGCTGCGTGGGCAACGTGCGGATTTTCTGCTGCAGGTCCATATTTCGGTCTTCGGCTTTGTCGTTTCGGTTCGCCGCTAGCCCAGAAGGGGCTGGCGAGCGTGTAGCCGCAGGAGAGCTATTCTTCAGTCTATCGCCGCCTGGGAGGGACCGCTTGTGCCTTCGCGAGCCGCGTAATAACTACACCAAGGGGTTTTTGCGGTTTAGGAAAACGCTCGTAAGTTATTCATGATACGTTTGATATGCTCGGACCATCGCTTTGGCACGGTTCGTGCATCAGAGACGTGTAGGAGTCCTGTGTCCCGGCGCCCCCGCTAGCCACTCAGGACCCGTTCGACGGTACTTCGCGGCTACGCACCGCGAGGAGGGAGAGATTCACTTGAAGACACAGACGAGGCGTCTTACTCAAATCTCAGGCTGCGCGGCGGGAGCATTGGCGCTGCTTCTTATGAGTGGCTGCTCCACCAAGAAGTATGTAAAGAGCCAGACTGCGCCGCTGATCCAGCACACCAATGAGCTGGACGACCAGACTGCCACGAACAATCGCAATCTGAAGAATCTGGACGAGAAGACGACCGCTGGTATCGGCAAGGCACAGTCGGCGGCCGATAGCGCGCAGCAGAGCGCGCAGCAGGCGAGCACCGCTTCCTCCAGTGCTCAGCAGAACGCACAGGAGGCCGTGAATCGGGCGGACACGCTCGCGAGCGTGGTCAGCAATCTGGACAGCTACAAGCAGGTAGGAGCCGCTTCCATCACTTTCGGATTCGACAAGAGCGTCTTGACACGCAAGGACAAGGCGCAACTCGATCAACTGGCCGGCCCGCTCAATTCCACCAAGGGCTACATTCTGGAAGTGACCGGCGGAACCGATTCGACCGGCAGCGCAGAGTATAACTACGCGCTGAGCCAGCGCCGCGCTGAAGCCGTCGTGCAGTATCTGGCCTCGAAGTACAACGTTCCGGCGCACAAGTTTTACCTGATCGGCATCGGCAAGGATAAGGAAGTGGCGCCCAACACAACAGCGGAGGGCCGGGCGAAGAATCGCCGGGTAGACATCCAGGTGCTATCGAACGTGCAGCAGCCG
>Ga0193743_1003208_pt1 | contig 11031 bp, 10 predicted proteins | sample L2c2metaG_FD_143038 | JGI IMG/M metagenome (GOLD analysis project Ga0193743, IMG submission 143038) | Soil microbial communities from a riparian zone of the East river system, Colorado, United States - L2c2 | ecosystem: Environmental > Terrestrial > Soil > Riparian zone | place: USA: East River...
ATCTGCGCTCGGGCCATCCCTCTCAAGTGACCGTCGCCTCAATCGCGCACCGCTGGGGATTCACCCACCTCGGCCGCTTCGCCGCCGCGCACAAGGCGATGTTCGGCGAAACACCGCTGCAGGTCCTGCACTCTGCGCACTGAACTCACAGAATCCGGAAGCCGCACTCGGCTGCCCGTGAGTGTGCCCGCTTCGCGACCTGTCGCGAGTTCGAGCTGCGCGCAGCACAAGTTTCGTGCCAAGCCCACTCTGGGCCGCTCTTAGCGGGCCCGCATGTTGAGCCGTTCGGAGTCGCAGATCAGCAAGCTTTTGCCTTCTAGCTGGATCCAGCCGCGGTGGGCGAAGTGGGCCAGCGCCTTGTTCACGGTCTCGCGGGTGGCGCCGACCATCCTTATTCCCGTCCAGGCCGTCGACGTCAGGGAACACCACACGCGGGATTCCGTGTTCGGGCCACACAGCGTGTCTCGGCCAATCATCGGGAGCACGGTTCGGTCGGTACTTTCGAAATATCAGTGATGCCACGTCCATTGCCTTGGTAGACAGCGGTCTCAGGCGCAGCGTGGTCACGCATCGCGTGTACCAGTCCATGGCGACTGTCAGTTCGACGCAGACCCATTTGAGGGTTACGGGATCAAGGGCGACGACATCAAGGCGGTTCGAATCCATCACCAGGTACTCCACCGGCCGGTTTGCGGGCAACTTTCCGTACTCCTTGTTCGGACGGCCAGCTACATCGCGGTTGCGTTGTCTGCTGTTATCGAATGTTGGGACTTGCCGGTCAAGCTGACGCAGACGGCGATACACCGTCGCCTGCGATGGGACGGGCACGACGTCCGGCCCGTGCTGAACGGTGAGTCGCGCATTCGTCTGCACAATCACGCTCTTCCTGGATGGCCGCGACATCTGAGCGTTCTCGACCATGACTTCGGCGGCGGTCAATAACCAGCGCCGATCAGTGCGTCCGTTGGGATCGCTCTGACAAGTCTGAACCAAACCTGCCTCACCATGATCGCGGTAGGCGCGCACCCACCGCAGGATGGTGCGTCGACTTACCCTCAACTCGCGAGCCTTGTTGTTATATCTCTTATTTCGTTGAGTTTGAGGTGCGTACTCTGGACGGGGCTCGCCGGGAGCGCGAGCTCCGCTGAACCGCATCTATAGCCGGTAAGCACCTCGCGCACGTGACCGGCCCGCTCGGCAACGGTGGCGCGCGCTGCGGCATCCAGATTCGACAAGACGACACCGGCGAGTTCGATTGGATCGTTGCTACGCGGACCGTCCTCGTGCGTCAGCACCATCACACGTCCGGAGGCAAGCAATTCGCGTAACGCCAACCAGTAACGGCGCTTGCCCCCGCGGTCCTCGACCAGCACTTCATTGCCCCGGCCGGCTGGAAACATCTCGATGATGCTCAGCGTCTCACCGTCGTACAGGAACTTCGTTCCCACACCAACTCGGAACCCGCCCGTCACGCCGAGACCTCGACAACAGCAGCTGGGCGCAACGCCTTCGTGAGATCGACGCGTAACTCTTGGCGCCACAACAGATGCATAAGGCCGGCTAGCGCAATCGCCTTCGGTCCGCCAATACTGTCGATGACGTCGTAAATCCGCTGCTGCGGTTCGCGTGCCGCGGCAGAACGGATCTCTGCAAGTACATCGGAGGCGAACAACCAGTCCCGGCGGTATCCCGTCAGAAAGCGGACGTTGGCGAAGAAGACTTTCTCAGGCTCACAGGCGATCTCGTAGTCCTACCTCGCGACTGCACGACCTCGCGTATGAGTTCGAGTAGTCGTATGACATCTTGGTCAGCTAGCTCCTTAGACGGCTTGACGTCGACAACGACAGGCCCGCCGTCCCTGACGAGCAGATAATCGGGTGTCCGCCGACGTTGGGTGTCAGATTTGCGGATAACCAGGTGAAAGGGTTGACTCGCAATGCGTTTCACCTCGCGGTCAAAGTCGGCGAGGATGAGCCGCGAGAGTTCGAGGAGCGACTCGTAACCCACCAGAGTGCGCTCAGTGGCCGACCAATAACGTCCTGAATAGTTCCGCTGCCCCAGATACCAGGGGAAGGTTCGCCACGGACGTCCCTCAGCCACTGCGTGGTAGTCCATCTCTGCCCAGACAGTCTCCACTACCTGCCCGGCGTGATCCTTATACTTCGTAGCCGACCACGGTGGGCCGGCCGGTGGTGCCGGAGGAGGCGTGCACGCGGACGATCTGTGACTGCGGTACTGCGAACATGCCGAACGGGTAGTTATCGCGCAGGTCGGACTTCGTCGCGAACGGGAACAGGACGACGTCGCTCAGTTCCTTGAGGTCGGCGGGGTGCACGCCTTTTGCCTCGAACGCGGCTCGGTAGTGCGGCACGTTGTCGTAGGCGTGCTGCAGCGACCATTTCAACCGCGTCAGCTGAAGGGCCGAGAGTTCGTTGCGGGACGCGGTTTCGATGGGCTCCAGGTCGTCCGGCGATCGGCGTGACACGTCGTTGGCGGGGGCGGTCGACTAGCTCGGTCATGGCGACTTCCAATCGCGGTTGTCGGAGTGTCAGGCGTCGAAGTCGACGGTGACCGTGTCGCTGGTCGGCAGGGATTGGCAGGTCAGCACAAAACCCTCTGCCACTTCGGCTTTTTCGAGGGCGTAGTTGCGGCGCATGGCGACGTTGCCGACAGTCACTTTGGCGCGGCAGGTGCCGCATACACCGCCTTTGCAAGCGAACGGAAGATCGTCACGGGACTGCTGCGCCGAGTCCAGGACGGGAGTGTCGCGCTGCAGCGTCAGTGTGCTCGTGGCGCCGTCGAGGATGATGGTGACTTCACTGGTAGACCCCGACGCTGTGGCCTCGGTGTGCTTGCTCGGCTACGGGGCGACGTCTTCGACGAAGAAGAGTTCCTGGTGGATGCGTTCCTCGGCAACGCCGAGGTCGCGCAGCACCTGCTCTGCATCGACGACCATGCCATAGGGCCCACACAGCCAGAAGTGGTCGACCGCGTCAACGGGTACCAATGTCTGCAGCAGGAGCCGCACGCGATTGCCATCGAGTCGGCCCGTGAAGAGATCGACACCGCGGGGCTCGCGGGAGAGCACGAGCACCAACTCGAGGCGCGGGCCGTAGGTGTCTTTCAGATCGGAGAGTTCCTCGGCGAACATGACCGAGTTGGCCTGACGGTTGCCGTAGAGCACGACTACATGTGACTGCGGGTGCGCCAGTACCGACGCGGCGATCGACAAAATCGGGGTGATGCCGGAGCCTGCGGCGATGAGGACGTGACGGCCGGCGGCATCTGGGTCGGCGGCGAAGGTGCCCGACGGTGGCTGCGCTTCGATTTCGTCGCCGGCGCGGACCTCGTTGACCAGCCATTCGGAGAGGGCACCTCCCGGGATCGCGCGGACGCCGATGCGTGGTGGCGCTCCCAGTGGTGAGCAGATGGAGTAGGAGCGGCGTTGTTCTTGGCCGTTGACGTCGACGGCCGCGGGGGTCAGATCGGGCTGCTCGTCGCCGCCGGTGTCCCGGTCGTGTGCGCCCTCGCGCTTCTCCATCGACACCTGCGCGCCAGCGTCTTCGGTGCCAGCCTCGTTTTTCACGGGCATCTCCGCGGTCCCTCCGATCGGGCGTTCGCCGGACACATCGTCACGGCACGAATTCGACATTGGAGACCTTCGCCTGCTCGCCGACCTTCTGTACCGAGATCCGCATCCGCCACGCGCGCTGCTCCTGGTCGGCCGCACCGGCATTCGAGCTCTTGACGGTCACCGCGACCAGCACCTGCGCCTCGTTGCCGGCTTCGGATTCCAGACCTGCTTCGGTGACCGTGCCGACTGACGTCGACTGGGCCTGCTTGACCGCATCGACGAACGGCTGCGAACGCGTGGAGAAGTCGTCGTAGATGGTGCCGGTCGCGGAGTCCAAAATCCGCTGGATATCACCGTCGGCGTGCTGCCAGTCGATTGTCGTGAGGTTGATCGCGCCCTGGCGCCCGACCTGGAGGAACACGTTGCGCTGCTCGGCCGCCTGATGCGACTGATAAGTCCGGGTCCCCAGCCAGCCGGCCAGCGCTGCCAACCCGACCACGGCGACGGGGCCGAAGATCACGGCCAGTCGCACGGGTGACCGCGGCTTGGCCGTCGCCTCCGGACCGGTGTCTTCATCGTCTGCGACTCCTTGATCATCCTCGGTCACCCCGTCGACAGGGCGGCTTTCGGCTTCGCTTTGGTTCGACGCCGGTTCGGTTGTGCTGGTGGTCATCTCGTCGTCGCGGATCTGCGACGACGATCGCGTGTCGATGTGTGCCGAACGTGCCACCGGCTCGTTACTCGCTTCTGTCGTCACGGTGCTCAGCGCCCCTTCGGGGGCAGCAGCATCGACTGCCACGTCTGCTCATCTTCGGCGTCACGGGCCAGGTTGGCCTGGGTGTACACCTTTCCGTCGGGTCCCACATAGGTGCCGGTGGCCGGGTCGTACTCCGCGGCGGCGATCGGCGGCGCAGTTGGGGGTGCCTGCGGCGATGCGGTTGGTGCCGACTGCGGGATGTCCTGGCCGCTGAGGGTGGCGTTGGGATCGCCCTTCCACGCAAGGCCGTCGTTGAGCGGCACGTAGTCCTGATCGCTTTCGCAAATCTTCACTGTTGGAGCGCGCTTCCACGGCTTTGTTTCGCACGGGATGTTGCGGGCGCCGCGCACGTTGAACATCGAGTCCTGCGGTATCCGGCAGTACAGGTCGTCGGCCGGACGGTCCGGGGTGTCCACCATCGAGGGCGGGCGGATCTGCGAGGCGGGCAGATACCCAGTGGTGCAGGGCGGCGGGAGGTTGAGGTTGAGGTTGAAGCTCAGATACCAGCCCTTGTAGTCCTGTTTGGTGTTGCGGTTTGCGACTGTGGTCGCGCCGAGGTCGGCGGTGCCGGCGGGCAGGAGAACGAGGAGTTGTTCGATGTCGGCCTGGTACGTCACCGCAACCTGCCCGACGTTGACCAGGTTGGCGAGCAGAACCGGCAATGTCGGCTGTATCCCTGCGAGCAACTGGCGCACCTGGTCGGCGGCGGGTCCGCCAGCGTCGAGAGTCGACGCCACCGAGGAGTCCTGATCGCGAAGTTCTCCGGTGACGGTTGCAATGTTGTGGGAGAACTGCGCGATCGCATCGGCGCTTCGGGCTTGGGAGTCAAGAATCGGTGCCGAGTTGTCGATGACGTTGAGAAGCGGGTCCAGATTCTTCTGCGAGTCGATCGCCAGCTGTGTCGACCCCTTGACGAGCCGGGCGAGGTCGGGACCGAGTCCCCCGATCGCGGTGTAGCTTTCGTCGACGACGGTGCGCAGGTTGTCGTTCGGTATCGCCTGCAGCGCGGTGTTGGTGGCATCGAGGAGGTTGCTGATGTCCGGAGGCACCGAGCTGCGGCTCTCGGGGATCACGTCCCCGCCGCGCAACGGCGGTGAGGTCGCGTCCAACGGTGTCAGCGATACGTACTGCTCACCGATGGCTGACGCGCTGTGGACCTGCGCAGTGAGATTGGATGGGATGGCGACGTCTGATCTCAGTTCCAAGGTCGCATTGACGCCGGTGTCCGTCAGTTCCACGTTGGTGACGCGGCCGACCTCGGTGCCGCGATAGGTCACATTGCCGCTCGCGTATAAGCCTGCGGCCTGCGGGATCTGGACGGTCACGTGGTAGCGGCCGATGCCGAACAACATGGTCGGCAGTTTGATGTAGCCGAAGATCATGATCGCACCGGCGACCAGGGCCACCAGAGCAAATAGGGTCAGCTGAAGTTTGACGCGTCGGTGCAAGCGCATGCTAGGGCCCTTGGTCGTCGCGGTAGGGAGCGATCAGCGGGTTGCCTGCGGTGTAGGGGCTGGGCATCACACCGATGGTGCGACCCCATTGCGTCTCGAGTTCGGTCAATTCGCCCTCGAACCGGGTACCGGTCAGGAACGACGCGTCAATCCGGCTCAGGGTGAGGTCGGCGACGGCGGTGAGATTGGCGTAGTCGCCACGGACCCACTTGGGGATGTTCTCCTTGATCCAGGGGAAGGTGGCCAAGAAGCTCAGGGAGCGAGTCAGTGCCGGGCCGGCATCGGCGAGCGACGCCAGCACGGGAGCCAGGTTGCGCACGTTCGCCGCCACCGCGTCCTTCGACTGGTTGGTGACGTCGGCGATCAGTGCGCTCATCTTCCCGAGCTGGTCCAGCGCCTCGACGAGGTTGTCGCGGTGCGCATTGAGCACCGCTAGCGCATCGGGGATTGTCCGCAACGCGTCGTCGACGATTGGCTTTTCCGCAGCGAACTGCCCGACCATGGCGTTGAGGCTGTCGGTGGCACGCACGATGTCGTCGGTCTGGTCTTTGAGGCGGCCGATGAACGTGTCGAGCTGGGTGATCAGGCTGCGAAGATCGTTGCTCCGGCCGCTGAAGGCGGTACTGAGGGCCTGCGTGATTTCCTGGACGTGTCCGAGGCCGCCACCGTTGAGGAGCACCGATACCGTCGCAAGCGTCTGTTCGGTGGTCGGATAGGAACCCGACGAGGTCAGGGGTATCACTGATCCGCCGTGGAGGTGGCCCTGCGGGGGAACGTTGGTCGGCGCAGCCAGTTCGAGGTGCACCGATCCGAGGAGACTCGTCTGACCGATCTTGGCGGTGGCGTTGGCTGGCAGGTCGACATCCTTGCCGAGGCGGACGGTGACCAGCGCGTGCCAGTCCTGGCGCGCGATGTCGGTAACCGTCCCGACGTTGACGTCGTTGACCCGAACGCGGGTGTTCTGCTGCATGGTGCCGATGTCTGGCATCTGTATCTGGACCGTGTAGGAGCCTGCGCCACCGCCTTCGGTGCCGGGCAGCGGGAGCGAATTGACGCCGTGCCACCCACATCCGGACAGGGTCAGCGCTGCCGCCACGCAGATCGCGGCTTGAAATGGTGTCGGCGTCACGAGCCACCGCCGGGAACCATCATGCCGGGTAGACCGGCGGTGGGATCGGTGGACACCGACTCGGCTGGTGGCGGTGGGGCGGGTTGTTCCAATGGCGATGGCGCTTCGGCGGGCAGCGGCGCGGTGTCTGTGGACGGTGCGCCGTTGGCAGCATCGGTTGGTGGAACATCGGTTGGTGGAACATAGTCCGGCCGCAACCAGTCCTCGCTGTAGGTGATCTCGTTGGGCCGTGCCTGCGCTCCCACGAAGGGCGTTATTCCGATCGGCGGAAAGTTGTACTGGCGGTTCTTGATGATCGGTGCCAAGTACTGCACGCACAGCTTGGCGGATTGCTCGGCGCCCAGCCGTGACGCCGCCTGGATCGCGCCGCACAGGAAGGAGATCGGGTTGGCGAAGTTGCCCACTGCGAGCGCGCCGACCACCGCTCCCTGGGCGGGCTGATAGATGTTGAGCACGTTGGCGAACGCGCTCGGCGCGATGTGCAGTGCCTGTTTGAGATCGTCGACGCTGGCGTTGACAGCGCTAGTGATCGACGCGAGTCTTTCGGCCGTGGTGCCGACGGGATCGCGATTCTCGGCGACGAAGCCATTGACGTCGATGATTGCAGTGTTCAAATCCTTGACGGCGTCGCCGATTTCGGTGGGGCCGTTGGCGATCAGTCCGGTGACCGCGGCCACGTTGCCATTGAGTTCGGTCAACAGTTGTGCGCTGGACTGCAGCGCCGAGACGAAAACCGACAGGTTGCGGATGGTGGTGAAGATGTCATCGCTGTGATCGCCGAGCGCCGAGAAGGCTTGCGATAGTTTGATCACGGTGTCCCGCAGCGTGGCGCCCTGACCGCGTAGGTTGTCGGCGGTGGTATTGATGAAGGCCCCGAATGTGCTGGTTCCTCCCGGCTGGGTCGGTTGCAGTGTGGCAGTGAGCTTTTCGAGTTGGTCACGGAAATCGTCCCATTCCACTGGAACGGCGGTGCGCTCTATCGGAATCACCGCGTCGTTCGCCATGGTGGGGCCACCACCGTAGGCGGGGACGAGCTGGATGGTGCGTGCGGTGACCAGCGACGGCGACATGATCACCGCCTTCGCCTCGGCCGGAACTTGGTACTTGCCGTCGACCCAGAAGGTCACCTTGGCCCGAGAGGGTTCGGGTTCGATCTTGTCGATCTTGCCCACGGTGACACCCAGGATCCGGACGTCGTCGCCGCGGAACAGTCCGTTGGTGTTCTGGAAGTAGCCGACGATGGTGGTACGGGCGGTCCCGCCCGGTCGCAACAATACGAGAGTCACTCCGCCGGCCAGCACGATGGCGAGTACGAGAGAGAGTGCGGCCCTGGCGTTTCGGGCGTTCATGGCTTCAGCCCTTCGGTGATGTCGACCGGGCCGCCCGAGGGTGCGTCAGTCGGCGCCGGTGGAGGCGGCGCGCCGGGCACGTACCCAGGCGGTGGACCCGGTGGGGGTCCGCCGGGGGCGGGCTGCGGCGGTGGCGGCTGGTACGGGTATCGGGGGTCTCCAGGATTCCCGGTGATGGCATCGGGCAGCGTCAGACGGGGGTCGCCGCCTTGCCCGGTTCTCGGGTAGGGCACCGGCAGCGCTGGGGTGCCCGGTTGTCCGGTCTGCGGGTCGGCGAGCTGCGTGGGGAGAAGCACGTTGGGGTCGAGCCCGAGATCGGAGAATGCGGCGTCGACGAACGGCTGAATGAACTGGCCGGGCAACAGGTTGGCGACGTACGCCTTGAAGAACGGCCCGGATGAGACGGACTCACCCAGCGACATCCCGTACGCGTTGAGCAACTTGATTGACTGCTGCACCTTGTCCTTGCGGTCGTCCACGATCTTCAAGACGCCGTTGAGTTTGTCCAGGGCAGGCTTCAAGGTGTCGCGGTTCTCCGCGACCAGGCCGCTGACTTGTTGCGACGCTGCCGAAATGCTGTGCGAGATCTGATCGAGAGCAGCGCCTTGAGTGCGCAGTTGAACCAGCAACGCGTTCGTATCCGAAACCAGGGTGGCCACTTGGCCGGCCCGCTCGGACAGCACCGCGCTGGCGTTGGCGGCGTGGGTCAGCAGGTCGCGTAACCGGGCGTCACGATCGTTGAGTGTTTGTGAGAACCGGGCGACGCCCTGGATCGCGGCACGCACATCGGGTGGGGTGTCGTGGAATGTCTGGGCCAGCGTGTTCAGCGAATCCGACAGCTGGTCGGTGTTCAGTCCGCTGATGGTGGTGGTCAGATCTCCGAGCGCATCCGGCAGCTGATACGGCGGGGTGGTGCGGTCGATCGGAATGGCCGTCGTCAGCTGGCCCTGACCGCGGGGGGTCAGTTCCAAAACCTTGGCCCCCAGGAGGCTTTTCGTCTTGATGGCGGCCTCGGCCCGCTCCCCCAGCCGGACGTTCTCGGCCACGTCGAAGTCGATCACCACCCGAGCTCCGTCGAGCTGGATGTCGGTCACCTGACCGACCCGCAGCCCAGATACCTGGACGGCGGCGCCGGTTTGGATGCCGCCGGCCTCAGCGAAGTAGGCCGAGTACCGATTGACCGGATTCACGAAGGGCAGCTGCTTGTAGTTGACGGCAATCAGAAGAGCCCCGGCGGTCAAGGCAATTCCGATCGCGCCGACTATCACTGGGTTGCGTTCCGAGAAGAATTTCATTTCTTGGGCTCGCACCGTCCCGTGTCTTGGCCGGCCACTTTGACGTAGACCGGTTGGCCCCCTTTGCCGTTGACCTTGATGACGATGTCGCACAGGTAGAAGCTGAAGTAGTCGCCGTAGAGGCCCAGCCGGCTCAGGATCCGGTAGCTGTCGGGCAAGGTGGCCAGCAGGTTGTCAACGTAGTCGTGGTCAGCGTTGATGAGACTGCTGGTGCGGTCGGTCTGGGTGATCAGGTCGTGCAGCGCAGGCCGGGTCTGTTGCATCAGTTCCGCGACGCCGGCGGCGGCGGCGTTCGTGTATGCCACCGAATTGCTGACGTCGGTTCTCCGTTCGGCGAGTCCGTGGACGAGTTGCGACAAGGAATCGACGGCCTTGCCGAATTGTTGGCGCTGATCACTCAGTGACCCGATCACCGCGTTTAGGTTGTTGATGACTTGGCCGATGAGTTCGTCGTGGTCGGCCAGGGTGTTGGTCAGTGTCGCCGTCTGCTGCAGCAGGGATCCGATGGTGGCGCCTTGGTCTTGGAACGCTGACACCAACTCGGCGGTCAAGGCGTTGACCTGGTCGGGATCGAGCGCGCGGAACAGGGGCCGGAACCCGCCGATCAGGGCGTCGAGGTCCAGGGCGGGAGACGTACGTGCAAGGGGAATGGCATCGCCCGGGTTGAGTCGGTGGGGCGAGCCGGGCCCCTCCTGCAGCGCCAGGAACCGGCCACCGATCAGATTCTCCCACCGGATCTGGGCCTGCGTGCCTTGGGTGAGAACGACTGAGTCGTCGACCGCGAACTCGACCACAGCTGTTGTGTCGTCACGCAACTCGATGTTCTTGACCTTGCCCACTTCGACGCCCGCGATGCGCACGAAGTTGCCCGCTTCCAGTCCGGTCACGTTGGTGAATTCGGCCCGGTAGATTCGCTCTCCATCGAAACGCAGCTGCGCAAACACCGCCAGCAGCGCGAACAACGCCAAGGCGCACACTGCAAGGAAGACCGTTAGGCGCCAAGCGGCGCTGGTCACGCTGCTCCTCATTGCTGTGGCCCCGGAAAGCTTGGCGGTGGTTGCGGTCCAGGCGCAACCCCGGCCGGCGGTGGGGGTAGATGCTGCGGCGCCCCGTAGGGCGGAGCACCGGGGAATGGCACGGGTCCGGCGGCGGGCGGTCCTTCGCCGCGGATGCTCGGCGGTTCGGGGACCCCGCGGGTGACGGGAAAGTAGTCGGCGAAGAATGGATGCGACACACCGGGGTTCGGCCGCACGTCGACCCCCGTGCCCCAGCCCGTGTTGGTGACCATGTATCGGACCGGGTAGGCCTTACTGGGGTCTGGCAGCGAGCCGCAGCCGGGCTTTCCCCCGGGGCCACCCTTGGCGGCCACCAGCGGCAGATTGTCCGGATAGCGGTAGATGTCGCTGCCAAGCAGGATCCCCGCGTCGCCGATCGACGACTTGCCGTTGCCGCCCAGGGCGTCGCCGAGGTTGC
>Ga0193743_1003209_pt1 | contig 11030 bp, 8 predicted proteins | sample L2c2metaG_FD_143038 | JGI IMG/M metagenome (GOLD analysis project Ga0193743, IMG submission 143038) | Soil microbial communities from a riparian zone of the East river system, Colorado, United States - L2c2 | ecosystem: Environmental > Terrestrial > Soil > Riparian zone | place: USA: East River...
GAGGTGATCATCCCTTTCATAAAACAGAGTGGGCCCTCGAATTCGACTGGAGAAGACCCCAGCGTTCAGAGAGCCATGGACGTGATTCGTACCGCCAGCACAGAACATGCCGAAAGAATCTATCCTCCAGGGAGCAGGTGGCTCTATGCGAAGGTTTATGGCGGTGCGATAAATCTTGATGATGTCTTAACGACGGTTCTGCCGGGGCTCATTGAGGATTTGGCGCGGCGTAGGCTGATTGAGAAGTGGTTTTTTATTCGCTATGCTGACCCCGAGCGGCACATCCGAGTACGCTTTATGGGTGACACGAGCACGCTGATCTCAATCGTTCTGCCTCTCCTCACAAGTACATTCGGTATGCTGTTAAATGAAGAGCGGATTTCACGGTTCGCGTTCGACGTCTACGAAAGAGAGATCGAACGCTATGGCGGGATCGAAGGGATGAATTTGGCTGAGGATATCTTCCATGCGGACAGTGTGGCAGTTCTAGCGCTGTTACGGCTTGTGCGCAAACAGGATGATGAGGATCTCCGATGGAAGTTAACTATCATGGGCATGGATCGTCTCTTGAGAGATGCTGGACTTAGTCGACCGGAGTGCCTCGATGTGGTTCGTAGTAGCTATGACTATCTTGCCGAAGATCTTATGTCGTCGTCCGAGGCAAAGGATTCATTGGCAAGCAAGTTTCGTGCTATGCGTTCTTCAATCGAACCGCTGCTGAAAGATCTAAGTCAAACCGGAATAGTCTTGCAGAATGCCGAGCAGATTTTAGTAAGACGCACAAAAGCAATAGAAAGTGCAATGACTAAGCTCCGCACCATCTGTGATACGTGCCGAGTCTCTGTGCGTGATCTTGCCGCAAGCTATCTACATATGCACGTCAATCGCATGGTTCATGACGAGCAGCGTCGACACGAGCTTATTTTGAGTGATTTTCTAGTCAAGCTGTATCGAGGCGCTCTTGCAAGAAAAGAGTGAGTGGGACGACTTGCCTCGGCGAGACTCATGCGGCGAAGTGTCGAGTGAGTTCCCTATAATCATGAATCGTCAAGGAGAGCTAGAGGAGGGCAAACGATGGGTACTCACCGGTTCCGGTCACGTTCCGAATGGGGGATAAGGCTCGCTGTCGTGTTACTCTTGACCTTCGGTCTGAGTACGGCATCCGTCCTATTGACTGCGGTCGACAGACTATTCTTGCACCCTTTACGAGTGATTCAGCCGGAGTTACTGGTAGATGCAGTTGTCAGACGGCAATCAGTGGTGTCTCGTGGAGGATTTGAGTTCTCAACCTTTCGATCTTTGCAGCAGATGAAATCTCTCAGCGGTATAGCAATCAACTCGCCATTCGATACGACCTTTAGCGATCGAGATGTCACAAAGCCAGTACGTGCCGAGATGATTTCTACCAATTACTTTGACCTCCTTGGGGCGACGCCTCTATTGGGGCGTTCGTTACACGCTGCCAGTGACGAACCGAGTGTGGTCGAGTTTCCGGTGGTCCTCGGCTATCAGTTCTGGAAACGTGAGTGTGCAGGGTCAACTGCCGCAATAGGCAAGACGATAAGAATACAGGGGCAGCCATTTTCAGTCATAGGGGTGATGCCTGCAGATTTTCTAGGCACGGCCATTGACAATCCGCCAGACCTATGGCTGCCATTATCTGCACAGTCTGTCCTTTCTAGAAAGCCACTGAGCGACGCAAATTCAGGTCGTCACTTCAACATAGTCGCGCGCCTTAAAAGGAACGTATCAAGAACGCAGAGCTCCGCTGAACTAGAATCAATTTATAAGGCAGACCAAACTTCAACTGGAGACTCGAACCCAGGAGAAGCAGGATGGGAGCCACTCGACCGGGCGGCATTTTCACTTCATGACCAATTCGCGTCCGCGCTGTCGATACTACTTTGGGGATTAGGCGTATTCTTGATCATCCTGTGCCTAAATATTGCAGGCTTGTTGCTCGCACGCGGAGCGCGCCGCGAGACTGAGATTGCGGTACGTCTTGCATTAGGGGCCAGCAGAGTTCGGCTAGTTGGCGCAGCCTTATCGGAGTCTCTCTGCCTTGGATTTGTGGGTTTAGCAGGGAGCTTGTTCGTCGTTCTTGTCTCCGGACCGCTGCTGAAGCGCGTGTTTCCGGCCGACCTGAAGTCTGTGTCCTTTCTTCCAGACATTCGGTCGATCGTCGCGCTGATCCTGATGGCACTCGGAATCAGCGTTCTGTTCGGAGTAATTCCCGCGTGGGCTTATTCTCGGATTGCGCCCCAGAAAGCGCTTCGACCTGGATCTGCCACGAAGCGTTCAAATTGGGTGACCAAGACGATCCTAACGGTACAGACGGGACTTACGATGAGCTTACTTGTTGAGAGTGGCCTTTTTATACACAGCTATTTGATTCTCCGTAACACCAATCCAGGATTCGACGCTGACCATCTTGCAGCGTTTGCGCTAAATTCTCGGATTGCCGGGTCTGGAGGGCGGTTTTCCCCAACACTCTTAACGGACCTCGTACGAAACATTCAAAACCTCCCGGGCATTGGGGATGCGAGTCTGTCCACTGGAGCAGTTATGCAACGAATAGGTACAAAGACTTCAGTGGCAGCTGTTGGTCAAAAGATTGAGCGCCAGTCTTTTTTAAACACTACTGTCAATTATGTTTCGCCGACATATTTTGACACGTTGAAGATTCCCGTTACTTCAGGAAGGATCTTTTCCGATCTGGAAGCGCGAAGAGCGAGTGCGGCCTCTTCCCCCGGTGTAATTCCTGTCGTCGTGAATGAATCCTTTGCGCGGCAGCTCTTCCCTGGAGAGGCCCCCTCGGGCAAAAGGTTTGGCCAAGGGGCGCCGGGCGACGTTGCAACACCCCAGTACATGATTATCGGAACAGTTGCAGACTCCAAATATCGCTCGCTACGAGAAGATCTACTTCCCATCTTCTACGCGCCACTAGACCCAAAGATCGATCCCGATTCGCCATTCTTTGTCATGCTGTATGTGCGCAGCGTCGTATCTCCAGATACGGTCTTAGGTGATATTAGGAGACAGCTGTATGCTGTTGAGCCGCGTCTACCTTTTGCCAGAGTCGTGACTATGCGTGAGCAGTTGAGTGATTCATTATGGGAGGATCGCTTGCTTGCCGGCTTGTCTTTGTCTTTCGCTCTCATCTCAGCTGCCATGGCGGCCACTGGTCTCTATGGACTGCTCTCGTATGATGCCGCTCAACGAACCCGAGATTACAGTATCCGCATCGCCGTTGGTGCGCAGAAAGGCGACATTGCCGCACTTTTCGTAAAAAGGCTCACAAAGATCATCTTGGCGGGCGCTGCCATAGGGACCATAGCTTGCATATTACTGGCTCGTATTGTGGTAGCTGCTCTCTATGGCGTACATCCACTTGACCCTTGGTCGATCTCCGGTGCATTTGTCATAGTTAGCCTCATCGGTATGTTAGCCAGTTGGGAGCCAATACGTCGCGCCACCAATGTCCAGGTCACCGAGGTTCTTCGATATGAGTGACAAAGTTGTGCCAAATGCCGTCATTGGCTTTGACGGGATCGCAGAACCAGGTTCATGCCATCATTTCCGATCGACAAATCTTGAAAACGTTCGCCTGCGACATTCGGTGGTTCGCGCGTCCAGCCTAACAGACGCGCAAAAAATCATCATTCTTGAATGTCTGCTGGTTGCGCCTCATTGTACCGATCCAATTAAAATCCGACATAAAAGCCCGAGTAATCACAGGCACACATCGTCGTACGGTCTATTTGTGCCAACACGCATGTGGCTGCGCCCAACGTTAAGAACCACCATGCTTGAAATGGGATAACAACGACCATGATCGGAGCGTCACCGCCTCTCGTGACTCATCGGTTCGTCGCGTAGGTTATTGGTTACATTTGGACGGCCCGTTTTCGCCGCTATTCTAAAGCGATCATGGACCACGAAAGTATGATGCGCCAATGCCGAGCAGAGCCTGTCGGCCAAAAGTGCAAATAATACGTATCAGACTCTTGACACTTTAGCGGCATGACGCGCATACTCTCGGTCAGATTTTGGCTAAAGCTTTTTAAGCTGCTAAATCGCTATCGCGGTCATCACGCACGAACAGCCCCAGGAGGAAGCGTAATGGAAACATCTGACTATGAAATTGATTTGGCCCCGGCTCAAACACCTGATACGTCTAGACCACTCCAGTTGCGAAAAGTAGCGATTCATGAGCCTTCGATGGCGGCTGTGAGGGATGGTCGCATCGAAGGGTTTATCCCGTTTGTGACAACAGATACGGACAACGGCTCTCATGGCTCATGTTGCGTTTAACGTAATGTCCAATTTCGAAATTGTGATCTCGGTTGGAGGAGGCGGTTCAGTTTAGAAGGATCGTCTCCGAATCGAGCGGCTTGCCCCCATCAACGGTGAATTGATTGCGTTGGAAGGCGATCTTAGATGACTCACTAGCTTCTGCTGCGCGGACAGCGGTGACCGAGATTGCCGCTACTCAACGCGCTCGTTCGTACATCGACCTCTCGCCTAGTGAACTGGCGGACATAGCCTTGTTGTTCTGTTATCTCGCCAAACAACGACCATCAGAGCGTTGGCGTGACATGGGGGTCAGATGCTTAAATAAAGCGTCTGAAGGACAATTGGATTGCCTACCGATTAGCCTATATGGCGGACTTGCGGGAATAGGCTGGACTATTCAGAACTTTATTGCTACTCGAGACGTAGAACGGGACGGGCCGTCACTCGATCTAGAGTGTGATCCGTTGTCAGAACTGGACAATGCAATCTCAGCAAGAATTGCTGCCTATTCTCTGGAAGATCATTTTGACCTTGTCAACGGGCTTGTGGGAGTGGGCATCTACCTTCTTGAACGTCCGCAGAGTCCCACTGTCATCGGGAGCTTGACTATTATCGTTGAGCAACTCGTACGGCGCTCAGAGTGCATAGGCGATACAGTCACTTGGCCCACGCCGAGACACCTACTCGTCCCTGTTGAAAGGCATAGAGCACCCGAAGGGTATTATAATCTAGGCGTTGCTCATGGTGTTCCGGGCGTTGCGCGATTTCTCTCTGATGCTATCGCCTCGAATATCTGCCGGAGTAGCTGCTATCCGCTACTGAGAGGAGCCGTCCAGTGGATTAGGAAGCAGCAACGACCTCAACCGGTCGTGTCCACTTACCCTTACTGGTTAGGTCCGGATTCTGAAGTGCAGTCTCCTCGGCTTGCCTGGTGCTACGGCGATCTTGGAATTGCGTCGACGCTTTACGCTGCCGCACGGAGGCTGAACGATCCTGAACTGTCTGCTTTCGCGATTAGCCTCTCGAAACATTGTCTGAAACGCCAGATCGAGCCCTCAACGGAAGCTGGCTTATGTCATGGGGCTGCTGGTATCGCTCATTTGTTCAACCATCTTTGGCAGGCTACATCTATTACTTCCTATCGTGATGTAGCGATCGATTTCTATCAAAAGACCTTGTCCATTCTTGCCCTCCGAGGGCCAGAGCTCATTTCGACGCGTAACTCATTTCTAGATGGGGGGATTGGAGTCGCGCTGGCACTAATCTCCGCGACAGATCCCATTCATCCATGGTGGGATCAACGCCTCATGCTCTCACACTGTGGCGGTGCGAAGTTTTTGGCGTAAGCCGCAGATACGCCTGCCAACACTATCACGTGGTTGGTTATCGCGTGTTACGCGGGGTGGAAAACTGCGCCAGGAACTTGCGCACGCTCCTGGGGCATGTTGGGTGAGGCGCAACAACTTTACCCCGCGGTTTGTGGTCTGCTGAAACAACCAGATAAGCAGAACACACCTAGTTGGTTATTCTGCTAAATCGTACTTATTTATAACTCTCCGCGCGATCTCTTGTGCCGGATATAGTCGCATGCACGCGCTGTAATCGCCATCATTGTCAATGTAGGATTCTGACAGCCGCTTGAGACCCAGCATGACCCATCTGTCACAAAAATATTAGGTACATCGTGAGTCTGACAGTACTCGTTCACCACGCTTTTACGATGATCGTCCCCCATGCGAGCGGTACCAACTTCATGGATACAGTGGCCAGGAACGGAACGCCATCTCGCAGGTTTGACACTGTTTAAGCCTGCTATCATAAGCATCCTGCATGCCTCAGTTACTGCGTCCTCGGTTAAAGCAATTTCATTTCCACACCATCTCATGGAGATGCTCAAGGTCGGTATTCCCAGTGCGTCCCTCTTGTTGGGATCGATCGTAACGTGATTGTCGAATCGGGCCAAGCACTCACAAAACGCCGCGAGCTGAATCATCTGGTATCCGACACTGTTTTCCAGTCCTTCACAGAAACCCCCCGGCGGTCCTGTCCCGTTCATCCATAGGAAGCTTCTTCCTTGAAACCCATAGCCCCGAATGAAGGCTTTCATACGTTTAGATGTCAAATTGCGAAAGCGCGGTATATAGATGCGATGCTGTTGATGGCCACATCGTACCGCAGCCCACGCCCTATCAGTGATTAGGCCGCTGGCGCCGCCGCAACGTATATGATCCATGAGATAGTGTCCCAATACGCCGCTTGAGTTACAAATCCCAGAATTGAGTAGTAGGCGTGTAGACTCCAAAGTGGATGCGCAAAGGACGACAAGTCTCGTCTTTAACTCGTACCACTTGCCACTTGTAGCATCCACATAAACCACGTGAGAGGCATGGTCGCCTTTGACGTTAATGCGAACCGCTACTGCTCTCGGTATCAAGAATAACCGCCCTGTACTAATCGCATCGGTTATCGCAGGCCAATAGCTGTGAACGTTTTGTAGACCTGTCGGCGTACGAACGGTTGCTACCCTAATTCGCTTCACAGCATCGGCATCGCAAGTCTCATGTGCCAGTCGTGCAGGAATAACATCGCGCTGCAGTAGATCCTTGAGTGGCTCTTTCAGAATTGCCAAAGTATCATTGGGGTCCGAACTGCTTTCGAACCGCCCGTCCGGCACTTGATTTAGGTTCTCCTTTGTGCCGGTGACCTTCAAATAGCGCTCCACCATATCATAATAAGGTTTTAAGTCCGCATACGATATGGGCCAATCGTCACCATAGCCGTCGTGACTATGAGCTTTAAAGTCGAGGTCGCTCATCCGATAGCATTGTCCCTCCCATGCAAGTAAGCGGCCGCCGACACCACGCATTCTTATCCAGTAAAACGGGTGCACCTGATTGTATGGGTAATCGACGTCGTCCACGAACCACTCATTGAATGGCTCACGGCACGCGTAGCAAGATGCTTGAATACTTTGCCGTTTAAGCAAACGCTCATCGATGGGTTTCGGCACAAATGGGTTGCCTTTTGCGTTTGGCGTAGTGGCTAAAAGTCTCCGAGATGTAGTTCGTCCGGCTTCCACCAAAGCAACCTGGAATCCCGCCTCGGTTAATAGTTTCGCCGCCAAGCCGCCGGTTGCGCCGGAACCTATGACAACAGCATCGCACGGCTCTCGCAAATAGGGGTTATCATGCATATTTGAGGCCTTTCCTTAGCTAGTTCGGACAAGTCGCATTATTCTAATGATTATCAACCAGGCAGAGCTCAACCTTCTGCCTAGTCTCGTCTCCTCCTCCACACGAGGATTAATTGCGAAACCCTTGACAGCTACTACCTTTGATGCTAAAAGTGATTCCGTCAACGAGCACCCAGCCTTGTTTGCATTCAGTAGCGGAGTTATTCCTTGGCCTATTCAACACGCCACTCGTCGCAGCCACTTGTAAGTATCATTACTCCCACTCGCAACAGGGAGTCTAGGCATCCATTTATCCATAACTGCGTCAAGCATCAGGACTGGCCCGCTATCGAATGGTTAGTGGACGACGATAGCGATCACCCGTCGTCAGTGTTAAGCAGCGCGAGAGGCCGCCGCCTTGTATATCAATTTAGTTCAGTACGCAGGACCATAGGCGATAAGCGCAATAATCTAGTCGCTAAGGCCCAGGGCGACTATATAGTTCACTTTGATGATGATGACTATTACTCCCCTAATTACGTCTCTACTATGATTGATTATATGAACGCTGCCTCAGCGGATCTATGCAAACTGAGCGGTACTTTCATTTATGACCAAGGACTTGAGAAGCTATTTTATTGGGACCAAACGAAGGCCGAGCACTTATTTTACAATTGCGACCCTGGTGCTCCGTTGTCATACACTATTAGCCCAATAGCAACGCGGTCCGTTGGCAGGAGGCACCGTCTTGGGTACGGTTATTCGTATGTCTACAGGAGAAGAGTCTGGGACCAGTTTAAGTTCCCCTCATTGGATTTCGCTGAAGACCTCGATTTTATGGTTAGAGCCAGTGCTGAACATCGGGCGGAGTTCTTGCAAGATAGTCGTGGCCTATGTCTACACGTAATACACGAGCAGAACCAGTCCGGGGCGCGGCCGCAGTATTTGTTACCCGATGTCCTGCTCGACGTTATCTTTCCAGGCGTGCGCAACACTTTATCCGGCGGCCGCCAGCCATAAACCTGCGAAGGACCTTAGTGATCCGTAGAGAGAGTTGGGTTTATGCACAAGGATATGATATTTGATATCGGAATGTATAATGCCGCAGATACAGAGTTTTACCTACAAAAAGGATTTCGCGTGGTCGCAGTGGAAGCTAACCCGGCATTATGCGCGGAAGGAGCGTCGAGGCTCGCATCTTATATTAGTGACAAGCGGCTCACTATTTTAAATTGTGGAATATCGGACACCTCAGGTATAAACATTTTTCACATTAATCTAGACCGCAGTGACCGCAGTTCATTTTTAGCGAAGTGGTGTGCGCTTGACAGAAAAGCAGTAATCAAGGTCGACTGCGTTCGCCTGGATGAAATCTTAGAAGCATATGGCACTCCCTATTATCTAAAAGTTGATATCGAGCACCTTGATCACGTGTGCATTGACGCTCTCGAGCGTCGCCGTCAACTCCCAGCTTATGTATCGATGGAGACAAAACAAGTCAGCTTCGTCCACCGGATGTCTGCGCTAGGTTATTCGCGCTTTAAGGTCGTGAGTCAGGTGTGGAATCAAGCTGTTCGACTGCCATGTCCACCGTTGGAAGGACTTTATGTTGATGAACGCTTCACCGCCTTTCATTCTGGGCCTTTTGGTAACGAGACCTACGGTGACTGGTTTACTAAGGAGCAAGCGCTTGATGAAATAGAAAAGGTTAGAGGGAAGAACTATTTGGGGTCACGGCACAGACTTATGGGATGCCCAGAGGAAATATTCGTCTCTTCTTGGTATGATGTTCATGCGGCTCGTGATCTGGTCGATTGCTGACCGCGAATCTATTGCGACTCTCAACCTATCGCGGCATTCCTCCAATTGGGATATCGATGTTGGCTAAGGTCGTGACTTATCTTCACTGCGCGGCGTCAGGTACCTGCGGGGTCATAGACTAATGATATTGTCAATGTTCGCACATGCCTATGTGCTAAATCTTGACGCTGATAGCGATCGCATGCGTAAGATAAGCGCGCGTCTTCAGAGGCTAGGAGTGGAGTACGAGAGATTTGCGGCGATTAGTCCCAATTCCATTTCATATCTACCTCAGATTGGGCGATTGACATCTGCAGAGTACGCCTGTGCGATGTCTCACGCGGCAGTGCTCAGATCGATAGAAGAACATGGATACGAGACGGCTCTCATCATCGAGGACGACGCGGTATTTCGCGATGACACTCCTAAGATTATGGCGAATATTAGAGATGAAACTGCTCGACAGTGCTGGGACATGTTCTATATGGGTCTACACCTGAGAAAGTCCCTCGGCCGGCTTTCATGCCATCTTGGTCAAGTTGGAACGGGCTACCATGCGCATGCTTATGCGGTATCACGTCGTGCAGTGCCACGCTTGATCAGATCAATTTGCAGTATCTTAGAAAATCCCGTCTGCACTTTCGATGAATTCTCAGATCCGACACTAAACAAGATATACACCGTCCCGATATTAGCGGTACAGGAGCCGAACCAGAGTTACACTTATAATGTATATACTGACCGACTGCCGCAATATTTTGCGATGTTTGATGGTGAGGAATTTGAAGCTAACTGCCTGGAAATTCGCGGGATGGAGAGCGATTGGCGCGCGGTAATTCAATTCAAGAGTCAGTTCTTTGAGGCGCAGCGTGCGCTCCAATGCGGTTCCATTGATAGAGCAGCTCAAGGCTTTCGTCAAGCGATCGCTGGTTGGCCGCGGCTTGCTCGGCTCCTGTCATCGGACGCAAATGCGAGTGATATGATCGGCCCTTTAAAAGATGAGGGAAGCTGTGGGCTTGATGTGGTAACTGCGTGCACATGGTTGACGCACAACATACGCAGAATTGCTGTCGGTTCATTTTAAGGTATGACATTGCCGTCGGCTATAATATAGGTTAACTATACCGAATACGTAGACCTATTTGGTCACGCCTGTTAGTCAGTAGCCACGAATATAGTGATGCGGCATCATCGATGTCGGCTTCGCGTGTGTAAATCGCAGCTACTGAAAAGCGTGACTCTGAAAGAAGTTTAAAAAAGTGGCCTGCAGCCTGACCCTCACTCCAACGGCCATATGTTAGTCGATCATGAGTACCTATGACAGATATGCCTTTGAGCAAAATAGCGGAGTTCAGAGTGCGGGCTTCAGGTGCTCCGGGGTCTCCCAAGAGGATCACTTTCCCATAGTCCGATACGACCTCTAATGCCCACCCAAGAACACTAGGATCCGCGGTACAGTCCAGAATTGCGTCCGGCGGGTAACTGAGCGCACGCAGTATAGATGACCTTGTATAGTCGTGGCTGAGGCCAGGCAAGATAGCTGAGGCGCCGCCGCCTCTGGCTGCCCTATGGGCTAATTCGGCTGGAGCAAGCAGCCCAATGGTTTTGAGACCGTCCACTGAGAGCCAGCGCGTTGCTAACTGTGCGATTGGTCCTCCGCCAACGACTAGCGCAACTGCGTGGGAGTCTAGTCGAGCGCTCCACACTCCTAAAAGAGCAATTCGCGCAAACGCGAACCATACTGCGTCTTCCATTGGTATAT
>Ga0193743_1003211_pt1 | contig 11022 bp, 9 predicted proteins | sample L2c2metaG_FD_143038 | JGI IMG/M metagenome (GOLD analysis project Ga0193743, IMG submission 143038) | Soil microbial communities from a riparian zone of the East river system, Colorado, United States - L2c2 | ecosystem: Environmental > Terrestrial > Soil > Riparian zone | place: USA: East River...
GTGCTCACCGAGAAGGGCACCTGGGTGCGCTCCGGGCGCTCGCTGCCGCGCCCTGCCAACCTGCTCGCCGCCTACAACGCGACACATGATCCCGACATCGCCCCGGACGCCGGCTGGACGCCCACGCTGCGCGCCGGCCCCGTCCTGCCCGCACCGGCGGCCGCGCTCGTCGTCGAGCTGTGCGCGGGCGCCAGGCGGCTACCGATCTAACGAAAGCTGCGGCGGTCAGAGCGCTCCTGACCGCCGGAGGCCGGGTCTGATCCCGGCCGGGTGCCGGCGGGTCGTGGTGACCGGAAGGCGTCGCGAGGCGGCAGCCTCGCGACGGCTGAGACCCCAGGATCCGGCTCGCCGGCACCGCGCACCGGGGTACGGGAGGCGTTCTCAGCCCGGGTCTCCCGCATCTTCAGAGATCGATATATGTCGATCTTTAAATGGAGGAGGAGGATTCGTGTTACCCAACCAAGCCTGGCGCGCCCTGCTGGTGGCCCTCGGGGCCGCAGCGACCGCCGCGGCGCTGGTCCTCGGCATGACCACCGGAGCCAGCGCGGCCACGCTGCTCACCGACGACTTCGAAGACGGCAACTCGACCGGCTGGACGGCGAACGGGGGTAGCTGGGCGGTAGCCACCGACGGCTCCCGCGTGCTCCGCCAGAGCAGCACCAGCAGCGACGCCCGGTCCCTCGCGGGCACGGAGACCTGGACCGACTATGCCGTGCAGACCCGGGTCAAGCCGGTCAGCTTCAACGGCTCCAACCGGTTCGTCGCGGTGCTCGCCCGGGTGCAGAGCAGCACCAGCTACTACTACCTGGCACTGCGTTCCAACAACACCGTCGAGCTCAAGCGGTTGGCCAACGGCTCGTCGGCGACCCTGGACACCGCCTCCGTCGGCGTGAGCGCGGGCTCCTTCTACACCCTGCGGCTGGAGGTAGCCGGCTCGACGTTGCGCGGCTATGTCAACGGCGCGCTGCTCACCGAGGCGACCGACACCCGCTGGGCGAGCGGGCGGGTCGGCGTGGCGACCTTCTACACCACCGCCAGCTTCGACGACGTCGCGGTGACCACCACCGGCAGCGGCGAGCCGACGGGGGAGCCCACGGGTGAACCAACCACCGGCCCGACGAACCCGCCGCAGCCCAACGTCGCCGACGGTTGGGCGTCGGTCAACACCTGGGGCCAGAACGGCACCAGCGGCGGCGCCGGCGGGCCCACCGTGACCGTCACCAGCGCACCGGCGTTCGTGTCGGCGATCGCGCAGGCGGGGCCGCGGGTCATCCAGGTGCAGGGAATGCTCACGCTGCCCGGCCCGATGCACGACGTGACCTCCGACAAGACGATCGTCGGCGTGGGTTCCGGCTCCGGCCTGACCGGCGGCGGCCTCAACGTCGGCCTCGCGATCGACGACGGCATCACCGCGCCGCCCGCCAATGCCGTGCACAACGTGATCATCCGGAACCTGAACTTCCGCGGCTGGCCGGACGACGCGATCAACGTGCAGATGTTCAGCCACCACGTGTGGATCGACCACAACACCTGGACGACCGGCACGGACGGCGGCGTCGACATCAAGCGCGGCTCGTCCTACGTCACCGTCTCCTACAACCACGCCGACGGCACCAACAAGAACATGCTGCTCGGTCACGACGACGCCAACGCCGCACAGGACGTCGGGCGGCTCAAGGTCTCCTACCACCACAACTGGTTCGACGACACCACGCAGCGCAACCCGCGGGTCCGGTTCGGCGACCAGGTGCACGTCTACAACAACTACTACAGCGACACCGGCGACTACGGCGTCGCGTCCACCGAGAACGCGGGCGTGATCGTCGAGGGCAACGCCTTCGTGAACGTCGACGACCCGTTCCACCTCGGCGAGGCCGACTCCGGCCCGGGCCGGCTGGTGGCCCGCAACAACTGCTTCACCAACTCGGGCGCGGGCGAGGCGGGCGGCAGCGTGCCGGCCGTGCCGTACGCGTACGCCCTGCTGCCGTGTGCCCAGGTCCAGTCCGCCGTGTCCGCACAGGCCGGCACGGGCCGGATCTGACCCCGCCCTCCAAAGGAGACACCATGAGCACAACGAGACGCCGTGGGCTGATCGCGGTCTTCGCGGCCGTCCTCGCCGCGGTCATCGTGGCATTCGGGCTCGGCGGGACGGCACAGGCCGCGACGCTGTTCTCCGACGACTTCAACGACAACTCCGCCGACGGCTGGTCGAAGTCCGGCGGCGACTGGGCGGTGGTCAGCGACGGCTCGCCGACCTTCACCCAGTCGAAGACCGACAGCGAACTGGCCCGCGAGTTCGCCGGGTCGACGGGCTGGACGTCCTACTCGGTGCAGGCCCGGGTGAAGCCGCTGGGCTTCAGCGGTAGCAACCGGGTCGTGGCGCTGGCGGCGCGCTCGTCATCGGCGAGCAAGATGTATCGGCTCGCGCTGACCAACGCCAACCGCGCCGAGCTGCAGGCGGTCGACGGATCGTCGGTCACCGTGATCGGCTCGGCGGCGCTGACCGTGTCCATCGGCACCTGGTACACGCTGCGCATCGACGCCGACGGCAGCACGATCTCCGGGTTCGTCAACGGCACCCGGATCGGGTCGGGGAGCAACAGCGCGCACAGTGCCGGCCGGATCGGCCTGGTGACCGTGTTCGCCTCCGCCCGGTTCGACGACGTGGTGGTCAGCACGGTCGGCTCGACGCCGCCGACCGGGAACCCGACGAACCCACCGACGGGCAACCCGACCAACCCGCCGACCGGTCCGCCCACCCAGCCGCAGACCGGTCTGGTCGGCTGGGCGACGCAGGGTGGCGGCACGAACGGTGGCGGGAGTGCGGCCGCGACGACGGTGACCAGTTCGTCGGCGCTGTCCAGCGCGGTCTCGGGCAGCACGGCCCGGGTGGTCCGGGTCGCCGGCACGATCTCCTGCTCCGGGATGATCACCGTCGGGTCCAACAAGACGATCCTGGGCAACTCCGGAGCGGTGATCGCCGGCTGTGGGCTCAACGTGTCCAACGCCAGCAACGTGATCATCCGGAACATCTCGTTCCGGGACTGGGACGACGACGCGGTCAACGTGCAGTACTCCACGCGCGTCTGGGTGGACCACAACAGCTTCACCAACGGGTACGACGGTGCGGTCGACGTCAAGCGGGCGTCCGACTACGTGACGATCTCGTGGAACCGGGTCTACGGGCACGACAAGTCGATGCTCCTGGGCCACAGCGACGACAACGCCGGTGAGGATGTCGGGCACCTGCGGGTGACCTACCACCACAACTGGTTCGACGGGTCGGGGACGCGGCACCCGCGGGTGCGGTTCGGCAACCCGGTGCACGTCTACAACAACTACTACAACGGCAACGAGTACGGCGTCGCGTCCACGATGGATGCCGGCGTGCTGGTCGAGGGCAACTACTTCGAGAACGTCGACGACCCGACGCTGGTCGGTTATGCCGACTCGGACCCGGGCGACCTCGTGCAGCGCAACAACGTGTTCGTCGGCTCCGGCACGCCGCAGAGCGCCGGCAGCACGGCGAGCATTCCCTACTCCTACCAGCTCGACAACGCCAACGGCGTGAAGTCGAGCGTCACCGCGGGGGCCGGCGCCGGCCGGATCAACCCCTGATCTGACCGGGTGGCGGGCGCCGGACGGCGTCCGCCACCTCGGCGCGGGTGAGTGCCCGGTCGGCGACGAGCACGGTCAGCTGTCGGACCACCGGCGCCTCCGGCGTGACCACCAGCGGGTGGTCGAACGCGAGCGCGGCGCACACACCGGGGTAGATCCCGGTGCGCACGAACCACCGGTCGTCGCCGTCGAGACCCCGGAACACCAGCGTGTAGGGCCCGGGACCGGTGAGCGCCAGCCACGGTGTCGCGCTGCCGTTGACGGCCTCCTCGCCCTCGGCGTCGGCGGTGAAGGTGCGCGTCTCGCCCGGCGCCGCCCGCCAGAAGAACCCGCCGTAGCCGGCGCCATCCGGCCGGCCGTTGGTGGCCGGACTGCCCAGCGCGATCGGCCGGTCGGCGGTCAGCGTGAAGGCGAACGACAGTTCCCAGCCGGGTGCGGCGGCCGTCGCGGTGAGGTGTCGCTCCTCGCGGAGCAGGACACCGCCGTCTTTGTCGCGCCACTCAAGCCGTTCGGAGATGCCGTCATCGGCCGGCAGCCAACCGATGTGCACGATCGCGCCGTGGTCGTCGAGCCAGGTGTAGCCGCGGTCGCGGACGTAGGTGCGGCCGCCCCAGAGGTTGCTGCCGGCCACGTCCTGCATCGCCACCGAGACACCGAGGTGCCAGATGTGGTCGTCGGGCGCGACGTCGGTGACCGGTGTGCCGCCCAGCGTCCGCACCGGGTGCAGGTAGGGCCGGGGGCCCTGGGCCGGCCCGACCGCCGGATCGGCCACATAGGACGCGACGGTCACGCCGTCGACGGCCAGCGTCGTCACCCGGCCACCGTCTCCCGGTAGCCGCGCAGCGCCGCGTCGAGCACCTCGTCGCCCGGTCGCGCCCACACCTCGGCGGAGAACACCTCGACCTCGACCGGGCCGGTGTAGCCGGCGGCGTCGACCGCGCGGCGGAACCGGCGGTTGTCGACGCAGCCGTCGCCCGGCAGGCCGCGGCCGAGCAGCACCCCGGCAGGCAGCGGAGTGACCCAGTCGGCGACCTGGAAGCAGGCGATCCGACCCTCCCGGCCGGCCCGCTCGATCTGCGCCCAGACCTGGTCGTCCCACCACAGGTGGTAGGTGTCGACGACGACGCCGGCCGCGTCGACCGGATGCGGCGTGACCAGGTCGAGGGCCTGGCCGAGGGTGGAGACCACGCACCGGTCGGCGGCGAACATCGGATGCAAGGGCTCCAGCGCCAGGCGTACGCCGGCCGCCTGGGCGTGTGGGACGAGCCGGCCGATCGCGTCACCGACGTGGGCGCGCGCGCCGTCGAGGTCGCGACTGCCGGTCGGGAGGCCGCCGGAGACCAGCACCAGCGCCGGGGCGCCGAGTGTGGCCGCCTCGTCGATGGCCCGGCGGTTGTCGTCGAACCAGTCTTTGTCGGCGAAGAAACCGCCGCGGCATAGCGAAGTGACGGCGAGCCCCGCGTCGCGCACCAAGGATGCGGTTTTGTCCAGACCGAACGCGGCGGTCTCCTCGCGCCAGAGGCCGACGCCGCGCACGCCGGCGCGGACGCAGCCGGCGACCAGGTCGGGGAGCGGCCAGTGCTTGGTGGTGGCCGAGTTGAGCGCGAACCGCTCGGTCATTGCGCCACACCTACGGTGGTCAGCCAGGCCCGCGTGCGGAAGGCGGCCAGCTCGGCGTCGGGCAGCACCCCCGCGGCGTCGGCCAGCCTGATCAGGGTGGCCAGGTGCTGCGGCGACCGGCCGCTCTGCAGCCCGCCGACCATGGTGAAGTGGCTCTGGTGGCCGGCCAGCCAGGCGAGAAAGACGATGCCGGTCTTGTAGTAGAAGGTCGGCGGGCCGAAGACGTGCCGGGCCAGCGGCACGGTGGGCGCGAGGATGCGGTCGTATTCGCGCTCGTCGCCCGCGTCGAGCGCGCGCAGGGCGGCGGCCGCCGGCGCAGCGATGGCGGCGAAGATGCCGAGCAGCGCGTCGGAGTAGCCGTCGCTGTCGCCCTTGATGAGCTGCGGATAGTGGAAGTCGTCGCCGGTGTAGAGCCGGACGCCGGACGGCAGGCGGCGGCGCAGGTCGACCTCGAAGGCCTCGTCGAGCAGCGACACCTTGATGCCGTCGACCTTGTCCTGGTGCGCGCCGATCAGCGCCAGCACGGTGGCGACCGGGTCGGCACCCCAGTAGCGGGCGAGTGCCGGGTCGAACATCTTGCCGAGCCAGTGCAGCACGACCGGGCCGCCGGCCTGGCCGAGCAGCTCGCCGTAGACGTCGAGGTAGTCGTCGGCGTGCCGGGCGGCGGCGGCCAGGTGGCGGCTGCACATCAGCACCGGCGTCGCGCCGGTCGCCTGGACGTCGGCGAGCTGCTCCGCGTAGGCCTTGCGGACCTCGTCGAGGGTGGCCGGGCCGGGCGGGAGCTGGTCGGTCGCGACGCCGGCGACGATCGGCCCGGTCGCCTCGCGTGCGCTGCGCCGGACCAGCTCCCGGGTCGCGGTGTAGTCCAGGCCCATGCCGCGCTGTGCGGTGTCCATCGCCTCGGCGACCCCGAAGCCGTGCGCCCACAGGTGGTGCCGGAACGCCAGGGTGGCCTCCGCACCCGGGCTGTTGTCGGCCCGCGGATCGGCGACGACGTGCGCGGCGGCGTAGGCGACCCGGCTGGTGAACGGCTTGCCGGGCGTCGCGTAGGCCGCGCCGGCGCCGCTGAACCGGAACTCGCCGTCGGGCAGGATGACGGTGCTCACGCCTCGAGCTCCGGCACCTCGAACCGCCGGCCCTCGCGCGCCGACCGCTGGCCCAGCTCGGCGAGCTGCACGCCGCGGGCGCCGGCCCAGAGGTCCCAGGTGTAGGGCGTGTCTTCGACAACGTGCCGCAGGAACAGCTCCCACTGCTCGAGGAACCCGTTGCGGAACTCCTCGTTGTCGGGCACCACCTGCCACTGCTCGCGGAACCGCTCGGTGGCCGGCAGGTCGGGGTTCCACACCGGCTTGGGCGTCATCGAGCGGTGCTGCACCCGGCAGTTGCGCAACCCGGCAACAGCGCTGCCCTCGGTGCCGTCGACCTGGAACTCGACCAGCTCGTCGCGGTAGACCCGGACCGCCCACGAGGAGTTGACCTGCGCGACGATGCCGCCGTCGAGCTCGAAGATGCCGTAGGCGGCGTCGTCGGCGGTCGCGTCGTAGGGCTGGCCGGACTCGTCCCACCGGCGAGGTATGTGGGTGGTCACGTGCGCGGTGACGGCCCGGACCGGCCCGAAGATCTGCTCCAGCACGTAGTGCCAGTGCGGGAACATGTCGACGGTGATGCCGCCGCCGTCGGCCGTGCGGTAGTTCCACGAGGGGCGCTGGGCGGGCTGCCAGTCGCCCTCGAAGACCCAGTAGCCGAACTCGCCGCGGACGCTCAGGATGCGGCCGAAGAAACCGCCCTTGACCAGCCGGTCGAGCTTGCGCAGGCCGGGCAGGAAGAGCTTGTCCTGCACGACGCCGTGCTTGACGCCGGCCGCGTCGGCCAGCTTGGCCAGCTCGACGGCGCCGGCCAGGTCGCCGGCGGTGGGCTTCTCGGTGTAGATGTGCTTGCCGGCCGCCACCGCCGCCCGGATCGCCTTCTCCCGTGCGTTGGTCACCTGCGCGTCGAAGTAGATCTCCACGTCGGGCCGGGCCAGCGCGGCACCCAGGTCGGTGGTCCACTCGGTCAGGCCGTGCCGCTGGGCGATCGCCCGGAGCTTGGCGTCGTCGCGCCCCACCAGCACCAGCTCGGGCCACAGCAGCGAGCCGTCGCGCAGCGGGAGCCCGCCCGCTTCGCGGATCGCCAGCAGCGAGCGGACCAGGTGCTGGCGGTAGCCCATCCGCCCGGTCACTCCGTTGAGGACGACCCCGATGGTTCTGCGGTCCACGACCAACCTCCCCAGGTAAGCGCTTTCCTGGGAAAGGTAGCGAGCGGCATGGGCGCAGGCAAGGGCTTTCCCTTATGATCTAGGCGTGGCTACGCTGGACGACGTCGCGCGGCGCGCGGGCGTCTCGTCCGCGACCGCCTCCCGCATCATCAACGGCAGCAGCAAGCCGGTCAGCGCGGCCCTGCGCGACCGCGTCGAGGCGGCGGTCATCGACCTGCACTACGTGCCCAACGCGCACGCCCGCTTGCTGGCCCGCTCCGAACGCGCCGCCGTCGGCGTCGTCGTGCATGACGTCTCCGACCCCTATTTCGCCGAGATCACCCGCGGCCTGCAGCGGGTCGCCACCGCCGACGGCCGCCTGGTCATCATCTGCAACTCCTACCGCGACCCGGCCCGCGAACTCGACTACGTCGAACTGCTCCGCGGCCACCAGGTGGCGGCGATGGTGCTGGCCGGCTCCGGCTACCACGACCCGGAATTCGCCCGCGCCCTGCGCGGCACCCTCCGCGCCTACGAACTCGGCGGAGGCCGGGTGGCGGTGATCGGTCGCCACGCCCGCACCGGCGACGCCGTCGTCCCCGACAACGAGCCCGGCGGCTACCTGGCAGGGGAGCACCTCTACACCTTGGGCCACCGCGAGATCGCCGTGATCGCCGGCCCGCGCAACCTGACCACCACGACCGACCGCCTGGCCGGCCTCCGCCGCGCCGCCCGCACCCACCGCCGCCCACCCCCAAGGGTCAGCTACGCCGACTTCGACCGCGACAGCGGCGAATCGGCGACGGCGGCCCTGCTGGCTGCCCATCCCCGGGTGACGGCGATAGCCGCGCTGAACGACTCGATGGCGGTTGGCGCGTTGGCCCACCTGCGCGGCGTCGACCGCCACATCAGCGTCATCGGCTTCGACGACATGCCGATTGCCCGGGATGTGACGCCGGCCCTGACCACGATCCGGCTGCCCTTGGCCGACATGGGGGCCATGGCCATGTCGCTCGCGCTGGCGCCCCGCTCGGCCGAGCCGCGCGTCGAGCGCGTACCCGCGCAGCTCGTCGAACGGGAAAGCACCGCGCCGCCCGACTGATTCAGGCCCGCGGGCTCAAATGCGGGTCGAGGCGCCGGGCAGGCACTGCCGCCGGCTCGGACTTCGGTTTGTAGGGTGCGACGCCGCCGCCCTGGCGCTTGGCCGTGTACATCGCGATGTCCGCCGTCCGGAGCAGTTCGCCGGGCCTCGCGTCGGCCAGGTGCGTGCCGGTGACCCCGATGCTGACGCCGAGGCGGATCTCGGTGTCGGCGACGCGGGACGGGCAGGTGACCGCGAGATGGATCCGCCAGGCCAGCTCGACGGCCTCGGTGAGCGACGCGGCCGGGAGCAGGATCGCGAACTCGTCGCCGCCGAGGCGGGCCAGCACCTGGTTCGGGCTGAGCACGTTGCGGATCCGGTCGGCGGTCTGCACCAGGACCTGGTCGCCCGCGGCGTGACCGACGCTGTCGTTGACCTCTTTGAAGCCGTCGAGGTCGAGCAGGAGCAACGACCCGGGCGTCTCGTTCGCGGACAGGCTGTCGAGGTGTTCGTAGAGCGCCCGGCGGTTCGGCAGCCCGGTCAGGTCGTCCGTGCGGGCCTGCTGGTAGACGTCGCGCAAGTCGCGTAGCTCCTTGAAAGTTAGGCCGGCCCGGGCGAAAACGGCGAGGACACACCCCGCGGCCAGGGAGCTGCTCAGCACCGGCAGGCTGCCCGACTGGCCGATGGTCAGCAGGAGCAGGCTGCTGACCGAGAAGAACGCGGGCACGGCCAGGGTCGGCCAGGCCACGATCGACGGTGTGCTCGGCCGTGCGGCGGTGTGTGCGGGGGTGGGTGCGAACGCCAGCAGGGTCGGCATCGCGAGCGACAGCACGACCAGATAAGCGGGCTCGGCGGACGTACCCGTGAAGTGTTGGAGCGCCAGCATGCCTTCGGTGACGCACGCCGCGGCGAAGGCGGCCACAACAAACGTCTGCGTGCGGTCCAGGCGCGCGTGCCCGGCGGTGCTGAGCAGGATCAGAAGGACATAGACCAGCACACCCGCCAGGTGTACGCCGATCCGCTCCGCCCCGGTGTCCGTCAGCACCTGGTCGAGCCCGCCCACGCAGGTCAGCGCCGCGATGCCCAGCGTGGCCACGACACCGTCGAGCCAGCCGGCGCCGTTGAAGGCCGGCCGGCCGGGTCGTCGCAGCAGCCCGACGAACAGGTAGAGCAGCAGGAAGCCGAGCACCGCCAGGACGTCGCCGGCCGCGGTGTGGAACGGCTCGCCGCGGCCGGTGACCGAGAAGGCCGACCACACGTTGCCGGCGAGGAGGGTCGCCATCGCGACGCCCGCCGCGGTCCACGCGCCCCGCTGCGGGCCGCCGCCGTACGCGTGCAGCAGGCAGATGGCCGCGCAGGCGGCGTAGGGGATGGTGGCCAGGACCACGGTGACGGGGTCGGAGCCGAGGGTGCCGGTCGCCGCCATCAGCCCGAGTAGCAGCACGAGCCCGACCGTGGACGCACGAAGTGCCTGTCGCGCGGGGTAGCCGCGCAACTGCGGCGTCCGGGCTTTCGGCACGGGAACTCCACGTCGAATCGCAGGCTGGACCTTGGCTGGGAAGGTGGTGCGCACGCGTTGTCCGCCTTACGCGGCCATCAGCCCTTCACCATCGCGGTACATATCGAACATCTTCCCGGTCTGGGCCCCCGCCTCGCAAGAGCAAATGCACGTGCAAATGCTCCGAGCACCGTTTCCGCCCTGGTCGGTCAAAGAATCATGAAGTGCGAATGTGGACATTCCCCCTGGTGGCGCCGAGTCGTCGCAAGGTTGACCACCCGTACGTGCATCTTCCCGTGAGAATGCACGTGCATTAGGCTCCGGCGCACGGAGGAGGACAGTCCTCACGGAACGTCGAAGGTGGACATGAAGATCAAGAATGGCGTCGCGGCTTCCGAACTCGACAGTGTGAGCTGGGTGAAGAGCCGCTACAGCGGGGCGCAGGGCAACTGCGTCGAGTTGGCCCGGCTGACCGGTGGTTCGATAGCGGTGCGTAACTCACGCGACCCCGGTGGTCCCGCGTTGGTGTTCACTCCGCTGGAGGTCATCGCGATGTTCGCGGGGGTACGCGACGGCGAGTTCGACCACCTGGTCGAGTAGCGCGACCGGTCGGACGAGCTACAGGACATGGACCGGTAACCGCGCCGTCACGTACGCTAACCGGCGCCCCGTCGATGCCAACCGCGGCGGGCGCTCGCCCAACCCGAGGAACGATATGACCTCCCCCGACGTCGGTCCTACGGCGCGACGCATCGTCGTGGGTGCGCACCTGCGCCGCCTGCGCGAAGCGGCGGGGGTGTCCAGAGAGGATGCGGGCTACCACGTCCGTGGCTCGGCTTCGAAGATCTCCCGGATGGAGCTCGGGCGGGTCAGTTTCAAGGAACGCGACGTCGCCGACCTGCTCACCCTCTACGGCGTGGCCGACGAGGCGCAGCGCGAGCCGTTGCTGTCGCTGGCCCGTGATTCCAAGTC
>Ga0193743_1003212_pt1 | contig 11019 bp, 6 predicted proteins | sample L2c2metaG_FD_143038 | JGI IMG/M metagenome (GOLD analysis project Ga0193743, IMG submission 143038) | Soil microbial communities from a riparian zone of the East river system, Colorado, United States - L2c2 | ecosystem: Environmental > Terrestrial > Soil > Riparian zone | place: USA: East River...
GCCGACGGCGTCGACGGGCTGCACAAGGGCCAGGCCAACCGCTACGACGTGATCGTGCTCGACCGCGACCTCCCGCTGGTGCACGGCGACCAGGTGTGCACCGCCCTGGCCGCGGCCGGCAACGACGCGCGGATCCTCATGCTCACCGCCGCGGGCGAGGCCGCCGACCGGGTCGCCGGGCTGCTCCTCGGCGCCGACGACTACCTGGCCAAGCCGTTCGTCTTCGACGAGTTGGTGCTGCGGATCCGCGCCCTGGCCCGCCGGGCCAACAACGCGCCGCGGGTGTTGCGACGAGCCGGCCTGACCTTCGACACCGCCCGACGGGTGGTCACCCGCGACGGCCGGGTCGTCCCACTGACCACAAAGGAGCTGGCCGTCCTGGAGATCCTGATGACCGCCGACGGCGCCGTGGTCAGCGCCGAGGACCTGTTGGAACGGCGTGGGACGAGCACGCCGACCCGTTCACCGCGACCGTACGCGTCACCGTCGCCCGACTGCGCCGCAAGCTCGGCGAGCCGCCGCTGATCGAAACCCTCGTCGGCGCGGGATACCGGCTATGAGGATCCGGTTGACGCTCGTGTACGCGGTCGTCCTGGTCGGCACCTGCGCCGTCCTCCTCGCGCTCAACTACGCCCTGCTCTACCGCAGCCTCTACACCAACATCCACGACCCGTCGCCGGCCGAACTCGCGGCCACCTGCGACCAGGCCCGCTTCGACCCCGAGGCCGACGGCAAATGCGCCAGCTTCGGACGGGTGAGCATCGAGACCGACCGGCTGCGCGCCAGCACGCTGGTGGACACCGCGGGCACCTCGGCGATCGCGCTGGCCGGCATCGCCGTCGTGGGGCTGGGTGTCTGCTGGATCGTGGCCGGCCGGATGCTGCGGCCGTTGTGCACGCTGACCGTGGCCACCCGGCGGATCTCGCAGGACCGGCTGCACGAGCGGATCGCGCTGACCGGCCCGCACGACGAGATCAAGGAACTGGCCGACACCTTCGACGAGATGGTGACCCGGCTGGAAGCGTCCTTCGCCAGCCAACGCCGGTTCGTCGCCGACGCGGCGCACGAACTGCGTACCCCGCTGACGATCGTCCGCACCGGCGCCGACGTGCAACTCGCCAAGCGGCACAGCACGCCCGAGCAGTGGGAGGCGATGGCCCGCCGCGCCCTCACCGCGACGGACCGGGCCGGCCGGACCCTGGACGCGCTGCTGGCGTTGGCCCGCAGCGACAGCGGCGCCCTGGCCGCGGAGACCTACGACCTGGCGGTCGCGGCCGGCGCCGCGGTGAGCGACGCCGACGCCGACGCGGAGCAGGCCGGGCTCACGATCACCACCGACCTGCGGTCGGCCCCGGTCCAGGGCGACCCGGCACTGCTCGACCGCCTAGTCAGCAACCTGGTCGACAACGCGGTGCGCCACAACCGCCCCGGCGGCTGGATCGAGGTCTTCAGCGGCGAAAACGACGGAGCCGCCGTTGTCACGGTGCGCAACACCGGCAACCCGATCGCCCCGGCCGACGTACAGCGGTTGTTCGAGCCGTTCCAGAAGCTCGCGAAAGACCGCGGCTCGACCGGCCTGGGCCTGGCCATCGTCCAATCGATCGTGCGGGCACACGGCGGCACCGTCGCGGCCGCACCGAGAGCCACCGGCGGGCTGGCCGTGACGGTGACCCTGCCGGTTAGCGCAGAACGATCAACCGCTGGGTCGCCCGGGTGAGCGCGACGTAAAGGTCGTTGAGGCCACGCGCCGACTCCGCCTCGATGCCGTCGGGGTCGGCGACCACCACGGTGTCGAACTCCAGGCCCTTGGCCTGGCGCGCGGACAACACGGCCACCGGGCTCTCCAGGTCGGGCTCGTCGCCGACCGCCACCGCGAGCTCCGGCAGCGCGGCCCGGACGTCAGCGGCCAAGCCGGCGACGCCACCTGCCGGCCCGATCACCGCCAGCCGGCCCTGGCCGAGCACCGCCGCCTCGGTCGCCAGCACCGGGCCGAGCTGGTCGAGCGACGCCTGGACCGGCTGCTCACCGGTGGAGCGAACTGAACGCGGCGGGGTGGCCGCGGGGTCGATCCGGGCCAGCACCTCGCCGGCCAGCGACATCACCTCGGCCGGCGTGCGGTAGTTGACGGTCAGCTCGGCCAGCTTCCAGCGCTCGGAGACGTATGGCGCGAACACCTCGGACCAGGACGCCGCGCCGGCCGGGTCGCCGGTCTGCGCGATGTCGCCGACCACGGTCATCGAACGGTTCGGCGACCGGCGCATCAGGACCCGCCAGGCCATCGGCGACAGTTCCTGCGCTTCGTCGACGATGACGTGGCCGAACGCCCACTTGCGGTCGAGTGCGGCCCGCTCGGCCGCGCTCAGCCGCAGCGCGTCTTCCTGCCGCTCGGCCAGCCGCGACGCGTCGAGCAGGTCGGTCACAAGAAGCAGCTCCGGGTCGTCTTCGTCTTCCACGTCGATCGACGCCGAGCCGCGGGCGATCTCCAGCGCGCCCTCGGCGTAGGCGAGCTCCGAGCGGCGTACCTTGTCGGCCTCGGTCCGGGCCGCGACCTCGGCCTCGGGCAGTTCGCCGAGCTGTTCGGCGGCCTCGTCGAGCAGCGGGGCGTCGGCGGGCGTCCAGGGCGTGCCGGTAGGGCGGGCCAGAGCGGCCGCCTCGGCCAGGGTGAGCAGCTCGGTGCCGTCGAGGCCGAGCCGGGCGGCGGCCAGCCGGGCGGCCGACGCGTAGAGGTCGCGCAGCAGCCGCTGCGGTGTCAGCGGCGGCCAGAGCTGGTCGAGGGCCGCGCGGATGCCGGGATCGCTGGCCAGCTCGTTGCGGATGTCGGCCAGGTCGGCGGCACCCATCAGCAACGGGTCACCGGGCGCGTCGTCGCCACCGAGCGCCTCGTCGGCGTATGGGTCGGTGCCGACGATCGCCGCGGCTTGCTGCACCAGCCCCTCGACCAGCGCCTGCTCGAAGACCTCGCGGGCCTCGTTGTGCACCCGGCCGGAGCGTCGGGCCCGCTCGCGCGCCGTCGCGACCAGGTCGCGGTCGATGGTCAGCGGCTCGCGTTCGACGTACACCGTGATCGGCTCCACCGGCAGCTCCTGCCGGTCGGCGATCGCCGCGGCGAGCACGTCGACCATCGTCGCGCGGCCCTTGACCGCGGCGACCGACTCGGGCTCCTCGCCACGCGCGGTCACGCCCGGGAAGAGGTCCCCGAGAGTCCACAACAGCACGCCGGTCTCGGCCAGCGACGGCAGCACATGGGAGATGTAGCGCAGGAACGTCGGGTTGGGGCCGAGCACCAGCACCGCCCGCGTCGACAGCTCGCGGCGGTGGGTGTAAAGCAGGTAGGCCGCGCGGTGCAGCGCGACCGCGGTCTTGCCGGTGCCCGGGCCGCCCTGCACGACCAGCACGCCGCCCAGGTCGGCGCGAATGATCCGGTCCTGCTCGGCCTGGATGGTCTCGACGATGTCGCGCATCCGGCCGGTGCGGTTGGCGCCGACGGCGGCGAGCAGTGCCGCCTCGCCGGCCAGCCCTTCCCGAGCCGCGGAGCCGGCCGCCGACAGGTCGAGCACCTCGTCGTCGAGCGCGATGACCGTGCGCCCCTTGGAGCGGATGTGCCGGCGGCGCCTTATCCCCAGCGGGTCGGCGGCGGTGGCCAGGTAGAACGGGCGGGACGCGGGGGCGCGCCAGTCGAGCAGCATCGGCTCGTAGTCGCCCGCCTCGTCGAAGATGCCGATCCGGCCGATGTAGAGCGGCGCGCCGGTCTCCGGGTCGAGGCGGCCGAAGCAGAGCCCGCCCTCCACCGCCGAGAGCTGGGCGAGCTGCTCCGAATACATCGCCACGGACGACTCGCGCTGGGACCGCGCCTGCGGGGTGCCCCCGGTCGCGGCGAGCGCGCCGGAGCGCCGTGACTCGGCCAGCGACCGCATCCCGTCGAGCCGGTCATAGAGGCCGGACACGTATTTCTGTTCGGCTTCCATCTCGGCAGGCGAGTCTGTGGGATCGAGGACGCGACTAGGATCAACGCGCTCAGACAACAACGTTCCTTCCGGAAGCGAACCGGCAACCATGCGAATTCCCCAAGATACCGCGACGGCGACCGGTCTGAACCGCGCGCTGCTGGCCCGGCAGGGTCTGCTGGACAGGCATCCGGGTCCGGGTGGCGGGAAGCACAACGATAAGACCGGAAGGCGACTTGATGCGGCAGCATCCAGTCGGCTGAGGAATGGCAGCCACACAGCGTTGGTGTCGGCTATCGAACAGATCGGCGCGCTCCAGGCGCAGCAGTGGTCGTCGCCGCCGGTCGGGCTGTGGAGCCGCCTCGACGGCTTCTCCCCCGCCGATCTCTGGGCCGTTCTCGACAAGGGTGACCTGGTCACCGGCATCCTCATGCGTCGCACGTTGCACCTGGTCAGCGCGGCCGAGCACCCCGTCTGGGCGCGGATCGCCGCGGAGACCGGGGTCGGCGGCTGGCTGCTGCGCGGCGTCGAGCAACCGGAGCGGGCCGGCGACCTGCTCACCGACACCGTGGCCTATGCGAAGCAGATCAGAACAGGCGACGAGCTGACGGCGTACGCCGAGAAATGGGTCGATGATCACCCCGACGCCCTGCCGGCCAAGGCGGTCGCGGCGCAGCGGGAATACAAATGGCGGCCGTTCCGGGCCCAGCCGGCGTTCCTCAAGGCGCCCACCGACGGCGCGTGGGGTGCCAAGACGCCCGCCGCCTACCGCTCCGGCCCGCCCACCCCACGCAGCCTGACCAGCGAAAAGGCCTGGGAGACGGCGATCACCCGGCACCTCGGCGCGTTCGGGCCGGCGGGTGCCGACGACATCGCCTACTGGCTCGGTTCGCCGGCCGGTCCGGTCAAGGCCGCGCTCGAACGGCTCGACCTGGCGACGCTCCGCGAGGAGAACGGCCGCCGGGTGCTCTACGACGTGGCCGACGCGCCGCGGCCGGCCGACGACACCGAGGCGCCGCCGCGTTTCCTGCCGGCGTTCGACAACGCGCTGCTCGCGTTCGCCGCCAACCGGCGGGCCCGGATCCTGCCCGACGCCTACAAGGACCGCGTCTACCTCAAGCGCAACCTGCGCTGGCTGCCCACGTTCCTGGTCGACGGGCTGGTCGCCGGGGTCTGGTCGACCGAGACCAAGCGCGGCGTGGCGACGCTCACGGTCACCGCCTTCGAAAAACCGACCAAAGCGGCGACCGCCGCGGTGGAGGCCGAGGGTGAGGCGCTGGTGCGTTTCACCGAGCCGACCGCCAAAGATCACGTCGTACGGATAACCACGAGCTGACCGACCCCTCCCCGCCTATCCTTGGGCGCGAGATGAACGCGCCCGCAGCAGCAGCCGACCCGTCGTTGCCCACCCGCCTGGCCGCGCTGACCCTGCGTGACGCCCACCGCCTGGGTCGGCGGCTGGAAGGCACCCGCAAGATCCGTGACGCCGCCAAGAAGGCCTCCGCCCAGGCCGCGATCGAGACCGAGATCGTGGCGGCCGAGAGCCGGGTCGCGGCCCGCCGGGCGGCCCTGCCGGTGATCCGCTATCCGGCCGAGCTGCCGGTCAGCGAGCGGCGCGACGACATCGCGGCGGCCATCCGCGACCACCAGGTGGTGATCGTCGCCGGCGAGACCGGGTCCGGCAAGACGACGCAGATCCCCAAGATCTGCCTCGAGCTGGGCCGCGGCATCCGGGGGCAGATCGGGCACACCCAGCCGCGCCGGCTGGCCGCCCGCACGGTCGCCGACCGGATCGCCGAGGAGCTGGGCACCCCGCTGGGCAGCACCGTCGGCTACAAGGTGCGGTTCGCCGACCGCGGCGGCGACGACACGCTGGTCAAGCTGATGACCGACGGCATCCTGCTGGCCGAGTTGCAGACCGACCGCGACCTGTTGCGCTACGACACCCTGGTGATCGACGAGGCACACGAGCGCAGCCTCAACATCGACTTCATCCTCGGTTATCTGGCTTCACTCCTGCCCCGCCGGCCCGACCTCAAGGTGATCATCACCTCGGCGACCATCGAGACCGAGCGGTTCGCCCAGCACTTCCGCCAGCGCGACGGCGAGCCGGCTCCGGTCGTCGAGGTGTCCGGGCGGACCTACCCGGTCGAGCTGCGCTACCGGCCACTGGTGCTCGAGGAGGAGACGACCGACGAAGACGACGACGAGGTGGCCGGCGCCGTCGTCCGCGACCCGATCCAGGCAATCGGTGACGCGGTCACCGAACTCGCCGCCGAGGGGCCCGGCGACGTCCTGGTGTTCCTCAGCGGCGAGCGGGAGATCCGCGACACCGCCGACGCGCTTGCCCGGCTCGACCTGCCGCACCTTTCGATCCTGCCGGGCAAGCGCCGGCTTTCGATGGCCGAGCAGCACCGGGTGTTCCAGTCGCACACCGGGCGGCGGGTGGTGCTGGCCACCAACGTGGCGGAGACCTCGCTGACGGTGCCCGGTGTCAAATACGTCGTCGACCCGGGTACGGCCAGGATCTCCCGCTACAGTCAGCGGCTCAAGGTGCAGCGGTTGCCGATCGAGCGGGTCTCCCAGGCGTCGGCCAACCAGCGCAAGGGCCGCAGCGGCCGCACCTCGCCCGGCATCTGCATCCGCCTCTACGACGAGCAGGACTTCCTGTCCCGGCCGGAATACACCGAGCCGGAGATCCTGCGTACCAACCTGGCCTCGGTCATCCTGCAAATGACCGCGATCGGCCTCGGCGACATCGCGAACTTCCCGTTCATCGACCCGCCCGACCGGCGCAACATCGCCGACGGCGTGGCGCTGCTGCAGGAGCTGGGGGCGCTCGACGACGCGAAGCGCCTCACCGAGAGCGGCCGCCGGCTCGCGCAGCTACCGGTCGACCCGCGGCTGGGCCGGATGGTGCTCGAAGCCGACCGCAACGGCTGCCTCGACGAGGTGATGGTGGTCGCCGCCGCACTGTCCATCCAGGACCCGCGCGAGCGGCCGGTCGAGCACCGCGCGCACGCCGACCAGTTGCACGCCCGGTTCGCCGACCCCGACTCCGACTTCGTCACCTACCTCAACCTTTGGCGGCACCTGCGCGACCGGCAGCAGGAGCTGTCGTCGAGCGCGTTCCGCCGGCTCTGCCGCTCCGAATACCTCAACTACCTGCGGGCCCGCGAGTGGCAGGACATCCACGCCCAGCTCCGCCAGGTGACCAAGTCGCTGGGCCTGGTGCCGTCGTCATCACCCGACCCGGCGCGGCTGCACCAGTCGCTGCTGGCCGGGCTGCTCTCCCAGATCGGCCTGCGCGAGGGCGAGAAGCGCGAATACCTCGGCGCCCGCAACGCGAAGTTCGCCATCTTCCCGGGCTCGACCCTGGCGAAGAAGCCGCCCCGCTTCGTGATGTCGGCCGAGCTGGTGGAGACCTCTCGCCTGTGGGCCCGGGTCAACGCCCGGATCGAGCCGGAGTGGGTCGAGCCGCTCGCCGGCCACCTGGTCAAGCGCAGTTACAGCGAGCCGCACTGGGAGAAGAAACAGGCGGCGGTGATGGCGGTCGAGCGGGTCACCCTGTTCGGCGTGCCGATTGTCGTCGGCCGCAAGGTCACCTACGCCCGGGTCGACCCGGTGCTGTCCCGCGAGCTGTTCATCCGGCACGCCCTGGTCGAGGGCGACTGGACCAGCAACCACCAGTTCTCGCGTGACAACGCCCGGCTGCTGGAGGAGGTCGCGTCACTGGAGGACCGGGTCCGCCGGCGCGACATCCTGGTCGACGACGAGAGCCTGTTCGCCTTCTATGACCAGCGGCTCCCCGCAGACGTGGTCTCCGGGCAGCATTTCGACTCGTGGTGGAAGAAGGCGCGCCGGGACAACCCTTTGTTGCTGAGCTTCACCCGCGAGTTCCTCGTCAACGCCGGCCGCGCCGACGTCGACCCGGCGTCCTATCCGGACGTGTGGCGCTCGGAATCGGCGGCGCTGCCGCTGACCTACGAGTTCGCACCAGGGTCCACATCGGATGGTGTCACGGTCGACGTGCCGCTGCCAATGCTCGGCCAGGTGCGCCCGGAAGACTTCGACTGGCAGGTGCCCGGCCTGCGTGAAGACCTGGTGATCGCGCTGATCCGCACGCTGCCGAAAGCGATCCGCACCAACTTCGTGCCCGCGCCGGATTTTGCCCGCGCCGCGCTGGCCGGCATCACGCCGGCAACCGGCGTGTCCCTGATCGAGGCGGTCACCCGCGAACTGCGCCGGATGACCGGCGTGACAGTGCCACACGACGCCTGGGACCTCAGCCGGGTCCCCGACCACCTGAGGCTGACCTACCGGGTGGTCGACGGCGACCGCGAGGTGGCCCGCGGCAAAGACCTGGCCGCCCTGCAGGCCCAACTCAAGGCCGAGGTCCGCGCGACGGTTACGGCGGCCGCGCCCGGCATAGCCCGGTCCGGCCTGACGTCGTGGGACTTCGGCCCGCTGCCCCGCACCCTGGAACAGGACCGGGCCGGCTTCCGGGTCACCGCCTACCCGGCCCTGGTCGACGAGGGCATCACGGTCGGCGTCGAGGTCTTCGACACCGCGGGCGAGCAGGCCGCGGCGATGATCGCCGGCACCCGGCGCCTGCTGCTTCTCACCCTGCCCAACCCGGCCACCTTCCTGCAGGGCCGGCTGACCAACCAGCAGAAGCTGGCGCTGAGCCGCAACCCGCACCGCAGCGTGCCCGAGTTGCTGCGCGACGCGGCCGGGGCGGCGGTCGACCGCTTGGTCGACCAGTCCGGCGGCCCGGCGTGGGACCCGGACGCGTTCGGCGCGCTGCGCGACCAGGTCCGCGCCGACCTGGTCGACACGGTGGTCGCGGTGGTCGCCCGGGTGGAACGCGCTTTGGCCGCGCAGCACGCCGCCGAGCTGCGGATCGCCCGGATGTCGTCATTGGATGCCCTTGGCGCCCTGACCGACGTGCGGGCCCAGCTGTCCGGCCTGATCTACCCCGGCTTCATCACCGCGACCGGCTGGACCCACCTGGGCGACCTGCCCCGCTACCTGGCGGCGGTCGAACGCCGCCTGGACCGCCTGGGCCAGGACCCGGCCCGCGACCGCGCCGGCCAGGCCCGGATCGCCCAGGTGCAGAAGGAATACGACGCCATGCAGGCCGCGCTGCCGCCCAGCCGCCGCCGCGCCGAGGCGGTGGCCGAGATCCGCTGGATGATCGAGGAGCTGCGGGTCAACATCTTCGCCCAGGCACTCGGCACTCCCTACCCGGTCTCCGAACAACGCATCTACAAGGCGATGGACGCCGCCGACGACCCCTCGGCGACCCGGTCGGGCCGGCGTCAAGACTTCGGCTCTGAGCGTCAGGATCGTGGCAAGATCGTCGCTTGCCGCGACCGACGGCCGCATGCTGGGCGGATGGCTACCAAGGTCGTGGTCGGTGTCAGCCCTTCGCTGGCCGGCCTGCAGGCGCTCCGCTACGCGGTGAACCTCGCCCGGGAGCGGGGCGGCACCGTCCACGCGGTGCGGGTCTGGCTGTATCGGCCGATGTGGCGGGATACCACGACGACGTTCGAGCGACGGGTCCACAAGGCGGAAGCGGAACTGCTCATCCCCTACGCCTTCGACGCCGCCATGGGCGGGATGCCGACCGATGTCGAGGTCAGGCCCGTGGTGGTGGAGGGTCTCGCCGGCGCCAGCCTGCTGGAGGAGGCCGCCGACGACGAGGCGCTGCTGGTCGTCGGTGGCGACCGGCGCGGCTCGCACTTTCGCGGCAGCGGCCCGGTCACCCGGTTCTGCGTGCGCTACGCGCATTGCCCGGTGGTCGTGGTGCCGCCGCCACCGCTGGCGCAGGCGCAGCCGGTCGACGCGCTGTTGCGCGAGTTGGGGCGCGACCTAGCCGGCTGAACGCCGCCTGCCCATGATCACTGTGTCCGCCCCGATGCCCGGGCCGAGGACCGTCCAGCCCTCGGCGGCGTACAGCCGGTGTGCCGGGCCTGTTTCCTCGGCGGTGGTCATCAGCAGCAGGCGGTCGTGGTCGACGCCGTCGAGCAGGGGCCGCAGCAGGCCGCGCCCGGTGCCCCGGCCACGCGTGCCGGCGAGCACGGCGAGGCTAACGAACTCGAGGTGGCCGCCCAGCCAGACGTCGCGACCTCGGGCGGCAGCACCTCGCGCGCGTGGTCTGTCCACCACTGGCCGCGTTCGCCCGTGTAGCCGCAGGCGAACCCGACCAGTGCGTCGCCGCCGTCGCCGGTCCGTCCACCTGAAACAGCCATCTGAGTTCTTAACCCACTGCGGCCAGCCGCGCACTCAGGAACTCCTCCCAGGTCTGGTGGCCGACCGCGCGCTCCGGCGTCAGGTTGGCGCCGTTGCGGAACGCGCGGGCTGCGCCGCCGGGAGCCGGCATCGGCATGATGGGGCGCCGGCGGCCGGTCGCCTTCAGGTAGGAGCGCGCCAGGTCGGCGAACGTGTAGACGCGCGGGCCGCCGAAGTCCGGCACGAGGCCCTGCGGCTCGCCGAGCGCGAGTTCCACCAGCCGCTCCGCGACCTCGTCGGCGGCGATCGGCTGGGCCTTGACGCCGGCCGGCGCGGGCACCACGGGCAGCTTCGCCATCGCCTGGACGGTTGTGAAGATCAGTTCGTGGAACTGGGTGGCGCGCAGCGTCGAGTAGGGCACGCCCGAGTCGGCCACGATCTCTTCCGCCACCCGCTTCGCCTCGACGTACCCGAACATCGCCCGGTCCACCCCGCTCTTGACCGGGGTGCGGTCGGCGCCGACGACCGAGATGTAGACCACATGCTCGGCGCTGGCCTTGGCCGCCGCGGCCATCAGGTGCCGGGCCTTCACGTCGTCGCCCTTCTGGCTGCCGGCGAGGTGCACGATGGTGCCGACGCCCTCGACCGCGGCTTCGGCGCCAGCGCCGCTGGCCAGGTCGCCGACCACGTAGCTGACCCCGTCGGCGGCCGGCTTCGGCGTGCGGGTGAGCACCCGCACCTCGCTGCCCTTCTCGAGCAGCCGCGGCACGACGAGCCGACCGAGCGTGCCGGTTCCGCCGGTGACCAGGATGGGGGTTTTCATGCCGTTCCTCCGTTTGCT
>Ga0193743_1003213_pt1 | contig 11019 bp, 5 predicted proteins | sample L2c2metaG_FD_143038 | JGI IMG/M metagenome (GOLD analysis project Ga0193743, IMG submission 143038) | Soil microbial communities from a riparian zone of the East river system, Colorado, United States - L2c2 | ecosystem: Environmental > Terrestrial > Soil > Riparian zone | place: USA: East River...
AAATGGCGTCAACCCCGCGAAGGGCGATGCCGTTGTACCCGGCGTCGTTGACGCCATTTTGGCCATAGTTGGGAAGAATCTCGTACCCGTTGTAGGTCCCAACGTACGGGTAATTGGGATTATTCGAGTTATACATCAGCCAGTTTGCTATATTTTGGGCCTTGGCGGAGTCACCCTCGCGAGTGGTGGATTGAATTGCAATTCCGTAGTTATAGGTGAAGTCGGATGCACCTATGCCCGTGCCGGCGTAAGTAGGATAGTTGGGGAAAGGGCCGGTATTGTTGGAGTCATATATCTTCGAGCAAGTTAGGCTAGTATGGCCGGTGCAGACGCCGCCATCCACGGTGGTGGCATAGAGATTGGCCATGGCCCAGCTGTAAACAGTATCCGCATGGGTCTTGTAACTTGTCGTGCTCGTGTTGTTGTAAAGGAGATAGCCGGCAATCACAAAGCCGAAGTTGACAGGAGAATCCAAATTCGGGGCCCAACTCGTACCGTGCGGTTGCGACTGGATAAGTCCTCCGTTCCCTGCCTGCGCCCGGGTCCATACCGTAGTGAAATTTGTTTCCGCGTCAGCCAACTGCGCCGCCGTTCCAGTAACTTGATAGGCCCTCGTAAAGGCGATGATGGCCCAGGCCAGGTCATCATTGAACGCGTTCGCCGACCAATCATTGCCATTATGGTTTTCAAATCCTGTGCATAGAGAATTGATCTCATTTACATAGGCGGAATGATCGTGGGTGGGGTAATTATTTACCGACCAGTAATAGGCATCCACGGCCAACTCGATCTCTTCGGCCTCTTCCCAAAAACCACTAATGGTTGGGTTAGTATTACCTCGATGCTGGGCGAAAAACTTTCCGGGATGAGTCGTATTGTTATCCGAGAAGAGAAAATAACTGTTATAGCCGGTCCAATCGGAGTAGGTATTATCCAGTGTGTACTGCGCCGAGGCTGAACAAGTTGCAGCCAAAACAAACAAAAGTACGGTCAACGCGAACCACGCATCATGTTGTTTTTCAATAACTTTTGTTTTCATATGCTCCTCAATCGGTCTCTTTAGCTTATTTCTTTGTTGACCAAGGCCGACCCAACACCAGTCGGCTAGATTGCATAAAGCAAGATTGCCGCATCTTCTGGCGGAGAATCACGGCGCTCGCTCATTGCGTGACAAATCGCACCTCGGTGGCATCCTTTTGTTTACGCCATACATATCCACAATTCGAAGGCATCCGAACACTCAAGTTATCGATATGCTCTCCCGGAGGGAGCTTGAGCGTGAACACAGCTCCACTACCGTTCCTCTCAAACACGATGTTTGCGCGAACCACGCCGCGCCTACTCCTGATCGGCCAGTGGGATGCTTCCACCCTTCTCCAACTCATCGGAATCCTCGGAATGACCTTCACCAATTTCAGCGACGAGTCATCTAAACCAAGAAGCAACCTTGAAATCTTCAGCGGCTCGGTTACATTCACCAGATTCAGTTCACCGCAACCGGCGTCTAAGCTAACTTTGGCAACCGCTCCCGGAGAATACATTCGCTCGTAGAAGTACCACGGCGAATCCCGTTGCAGCTTATATTCGGGCAAAGGTTGGTATGTCGCATTCGCGAGCCACGCCAGGGCCTTGTCTGACATTGCCGTATTGTCGTAAAGAAGCATTGTTTGGATCGCATATCCTTGGCCATAGGACGGACTCGTCAACATACCGCCCGCCAGCACGTCGAACTGAGTCCAAATTCCGTATTGATTGAACTCCTGCTTGCGCTCAGCCGTCTCATATAATTTCTCGAACGTTTTTTCGCTGTGCTTTACATCCTCCCCGATGAATGCGAGAGGCTCGAATCCGAGAACATCCGCATACATCGACGCCACACCATTGATCCCGCCAAATCCACGGTTTGTTCCAGCGTCCAGCACCTTGGGATCAGGTTTCATTGTCTGAGCGTCAACGCACCAAATCCAAGATCCGTCTTGGTCGACAAGGTACTTCTCCATCGCAACCTGCAAGCCAGAAGCCAGCCGTCGATACTCCTTCGCCATGGCGCGACTTCCGGATTCATCCGCCAGATTTGCCGCTGCCAGAAGCGCAAGCATGGTCAGATTGTTTTGCACAACGTTGTAGCACTCACCTCTAACTCCCATGCCACAGCCAAACTCTCCTGTGCCGGCCACCAGTGGTTTGGTCGACAGACGAAACTTGAAATAGTTGATTGGCGAAGCCCTTTGCAATAGAAACTCCTGCAATCGAGCTTTCATTGGGTTGCCGTTCGACAACCGCTCCCACAGAGTGACCATCCCGATCACGATCGCTGCGGTTCCGTCGAACTCGGTACCCCACCCTGGTTTGGCCCCTCTGAAGTATCTCGGAAATGAATAAAAGCCGTCAGGATTCTTCTCCACCAGGTCTATCAGACACTCCGCAAGCAGCGATGCGTGAGCGTAATATCCGCGCATCACAAGTTCGCGCATATAAGTTCCTGCATCACGAGTCCACATGGTACCCGCCCACGGATGCCCCGCGACTGACGCGTTCACAAACCCCGCCGGAAAGCCGTTGCCGGACGATGTGACAAAATTTCGTTGTAGCACCCCGTCGAACGACTCTTGCAACTCCCGAGTAAAGCGATCCGCAACGACGGAGCCAGAGAACCGAAGTGAAACCGACTGGTCGCGGTCGAGATAGTTAGAGGCATCCACTTTTTGCGCTCCCGTCAGCCCCGGCACGGACAGAAGGATAAGAGTCAAAATATCTCTCCAAACTGTCCATCTGATTCTCACGATGGCCCTTTTGAACCAAAGAAATTGCTTCAGTGAATAGTGATAAGCATCGCGTACGACACGAACCTCATCCTGCATACCAGGACCGATGGTTGCGGAATCTACGTCATCGCGGCATAGATCGCTGTCATTGCTGAAAAACATGGATCCCTGCGAAAGAACCACCTCCAGGTGCGCAGACGAAGGAGGTTGAGGAGATGACCCAGCCACCACCTTGCGGCGTCTGCTGACCGCAGCCTTGCATGGTGCCGGGAAGGATGATGGTGCTCTTGCTGAACAAGCCGCTGGTTTGAGAAAGGGTGCCGCTTATTGGGCCGCTGTACAAGATGTTCTCGCCGGCGACATATACATTTGCGGCTGCGCCAAAGGCCGTATAGTCCTGACCTCCCGTTACCGCAACTGTGGACCCGTCTGCCGGCACGTCACCTGAGGGTATCTCCAGAACTCCGGTTTCCATGGGGGCCAACTGAGAGGTGCCGTTGAAGATGTAGTAGGTATAGTTACCCGGGTTGAGACTCGTGGCCGTCTGGGGCTGGAATTGGAACAGACCAGGCGCCACGTTGTTGGCAGTCGAATACTGCGTCCCGAATCCCTGATTTGTATCCACGAGATAGAGATACGGTTCGCCCGTCGTGGAGACGGCGACTCTCCCAGTGTTGGGCGAAACTGTGTAACTGAAGTTGCCCACCGTGCCGGGAGTCGCGGTTGCGGTGTATGTGCCCGAAGCATTCACCCACTGGAAGCCGCTCATCGTACCGGCAGTCACACTCGACGGCGAGGGCTGCAACAGTTGCAGCTCCACCCGAATCTGTCCGTTCGGTCCTTTCGTGCTGAAGGACGTGGTGGACGTGAGATTACCGTATAAGACGATCGGCTGCGTGGAACTGAATGGAGCGCTCGCAATGTCAGCGAGATTCTGTTGCATTGCCGTTCCTGCTATCAGACTGTTCGTCGAGTAAGGGTCAATCGACATGAAGTAGAACGTTTGCGGATTTACGGCATACATGACAAAGTTGCTGGGCCAGCTGGGCATATTGGCGTTTGCGGCCGCAGTAATGCTCGCAGTGACTCGGCCGGATCCATCCGTATTGCCGGAGTTCGTCAAGGAGCCAGAGAGCGCGATGGCGCTTCCGTTGTTTTCAGCGACCATAACATCTTCAATGCCGGACGAAACGGTGCCGCCGATTCCAAATATCATGGACCCGGCAAGCGAGATGGGGCCGCACGTATGGACGCTAAAGCAGTTGCCTAGCTGAACGGCGCCGTTGACAGTGGGGGTGACAGCGGACACGGCTGAGTAGCCTGCCATTCCGAAGGCGTAGGGTCCGGAGATTGGGCTTGTCGTCGAATTCAGTGCCAAAGTGCTTTGCCGCGCCAGCGACCCTTGTGCACGAATCCCGCTAGAGTTTGGGGTTACGTTCGCGCCAACGCCGGTGGAATCGTCAAACTCGACAAAATGTCCGACTGTCGCCACGCCGCCCTGAATAGATCCCAGACTTACGGCCAACGTGATAGGAAGAGGCGGTTTGCCTTCCGGGACAAGCGTGACGATGCCTGTCTGAGTTCCCTGCACCGGATTGCCATGCGAATCATTGCCATATTGCACGTTATAGGTCCCGCCCAGCGACGCATAGCTGGTCAGGCCCGCGGTAGGGCTGTTGACGTCCAGCTCTCCACCAGTAATATTGCCGTTTCCATCCGCCGTAAAGGAGCCGATGTACTCTATGCCGTTGTACGTGGTCTGTACCGAAGTTCCATCTGTCCAACCTGTGCCGAAAAAGGCATACGAGCCGGCAAGCAATCCATTGCCGGTAGCGGCCGCGGGATAGGTTGTGATGGCAAATGGTTGACCGCTGATCGTCGGATTCGGAGTCGTTGAGTCCGAAACGGTGATCGTGGGATAAGCAGTACCCTGCGTCCCCGCGGGAGGCGTGCCGCTGAAGATAACCAATTGCGGACCGGTGGTAGCCGTTACCCAGCTCGGGAGATTCGAGAATGTGAATGTATAGGGCGGTGTGTTGCCAACAACCTGGATCGTTGCGGAGTAAGGTTGGCCAGCAGTAGCTGCCGGCAGCACAGTCGGAGTGTAAACGTAAATCGCCAGCTTCGGGACGCTCAACGTGATCGAAGCACTCTCGCCCGGAGCATAAACAGAAGTTGCCGTGACGGTAATCGTCTCAAACTGAGGCGCAGGCGGAGCGACATACGTCACTTGTGTGGGTGTCGAGCCCCTGAACGTTCCGCAGCCTTCGGTCGTGCCGGCGCAAGCTGATCCGGTTATGCTCCAGGTAACGCCCTGACCTGTGAGATCGCCAGGAACGGTCGCCGTAATCGGCGTGGTAGTCAGTGGAATCACTGTGGTGTTGGATGGCCCATTGATGTGCACAGATACTGGATAGACGGTAAGGGTTTCCGACGCCGAAATACTCGAGTTGGTCGTCGACGTAGCCTTGACCGTTACGCTCATGATGCTGCCCGGCATACTCACAGGCGCGACGTAGTTCACGCTGGTTGCGGTCGCGCCGGTTAGCGTGCCGCATCCGCTTGTAGGGCAGCCTGTTCCGTTGGAGATAGACCAAGTTACCCCGGTTGGGCTAGCCCCTGCAAACATGACGAACGTCGTACCCGTACCGACCATGGTGTTTCCAGGAACGATGGTCGCAAAGGCATTGGGAACGGTTTTGTTACTGCATCCAGTGACGAGTGTAAGGCCAAATGATAATGCAACGATCGCGCAGGCGGTGAATCGTCGGCATACCCCTCGTGAAATGCTTGTGTTGCACATGATTCTCTCCACTCTTAACAATTCCTAAAGGTTTAGAACATTATTTCGACGGCGAACTCCGCTTCGCGCGGATCGGACGCGGAGGTATAAGTGCCGAAGTTAGCATCACCCAAGTTCAAGTCCGTACCATTGAAGTTCGGATGGTTGACCATATTGAACGCCTCACCGCGCACGCGTAGATTGATCTTGTCGGTGACTGGGAAAATTTTGAACAGAGAGACGTTGTTGATAATGGTGCCCGGGCCGAGGATATTTCCAACCGGCGCATTTCCAAACATGCCATTGAAACTGTTGCCCTGAGCTCCTGGTGCACAGCTTGTCTGGCTGGGATCGATATTGGGCACGATAAAGGAACAAGTCGTGAAGAAGGTGCCGAGAGGAGGAGTGCCGCCGCCAAATCCCTGGGGATGAGCGCCCTTGAATCGCTGCAGTGGCACATTTGGATTCATATAGGGACGCGTGGTGATCCCGCGATTTGTCGTGGAAAGCCCCGCCGAATAAGAAAGCCCGGACTGGAATCCTACGATGGCTGAAAACTGCCAGCCGCCGAATGCCTTCTTCGTCCAACCCGTCTGCGTAAACCATGGCAGTGAGTAGACCACGGCGCTGGTGAAGTTGAGGCGCTGATTGAGTTGAGTATTTCCATAATCCTTCATGGGGTTGTAGGAGTCCTGAACGCCCATGTTCTCATCCGCATAGCCCTGTTGACTGGGAACATCGGCAAGCCCATGAGCCCAGGTAAATTGAGCTCGGAAAATTACACTATGACCGACAGGATGACGCACGCTGGCTTCCAGAGCGTTCCAGTTCGCGATTCCGGTTGAGGTCGCGTAGTTGATGTTGGCGTAGCCTGCATAAGGAGCATAGTAGGCAGTACTGATCCCACCCTTGTTCAGGTCGGGGTTGTAGTCGTAGCCGTTGTAAGGCTTCATTTGGTTGATATTCAACTCCAGCGGCAGATTGCGCCCAGCAACGCCGGCCCCGGCAATCTCAACCAGCCAATTGGAACCAAACTGTTGCTGCACGCTCAAGCTATAGCTATGAATCTTCGCGGCCTGAATGCCATGGATATCCTCGCCATATATGGATGGAGCTGAAGGTACGGTTGTCGCTCCGTTGAGCGGATTTGGGAAGTTTGCGCCTGTCAGGTTGATTTGCGTGACAGTCGGGAGGCCAATGCAGTTGGCCTGACAATCGCTGCTTGAACCGGACTTCAGATAGTTGACACTGTAGCCGCCACGAAGAGAGATTCGCCCGTTGCCGTAGATGTCCCAGGCGAACCCAACTGAGGGAGAGAAGTAATTCTGATGCGCGCTCGACAAGTTGGACGGGATACCGCTCAGCCCGTTATAGATCAGGCCATTAAGAGGGTTGTAGCGAGGATTCAGAATCAGCGCTCCGGTCTGAGTTACTCCAGGAACAGTGGTGGGATTGAACGCAGCGGGATCGAAGCTGGTCGCAAAGCCCTGAGCGGCATCAGCAAATGGCATGTAGGAGTAGCGAAGTCCCCCGGTCAACGTCAGGCGTGGAAGTACCTTCCATACATCTTCAACGTAAGGCGAATAGATGGGATAGGTGAGTTCCTTGCGCACCATGGCACTGCCCTGGACATAGGTATTCGCAGCGCCCACGAGGAAGTCCGCAATAGGAGTGCCTGTGTAATTCCCGTTGAAGTTGAAGGTCCCCGTGTTGTTGGCTGCCTGGGAGTTAATGCGGGAGCGTCCGAGCAGGAACGTGCCTCCAACGGAGATGTTGTGCTTACCGCGCAGCCAGCTCCAGTTGTCGGTGATGGTCTCCGTTAGATAGGCCGTTCTCCATTGTGTGTCGGTGGAGTTTGCACCAAACGGAGTCCAGCCGTTGGAGAACGTGATATCAGGGAGCCACTGCCCCGAAAAACCGATGATGGTGCCGGGGTACGCAAGTTGCGAAGAGTAGCCGGGCACCTGCGACTGCAGATGAATGCCGCCATAGGTATGGGTCACGATGTACCGGTTCATGGCGACGCCGATCTGATTCAACATGCTGCCGCTGATCTGTTCCGACAGATGGATCTGGGCCACGGAGTCGTTGTTGTAGAAGATGTCCCAGTTATAAGGAGATAACGATCCCATCCTGGTTGCCGAAGCAAGCTGGTTTTTTACCCCTTCGCGGAAGTATTCGCCCGTCAGGCGCCACCTGTCATTGAAGACGTGATCGATCTTGCCCATTCCGTTCAACTGTTTGAAGACAGTCGGGTTTGTCAGGACGAAATCGTTCGCAGAAAGCTGCATCACATCGCACTGATTGTTCGCGGTCGGCGTACAAGGAACCGATTGGATTCCCGCAGGGACCAGGGCCTTGAGAAGAGCCTGAGAAGCCGGCATGATCTTGGATTTCGGAATGGTGTATTGATGTCCAGTGGGGCCGCCGACTGAGACGGGATAGTCATTCTGGGTTACTGGATCATGAATCTCCGCAGGGAATATCCCGTTGATTTCATCCTGGGTCGGGAAGGTAGCAGCGGCAACGGTATAAGTAACCTGCTTGACATACTGCCCATTAATATAAAAAAACGTCTTGCGGCGGTCGGTGTTGTAGAGATGGGGAATAAACAGCGGGCCGCCGATGCCTAACCCGCCAATATTCCAACGAAACGGCGGATTGAGGTTCGAAGCGGTAGGCTTCGCAGCGGGGGCCAATCCAGCCTGGCTCTGGTTGTAAAAATAATTCAGTGCATTGAATGATCCGTTCCGGATGAAGTACCAGGCTTGGCCGTGGAACTGATCCGTGCCGGACTTGGTGTGGACCATGAACACGGCGCCGCCCATCATGTTGTACTGAACGCCGTAGTTATTCTGCAGCAGTTTGACCTGGTCGATCGCCTCTGGAGGAGGTGTGACGGTGTTGGTGAGGAGGTCGCCGGTCTCTTCGTTCCAGATGCCGTCCAGCGTATAGAAGACGCTGCTTCTTCCCATGCCGTTGACGGAGACCGCATTATTGGCGACATAACCTCCCGTCGCGATCGGAGAGCCGGCCGAGAGGTTCGTCACACCGGGCATCAGCGTGCTGAGATCTTGATAATTCCTACCCTCCAAGGCAAGCATGTTCGCTTCTTCGCCAGGGATTTCGGTGGAAATTTCATTACTGGTAAGCTCAGGACGAACCGCATCAGCCTGGACTTCGATCGTATCGGTCGTGCGGCCCGGCTTGAGACTGACTTTGACCGTGTAGGCCGATGCAGGGGCCAGGTAGAAGTTGGTTTCCTGAAACGTTTCGAAACCCGCCATGCTCACAGCGACCGAATAGTTTCCTACATTGAGGCCGACCTGCGCGAACTCTCCAGAGCCGTTAGTCGTGAGCGACATGGCCACACCGGTGCCTACGTTCGTAATGGTGACGGCAGCCCGTTTGGTCCGTTACCGTACCAGTGATTGTGCCCGCTTCTGTAAGTTGTCCGTGCATCGGTGCCGAGAAAGCAAACAGTCCGATGACAAGAAAGCATGCCGCTAGTCCCCTCTCGATGAAGCCTCTGCGCGATGCGGTCGCATTTCCTTGCTTATGACGCATGCCTACAATCTCCTTGACTTGCTGTGTCCGCGTGAAACTGAAGGCAACTGCCGAAGTGCGTTATGAGTTGCGCCTGCTCCCGAAACACACACCACATAGTGCGCAGAACCTCGTTCTAGGTGGTCAAAAACGGCGGTCCGCGTGGGCTGGAATGTGCATTTCGGGTGCGTCAATGTTTCTAGCAAATGGTTACAATAGATGTCAATCTATTATTTGACAGTTGACCGCCGATTTCTCACTTTTCCCTGCTACATTTGGCAGGAGGCCCTTACACTCAATGTGCAAACACTGCGCAGCCATTGGTTCGTTTCTGATTCTCCTCGTGCTGGCAGATTCGGTCTCCGCGCAACAGCCCCCCCAACCAATTCCCAGGCAAACTGGCTCGAACGCTTACACCTTGCAGCTCAAAGCCCAGGCCGTCGTGCTCGATATCGTCGTAACAAACAGCAAGGGCGAAGTCGTATCCAACCTGAACAGGGACGACTTTCAGGTTTATGAGGACAAGGTTCTTCAGGTCGTTCGATCTCTCGATCCACCGCCATCCCACACCCCATCCATGAATCCACCTATCCACTCAACAGCGGAACTCGACCGTTTGGAACCCAATGTGCCTGTGACCCTCATCGTGGTCGACGAGATCAACACCCGCTTCGAGGATGAAGCCTTTGCGCGATACTCCCTGAATAAATATCTCGATAAGCAGGGAGATACGCTTGGTCAGCCGACCCTGTTGGGGACCGTCGACATGGAGCATTTCACGCTTCTCCACGACTACACAACATCGAAGCAGGAGCTCCTCTCTGCCCTCGAGCACCACCTCGTGAAATATCCGTGGCATATGGAGGGTGGGAGTTGGAAGGCGGAGCAATTCAACGCGTCCTTTACAGCCTTGATAGAGATTGCAGAAGCCTCCGCGGGCCATGCCGGACACAAAAGTTTGCTTTGGGTTGGGCGCGGATTCCCTCCGTTTGACCATACAACCTTGACTCCGCAGGCCACCGATGGACTTAAGCAAGTGATTGAGGCCTGCGCGAACACGCTCCGTGATGCCCGCATCGCTCTTTACACGCTTGACTCCGCCGGCGTTTCGCTCGAGCCAGAAGAAGTAGATTCGGACGGCTTCGTCGTGGATCCTTTCGGCGAACAGTTGGACTTCAACGTAATGGCCAGAGCAACCGGCGGCCACGCTTTTTTCGGCCGCAATGATGTAGACAAACTTATCGAGACAAGCGCCCGGGATGGGGCCAACTTCTACACGCTCTCGTACACGCCGATCAATTCAAGGACTGACACGCAAACGTTTCACAGCATCCGTGTCGTCATGAAAAATCCCGACCTGCGCGCCGAGACGCGTGAGGGCTACTATTTGCAGGCTCCTCAAGCTCCTCCGGCCGCGAGCATTGCTGGTAAGCAGCCCAACCGGCAGACATTCGACCTTGCGGTAGCCGCGCAAAGCATGATGGTCTATGATTCTGTGCACATGACTGTAAAGCGTGTCAGCGAAACTCCGGATCGGTTCAATATCCGATTAAACTCTGCCGACTTGGTCTGGCAGGAGAGCGGCCCAAAGAAACTCATTACAAAAGTCACCGTGATCCTCGAGACCTTCGACAAAAAGGGAGCCCCGCTCGACCGGAACATCAAAGTCTCGACATTGCAAGTTGGAGAAGGCTCCACAGTCAACATTCCCGATGTTACTGCCGTAAGTCTATTCGCCAGCATCCCCACGAAATCCCCCGTCGCGCGCGTACGTTTTCTTGTGCGCGCAGATGCGAACCAGAAACTTGGAGCCGTCAACTTCATCCTGGCCGACAAGAACCCTGGAGGCGAGGAGAGCAACTAGGTCAGCGTCCCTTTCTCTTTGCTTCGGCTGGTCTTTCGCTGAGCCTAGTACAGTCGGAGCGG
>Ga0193743_1003214_pt1 | contig 11016 bp, 12 predicted proteins | sample L2c2metaG_FD_143038 | JGI IMG/M metagenome (GOLD analysis project Ga0193743, IMG submission 143038) | Soil microbial communities from a riparian zone of the East river system, Colorado, United States - L2c2 | ecosystem: Environmental > Terrestrial > Soil > Riparian zone | place: USA: East River...
GTGTAGGCGTCGGTGTGGCAGATGCCGGTCGCCTTTATTTCGACCAGGACTTCACCGGCCTTCGGGCCAGCCAGATCAAGCTCGATGATCTCAAGCGGCTTCTTGGCCTCAAATGCGACAGCGGCGCGGGTTTTCATCTGTCCCATCTCCCTCAACAGCTTGGCTATTCCGATTTTTCGAGTTTCTCACTCCGTCGGAACCAATTGCTTTCGGCGCCAATCGCTTGTTGGCGCGCCGTCACAACGTCATTTGCGAGAACCGGATGGGCATCCGTCTTCTCCAGAGCATTGCACGCTCATGCCGAACGTCAAGGCTGGCGATTCCAAACCTAGCGATTTTCTGTCGGCGGTGCTTGCCCAGGAGCGAAGTGAATGTAACAATATTCATTCGCTGCCGCGAACGAAAATCTGCTGCATCGCGGTGGAGGCGAGCCGAGTATTCCGTGATTGTGAGTTATCGCAGCAGCAAAAGCAGTCCGGTGGGCTCACCTGGCCGCGGTCAGGCTGCTCTCGATTGCCAATCGCACCAATTCGGCGGAGGTACGCACGCCAAGCTTCTGGCGCATAATCGATGATGTATTGGCAACCGTCTTGTATGATGAATGAACCAGCCACGCGATTTCGGAAAGACTTTTACCTGCGCTGAGCAAGCGTAGTATTTCCATCTCGCGTGATGTCAGTTTGGAGAGCGGGCTCTGGGCGAACGCAGGTCCCGCGAATGCAATGCTTCGCGCGATCGCTGGGGGCAGGTAAACCCCACCCTTTCCCACTTCACGGATGGCCTCAACGAGGTCGCATGGATCTCCGGATTTTGAGACATAGCCCTTGGCACCGATTTCGATCGCGCGCGCGGCGAATATCGGATCGTCGTTCATGCTGAACATTATGATGCGGGCAGACTCGACCTGCGCAAGAATGCGCCGCGCCAATTCAAACCCTGACACCGTCGGCAGGTTGATATCGAGAACGCATATATCGGGATGTTCGGCTACAAAAACACGCTCGCCGCTTTCCGCGTCGGACGCTTCCAGAATCACGATCTCGGGGTCCCCTGCGAGTAATGCACGGCAACCCGAAGCTACGATGGGATGATCATCAACAATCAGAACACGCATTGGCGTTGGCCCCAACTATCCGCGTCAGCTCGTGTTGTTGCATCGCATCAGATCGAACCACAGAAACATTCGCATCGCGACGCTTTCGCCTTCCGGGTTATGCATCTCAAGCGCAATTGCTGTACGGTTCAATTAGATAGCCGCATTTTTTATCTGTCAACGCTCCTCTTGATGAGGGATCCGACGGCGGTGCGGCATTGGAAGATTGCTATGTGGCAGAAATTATCTTTGCGCGCCCGGCTCAACGTGCTCCTGGCGCTCGTTCTCACGCTTGGCTTAGCCATCAATATCGCACGGCTCGTGCTGGAAGCCGCGCCTCGCGTTCGGGCTGAAGATCAAAGCGTTATACGGCTGGCGCGGGAATTTATCGAAACGTTGGTCGTCGGCCTGAATGAAACACCGGATCCCGAGGCGAGGCTTAATCAGATCGTTCGGGATCTCAACCGGCTGCGTCACGTCAGCATTACGCGGCAGAATGATGCCGTCGAGACCGAGCCTTTGGCGACCAACCAATCCAACGACAATGGCGAGCCGCACTCGTTGCCTGCATGGTTCGTGGCGCTCGTGCACCCCGAAAAGACGGTTGTAAATGTCCCGATTTTGATCAATGGAAAATCAGGATCCCTCGCGATCACCTCGCATCCGAACGACGAGATGGCTGAGATCTGGGATGGAATCGTTACCCAGCTCCAGGTAGGCTCCGCGATCGCCGTCGCTCTTTTTCTGATTACGATGATGGTAGTCAGCCGGGCGCTCGCGCCGATTCAGGCGCTTTCGGAGGCGATGACGAATATTGAATCCGGCGGCTATGATACGCGCGTAAAACCCGGAGGCTCGCCGGAATTGGCCGCGATCTGCGCCAAGCTGAACCATCTCGCGGCCGCTTTGGGAGAGGCTGTTGAAGACAAGAGGCGCCTGGCCGAGCGCGCCGTCTCACTGCAGGATGTCGAGCGCAAGGAGATTGCGCGCGAGCTGCATGATGAGTTCGGACCTTATCTTTTCGCATTGCGGGCGCACGCCAGCTCTCTGATGCGGATCGCAGACGCCCGCGAACCGAACGCCGATGCCTTACGAAAACATGGCGGCGCCATATTGGAACAAATAAATTCCTTGCAGCAATTTAATCGGCGGGTTCTTGAAAAATTGCGGCCTGTTGGACTGACGGAGCTTGGCCTTCGCGAAGCGCTTGGTGCTCTGCTGCGCCTGTGGCGTGAGTCTCATCCCGGTGTGGTCGTCGAAACGGCCATTTCGCGGTCGCTCGGCGAGACCGGAGAGACGGCCGACTTGACGATTTACCGCATCGTTCAGGAAGCTCTGACAAATGTTTTCCGTCACGCAAGCGCGACGTGTGTCAGCGTAACCATTGAACCCATAGAGCAGCTTTCCGGAGTAAAGCGCGGCAGTCGCGGGTGTGCTCTGGTGCGCGTGCGCGATAATGGAAGCGGACTGAGGCCGGATCACAAGCTTGGCCTCGGCCTGACAGGAATGCGCGAGCGGGTATTGGCATTGGGCGGCACACTCACCGTCGCCTCCAGCGACAGTGGAGTAACAGTAGAGGCCATCGTTCCCACCGGTGAGCGCTACTAGGAGAGAATAGCGGGAATTTGTAAGACAAGGGCCTCCGGCCGACTGCCAGCCGGGCCTGTGACGCGAACTGATTTCGGGAATTATTCCCGAAATTCTCGGGAAAAATAGCGGCTGCGCGGCCGCGCGCTTTCTACGTAGGGCTGAAGGCGACCTTCTGAAATCGGATGCCAGGCATCGAGGCCAACTATCGGATCCATCGCGGATAAATATGGATCCGGTGGGCCTGCTCACTTTGATTCGCATTCGGCCTAATTTGATCTGCCCCAATGGGCGTACCCGATCCAGCCCAGCATCAGCGCCCCAATCGTCCAAAGCACAATGATAGTGATCGTGCCGGCTTGGCTAGTCGGATGCTGCGCGGCCTCGTTGGCTACAGCACGATGCTCAACCATTATCTCTTCGGGGATAAGCGATACGACAAGCCAAATACCCAAGGGCACGATTATCAAATCGTCGAGATAGCCGAAGACGGGAATAAAATCCGGGATGAGGTCAATAGGTGAAAGCGCATAAGCAGCAACGGCAATCGCGAGAAACTTGGCGTACCACGGCACACGCGGATCACGCGAAGCGAGATAGATTGCGTGACCGTCTCGGTTGAGCCTGCGCGCCCAAATTTTCATACGAGAGAGCATAAGGTGTTCCTAAAGCTCAGATTCGCGGTAGCAAACTGCTCCACCCCCGGGCCGCAATTACTTACAACAAATGAACCGGCTTGACGGTATTTGTGTTATGTAAGGGTCAGCCATGAGGCGTGTAAATCGAGCTGGCCGGAGGCTGCAGGCCAGCGTTCGTATGTAACGCATTGCAGACTCAAAGTCGGCCATCACGTCAGTTCCGAAAGGTACCAACAGCGAAAGGAGCCGCCATGCAGACCAGGAATAGAGAGGCTCTCGGTGCGACCAGATCAGGCGTTTCGACCACCAATCTAAATCGAGATACGGGCCGCATCGCGCCACGAGCAGAGCCGGCTGTCCGCCGAACCGCAGCAATGCGCAGGCTCACGAGTTGCGCGCTCGGTCTGGCCTGGGTGGTCCTCATCGCATCGGCGTCCGCGCAAAGCGAGGAATTGAAGGCGTCGCCAATACCGATAGCTGTGGCCGATTTTGACTATATCGACAAATCCGGTGAACCGACCGACCAGAAAGCGGAGCATCAAGCCAGGCTGCAGGCCTTTGTCAGCGCGATTCGAGCCGCTCTCGATCATGACGGGCGTTACCGGGTCGTCACCCTCGTTTGTCCGCAGTCTCGTTGCGCAGCTGGCGAGTTGTCGCCTGAAGACCTGCTTGAAAGCGCCCGCGCCGCCGGTGCAAAGCGTCTGCTTTATGGCGGTATTCAAAAGATGAGCACCCTTATTCAAAACGCGAAAGTTCAAGTCGTCGACATCGAGCAAAACAAACTGATGTTTGATCGATTCATAACGTTCCGCGGGGATACGGATGAATCGTGGCAACGCGCAGAACGCTTTCTTGTTAGAGATCTGACGTCGGCCGCTCCGCCCCTATAGGTGCCGGAAAAAGACGCGACTTTGCCGATGCTGGAACGCTGCACGAGTCGGGAGCGCTGGACTATTAAGCAGCAGGTCACCGAGACGTCGCAAGTCGCGTAATCGCGCGCCTGCGCGATCGAGTGTAGATATTCCTATTGCGGCAGGGTGTCTCGGCGAACTCCGCCAGCCGATTCGTCGCGCTTGACTTCGGGAAACAACCACATCGCGAAAATCATGAAAAATCCTAGGAATGCAACGACGTACTGGATACGATCGTGCCCAAGCAGATGTTGATAATAGAAGGCAATGGCGGTCACCAGAACGACAACCAGCGAAAGTCCGAGTTTAATTTTTACTGGCATCGCTGGATTCTCCGAACGAGTTCACGACATGTTTGCCCAGGACGGTCCCGCGACTCTCGCTAACGTTGCGAGGGCCAATATCTGAACGCTGACCAGTACGACAAGTCCGGTTCTTCCATCGCGAAACGACGATGGCCAAACTTCGAAAAGGCCAGGCGCAAACAGCACGACAAGGCCGGTCACGACAATCAATGTGCTCCACCTAAGCTCGGCGTAACCGTAAAGTCCCGTGCCCATCCAAAGTGCTGCCAGTAAAATGGCGTTACCAACAACCAGCAGCGTCGCCGCGCTCGATCTCATTGAGTCCGGGCGGGAGCGGAGCGGAAACATGCCGGCAACGACGAGGAAAGCGACGGTGCAAATTGTCGCGAACGCCGCGAACCAGAGCAGGGAAACCCAGTTCGGCTCAATCGCTTCCATGACTGCTTCTCCGCCCGGTGCACAGCGAACGATCGGGTGCTATTCGGCTGGCGCGGTGAATCCCGCAGATTGCCGCGCCATTTCCGGTTTCGGCGTGCGCGAGGTTTTGCGCATATTGGTTTTGACGAAACGTGTATCGTAACCGTTCAATAGATGGCCGATCAGGCCGCGATCAAGATCCGAGGTGCCAAACAGCCAATCCATAACCGGGAAGGTCAGGTTCATGTTCCGCTCCATCATGATCGACTGATTGTGATGGGCGGTGTGATGACGGCGGATCGTGTTGACGAAGGGAGCATTGCGCACGAACCAGTTTTCATCGACGTGGCAGCAGAAGTGCATGAATTCGTAGATCAGGTACATCGATGTCGTGGTCGAGATCAGCAACCAGCCGACATTAGGCGAGATCAGCCAGCCGAGAACGAGCGCCGGCGGAATCGACATCATCGTGAAGGTTACCAGCGCGTAGGGTGGAAAGAAGGTCACGCGCCAGTCGTTGTGGTCGGCGAAACGCATCTCCTGATCCGTGAAGAACTGGTGGTGCATCAGCGTGTGCCGATTGTAGATCGCGCGAAACGCTTTTACCTGCGATGGACGGTGCATCACGAAGCGGTGAATCCACCATTCGAAGAAATTCGCGAACAGGAACGTCACAGGTACGATCGCCAGTTCCCACCAACGCAGGTCGCGAACGTTAGCGAAATAAACCGACAGGGCCGTGAATCCGATCACATAGATGACGAAGGCGTGGAGCCAGCCATTGTACCATCCCGCGATGCGGTGGCGGTAGGTTGCCCTGTAATTTCGCTGTCGCTCCGTCATTGGACTCGATGATAATTCCATCACGTCGTCTCCGTCTTTGTCTTTCGCAGGGCCATCGCATCTAATATATCACCAGTCTATCAGTTCGGCAACGGACTTTCGGACGGGGTTATCCAGGCATTGCTCGAAAAAAGCGCTTGATGAGATGTCTCTGATATATTTATGGTATGCCAACAAGCGCGCGACAGATGCGCTCGGATAACGGGAGGCACCTATGAAGTTCACGCGTCGCGATTTTTCCAGACTTGCGGGTACCGGGATCCTGGCCGCTGCCGCGGCCCCGCGGCTGGTTGCACCGGCGTTAGCGCAGGGTAAGCCGCTCAGGATTGGAATTATTGCGCCGCGATCGGGCGCCGCCGGTACCGCTGGCGAGTGCGGAATTCGCGCGGTCCAATGGGCAGCGGAGCGGATGAACAAGGATGGCGGCATCGCCGGGCGCAAGATCGAGCTGGTGTTCGAGGAAGAAACCAACCCGAAAGATACGATCGAGCGTTTTCGGCGTCTCGTTTTGCAGGAGAAAGTCGAGGCGGTCCACGGCATGATCTCGACTGGCGTCAGTCTTGGGGCCGCCCCGGTAGCCGAGGAGGAGCAGGCGCTTCTTGTGATGTGGGACGGCACCACCCAGGACGGCGTCAAGGAAATGATGCCCAAATCGCGCTACGTTTTCCGCTCAACCGACAACGAATGCGAAGCGGTGATGGGGTCGCTTCTGGCGATCAAGCATTTCAAGGGCAAATTCAAGCGAGTGGCCGGCATCAATCCGGACTATTCCTATGGCCGGAACAACTGGGAAGCATTCCGGCAGATACTGGCGCGCTACGGCGTCGATGCGGAGTTCGTCGCCGAACAATGGCCGAAGGTGGGGACGATGGACCTGACCTCGCATATCGCTTCCCTTAAGGCCGCCAAGCCGGATCTCATCTTCTCCTCGATGCTGTTCGCCGATTTGCCCGTGTTCATGAAGCAGGGACATGCGGCGGGCCTGTTCGACGGCGTCAAGATGGTATTGCCGGCAGCAGGCTGGCAGATCAATCAGCTCAAGAAGGAATTCATGCCGGAAGGCATTATTTTCGGACACAACACGCTGTATTTCGATCATCCGCAGGCGTCGCCACTGCAGAAGGCATTCGTTCAGGACTATATGGATCGCTACAAGGAGGCGCCGCATTGGGAAGCGGATAGGGCGTATTTCGCGCTCGCTGCCTACAAGGCTGGCGTCGAAGCAGCGCAAAAAGCAGCGAGCAAATGGCCGACGCAGGAACAGGTGGCAGACGCGATGCCTGGCCTCGAGGTCGAAAGCCTTGGCGGCAAGGGCCGCTTCCGCAAGGACAAGATCGCCGAACAAGTTTTCTATCAGGGCCCGTCCACCAACACTAACAAATATGATTTTCCGACCCTGGCTTCGGTCGATACCTTCCAGGCTGAACAGCTGCAAAAGCCGCCCGGCGCTGATTTCTGGGAGTGGATCAAGACCGCGAAAATGCCGGTCTAGGGTATGATCGAGCTTGTGGATGTCGTCCTCGGCGGGACGTTCCACGCGGCGGTGCTGTTTCTGGTAGCCGCTGGGCTGCAGCTTGTGTTCGGCGTGCAGAAGATCGTCAATTTGGCCTGCGGTTCGTTCTACGCCTTGGGCGCATATTTCGGTATTACCGCGGTCGGCATCGCTCTCAAGCTCGGCATGCCGCCGCTGCTGTTTTTTCCGGTCTTGATTGCAGCAGGGCTGGCGATCGGTCTCGTCGGATTGCCGATCGAGCGCGTTTTGCGCACGATCTATCGACGCGATGAAAGTTACCAACTGCTGATCACCTTCGGCTTCCTCCTGATGTTTCAGGACGTATTTCGCTTTTTGTGGGGCGCGACGCCGCGAACCATGGACAACGTCTATCTCGTGTACGGCACCGCGCATATTCTTGGGGTCCGGGTGCCGACCTACAATCTGCTCGTGATCGCCGCCAGTATCGCCATCGCGGTCGGACTCGGCCTTTTTCTCGAGCGGACCAAAACCGGGCGTATCGTGCGCGCCACCGCGGAAAACCGCGACATGGCTGAGGGTCTCGGCGTCAACGCTTCGAAAATCTTCGCGCTTGTCTTCACCGTCGGCTGCATGCTGGGCACGGTTGGAGGCGCGCTGGTGGTGCCATCCGGCGCGGCGTCGCTCGATATGGCGGTCGAACTTGTGGTGGAATCTTTTGCGGTGGTTGTCATCGGCGGGCTTGGCAGCATGCGCGGCGCGATAGTTGGCGCGCTGATCGTCGGATTGATGCGTGCGGCAGCCATTTCACTGGTGCCCGAATTGGAGATGTTGTCGGTGTATCTGATCGTCGTCGTCGTGCTTATTCTCAGGCCGGCCGGTTTGTTCGGGAAGGCAACTGCGTGAGCAATCAGTCGATCGACATGGCGTCTGAGGCGATGGTGCGGCGGAGGGAGCTGCGGCCCAACGGATTGTGGGTCCTGCTTGGGCTGATCGTCGTCATGGCGCTGATGCCGTTGGTCGCTTCGCCTTATGCGCTGCTTTTGATGCTTCCGTTTATCGGCTACAGCATCGCGCTTTTGGGATTCAATCTTTTGTTCGGCACCACCGGACTTTTGTCCTTTGGGCACGCACTTTTTCTTGGCGTCGGCGCCTATACCGCGGCAGTGCTGACTTCGAAATTCGGCGTGCTGAGCTTCGAGATATTGCTGATTGTCGCGGCGCTGGTGTCCGGTCTGGTTTCACTGGTGATCGGCGCGTTATGCGTCCGCTACACTAAGATATTCTTTGGCATGCTGACGCTGGCCTTCGGCATGTTGTTTCATTCTTTCCTGTTCAAGTTCTACAGCATCACTGGCGGTGATCAGGGAATGCGCGTGCTGCGGCCGCTGCTGCTCGGCATGGAGTGGAGCGGCGGCAAGACCGTGTTTCTAACCGGCCCGTTCTATTACTACGCGCTCATCTTGTTTGCGCTGCTTGGTCTGGCGATGTGGCGCATTACCCAATCGCCGTTCGGACTGCATCTGCGGGCGATACGCGAGAACTCGGGCAAGGCCGCCTATGTCGGCGTGCAGATTTTTCGCATGCGGCTGGCCGCCTTCGTGATCTCGGCTGTTTACGGCGGCATTGGCGGAACTATTCTCGCGGTGACTACGGGATTGGCCGATCCCGAACTGGCTTACTGGACCCATTCGGGCAATTTGGTTTTCATGGCGGTGCTTGGGGGCAGCGGAACATTTGCCGGTCCCGCGATTGGCGCGCTCGTCTTCGTGCTGTTGCAGGATTTCGTGATGTCCATTACGCAATACTGGCGCTTTGTGATGGGCGGGGTGCTCGTGCTTCTCGTGGTCTTCATGCCGCAAGGTCTGTCGGGCACGATCGAGGCTCTCGTTAACAGGCGCAAAGGGGGGCGATGAGATGCAGCCCGACCGAGCAGCCGATACGGCACCGCTTTTCGAGACCATCAGCGTCTCGAAAACCTTCGGTGTGTTCAAAGCGCTTAGTAATGTCTCCTTCCACGTCAGTGACGGCGAGTTTGTCTCGATCGTCGGGCCAAATGGGGCCGGCAAGACCACGCTGGTCAATGTTGTAACCGGTCTGCTGCGGCCAACGGCTGGAGAGGTTCGCTTTTTGGGCCGCGACATCGCCGGCATAGGGCCGGTCGAACTCGCAAGGCTCGGAATGTCGCGCGCATTTCAGTTGGTCAACATCTTTCCGGCGCTGACCGTGCGAGAAACGCTGGCGGTGGCGGTCGCGTCCCGTTTGCGCCGCGTTGCCAATCCGTTTCGCTCGCTGCGGCGCGATGACGTGCTGCAAGCCGACGCCGAGCGTGTCGCGGACGTTCTCGGCTTGCGCGCGAGGCTCGAAACGGTGGCTTCGACGCTGTCGCAGGGCGAGAAGAAGCTGCTGGATATCGCGAGCGCGTTCGCGCTCAACCCTGCCGTTATCCTCCTGGACGAGCCGACCAGCGGCGTCTCGACCGGCGACAAGCACGCGATTATGGAAGTCCTTGTCACGGCCGCGAAAGCTGCGGGGGTACGCGCCATCGTCCAGGTCGAGCACGACATGGATCTCGTCGAGCGGTATTCGCATCGCATTGTAGCACTTCAGGAAGGCACCGTGCTGGCCGACATGCCGCCCGACGCTTTCTTCGCCGATCCGGCCATGATCTCTGCCGTGGTGGGAACGCGCCCTCAAACCCTGAGAAAGGCGCATTGATGCTTGATCTGTCGAACCTGCAAGTCGACATCGAGGGTAGCCGCATCCTCAACGGCATCAGCCTGTCGGTGGCTGCGGGCGAACTAGTCTGTCTCGTCGGGCGCAACGGCGCCGGCAAGACGACGACGTTTCGCAGCATCATGGGGTATCGCCAGCCGCAATCAGGCAGCATCAGCTTCGATGGCTCCGACCTGGCAGGTCTGCCGACATGGCAAATCGCCCAGCGCGGCATCGGGTTTGCTCCTGAGGAATCCGAAGTCTATGTGGATCTGACCGTGGCCGAGAACATCGAACTTTCGACCTGGACGCGGCCTTCCGGCCGTCCGGCCAGCGTCCGCATTGAAGAGGCCTACACGGTGTTCCCCAAACTGCGCCAATATCTCGCGCGCGGCGGCGGCCAGCTTTCCGGCGGCGAGCGCAAGATGGTGTCGATTGCGCGAGCGCTAACGCTCGATCCGAAACTCCTGCTGCTCGACGAACCGTTCGAGGGTCTGTCGCCGGCGATCATTCCCTTGATCGCGGAAGGCGTCGCTTCGATCCGTGCGATGGGCAAGGGCGTCCTGATTGCGGAATCCAACGTGCACCACATTCCCGATTACGTCGACCGGATCTATGTTCTGGAGCGCGGCGAGGTGATGTTCTCGGGCACCCTGGCGCAGGCGTATCGGGACCGCGATGTCATGCGCGTGATCGCAGGCCAGATTGAGGTCGCCTCGTGACTACGATACCGATGTCGAAAGACAGGAGAGCAGCATGAAGCATTACGTGGGAGATCGGACCATCGACGGCGTAAAAGTGACCGTCGATGGCGCACCACTCGACCCTTGCACGAATGTGATCGAGTTCACGAAGAATGGCTTCGAGTGGAGCTATGAAGGTCCGGAGCCGCGCCAGCTCGCGCTGGCGCTGCTGATCGATCATCTCGGTGACAAGGACAAAGCAAAGGCTTCAGTCGAGCCTTTTATGAGTGCCGTCGTGGCGAATTTCGGAAATGAATGGGAGATGACTTCGGCTGACCTCGATTAGGCGCTTG
>Ga0193743_1003215_pt1 | contig 11013 bp, 11 predicted proteins | sample L2c2metaG_FD_143038 | JGI IMG/M metagenome (GOLD analysis project Ga0193743, IMG submission 143038) | Soil microbial communities from a riparian zone of the East river system, Colorado, United States - L2c2 | ecosystem: Environmental > Terrestrial > Soil > Riparian zone | place: USA: East River...
GGTGGCCAGCGCCTTGCCTTCCTCGTCGCGCCGCCCGGAGACAACAACGGACGCGCCGTCGCGGGCGAAAGCGGTCGCCGTCGCCCGTCCGATTCCGGCTAGAGCCCCAGTGACCAGTACCACCTGCTCGCTCATTATGTCCTTCTCACGGGTTCGAGGATCATGATGGGGATTTCCCGTCCGGCTTTGGCGCGGTACTCCGGGAAGTGCGGCCACCGTGATTCGGCCAGTTTCCAGGCTTCGGCCTTCTCCGCTCCGAACACTTCGCGGGCGCGCAGGCGATGCACCGTCGTCCCGTCCTGCAGGCGCACCTCGGGGTTGGTGATCAGGTTGCGGTACCAGGCGGGGTGGTTCGGCGCGCCGCCGGCTGAGGCGACCGCGAGGTAGCTGCCGTCGCGCTCGATCCGCATCACCGGCGTTTTGCGGATCTTGCCGCTGGTGGCGCCGGTCATGGTGAGGATGACGACGGGGCGCCCTTCGAGGGTGCCCCCTTCTCGCCCGCCGGTGGCTTCGTAGCGCGCGACCTGGTCGCGGACGCGCTCGCTGGGGCTGGGAACGTACTGCTCAGCCGCCAGGTCCTGGTCTGGGTGTTTCATCGTGCTCCCGTGGTGGTGGGTGGGGTGCGGTGTGTGCCGAGCTCAGTCGGCGACCAGGTCGAACTCGTTGCCCTCGGGGTCGCGGAAGGTGGTCCAGCGCGCGGCGCCCTTGCTGGCGTCGGTCACGCGGGTGGCGCCCAGGGACAGCAGCCGCTCGGTTTCGGCGGCGAACTCGCTGCTGATCAGGTCCAGGTGCAGCCGATTTTTGATCGTCTTGCCTTCGGGGACCTGATGGAACGCCAGCCGGGGGCCGTGGGAGGGATCGGTCGCGTCGATGGCGGCGAACTCGGCGGTTGGCTCCGGGTTCACCGTTCGACCGAGGACGTCGGCCCAGAACCGGGCCAGCTTGGCGGCGTCGGAGCAGTCGATGCTCAGTCCGATCACGGAGTTGCTCATGGGTGTCCTTTCAAGATTGGGCGTCGGGACCTAGACCTGGGCCATGCCGCCATCGACGGCGAGGTCGATGCCTGTCACGAAGCTGCTCTCGTCGGAGGCCAGGAAGTAGGCGGCGGCGGCGACTTCTTCGGGTTGTCCCATTCGGGCGAGCGGAATGACTGAGGCGAAGGCGGCCCGGATGGCGTCGGCGCCTTCTTTGCTGTCCGCTTGGCCGTCCATGATTGGGGTGTCGATCGGCCCCGGGCTCAGGGTGTTGATTCGGATGCCGCGGTCTTTGAACTCTTGGGTCCAGGTGCGGGTGTAGGAGCGGACCGCGGCTTTGGTTGCGCTGTAGGTGGTGTAGCCGTTGATGCCCTTGTAGCCGGCGATCGAGCTGACCAGGACGATCGATCCGCCGTTGCGCATGAGGGGTAGCGCTTTCTGTGCGGTGAACAGCACCGCCCGGGCGTTCAGGTCGAAGGTCTTGTCGAAGTTGCCCTCGGTGATGTTCCCGAATTCTTCCGGCTCGACCCGTCCGGAATTGGCGACCAGGATGTCCAGCTTGCCCTTTTCCTGCCCGACCGTGGCGAAGAGGCGGTCGAGGTCGGCGGTGCTGGTGGCGTCACCCCGCACGGTGGTCACGTTGTCGCCGAGCAAGGCCTTTGCCTTGTCCAGCTCGGATTGCCGCCGGCCGGTGATGAAGACGTAGGCGCCTTCCTTGACGAACCGCTGCGCGGTGGCCAGGCCGATCCCGCTGCTTCCGCCGGTGACGACGGCGACCTTTCCGTTCAATCCAGACATGTCTCAACCCTTCGGAGTCCCGCCGCGGTCGGATGACCTGATCGCAGGCTGCGCCCGGGGGCATCGGTGCGACATCGCACGGCTGTGCGATTCCTAGTGCGGCACCGAGAGACTGCCCAGTGCCTGGCACGTTCGCCCGACACACCCACTTGAGGGATCACATGTTCGTGCGGTGCTCCAGGTCCGATGCGGCGGGACGCTCCAGTTCGCTGCCGCAGTCATCGGATTACCTAAGGAGCACCGCCATGACCACCGCTAATCAGAGCTTGCGCGGCCGGATCGCCCTGGTCACCGGCGCCACCTCCGGCATCGGGCGTGCCGCCGCCATTCAGCTGGCCCGGGAAGGCGCTGAGGTGATCGTGCACGGCCGCGATCTGAACCGGGGCGAGGAGGTCGTCGCCGAGATCGCCCGGTCGTACGGAAAGGCGCGCTTCGTTGCGGCCGACCTGTCCGACCCTGCCGAGGTTCGCCGCCTCGCCGACGAGAGCGGCGAGGTCGACGTGCTCGTCAACAATGCTGGCTTCTCGTGGTTCGGCCCCACCGCCGACCTGGACGTCGCCACCTTCGACGCCTTGTTCGACAGCAATGTCCGGGCGGCGTACTTCCTTGTCGCGGCCCTCGCGCCCAAGATGGCGGCCAACGGCGGCGGGAGCATCATCAACATCGCCAGCATGGCGGGTGGCATCGGCATTGCCGGCGCGGCCGCGTACGGCGGCACCAAGGCGACGCTCGCGGCCATGACCCGGTCGTGGGCAGCTGAGTTCAGCCCGCGCGGGGTGCGGGTCAACGCGGTCGCGCCGGGCCCGGTGTACACCGCCGCCGATCCGGCACGAATCGAGGCGCTCGGGGCCACCACGCTGCTCGGTCGAGCAGCTCGGGCCGACGAGATCGCCGAGGTGATCACGTTCTTGGCCTCGCCCGCCTCGGCCTACATCACCGGCGCCACTGTGGCCGCCGACGGCGGCCGCACCGCTGTCTGAACCGTGACCGCCTTACCGGGCCGCCCGGGCCACGACGGCCTGGACGATCTCTCGTCGGCGTCACCCAGCCGCGCGGCCGTGCGTCGATATCACATCTGGGCGCGGGGACTCTCGTTAGAAGCAAGGACAACGCTGATCGCCGGCGGCGGACCCCTTCGCACAGAGTCGGCGAGAGCGACGGGGGAGGGACTGCGGTCGTATGGGCAGCTCTAGCGCCATCGGGGGATTGCGGATCCCGGCTTCAGACGCCAGTGGTGGCGAGCCTCGGCATCGCGCCGTGCGCGACGAGGATCCGTGGTTTGATCCACGAGTTGCGCCTCGGGACTACCTCGACCCTTCTCGGCGTGAGGGCGGTCCGCTGTACCGAAGCACGCTCGATGGCGTCACGAACTGGCCGGACGACAGTCTTACGCTGCCCGGCGTCGCCATACCTCCGGCATTCGTGGACCCGCTCGCCGATGTGCCCTCGGGCGTTGTCCCCGCGATCAAAGAGCCAGCAGCCGCGATCGCTGATGTGCCTTCACCTGCCGCTGAGTCTTCAGAGGGCAATGGCAATGCCGGTGTGAGTGACGGGCCATCAGCCCTCGGAGCCGAGGAACGGGCTCATCACCGGGTCACGCTCCCGCACCGGATCGCGGCCGTTCTGGGAACCACGCGGGGTAAGTGGGCCGTCGTCGCTATTGGGGCCACCATCGCTCTGATCGCACTTGGCGTCGTACTCGCGGTCCACTCTCACCGCACCCCCGCGGCCGCCGTCCAGCGGGCCACTGATGACTCCCCGGCGGCGACGCCAGCCGGCCCCGCCGCGTCCTACCCGGCGCCGCCAGTCGCGGGCGCCCCGCTGAGCGACCCCTCGCAGTACTCGACGACACCGTGGCCCTCCGACTCGCGGGCCGCCGCATCGGATCCCTCCACCGCGGCCGGTGCGCGGCCGCCGGCCATGTCGCCCTACGACCCACTACCTGCTGACCCGCCATCGGATGACCCGCTAACGCCGAGCACTCCGATGCCGCTGGACCCGGCACCGAGCGACCTGGATCAGACGCAGGACACCCCGACCCAGGGCCAGGCCGGGTTAGCCCGACCGCAGAGCCGACCCGATGACCGCGCGACGACCCCGCGCAACTCCACCCCCCTGAGTAACAGCCTCGACTCGATCACCGCGCCTAACACACAGGCCAACTCAGATCGTGGCGAATCCGACAGCCAAGGGCGAAGCAAGTCATTCGGCGATGACCTGCCCGGCCTCGGGCATGGCCTGTAACTACGCCCGGCTTACGACTCCGCGATGTCGGTGTACTTGGCCCGCGCGGCCCCGGTGAACGCGCCATCCGAGGCCGTGCCGCCGGAGCCCTGCCCGAACCCGTCGTAGTCGCGGGCGGCGACCTCGTCGCAGATCTGCCGGTAGGTGCCGACCCCGCCTACGTACGGATAGAGGTTGCGTGGCTTGCCCGGGATGTTCGCGCCGACCCACCAGGAGTTGGCCATTGGGAGCAGCGTTGTCTGGGTGACTTCGTTGTGGTGGTCCACCCAGTCGTCCTCTGCCGAGGGCAGCGGCTCGATCGTGTCGCGTCCTGTCTCCCGCAGGTAGCGTAGGCAGTCGGTGATCCAGTCCACGTGCTGCTCGATGGACACCGGCATATTGCTCAGCACCGACGGGCTCTGCGGTCCGGTGATCATGAACAGGTTCGGGAACCCGTGGGTGGCGATGCCGAGGTAGGTGCGTGGCCCCTCCGCCCACTTCTCCCGCAGGCTTAGCCCGTTTCGGCCGCGGATGCCGAGCTTGAACAGCGTCCCGGTCATCGCGTCGAAGCCGGTGGCGTAGACGATGCTGTCGACCTCGTACTCGACGTCAGTGGTCCGGACGCCGGTGGGGGTGATCTCCTGGATCGGTGTCTTTCGCACGTTCACCAGGGTCACGTTGTCCCGGTTGAAGGTCTCGTAGTAGCCGTTCTCCAGCGGCGGGCGCTTGGTGAAGAACGGGTGGTCGCGCGGCGAGAGCAGCTCGGCGATCTCCGGGTCGTTCACCCGCTCGCGGATCCGGGCCCGGAGGAACTCCGAGGCCGTCTCGTTCGCTTCGAGGTCGAGGAGCAGGTCGTTGAAGGTCGTCCCGAGCCGGAATCCGCCGAGCTCCCAGGCCTCGGCGAAGATCCGCTGCCGCTCCTCCTCCGAGACCGACAGGGCGGTGCGGTCCGCGACTTCGTAGGGGAAGCCGAAAGCGGTCTCCCGCGTCGCCTGCCAGATGTCCCGGTAGTTGGCCTTGATCTCCTCTCCGTCCTCGGCGGTCATCGGCCGGTTCCCTCCGGCAATGTCGTAGTTCGGGGTGCGCTGCAGCACGTAAACGTGCGCCGCCTGCTCGGCGATCTCCGGGATGGCCTGCACCCCCGTCGCCCCGGTACCGATCACAGCGACCCGCTTGCCGGTGAAGTCCACACCCTCGTGCGGCCAGACGCCGGTGTGGTGCCAGTCGCCGCGGAAGCTGTCCCGGCCGGGGAAGTCGGGCAGGTTGGTCGTCGAAAGGCAGCCGACCGCAGTGATCAGGAACGCCGCGGTTACCTGCCCGCCGTCGTCGGTGCGGACCACCCAGCGGCCGGTTGCGTCGTCGTATTCCGCGGCGACGACCCGGGTGCTGAACTGGATGTCCTTGCGCAGGTCGTACCGGTCGGCGACGTGCTGCAGGTACCTGAGGATCTCCGGCTGGGGAGCAAAGCGCTCGGACCAGGTCCACTCCTGCAGCAGGTCCTGCGACAGCCGATCGGAGAAGCTGTAGAAGTAGCTTTCCGAGTCGCACCGGGCACCCGGGTAACGGTTCCAGTACCAGGTGCCGCCGACGTCCTCAGCCGCCTCGAACACCCGCGCTGAGAGGCCCAGCTTGTCCCGCAGCCGGTGCAGCATGTACAGCCCCGAGAATCCGGCGCCCACCACGACCGCGTCGAACTCGCCGGCCGACGTCCCCAGTTTGCCCCGCTGGTCCTGTTGCGTGTTCGCCATACTGTTGCGACTCCCTGCTGTGAGCGCCACCACACCGTGGCGCTTTCCCGCGATTCTGCCCCGGGACCGCGGACATCTCCACCCCTCGACGGCGGATTGGCGCTATGTGAGGAGAGTGCGCACCTCGGCGTCGGAATGCCCGAGTCGGCGCGCCGGCGGCATTGGAGCCGTGCGCTGTGATTCCGGCGGCGCGAACTGGCCCTTGATTGCGGGCCAGTGAGCGGCGAGTGTGCTGGGTGCTGGCCCGGATTCACGTTGCGCGGTGTTGGTTGCGGGCGGGAAGCGACTGGGAGGAGGTCACATGAGCGTGGCGCAGGTGCCGACTTCGCTGCGGTCGTGGATGTCCGCGGTGAGCGAGATCGCGCGTGCGGTTAATGCGGCTGAGCCGCTCGAGGTGGTGCTCACCCGGGTTGCCGAGCACGCGTGCGGGTTGGTCGGTTTCGAGTTTTGTGCGGTGATGCTCGCCGACCCGGTTCGAGAGCACCTGCGGGTGGCCGGCTGGTGTGGGCTGAGTCCCGAGTACGTGGCCTTGGTTGACGGGGGTTCGCTGCTGATCGACCCGTCGGGGCCGGATCTGGACACGCCAGCCGCGCAGGCTTTCCGGGAGGGTCGCACGGTCGCGGTGGCCGATGTGGGTGCGGCTCAGAGCTACGGTCAGTTGCGGCGACTGGCGCCGGCCCAGGGCTATCAGGCGCTGCTGGCCGCGCCGCTGCGTGGGTCCGGTGACATCGTCGGAGTGATCGTCGGGTACTCGGTGGTGGCGCGGGAGTTCGAGGCGGCGGAGCGTGAGCTCATCGAGTTGCTCGCCGAGCAGGTCGCCCTGGCGATGGAGACGGCTCGGCTGCGTGCCGCCCAGCAGGACGTGATCAGTGAGCTGTCCAGGGCGAATGACGAGTTGTGCCGTGGGCGGGCAGTGTTGGAGTGGGCTGAGCGGCAACACCACGAACTGATGCGGTTGGTGCTGGAGGAGGTCGGACTGGCTGGTCTGGTGACGGCCCTGGCGGCCGCGCTGGAGGCGTCGGTCACGGTGGAGGATGCCACTGGCCGGGTCCTGGCGAGTGCTCCTGAGCGGGGGTACTGTCCGCCGCCGGATGCGGCTGCGCGGCGGCGTCGCCCAGCCCGCGCGGCGCTGGAAGCTCAGGAGGCCCCGGGCCGGCGGTACTCGGTGGCGTTGGTGCCGATTGTGGCAGCGGGCGGACCGGTTGTCGCGGGTGCGCCAGGCGTCGAGCCTCGGGAGGTGGCCTGGGCTGCGCCGGTCGTGTTGGGCGGGGGGTTGGTGGGCCGGGTGGGGGTGAGTGCTCCGCCGGCCGCGCCGGAGCCTGTTCAGCTGCGTGTGGTGGAGCGGTTCGCGCTGGTGGTGGCGTTGGAGTTGCTGCAGCAGCGGCATCGCGTGGACGTGCATGGGCAGCTGTCGGGTGACCTGTTGGGGGATTTGTTGCGCGCCGACGGTCCGGCGCGTCCTCGGGCACTGCTCGACCGGGCCGCCGCGCTCGGCCACGACCTGTCCCGCCCGCACGTCGTGGCATTGCTGACGCTGGATGGGCCAGTACCGCCCGCGCCCCGGTTGCCGGAGCTGCTGCGTTCGGCCGCCGATCCCGGCCCTCGACCTCTTGCTGGACCGCACGAGGGCGGATATGTGCTGCTCCTGCCGGCCGAGCCCGACCCCGGCGAGAGGTTGCGCCGGATGCTCGCCCACGTCGAACAGATGGTGGCCCCGCGCGCCGTACCGACGTTGGTTGCCGGGCCGGTGGCCAGCGAGCTCGTCGACTACGCCCGTGCCTACCGGGTGGCACGTGGTGCGGCCGTGCTGCGGCGGGTGAGTAGGCCAGGCGGATTCGTCGACGTCCGCGAGTTGGGCCTGTCCGCGCTGCTGCTCGAGACAGGGGCGCCCGAAGCACTGCGCCGTTTCGCTCAAGGCCTGTTGCGCCCGGTGGCGACCCATGAGGCGCGTCGCGGCGGGGACCTGCTGGTGACACTGCGGACCTGGCTCGCGGTGGGTTGTTCAACGGCCGCGGCCGCCGAGGCCCTGGTCGTGCACCCGAACACCGTTGGCTATCGGCTGGGCCGCATTGAGCAGCTGATCGGGCGCAGCCTGCGCGACACCGAGGTGCGTCTGGAGCTTCAGCTTGCGCTCACGGTCCGGGACATCGTGCGGCTCGACCAAGGCGCCTGACCTCAGCTCACAGATGCGGCCGCCGAGTGGTCGGCGGGCGGCAACTTCCGGACCTGTTTGTGCCCGGGCCCAGGGTTGGCCACGGTTTCCTGGGTTGACACACATGGCCGTCCCGGTCCGCCGGCAGCAGGATCGACGCTGCGGGTGGCGCGGGTCACACCTCGCCGTCCAGCACACCGCGTCGAGGAGGCCGCAGTGCACCGGAGCCTGCCGTGAAACCACCGCCCTTCTCCTATTCCGCGCCGGCGACCGTGGCCGAGGCGGCCGTCAACGATGCGCTGGCTCCGCTCGGTGTACGGCTGACCGAGCTTCCGATGACCCCGGAGCGCATCCTCACCGCCATCCGCGCGGCGCGCGGATGACCGGCGGGGTCGCCGGGGTCCCCACGGTCGCGGTGGTCACCGGGGCGAACCGAGGCATCGGGCGGGCCATCGCCGTCGCGCTCGCCGCCGACGGATTCGCCATCGCCGCCACCGCCCGGGACCCGGCGACCCTGACCGACACGGTGGAGGAGGTCGAGAAGGCCGGCGCCACCGCGATCGCACTGGCCTGCGACGTGCGGGACGAGCAGTCCGTCGCCGCGATGGCCGCCGCCGCGGCAGCGCTCGGCCCGGTGCACACCGTCGTGGCCAACGCCGGGATAGCCGGCCCGACCGCCCCGTTGCACGAGTTGAGCCTCGAGCAGTGGCGGGACACCCTGGCCGTCGATCTGGACGGGGTGTTCCTGACCTTTCGAGCGTTCGTACCCGAGCTGATCGCCCAGGGTGGCGGCAGCCTGATCGCGATCTCCTCGATGACCGGCAAGCGTCCACTGCACGGCCGCACGCCCTATGCCGCCGCCAAGATGGGGGTAATTGGACTGGTCCGCTCCCTCGCCGTCGAACTCGGCCCGCACGGCGTGCGGGTGAACGCGATCTGCCCGGGGGCCGTTGCCGGGCCGAGGATCGACGACGTGATCCGAGCGCAGGCCGCCGCCCTCGGGGTCACCGAGGACGAGGCCCGCGCCGCGTTCACCAGGTCATCGCCGCTGGGGCGGCTGGTGGAGGCCGACGAGGTGGCCAGGACCTGTGCATTCCTGGCCTCCGATGCGGCGGACGCCATCACCGGCGAGGACCTCAACGTCACCGCCGGCGTCGTTATGTACTAGAGGGAGCCGACCATGCAGATCATCGACCTGTCCCAGGACATCTACGAGGGGATGAAGGTCTACCCCGGGCACCTGAAGACCGTGCAGTTCGAACACGCCACCCACGAGGAAACCGAGCCCCGGTTCGACGGCGGGTTCTCCTTTCAGACCACCGGCTTCATGCTCAATGACAACGGCCCGACGCACGTCGACTCGTTCTCCCACCTCGACCCGGATCCCACCGCCGAGACCATCGAAAAGATGTCGCTGGAGTTGTTCTACGGGACCGCGGTGTGCCTGGACGTCACCGAGTTCAAGCCGCGGACCGACATCACCGCCGAGGACCTGGACCGCATCGAGTCGGAGTCCCCGGTCAACGTCGAGGCCGGTGACATCGTGCTGTTCCACACCGCCACCTGGAACCGCTACGCCGGCGACAAGCGCTACCTCAGCGAGTTCCCCGGGCTGGGGGAGTCGGCCAGCGAGTGGATCGTCCGACGCCGGGTCAAGACGTTCGGTGTGGACTCGCCGACCCCGGACAACCCAGTCAGCACCAGCTATCCCTGCCACATGATGTGCCGCCGCGAGCACATCACCCATTACGAGAACCTGGCCAACCTGGACCGGGTGGTGAACAGCAGGTTCACCTTCGTCGGGTTCCCGCTCAAACTGCGCGGTGCGCACGGTGGACCGACCAGAGCGGTCGCGCTGGTCAACTGAGCAACCCGGCGAAAGGGATACCTGATGCCCAGGAAGATCACCAACACGCTACTGCCCACCACGATGATCGGCTCCTACCCGAAGCCGCGCTGGTACACGCGGTACAACCTGGGCGGGGCGGACCTGCTCGAGTGGTGGAAGCTGGAGGAGAACTGGCATGCCTGGTGGGACGCCACCACCGCGTGCATCAAGGATCAGGAGCTCGCCGGCCTGGACATCCTCACCGACGGACAGATGCACTTCGACGACTACGGCGGCGGCATCGGCTCGTTCGTCTGGTACTGGTACGAGCGGCTCGACGGGTTCACCAAGGCCAAGCTGCCCAACCCGCTCGCCCGCGCCATCGAGGCCAGCGAGGACGGTGACCTGAGTCAGGCCGCGTGGATGCACAACTGGGGTGGCACCGCGGTGACCGGGCCGGTCGGGCGGGGTATCCCGGGCCGGCTGGGCGAGATGCACCACGCCGCGCGGCAGCTGACCGACCGGCCGCTCAAGGTCTCGGTGGGCGCCGGGCCGCCGAACCTGACCTACCACGTCGATTTCAACCACCCGAACTCCCAGTACAAGGAGGCCCGGCAGCTCGCCGAGGACCTGGTGCCGATCTTCAACGAGGACCTCAAGGACCTGGTGGCGCACGGCGCGGAGTTCATCCAGATCGAGGACCTGGGCGCCTGGATGCTCGCTCTGGACGGCAAGAGCGACTGGGTGCTCGACGTGCTGAACGCCTGGATCGACGGCGTGGACGCGAAGATCGCCTGGCATTGCTGCCTGGGCGCCGGCTACGGCAACACCTTCCGCGCCGTGGAGGACGCCCTGCCCCGGGTGCTGGAGCGCTGGATGGCGGTCAACGTGGAGCAGTTCGCGCTGGACTTTTCGCTGCGCGGGATGGCCGACGTCAAAGCGCTCGACGTCGTGCCCAGGGACCGCGAGGTACAGGTCGGGGTGATCGACATCCGCACCTTGTACATCGAGTCCGACGACGAGATCGTCGACCGCATCCACAAGGTGCTCGAGCACATTGAGCCGGAGCGGGTGTACCTGTCCACCGACTGCGGCCTCAAGGCACTGCCCCGGTTCTGTGCCTACGAGAAGCTTCGCGCGCTGAGCAGGGCGGCCGCCCGGGTCCGGGAGGAAATCGCCACCGTCGCGGCGGCCTCCACGGCGCCCTCACCGTAGCCACACCGCTCAGCTCTGTGGTCGCGGCTCCCGTCGTGGTGGTCAGGTGATGTCCATCTTCGCCCGGTACCAGCC
>Ga0193743_1003216_pt1 | contig 11012 bp, 11 predicted proteins | sample L2c2metaG_FD_143038 | JGI IMG/M metagenome (GOLD analysis project Ga0193743, IMG submission 143038) | Soil microbial communities from a riparian zone of the East river system, Colorado, United States - L2c2 | ecosystem: Environmental > Terrestrial > Soil > Riparian zone | place: USA: East River...
CAACGCCGTCAGCGCAGCAGCACCAGGTCGAAGGTCTCGACCGCCCAGTCCACATACTCGTCGATCGTCCAGCCCCGCCCGTCGATCAGCATGTCGGCGACTTGTGGGCTGATGATGGCCGACCAGGCGATGTCGGCGGCCCGCTGGATCGTGCGGCTGGGCTGAAGGAGTTTGCCGCAAGACTCAACGAACGTGGACACGTCGGCGTAGCGGCGGTCCTCGTGTTGACGCCAGGCCCGCGCGATCGCCGGGTCGCTGGATGCGGCGTCGCGGAATGCCCGCAGCACGGGAGCGGCCTGCGGCATGCGGTCCCGAATGAACGATCGCATCCGGAGCAGCTTCTCAGGTTTGGCTCGGGCGGCGACCGCCGCATGAAAGGCGTCGTCGACACCGGTCGATGACATGTCGTCGCCGTCACTGATCGCCCGGTCGACCACTGCAAGCAGGAGAGCTGCCTTCGTTCCGAACAGATGCACCGACTGAACCGAGACCCCCACCTGCTCGGCGATGTCCTTCATGGTGGTGCCGGCGTACCCGGCGTCGACGAAACGTCGCGCGGCGCCGTCCAGGATCGCGTTCCTGGTCAGCTGCGCTTGCTTCTCGCGGATGGGGGAGCGGTAGGCCCGCCTGGCGGTCACCATGGCTGAGACTTTAGTACATATTCACTTTATTATCACTATAATGATAGTCTGATGTGTCGAAGGAATTTGCCCGGGAAGCGAACCGTGCCACTCTCGGATGGGGCTGGACGCAGCAACGCCGGGATGGCCGCGCTGGCGGGACTCCGGCGAACCTGCCCGACAAGTCGTTCAACGGTGAACGGAGGTTGAACCGATGATGCGCAGCTACGTAGTTGCAGCTGACCAGGATCGGCGGGTCAGAGCGGCCCGCGACGCCTTCCTGGAATCGATGCCGATTCCCGAAGGGACGGTCTCCGATCGGGTGCTGAAATCGTGGCGCCGCAGCATGGCCAGCGGGGTCAATCCCGACACCCTCGAACCCGCCTTCGACGGTGAAGTGGACACCGATTCCGAGTTATGCCGGGTGGCCCGGCCCGTGCTGGCCGACTTGGCGGACAGCCTCGCCGATACCGACACAGCAGTATTCCTCTCCGATACCCGCGCGCGGCTGCTGACCTGTTGGGTGCCTGACAGTGTGCTGCGCCGCAAGATGGACGATGTGCGGTCCGAGCCCGGATACCGTTTCGACGAGGAGTCGACGGGAACCAACGCCGTCGGCACCGCACTGGAAGAGGGCCGCGCCACCGCGATCGTAGGCGCCGAGCATTTCAGTGAGTTCATGCACGACGCCGCCTGCGTCGCGGTCCCCATTCACCACCCGGTGACCCGCCGAGTCGTCGGCGTCGTCGACCTCACCTGTTTGCTGGGCAATGCCAATGGCATGTTGTTGCCGGTGGCGCGGCGATGCGCTCGCGACATCGAAGAACAGCTGTTCGGCGCCGCACGAACCAACGATCAGCTGCTGCTGGCGAAGTTCCGGGCGCGGGCCTCGGCAACCGGGCGTGCGGTGTTCGTAGCAGGACCCGACACTCTCATCGCCAACAGCGCTGCCGCCTCGGCGTTGAATGGAGTGAACACCGACGAGCTGTGGGCATCGGTGCAGGACGTCGCGACGACCGGTCAGGAGCGGCGCGTTCGGCTGGCCAATGTCGCCAACCCCGGACATGGCACCAACGCCAAGTTCATGCCGATTGTCAAGGGCGGCGACGTATGCGGTGTGGTGACAGAGTTGTCACCGCCCGCTGACCGGGACCTCGTCGAGCCGAGCCTTGGCATCGCGGCTCGGACCACCTTGGGCGAGTTCGTCGGATCGAGCGCCGCGACCACCGAACTGCGGGACAGGCTCGGCGGATTGGCGCAAAGCTCGGCCCCGGTGGCCTTCATCGGCGAAGCGGGATCAGGTCGCCGACGTGCGGCACACACCCTGATGACTCTGCGCTTTCCCAACCTGACTCCCACGGTCCTGACTGCCGCCGACCTGCTCGCTCACCCGGCGGCCAGGGTCGCGGCCGGCGCGTCGCCGCTGATTGTGACCGGCGTGGACAAACTCGCGGTCGCCACGGTCACGGACTTGATCGACGTCCTGCCAAGCGATCTCGTCGCCGACGGGAGAATCGCATTGACCGCCGAAGCAAGCACCCACACCGATCCGGGGGGCTGGGCCATATCCGCGGTGAGCGCAGTGCGGGTCGAACTTCTGCCGCTGCGCTTCCGCCGCGACGACATCATGCCGCTGGCCATGCACTTCGCAGATCTGCTGATCGAACGCCGCGGTAGCCCACACAGACGAACGCGCTTCGCTCCAGACGTCGTGCAATTGCTGTGCCGCTACGACTGGCCGGGCAACTGCGTCGAACTCAGAGGCGTCGTCGGAGCCGCCTTGGCCACCGCATTGTGGTCGGACGTGACGATGAAGGACGTCCCCAACGACATCGTGCGAAACGCTGGGAAGCATCGCCGCACCCTCATCGAGGAAGCCGAAGCCGACGTCATCCGGTCGACACTGGAAATGACTCACTGGAACAAGGCGAAAGCCGCTGAGCTGCTAGAGATTTCACGATCACGGCTCTACCGGAAAGTCAAGGCGTATGGCCTAGTGCCCAATCTGTTTCCCAACCCGGCCGAGGTGCACGATGCACTCGTCATCACTGCAGGAGCGAACCGTTGAGGCAGGTGGTGACCACCCAGTCGAACACGCAGTCATCCACGAAGGGAACCGCAATGTCCGAGGACGTCGCTTCAGACGAGCAGGCGATCACCACGGTGCTTGCTGCCATCGATGCCGGAGAACTCGCCCTCGCCACGAACTACTTGCGCGACGACGTGACGGTTCTCTTCGGCAATTTCGCCCCCTTGACCGGTGCTGCGACGTTCACCCAGCTTTTCCAGCATTTCACCAGTTCACTTCGGGCCGTGCGTCACGAGATCCACCACATCTGGCCGGTCGCGACCGATCCGGACGTTCTCGTCGCGACCATGACCGCGCACTACACCAGGAACGACGGTGAGCGCGTCAGTCTGCCTTGCTGCAACGTGTTTCGGATGTGTGGCGGACTGATCGCCGAGTACCGAGTCTATATGGACATCAGTCCGGCGATGGCCGCTCAGTAGGTACCGTGGTCACTTCGCCGCCAGGCTGTGCGCGTCATCTCGCGGTGACGTTCGCGCCCGATCGTCGCCTACGCCGGTCGCAGTTGGCGGCGTGCTGCGACCCGCCTGAGGAACTCCAGCGCATCGTCGCACGGCTGCAAACCCGCCGGATAAAGCGCAGGCAACACGTCGTCGAGGATGCACGAAAGCACGCCAGGCACGACCAGCGGCCGCAACGTCACACCATCGGCGATGCCGAGTGTATGGATGTCGGCGATGAGCCCGGCCAACCCGGCGGGCGTACCGATGTAGAGCAGCGACGCGGGTCTACGCACGGTGCGCAGCGCGCTGTCGAGGATCGCCAGCGAGGTGCGTGCCGAACGGGAATCCTGCGCGATCATGACTTCGACGTCGAGCAACGTCGACACATCGTGACCAGCTTCGTCTCGGATGGCGGCGACCTTCTGGTAGGCATCGCGAAGGTCGGCCGCCTGCACCCGCAGCGGGGTATCGAGGCGGCCACCGGCGCTACCCCGGGGTGCGGTCAGCTCGATCCACGGCGAAGTGGTGCTGAGCTCGATGCCCAGGCGTAACGGTCGGCTGCGCGAAACGTCGAAATCGGCCATGGTCATCTCGCGGAACTCAGCGCAGGCCGGGATTCTCGCGGCTGCCGAAGACGACGGCAATGCAGCCAGGGTAGTCCACCTCGGCGGGTACGTCGCGGACCGGCGGACGGTCCGTTTCGCCGATCCGGTCCCGTATGGCGCCCGGCTCATCCACGTGTTCATGCATGACCCCAGGGTAGGTCCGCCCGTCGCGATCGAGCTGTCGCAGAACGGCACAGCGAGATCGGCGCGGGTCGACTCTCGATGTCGCAAAACGGTACAGCTCGCGGTGACGTGCGTTACCTACGGTGGAGCAGCCGTGTTGACCGCCAGTGGGACACCCCCGTGCGGCAACTCACACCAAAGGGGGTGGGCATGTATGAGCGTCTACGTCCCGCCATGTCGGTAGCAGCCCGAAGCCTGCGCACCCGTTGGGGCGCAATTCGTTTGGCTCCCCAGCCGGGTAGCGCGTCGGGCAACCCGGGAAAGTGGTAAGCCATGTTCTCAGCGACATCCCTCATTGCGCCCCTGCGCATCGCAGGCGGGTTCTTCGCCATGGCATTGGACGTGTTGGTACTGCTGTTCAAGCCGCCGTTCGCGTGGCGTGAGTTCATCGAGCAGTCCTGGTTCGTGGCGCGGGTGTCCATCGTCCCCACCCTGATGCTGTCGATACCGTTCACCGTCCTCACCGTCTTCACCCTCAACATCCTGCTGGTCGAGTTCGGTGCCGCCGACTTCGCAGGCACCGGAACCGCGTTGGGGGCAGTGACCCAGATCGGGCCGATCGTGACGGTGTTGGTGGTTTCGGGGGCGGGCGCCACGGCGATGTGCGCCGATCTGGGTGCGCGGACGATCCGAGAGGAACTCGACGCGCTTCGCGTGCTCGGCATCAACCCGGTGCAGTCGTTGGTGGTACCGCGAGTGCTGGCCGCGACGTTGGTGGCGGCGGCGCTGGTGTCGCTGGTGACCATCGTCGGGATAATCGGCGGATTCGTGTTCTCCGTGTTCGTTCAGCACGTCACCCCGGGCGCCTTCGCTTCGGGCCTGACGCTACTCACAGGGCTGCCGGAAGTCGTTCTCGCCGTGGTGAAGGGAGCGCTGTTCGGGCTGGCGGCCGGCATGATCGCTTGCTACAAGGGGATATCCGTTGGCGGCGGGCCATCGGGGGTGGGGACGGCGGTCAATGAAACCGTCGTCTACTCATTCATCGCGCTGTTCGTCATCAACGTCATCACCACCGCGGCATTCGTCAAGGTGACGATGTGATCGAAGTCGGTGCCTCCCGCAGCCCGGCTCCGCGCTTGCGGCGCGCGGTGAACAACGGGTTGCGGGCCTGGAATCGCGTCGGCGAACAGGCCGCCTTTTACTGCAGAACTCTGGTCGAGATCCGCATCGCGTTCGCACAGTATCCGACGGAGATAGTTCGGCTGATCGCCCAAATGAGTTTGGGCACGGGAGCACTCGCCGTGATTGGGGGCACGACGGTGATCGTTGGATTTCTGACCTTCTCGGCGGGAGCCCTCGTCGCTGTGCAGGGGTATAACCAGCTCGCGGGCATCGGCGTGGAAGCCCTGACCGGGTTCCTATCGGCCTACGTCAATGTCCGGCTCATCGCGCCGCTGGTCGCCGGCATCGGACTGGCTGCCACCATCGGAGCGGGTGCCACCGCTCAGCTTGGGGCGCAACGGATCTCTGAGGAGATCGACGCACTGGAGGTGATGGGCATCCGTTCGGTCGCATACCTCGCTTCTACCCGGGTGCTGGCCGGCGTCGTGGTGGTCATCCCCCTGTATTGCGTGGCAGTCCTCATGTCGTTTCTGGCCGCGCGTTTCGGCACGACCGCCATCTACGGTCAGTCGACCGGCGTCTACGACCACTACTTCAACACCTTCCTGCAGCCCGTCGATCTGATCTGGTCGTTTCTTACCGCCATTGCGATGGCCATTGCGATCATGCTGGTGCACACGTACTACGGCTACACCGCATCGGGGGGGCCCGCGGGTGTCGGCGAAGCGGTCGGCCGGGCGGTTCGGTCGTCGTTGATCGTGGCAGTCTTCGTGACGCTGGCTATTTCGTTGTCCATCTATGGGCAGTCCGGCGACTTCAACTTGTCGGGTTAGTGCCAATGGGGTCCGGGTCACGCATCTACGGTCTCCACACCGCCTGGTGGACGGCGATCCTCGTCGCGGCCATCGTCGTCATCACGGCGATGACGTGCGTCTTCTTTACCGGATCGCTGATGTCCTACGTCCCTGTGACGTTGACGTCGGATCGGTCGGGTCTGGTCATGGAGCCCGGCGCCAAGGTGAAACTACGCGGTGTTCAGGTCGGGGTGGTCGGCGGTTTGGGTCACGACGGGCGGCTCGTATCGCTGCAATTGAAGCTCGAGCCCGATCAGCTGAAGTTCATTCCTGCCAACGTCGAGGCCCAGATCAAGGCCAACACAGCGTTCGGTGCCAAATATGTCGACCTCGTCATGCCCGTCGATCCGAGCCCCGGCCGCTTGGCCGCGGGCGCGGTCGTGCGCTCCCGCAATGTCAGCACGGAGGTGAACACCGTGTTCGAGAACCTGACCTCGGTGACCAAGGCGATCGACCCTGCCAAGCTCAACGCCGTGCTGAGCGCGTTCGCCGAAGGTGTGCGGGGACAGGGCCAGCGAATCGGTCAGGCTACGACAGCTGCCAATGACGTTCTGCTGGCGCTGAACCCGCGGATGGCGACGCTGGACCAGGACTGGAATTCGCTCACCGGGTTTAGCGACGCCTACAGCGCCGCTGCCCCTGACATCATGAACATCCTGTCGGCCGCATCCGTCACCGCTACCACCATCACCAGTCACGAATCAGCTCTGGACGCCTTGCTGCTCAACACGATTGGACTATCCCGCACAGGCATCGATCTGCTGGCACCCAATGCGGCCAATCTGGTCAAGGCCATCAACGTCCTCGTACCGACGACCGATCTTCTCGCCAAGTACAACCCCGAGTACACGTGTCTGATTCTGGGCGCCAAATGGGTGATCGACAACCTCGGCGACGCCCTGGGCGGCAACGGCAAATCGTCGATCGGCGACGCGGGGGTCCTGCTGGGCAGCGACGTCTATCGGTATCCGGATAATCTGCCACTGGTGGCCGCCAAGGGTGGCCCCGGGGGGAAGCCCGGCTGCGGCTCGTTGCCAGACCCCAGTAACGCCTACCCGGTCCGATACATGGTCACCAACACCGGCTGGGGCACGGGGGTCGACGTGCGGCCGAACCCCGGCGTTTCGCATCCGTTCTTCGCTGACTACTTTCCCGTCACGCGCGGGGTCCCCGAACCACCCAGCATCCGCGGCGAAGGGCCACCCGCGCCGGGACCCGTGCCATTTCCCGGCGCTCCGCCCTACGGCGCGCCGCAGCACCTACCCCCACCACCGGCCGGGGTTCCGCCTGGACCACAACCACCACCGAGCTTTCCGGAGCCGCAGAGATGAGAAGCAGCGTGACCAGCGCCGCCTGGCGCCTAACGGTTTTCCTTGCAGTGTGTGCCCTGGCACTGTTCGCGCTGCTGGCGGTGTTCGCCCAACTGCGTTTCGACGGAGAACGGATCTACCGGGCCGAATTCACCAATGTGACCGGACTGGAAGCGGGAAACTTCGTGCGCATCGCGGGCGTCGAGGTGGGCAAGGTCAAGAACATCGAATTGCGCGACGACACAACCACGGTGGTCGAGTTCGCCGTCGAGAACTCAGTCGTGCTCACCCAAGGCACGCAGGCGCAGATTCGGTGGGAAAACCTGATCGGTGGCCGGTTTCTAGCGCTGCAGGAGGGCCCGGGCTCGCCCCGCCGGCTCAACCCGGGCGATGCCATCCCCCTCGCGCGAACATCGCCTGCCCTGGACCTCGACGCCCTGATCGGCGGGTTCCGACCCCTGTTCCGCGCGCTCGATCCCGACCAGGTCAACGCCTTGACCGCCGAACTGGTGTCAGCGTTTCAAGACCAAGGCGCCACCATCGGATCCCTACTGCAGCAGACGGCGACACTGACCAACACCCTGGCCGACCACGACGAGCTCATCGGCCAAGTCATCGACAACCTCAACGTGGTGATCGGGTCACTGAGTGATCAGCGCCAGCAATTCGGCAAGGCCGTCGATTCCTTGTCGCAACTCGTCCACGGGCTCGCCGAACGGAGAACCGACGTAAGCAATTCGGTGGCATACACGAACGCCGCCTCCGCCGGCGTCGCCGAGCTGATGCAACAGACCCGGCCAGCGCTCCACGACTTGATCACCCAGACCGACCGCACCAGCAGTCTCATCAACGCTGACCACGACTACGTTGACAACCTCCTGGCCACGCTGCCCGACACCTACCGGATCCTGAGCCGGCTGGGCCTCTACGGCGACTACTTCAGCTTCTATCTGTGCGACATCGTCGTCAAGGTCAACGGCAAAGGCGGCCAACCGGTTTACATCAAAGTGGCCGGCCAGGACACGGGACGGTGCGAGCCCAAGAAATGAAGTTCTTCTCTGAACGGAATCCAGTCATCGTCGGCGCGATCGGGATTGCCTTGACCGTCGGCGCGCTGCTGATTGCCGTCAACTACAAGCAGCTGCCTTTCGTGAATCCCGTCAATCGGTTCTCGGCCTACTTCGCTGAAGCCGGCGGCATCCAGAACGGCGCCGCCGTCCAAGTGTCCGGGCTGCGGGTCGGTCAGGTGACCGACATCAAGCTCGACGGAGCCCGGGTAGTGATCGACTTCGATGTGGCCGAGCACGTCCGGCTGGGGGAGCGGGCCGAGGCCGCCATCAAGACGAAAAGCCTCCTGGGGGCCAAAGTTCTGGAACTGACCCCCCGCGGCCAAGGCCAGCTGACGACGGCCATCCCGATCGATCGCACCACCCCGCCGTACCAGCTGCCCGATGCGCTCGGAGATCTGACCACCACCATCAGCGGACTGAACACCGACCAGCTGTCGGATTCGCTGAACACACTGGCCCAGACATTCCACGACACTCCACCCGATGTGCGCGCCGCGATGCAGGGCCTCGCAGCCTTCTCTCAGACACTCAACGATCGTGACGCCCAGTTGCGTGATCTGCTGACCCACGCCGCCAACGCCAGCGCGGTGTTGTCCGAGCGGGCCGGCCAGGTCGCCACCCTGGTTTCCGATACCAACGCGTTGCTGGTGCAACTGCGCACCCAAAGCGCTGCCCTCGACCAGATCTCGCACAACATTTCGGCGGTGTCGCAACAAGTCAGCGGCCTGGTCGCTGAGAACCGCGACACGTTGAAGCCCGCCCTGGACAAATTCAACGGCGTCCTGAAAATCGTCGACGACCGCAAGGACAAAGTGCAGCAATCAATCAAGCTGCTCAACGCGTACGGGATGTCGCTGGGCGAGTCCGTCTCATCAGGGCCGTTCTTCAAGGCATACGTCGCTAACCTGTTGCCTGGCCAGTTCATTCAGCCGTTCGTCGACGCCGCGTTCTCCGACCTCGGCCTCGACCCAAACGTGCTCTTGCCCACGCAGCTCGCCGATCCGCAGACCGGACAACCGGGGACCCCGGCACTGCCGGTGCCCTATCCGCGAACCGGGCAGGGAGGCGACCCGCGTCTGACGCTGCCCGATGCCATCACCGGTACTCCCGGCGACCTCCGCTATCCGTACAACCCGCCGCCACCGCAGCCCGCCCCCGGCGGACCGCCACCTGGGCCACCAGCCGGGTACGTGCCCGGGGCGCCGCCCCTACCGGCGCCGACTGACGTGCCGTCAGGCGGGCCTGTCGAAATCTCGGAAGGACCGAAGCCATGAGCGCTTCGCGAAACGCAAGGGCCGCACTCTCTCTGCTGCTCGCCGTCGTGCTGGCCGGCGGACTGACTCTCGTGTTGCTGCGACCGGGCGGGACCGCTCATACCACCATCGTCGGCTACTTCCAGAACACCAATGGACTGTTCCGCGGCGATGACGTACGGATCCTCGGCGTCACCGTCGGCAAGATCGAGAACATCGAACCGGAACCCTCTCGGGCCAAGGTGACCTTCTGGGTCGATGGCAAGTACAAAGTTCCTGCCGAGGCGAAGGCCGTGATCATGTCGCCGTCGCTGGTCACCGCACGCACCATTCAGCTCGTCCCCGCTTATACCGATGGCCCCACCATGGCCGACGACGCGGTGATCCCGATAGACCGCACCGCCGTCCCAGTGGAATGGGACGATTTCCGCGACCAACTCGAAAAACTCACTGCCACACTACAACCGATACAGCCCGGAGGAACCAGCACATTCGGAGCCTTCATCAACACCGCGGCCGACAACCTACGCGGCCAGGGCGCCACGCTGCGCGAGACCGTGATCAAACTGTCGCAAGCCTTCTCAGCCCTCGGCGACCACAGCGACGACATCTTCACCACCATCCGCAACCTGTCAGTATTCGTCTCGGCACTGCAGTCCAGCGCCCAACTGTTGACCGAACTCAACGGCAACCTGGCCGCCGTCACCGGACTGATCGCCGACGACCCCACCGAAATCGGAAATGCCGTAAAAGATTTGAACACCGCAGTGGTCGACGTCAATGCTTTCGTCGCCCAGAATCGCGATCCCATCGTCACCACGACAGAAAGACTCGCGTCGGTCACTAGCGCTGTCAACGCCAGCCTCGACGATCTGAAGCAGGCACTGCACATCGCACCGAGCGCGTTCGCCAATGTGCTCAACATCTATCAGCCCGCACAGGGAGCGGTGGTCGGCGCGCTCGCCATTGGCAACTTCGCGAACCCGGTCTCGTTCCTGTGTGGCGCGATCCAAGCGGCGTCACGGCTGGGCGCCGAGCAATCCGCCAAGCTGTGTGCGCAGTACCTGGCACCGATCATCAAGAACCGCCAGTACAACTTCCCGCCGATCGGCATCTCGCCCTTCGTGGGAGTGCAGGCACGCCCCAACGAGATCACCTACAGCGAGGATTGGTTGCGGCCGGACTACGTTCCACCGGCCGGTGCTGCCAACGGCGCACCACCCACAGACACCGCACCGCTGCCCGCCGAAGCCCCATCGCCATTGGAACAACCCGCACCACCACCACCACCAGCCGAGTCGGTGTCCACTGATCCCACCGCCGGTCTTCCCGGCATGATGGTTCCCGGCGGTGTCTCATGACGTCGGCACTGTTTCGGTTTGGTGTTGCCCGTACCGCGATCTCCGTTGCGGCAGCGCTGACCGTGTCCGGATGTGGGTGGCACGGCGTCAATTCGCTCCCGCTGCCCGGCACCGAAGGCGGTGGCGCAGGCTCCTACACGGTCCAGATACAGATGCCAGACA
>Ga0193743_1003217_pt1 | contig 11010 bp, 13 predicted proteins | sample L2c2metaG_FD_143038 | JGI IMG/M metagenome (GOLD analysis project Ga0193743, IMG submission 143038) | Soil microbial communities from a riparian zone of the East river system, Colorado, United States - L2c2 | ecosystem: Environmental > Terrestrial > Soil > Riparian zone | place: USA: East River...
GCCTTATCCGTCAAGGTCTTTGCTGGGAACACCTGGCCATAGATTGTTCCGTTCTCTGCCTTCAACTCCGGCGTCTTCTTATCCGCCTGAAACTCGGCTGGAACGTTCGAGCAGTCGTGTTGATCAATCATGAACTTGGGGACGAACTGCACGAGCAGCGCCTGCTCCAAGGTGTCGCTCATGCCGTCATGATCGGAATCGACGTGAAACTCTCCTGCCCAGACCTGCTCTTGCGCGGACAGCACCGTGGAGAGTGGGTAAAAGAGGGAAATCTCCAGAAAAGGCGCGAGAAGGAGTCTATTTCTGCAAAAGCCAATAAGTGCAGCACGTGCCGTCACAGATGTCATCCTGACAGGCCGCCTTTCAGTTCTAACTCTACTGGAAACATTGGAGTCACGGGGCCTGAGAACTCCCTGGCCAAGAGCTGTTGCTCCAACAAAGGCATCGTATTCCCGGCCTTCTTCTGTATTTGAAAACCCCAATCCGCGCTGCGCTGTTTTTCCTAAATCCGATGCCTTAGGTCTTAGGCCAGATGTCTTCAGGAAAAAGCACCGCCATTCTGGGATCTAGCGGCTAGATATCGAGGAGTTCTGGAATGGGCTCTCTAGCATAGTTATCGTTGCCGCGGAGGTCCCCTTACAGCTTTCCATAGATGGGCCAGGAAATCGAGATCTGTGTCTTGATCTTCGGCATGAACCGGCTGTCCAAACCTGACTTGAACGGGTGAGCATCGAAACTGCTGTGCCCCACGCGGGAAGACTTCATAGCTTCCCAGGATTGCGGCCGGGACGACCGGCACCTTACATTCCCGCGCCAGAATGGCAATGCCACCATGAAACCGTTGCAGCGCGCCATTCGGTGAACGTTCTCCTTCCGGGAACACGCAGCCAACTAGCTTCCGGCGCAGTGCTTCAGCGCTTAGCCGCATCCCTGAGCGCACATGCTGATCAGGATCGACCGGAACCAGTTTTAACCACGGCGCCACCCTGGCTTTCCAACCAGTTCCGAAATATTCGGTATGGCCCATGAAAGAAAGCCGGCGCATGATGCCAAAAGGCAGACTCCACAGCAAGAACAGCGGGTCGAGGTGCGAACAATGATTGACGGCGAACAAGAATGGTCTGTCTTTAGGAAGATGATGGCGACCCTCTACTCGCAGGTCAAAGCAAAGCTTGCCTGCGAGACGAAGTAGCAACAGCAACGCCCACGCAGTAGATACGACCCACATCCTATCCTGGAAAGTAGTATTGGCAAGTGTCTCCTCGTTTAAGGTCAATGGAGCTTCTAATATTCGCGACCATGAACTTGATGGCAGGAGAGGTGGAGCTTTGGCCCTTTTTGTCACAGTACACACTAGGTCACCGACAGTAAATATTTGAGCTGCTTCGTCATCAGGGATACGAACACCGAAGTTCCGCTCAATTTCTGAAAGGAGCAGCACTCGTTCCAGGGAATCAAAACCTAAATCCAAGTCAATATTCATGTTATCTTCGAACTCGCTCAGAATTGGCTTGTGCACGCGAAGCAGATTCGATAGCTGCTGCTTGATGGGGGTGGTAGGTGAAATGCTCCCGGTCGCGTGAGAAAATTCTTTGCGAACTTGGCTGGAATCTAGGGCGTCGCCTGTTGTGCGCGGCAATGGTCGTGATCTTACTGAAAACGTGTCTGGCCGCTCTTCCACCGGGAGTTGTTTCGACAAGGTCTGGAACTCAAAGCGAATCAACTCGCGCGCATTGGCTCGCTTCCATTTCTTGAGCTCTTCAAATCTCGGGACCAGAAACGCATGGATATGTGGAGGCTGGCCGATGGCGCCGTCCAGGTGGACGATAGAGACCTCCGAGATAGTTGGGCTCCGCTCCCGATACCAATTCTCAATCCGGGACCAAAGACCCGGATCTGACAGCTTCGATGCCCCTGCCAACTTAGCTATTCGAAAATCGTCCGATTCTGCCATAATCCCCATCAGTATGGGCTATCTCCGCTGCTCATCCGTCACAATGGCGGGTTGGCTCAAACAGTCGCGAGTATCGATTAATGTTCTGGTCACTTCGCAGACTTGACGTCCACGTTGTGATACGCCTCGATCCACCATTGACCCTCGCGCCGTACGAAGACTTCCATCAAATGCGTCTTCACTATGCCATCGGGCGGCACGACGATGCCACCCGGCGCCGCGCACTTCGTTATCGATGTCCACGATCGCAATATCAGACGTAACAAAGCGAAGCCGTCGAATGACGTGACTCTTGGTGGTGCTTCTGTAAAACGTATTGAGGATCTCGGAATGTCGCTTCGCGAAGGCGGGCGCGCCACACATGACCATTCCGAAAAGATTCGTGAACGACGCGTCCGGCGCGAGCTGCCGGGCGTAGGCATGCCCATCGCCGGCGTTCCAGGCGACAACTTGATCTGCAACAATGGCGCGGATTTGCCCTTCTGACGCGGCATCTTGAGCCAACGACACTCCAGCCGGTGCGGCCAACAGGGCGAGGCATATCGTTTGCATGGTGTGAGATTCCTTCCTACGACCGCCCGGGACCCCCGGATCGTTGGCGTGTCAGGAGTGTCTCATGAACTCTCACATGTTGAGATGGATTTCGTTGATATATATAGCTCTGTGAAGATACATTCAGCAGACGGAAACATGCCAAATTGATCTGTCGCTAATTTGACCACTTTGTTTGCTCTTTTTAGGTTTCCTACGTCACGCGCAATATCGAATAATTCCTATGAATTTAGCCAACGCGAACTCCCCAACTATCATCCATCCAGCATGATTCACCCGCAGTGATCATCTCTTCGGATGAGGTCAGGTCCGTTTGGTAAGTTTGACTTCCTTCTGCGAGCTCTCGCGACGCGATTCGTTTTGTCCAAGTGACCGCGCCAGGTCTCACTTTCGCATCTGGAAGTGGCTCGAAACCTTCCGGCAATTTTTGCTATCCGGCGATGGATGGCTCCAAGTTATAGATGGAAAGGAGCATCTCTATGAAACAGCATTCCGGCGAAACCTCTTCACGGTCTTCGTATGGACTACCATTTGGCACCAAAAGTATCTTGGTTGGGGCGGGGGCGCTTATCGCGTATGGTTTTAGCCGCCGTTCGAAGACGGGCGCGGCATTAGCTACTGCCGGTGGAGTCCTGGCGTTTCGGGCGATTACGTCCAAAGCGAACGCGGCCCATAGTTCAGCCAGAGCCTCTTTCCTGCTCAATGCATCCCCTCAAAAAGCCTATGACTTATGGCGCAATTTCGAGAACTTACCTCGCTTTATGAGTCACCTCAAATCAGTGAGGGTGCTAGACGGTAACCACTCAGAATGGATTGCTCGTGGCCCTTTAGACCAAGACGTCCGTTGGAATGCGGAGATTACAGAGGATCGTCAAAACGAACGTATCTCCTGGCGTGCGCTCCCGGGATCCGATGTCGAGAATAGTGGGTTCGTGGAATTTCGAGCTGACCCCCAGAATCGTGGCACCTTCGTTACAGCCGAGGTGCGTTATGATCTTCCTGGCGGCTCCCTTGGGGTCGGCCTCGCCACACTGCTAGGTAAAAACCCGGATTTCGTTGTGCGCGAGGATCTGCGACGGTTCAAAGCGTTGGTGGAGGCTGGCGAGACACCCACGACGGTAGGGCAAACGCATGGCCCCCGTGGCATTCACGGCTACTCGGAGCAAATTCTCTTCCGAGAGACCAATAATCATCCCCAGCCGCAGGCACCTCCAAAACTTCCCAGAAGCGCCTAACCCGATTCTCAGCTCAAGAAGTAAAGGAGCTTTTATGAAAGCAGTTTGCTGGATGGGGAAAGAGAGAATGCAGGTACATGATGTACCTGATCCGAAGATACTAAATCCGCGCGACGCCATCATTCGCATCACCACGTCGTGCATCTGCGGTTCCGATCTCCATCTATACGACGGCCTGGTTCCGACCCTGGAACAAGGAGACATTCTTGGCCATGAGTTCATGGGCGAGGTCGTCGAAGTCGGAGCCGGTATTGACAAGGAACGGCTCAAAGTAGGCGATCGTATCGTAGTTCCGTTCACCATCGCCTGTGGCGAGTGTCGCTCTTGCAAGGATCAACTCTGGTCGTGCTGCGACAACTCCAACCCGAACGCCTGGATTGCGGAGAAGATGATGGGATATTCCCCATCGGGACTCTTCGGCTATACCCACATGCTGGGTGGCTACTCCGGCGGTCAGGCGCAATATGCTCGTGTTCCATTTGCCGACGTTGGGCCAATCAAGATCTCAAGCGGCCTAGCGGATGAGAAGGTAGTCTTTCTTTCCGATATCTTTCCAACCGGATACATGGGAGCGGAAAACTGCAACATACAGTCTGGCGATACGGTCGCTCTATGGGGATGTGGGCCTGTGGGCCAATTTGCAATCCGCAGCTGTTTCATGTTGGGAGCTGGGAGGGTCATTGCGATCGATCGAGTCCCCGAAAGGCTGGAGATGGCGCGCGCATCCGGGGCCGAAACGTTGAACTTCGACGAGATAGATGTCGTTGATGCTTTACATGATCTCACCGGTAATCACGGACCCGACTCCTGCATGGATGTAGTCGGAATGGAAGCTTCGGGTCATGGTGTACTATTTGCGATCGATCGTGCTAAGCAGATGACTCGAATACAGATGGATCGGCCCATCGTCCTCCGCCAGGCCATCATGGCTTGCAAGAAGGGTGGCACGATCTCCGTCCCGGGGGTTTATGCAGGTTTTGTGGATAAGGTCCCGATTGGTGCATTCATGAATAAAGCCCTGACAATGAAAACTGGGCAGACGCACATGATGCGCTATATGCAGCCGCTACTCGATCGCATCCAAGCAGGTGAGATCGACCCTTCATTCGTTATCAGCCACACCTTGCCACTCGACAGAGCTCCCGACGCATACCGGATGTTTCGGGACAAGCGGGATCGTTGCACAAAAGTTGTTCTGAAGCCTTGGGAACTGGCTGCCGCGGCATAACCGAACTAGGGTCTTCTCATCGGGGGTGGCCAAGCACGCACTACGCTAACAATATTTTTACCTTGACGGATTAAAAACGGAAGAAAGGCGCTCATTATACCAATCTACATCGCACGCTTTCAGCACTTGGGCTCTGCATCTGAGCCTCTTCTTCCCCTTCTTCGCTCATGCGATCGGATTGAACTGTTTCCGATGCTTCAGGAACAGGATAGGGCAAACCATTCGCCTGGCTTCCTTGCCAGCGTGTTACATCAGGTCCGAGCAGATTAGTAACGGGAATCGCCGCAGCATCGAGTAATCCCTCCGCCGGCAGTGCCTTCGGGATTTCTGGGCCATGCCAGACTTGCAGGTACGAATGACAAACTATTTGAACCGAATTGTTGCCAGCGGAGGAGGCAAGAGGTTCAGGGCGCCAGAGATGGTTTAGGCATGTAGGGCAGCATTTCCAGCGAACGATCTTGAACGTCGTCTACAAGGTCGCCCCACTTCGCCGTGGTCGTCTTTTTGATCCTTATCCATTCGGGATCTGCAAGGAAGTTCTTCCAGACCGCAGATTGCGCGTTGCGATCTCTCCAGCGCAGGAGATAAACAAACTTCTCGTGGCCCGGCTCTCCACTTTGACTCGTGAACACAATATCGAAACCGTAACGCCGCATGATCGGCATGCACTGCTCGCGGAAGCGTTCGTGAAAGTGCTGCTCGTTGCCTGTGTGGAGCTTGTATATGCGTAGCTCGTAAACGCTAGTCTGACAGTGCGCCGCGGCGTTATAGAGAAGACACATACCCATCAGAATCCAAGCTCTGATCCACATGAAGACCTCCTTCGATGAAGATTGTGCTCCTCCGTCTGAGATACCGTTCACGAAGTCCTTATGTCCAGCTCTAAAAAAGGAAAGCCCGCTTCTTCTGAAGCGGGCTTTTCCATGATAAGCCGCATTTCCTGCCCAGGCATTTTATGAGGCTCGCTTGCGCTGGTAGGGTTCCTCTGAGGTCATTGCCTCTTGCTCAGAACCAGCTTCCCTGGTCGAAGCGATGTCGCTGCCGCCGGTTTCCTTCAGTAAATTTTTGGCAGTATCGACCTGTTCGGAGGTCTCACAGTGAACAGAGAGAAGGGTTCCTCCCTCCTTTACAGCACCCTCATACCGTTTGGCTTCGTACTCGGGGATACCCATGCCAACCAGAGCTCCTACCATGCCGCCGACGGCACCCCCAACACCGACCCCGGTCAGCGTCGCCATAATGGGGCCTGCTGCGATGAGAGGACCGACGCCAGGAATGGCAAGAGCGCCTATACCAGCAAGCAAACCGAGAGTTCCGCCAAGTACTCCCCCGGTTGCCGCGCCGGTAGCTGTGCCTTCTGGAGCTTTGGTGCTCTTTTCATGGGCAAAGGCACGGGTGCTCTCGTCGTCGGGTAGAAGGACAGAGATGGCAGAATTTGTGAAGCCTACGGCGAGGAGACCATCGACCGCCATCTCTGCGGTTGCGGGTGTTGCGTAGATTCCGAAAACTGAGGTTTTCTTATTGGGCATTATGTAACTCCTTTGCTGCTCCTATGCAGCGGGGGACATCGCTTACTGCTTGACGGTCATCTCGTCGGTGATCGTATCGGGCGGGACAACATTGGACGCACAGCTCATTACCTTCTGTTTCTCATCCGCCGATTTGACCGGCCCTTTGAGGGTGACTGCGCCATTTTTTGTGATGATCTTGACGTTATGGGCGTCGGTCGATAGGCCTTTATCGGCCATAATGGATTTGCGGATCTTAGCGGTGATATCGCGATCAGTCTTGGAGTTGGTCTGATCTTCCGCAGTTTTTGGCTGATTCTTGTTTTGTGCAGAGTTGTCAGGAACTGTCTGCTCGACGTATGTTCGTGCTGACAAACACCGGGTATCGAGAGCACCGGCATAGCATAGGAAGGCACCCGCAGCCAGGAATGCGAGAGGAAGACGCTTCACGGTCATGAGAAGGCTCCTTTCCGAAAATCGAGGGTTTCCGAATCTGGGCCGGCTTGAGAAGATTGAGCCGGTCCATACCTCCGATCCGTGCTCTGAGATGAGCGAGCAGGTAGCGGGGTTGCCTATACCTCGGGTCCGCAAGACCGCTCATATTGGTTCAGCTTATCGGTTTGGAATACAACCTATGTGGTTGATGAAATGAAGTTTAATCGCATGGACGATGGCACTAGTTGGTTCCGATATGCGGCTACGAGCTTCATGCGTTGTTGAAGCAAATACCGCGCTCAAATTCAAGCCCTTGAGACCGGAATTGGGATCTGGTCCGGAAATTGGCTCCGGTAAATGTGTCCGGCCAATCGCACCTCCTTGTCTGCGAGGTAAGGATCAACGTTCAATCCCGTCACGTTCGGGACGCTATTTTCGATTGCACAGCACTCCACTATTGATTGCGCCCCCATCTTCCTCCTGCGTCGCGTGAACTGTGGGTCGAAAACCGCCCAGGAGCTTACTCCGTTCGGTTATCTCCGGATCAAGTCGCGCATAGTGGGCGATCTCCTGATACGAACGAATCCTGCTTCGGCCTGGCCGGCATCCTACTTTAAGTGATTGATACAGCTTCCATCGTGAGCAAAACGGATCACCGGCCATTTCCTCTTCCACAAGGACGCTGGATCATGGAGCAAGGATGGTATTCGCTGCTCTTTGCCCACTGGCCAATGGCTAAATCTCATGTCCGAATGCTGGTTCCGCCAGAACTGGAACTCGATACCTTTCAGAACGAAGCCTGGGTATCGATTACGGCTTTCCACGTGTGAATGAGGCCGCGGGGGCTCTTTGCACTCGGAAAGTTTTGGTCTTTTCCAGAGCTTAATTGCCGTACGTATGTCCGGTACCGCGGTCTTCCCGGCATCTACTTCTACAGCCTCGATGCTGGGAGTCTCCTGGCGGTCTCAGGCGCCCGGATGTTCTATCGGCTCCCATACTTTCGTGCGAAGATGACGTGCCTGAAAGGACGGTCGGAGGTTGATTACAGGAGCCAACGAACATCGCTGGCCGCTTCCTTCGTTGCTCGTTATAAGCCGGTTTCTCCGCGCCGGCTTGCAGAGTTCGGCACTCTGGAGCATTGGCTGATAGAACGCTATTGCCTCTTTACGGTAGCCGGGACCAAGGTATGGCGGGCTGACATTCACCATCAGCCGTGGCTATTGCAGACTGCAACCGCGGGGATCTCCAGCAATACAGTTGCCGCCGCAGCGGGCCTTTCACTCGGCGGCGCACCCACCCTGGTGGGTTACGCGGAACAGCAGGAAGTCCTCGTCTGGCCTTTGCGGAAGCAGTGACCGGCAGGATTTCTCCATCGGGGCCGACTTCGGTGCGTTCTCCGCAGAAAGCCTTTCATTAGCGCCGGGTTTACCTTAAGGAGCTATCCTCACCTCCGCACAGATAACTAAGGGTCAAGAAGCGAGTTTATGGTCAGACAAAATTCACTGTTTCCGGAACTGGAGAGCAAACCAAAGAGGTTAACACCTCCAGGCTTTTGCTACCGGGAGAATGTGATCACCGAGACTGAGGAGGCTGCGCTTGTGGCTTCTCTGGAGGAGCTAGAACTTAAGCCATTCGAGTTCCACGGTCATCTCGGCAATCGACGCATGATCAGCTTCGGACTTCGGTACGACTACAGTCGGCGTATCGTGGAAACGGCGAATGATTTTCCTTCATTTCTCGATGAATTGCGCAGTAAGGTGGCGGAGTTCGCTAGCCGTCGTGTGGATGAATTCCGGCAAGCTGGAATCAATGAATATCGGCCGGGGGCTGGTATTGGCTGGCACAAAGATAAGCCACAATTTGGAATCATCGTTGGCGTATCCCTCTTAGCGCCCGCGACGATGCGTTTCCGTCGAGCCCACGGAAGTGGTTGGACACGAATGTCGCAGACCATAGAACCTCGCTCCATTTATGTCCTGTCGGGGGAGGCTCGAATGGCATGGGAACACAGTATTCCACCACTGAACAAACTGCGATATTCACTGACGTTCCGTACGCTTGCAGAGGATTTTTCGTTGACCAAAAGTTAGCTGTTCTCTTCCCGAGCGAATCAAGACTTATCGCTTGAACAGCTCGGTGAGTTTCGCCAGAGACTGGCAGTTCAGAACCGACCATGCCTCGAGGCCCGCCCTCCGGGCCTGCTCAATTCCGTAGCGAATGGTACTGAACTCGGAGAGGCTATGGGCATCGGTGGAGATAGCAATCCGTACCCCAGCGGCAGATGCAAGCCGCGAGTTTTCCGCCGAAAGATCGAGACGATCTGGGCTCGAATTGATTTCGAAGAAACAGCCATTCTGCTTGGCGCGTTCGATCACTCGTTCCACATCCAATTCGTAGCCTGGCCTCTTCAGCAAAAGCCTACCTGTTGCATGTCCAAGAATGTTGAAGTAGCGATTGTCCATTGCGCGCAAAATGCGCTCCGTTCGTCGAACTTGTATTTATTGCGGCTGCCCCGAGGCGTTTCGACGACGACTTGCACAGGGCTTGGTTTCGAACCCGTCTGAACTCTTCCTGAGCTTCTTTCCATGAAAGACCTCCAATTTGCATCAATCTATCAGGCGCGACATCGGCCTCACAACAGCGGCCCTCAATCAGCTCGGTCCTTTACATTTGCTGATGTAGCGACTCGTGCGCGATGTGCACAGCAGAAGAAGCGGTCGCCAACCTCCACTCCGTGCCCTACTACTCGACATTGGCAATGTTCGCAAATCGGCGCTAAAGCGTGAATCGCGCACTCGAAACTGTCGAACGTGTGCCGCCAATTTATAAGTCGGTCGGCTTGGATCACTTGCGACGATATGGCCCGGTTTGCGACGAATCGTTGCCATGCCCCAAGTTGGCGACATCGCCAGCCAGCTATACCGAAGGCAGATAGATCCTCATTACAGTTCCCGACCGGTCGGAATTGGCGCTGCGGAACTGGATACATCCACCCTTCTTCTCTAACAGGTCCTTCGTAATCCAGAGACCGAGACCCGTCCCGACGGCGGTCTTCGTCGTGAAAAACGGGGTGAACAAATTCTGCCTGTTTTCATCGGAGATGCCTACGCCATTGTCGGCAATCGTGATGCGAACTCCGCGTCCGCCCGATGGGAAATGGTGTGAGGTTTGGGCACAAATTACTATCTTGCCGTTCTCTTTAGAAGCATCAATTGCATTCGCAATCAGATTCGACAACATCTGCTTCAATTCTCCCTGCACCGTATTAACGGTCAGGCCGGGCTCGATCCGCTGTTCAATATTCAACATCTTGTATTGACACTTGCGTTCGTAGACGGTCGGTACATCCTGAAAAACATCTGCGACCACCAGCGAGATGGGCCGGGAATAATCGCGATAGAAGCCCAACGTCTGTTGCGTAATATGAGCGACCCGCCGCAGCTCCTCATCTGCCGAGTTCAGATAGCGTTTGATCTCCTCGGAGGCCTCGGAATGTTGTTTCGCTAGGTAGATAAAGTTGGTGACTGACTCTAAGGGATTGTTGATCTCATGCGCGACGGTAGCCGCGAGACGTCCGACGGATGCCAAGTTTTCACTTGTATGAAGAGCGGCTTCCAGTTTCTTTTGTGCGGTGATGTCACGAACAATCTTCGCAGCGCCGACTATGCTTCCGCGTTCATCTCTTATGGGCGAGATGGTGAGGGAAACATCGATACGATCTCCATTCTTCTTCAGTCGCACTGTCTGAAATTGATCTATTCGTTCGCCTGCCCGTATCTTTGCCAAAATAACATTCTCGTCATTTAAGAACTCTGGCGGAATGAGGAGCGTGATCGGTCGACCGACAATCTCTGCTGTCACGCTGCACTAAATTCCCGGAATCACGCTCGTTTGTTTTCAATCTTTTTCCGTGATTTAACTGCATTATCGCTGCACTGAAATCCCGGATTATTGCACGTAAATCCCGGACAAAGTTGATGCTGAAGTTTGTCCGGGATATAAGTACAAAGATGCCGTTATGTCCTTTATATGCACTGGTTTCATTTCAGGATTTGAGTGCAAACAGCTCAGCGGATTCCGGAATTTAAGTGCCGCAAA
>Ga0193743_1003218_pt1 | contig 11009 bp, 11 predicted proteins | sample L2c2metaG_FD_143038 | JGI IMG/M metagenome (GOLD analysis project Ga0193743, IMG submission 143038) | Soil microbial communities from a riparian zone of the East river system, Colorado, United States - L2c2 | ecosystem: Environmental > Terrestrial > Soil > Riparian zone | place: USA: East River...
AGCCGCGAAGGGAGCGAGGCTCAACCTCGTGCCCGAAAGGAAGAAGTGAGATGGCATCGACAATAGAAGCAGTGGTAGCGACTCCGCGCGAAGGCAAGTTCAACAAGAATGCGGCGCGGCGTGTTCGCGTCGCCGGCAAGATTCCCGCGGTCGTCTATGGCGCAGGCCAGGATGCGGTCGCCGTCACGGTCGACCCCAAGGTCATCACGAAGATTCTGCACTCGGAGTCGGGCCACAACACCATCTTCGACCTGAACATCGAAGGCGGCGCGGCCACCAAGGCCATGATCGTCGACTGGCAGAATGAGCCCATCAAGGGCAAGCTGCTGCACATCGACCTCAAGCGCATCGCGATGGACAAGCTCATGCGCGTCTCGGTTCCGGTACAACTGGTGGGCGTCGCTATCGGCGTGAAGACCCAGGGCGGAATCATCGAGCACGTTCTGCGCGAAGTCGAGATCGAGTGCCTTCCGGGCGACATTCCGGACCACATCGACGTGGACGTTTCGAACCTCGAACTGCATGGCGTGATCCATATCTCCGACCTTCCGCACTCGGGCAAGCTGAAGTTCCTGGGTGAAGAGACGGCGACGGTTGCGCACGTGACCATCATCAAGGAAGAGGCTCCGGCTGAGGTTGCCGAGGCTGCTGCGACCGAGCCTGAGGTTGCGAAGAAGGGCAAGACTGACGCAGCTGCTGCTGCTCCGGCTGCCGACGCGAAGAAAAAGTAGTTCAGTGGCAGTCCTGATTGGATTCAGGACTGCCGCTTGTTTTGTACGGAAGGAATGCTCGAGTGAAATTGATTGTCGGACTTGGAAACCCAGGGATCGAATATCAGTTCACTCCGCACAACGCCGGGTTTCTGGCAATCGATCGCATCGCGGAGGACTGCGGTGTAATCGTGAGCAACCGGCGAGGCAAGGCTTTGACGGCGAAGGCGAGATTGGCAGGACACGACGTTCTGCTGGCCAAGCCGGAGACCTTCATGAATCTGAGCGGGCTTTCGATGACCGCGCTGGTTCATGAGCTCGAGATCGAGAATGTTGCCAGCGATGTCATCGTTCTTTACGACGAGCTGGCCTTTCCGCTGGGACAGTTCCGGATCGCCCAGCGTGGTTCGGCCAACGGGCACAACGGGATCAAATCGATCCTCGGCGCGCTCGGAACGGAAGACTGGCTGCGCATCCGCATCGGGGTTGGAAAGTCCCCGCTGGAGGATGGCAGAGAGATCAAGGCGGGAGGCAGGGATTATCTGCTGACGCCGATGCGCAAGCAGGAGCTTGCGGTGATGGATGAAGTGCTCGATCGCGTGAAGGTTGCGGTCGAGGCGGTGCTGGCCAAGGGTGTCAACGCCGCGATGAATGAGTTCAACCGTCGTCCGGACTCCGAAAAGGAGTCGGGCGAAGGGAAGTAGAAGTAGAAACGCAGTAGATTCCATACCGGCTCGGCAGATCACCGCCGGGCGGTGCGAAGCAGAACTTCGCAGAAAGAAGTGAAACGCATGAGCCGTTCTTATGAAGTGATGTACATCGTCCGTCCGGACGTGGAAGAGGCAGACCTCGACAAGCTGATCGAAGGCTTCGAGAAGAACGTCACCGACGGTGGCGGAGAGATCAAGTCGACCGAGAAGATGGGTCGCCGCCGGCTGGCCTACACAGTCCGCAAGTTCAACGACGGTTTCTACGTGCTGATGACGGTTCTCGCGGCCGGCTCGCTGATCGCTGAGATCGAGCGCCGCCTGCGCGTCTCCGAGCAGGTGATCAAGTTCATCACCGTCCGCACCGACGAAGAAGACAAGCGCCTGGCCAAGGTCAAGGCCATCCGCGACACCAAGGTAAAGCGCAGCGCTGTGCCCGTGGCAACGGCCACCGCCACGCCCCCGGCCACAGCCCCAGCCGCAGCCGCAGCCGCAGCCACGGAGGTGAGTGAAGCTCCTGTTGCCGCCGCCGAGGTTGCTCCCGCCGAAGCTGCCGTCTAACCGGACCGCCGGCGCGACGGATCAAGTTCTGTGCTGTCGAAGGGCATGCACAAGTGCACCACCCATCGCCTGAACCCGCTTCCATGCTTCCCTACCGGGCAGCATGTCCAGAGACTCCACCGTGTGTCTGGAGCGGCAAAGGGCCCAACGAAAGAGAGAGGAAATCAATCATGGCTGACGAGACCACCAGCACACCATCCACGGAGCAGCAGGCTCCAGCATCATCCCGCCCTTCCGGCCCAGGCGGATCCCGTCCTCCGCGCCCCGCGGGCGGCCCCGGCGGCGGTCCTGGCGGACGCAAGTTCTTCCGCCGCAAGAAGGTCTGCAAGTTCTGCACGGAGAAGATCGATGCGATCTCCTACCGCGACGTTCGTCTGTTGCAGGGCTTTGTCGCCGAGCGTGGCAAGATCGTTCCGCGCCGCCTGACTGGTGTATGCACCCGTCATCAGCGCCGCCTCTCGCTGGCTATCAAGCAGTCGCGCAACATCGCCCTGCTGGCCTTCGCCACACGCTTCTAACTTACGGCTATGCCGTTCGTCTGCGGACGGCCAATGAAGGAATCGGAGACACTGCAATGGAAGTTATTCTGAAGGAAGACATCAACAAGCTCGGTCACCGCGGCGACGTCGTCAAAGTCGCCGACGGCTACGGGCGCAACTACCTGCTGCCGCAGAAGCTCGCCATCGAGGCCACTGTGGCCAACAAGTCCGTCATCGAGCAGATGAAGGGTTCGGCTGCGCGCAAGTCAGCCAAAGAGAAGGTCGATGCCGAGGCGTTCTCCACCCAGCTCAGTGAAGTCGAGCTGGTGTTCGAGCGCAAGGTGGGCGAAAACGATCATCTCTTCGGCTCGGTCACCTCGGGCGATATCGCGCACGAGCTTGAGGCGAAGGGCTTCAAGGTCGACCGCCGCAAGATCTCGCTCGATGAGCCTCTCAAGTCCCTCGGCGAGTACCACGTCCCCGTGAAGCTGCACCGCGAGGTCACCAGCCACGTGAAGGTCGTCGTCAAGGGCGATCAGCCCGAGGCCGAGGCTGTTCCGGCTGCCGCTGCTGCCGCAGAGTAAAACATCCACTCCAGCCATATCGAAGCGCACCCGATTTCAAAATCGGGTGCGCTTTTTTTATGCCGCCGGCGGCCGATCCCTGGCACCCCACCCTACCCTTTTTTCGAAAAATCTTCCAAAAATTTGACTGAACTGACCGGCAAGGCTCCGATATCATCTCCGTTGTCGTACAAACGACATATTTTGTTAGATTTGTGCGATATCAGGCAGACGTTCTGCCGGTATAGGCCCCTTGACAACATTTTTTCGAGATCTCGTCAGGCCAAGCGGTGATAGTTGCTGCCATTAGAACCCAACATCACGACCGCACACTGGCTTTCCTGGCATGGAGGAAGTTTTGAACTCACAGAGGAACGGTCTGACACCAGACCACATTCTGCAGACAGGTTTCGCGTACTGGGCGTCGAAGACGCTTTTGAGCGCGGTAGAGATAGGCGTCTTCAGCGAGCTGGCAAGCGGACCAGAGAATTTCGAACGGTTGAGCGGAAGACTGGGTTTGCATCCGAGATCCGCGCGGGATTTTCTGGATACCCTGGTGGCTTTGCAGTTTCTGCACCGAAACGGGGATGTCTATGGCAACACTCCCGAGGCGGATCTGTTTCTGGACCGTCGCAAGCCAAGCTACATTGGCGGCATCCTCGAGATGTCGAGCGTGCGACTCTTCGGGCACTGGAATCATCTGACCGAGGCACTCAGGACCGGTCTGCAACAGAATGAAGCACGCCAAGGATCCACGGCACCTACCTTTGAAGCTCTTTATGCCGATCCGGCGCGGCTGCGAGGTTTTCTGGCGGCGATGTCAGGGATCAGTCACGGCCGCCAATATGGCGATTGCGGCGAAGGCGCCATGGAAGAGCTATCGCACGTTTGTCGACGTGGGCGCCGCACAGGGGGATCTTGCGGTGCAGATCGCACTGGCCAATCCGCATCTGACCGGCACCGGGTTCGATCTTGCAGAGTGTGGTCCGATCTTTGAAGAGTACGTGGCTGCGAACAAAGTGAGTGATCGCGTTCGATTTCAGCCCGGCAACTTCTTCAAAGAACCGATACCGTCAGCTGATGTGATTACGATGGGGCACATTCTGCACGACTGGAATCTTGAAGAAAAGAAGATGCTGGTGAAGAAGGCTTACGATGCACTTCCTCCGGGAGGAATTCTGGTCGTCTACGATGCCATCATTGACGATGACCGGTCGAAGAATGCCTTCGGGCTGATGATGAGCCTGAATATGCTGATCGAGACGGAAGGCGGCTTCGACTATACCGGCGCCGAATGCATTGGCTGGATGAAGGAGACGGGCTTCAGCAAGGTTTATGTCGAGCCCCTGACCGGTCCGGATTCCATGGTGGTTGGGTTGAAGGCTTAATCAGAAGAGCTCTTCTTTGACATCGCAATCATCAGGGTGGGCGTAGACTGTAGGCGTCGTCGACGTCCTGGTGCTTGTGATGAAGCTTCTGCCAACGACGAAGAACGTGCATTTTTACCAGCGGCGGCTGCGGCAGGCGCGCATGGTGGCTCGCGCGCTTCAGTCGAAGCACCATCCTGTGCTTGCGCACATCATTCCCATGCGGAGATGTAATCTCTCCTGCACCTACTGCAACGAGTACGACAAGGTCTCCTCCCCTGTTCCGTTGGAGGAGATGAATCGCCGTATTGACCTTCTGGCGCGGCTGGGGACCGCAATCATCACGATCTCGGGAGGGGAGCCGCTGCTCCACCCCGACCTCGACGAGATTCTTCGCGCTATCCGCTCGCACGACGCCATCGCCACCATCATCACGAACGGCTACCTGCTGACGCCGGAGAGAATTGAACGGCTGAACCGGGCGGGGCTCGAGCACCTGCAGATCTCCATCGACAACGTAAACCCGGACGATGTCTCGAAGAAGAGTCTCAAGGTTCTCGACAAAAAACTTGAGTGGCTGAAGGAACATGCGGACTTCGACATCAACATCAACTCGGTGCTGGGCGGAGGAATCCCACACCCGGAAGATGCGCTGACAATTACGCGCCGCGCCGTCGAGCTGGGGTTCGAGACCACCGTGGGCGTCATCCACGATCACGGTGGACAGCTTCAACCGCTGGCGGCGGAAGAACGACGCGTCTACGACCAGATTCTAGAGGAGCGAAGACCGGGCCTCTTCGCCTTCGCCTACGACAATCTCTTTCACAAGAACCTGACTCTGGGTGAGCCCAACGAGTGGCAATGCGGAGCGGGAAGCCGCTACCTGTATATCTGCGAGGACGGGCTGGTTCACTACTGCTCGCAGCAGCGCGGGTACCCGGCCATTCCGCTGGAGAAGTACACGCGAGAGGACATCGATCGCGAGTACTCGACGAAGAAGCCGTGTGCTCCCTATTGCACGGTGTCGTGTGTGCATCGCGTCGCCATGCTGGATATGATCCGCAATGAGCCGCGCGAGTCACTGCCGCGGCTGTTTCCACCGGCAACTCCGGGCGGCCCGCCGTCGTATCCTCCGCCGGTTCGTATTCTCAGCTCGATCTTTCTTCCTGAACCGAATGGCAAGCCGCCAGGTCTCGCTCGCCGCATGGCCGCTGGTTTGGCGATGCGGGCCTTCGGGATCAAAAACTCGAAGGAAGCGAGACCGCACAGGGACTTATAGAGAGCGATAGCTTGCGCAGAAGACCACCAACGCGGTCACTGCACCCAGCAGGACATCGAGTGCGTAGTGATAGCGTCCAATCACAGCGCCAAGCGAGATCATGACTGCAATGACCAGAAAGATCGCCCCGATCCATGGGGCGTAATAGAGCAGAACGAACGCGATGGCAAAGGCGGAAGCGACGTGCGCGCTGGGAAAGGAAATGGCATGGATGCTGCCGTGCTTCAGAATCCAGCGGTTGAAGATGCGGCCCTTGTTGGCTTCTCTGCCGCGCTCGGCCTCCATGGGAGGCTCGCCCAGCGGCGCTCGTGGAGGAAAGGCGGGAACGAAGGGCGTGATGGCGTAACAGAGATACGTGGAGAGGAGCAGCACCAACCAGAAGCCGTCGATCTTTTCGCGCAGCCCGGCGGCGTAGACGGCGAGGAGGCCGAGGGGCACCAGAGGGTAGCAGGAGAGATAAGCCATCTCCAGAAAGAAACCGATGGGGTTGCGCCCGGTACCGGAGTGGGAGGAGATGCCGGGGAGCAGCCAGCGATCGAAGCCCTCAAGACGTTTTTGAATCAGCGGGTTCGGTTCAAGGAAGAACTGGCCGGTCTGCCAGTACGGCACCAGAAAGATCACGACGGTGAGGCCGTCGAGAAGGATGAGGAAGTGATCACGCGAGAACAGCGGAACGCAGAGATGCGCGACGGCAATAGCGGCGATCGCGAAAGCTGCCAATGCCGTGACGATCCACCGACGCCGTACGGGCAGAGGGCGCGAGGTCAGTCCCGTGCCCCATGCGGCGACTGCAAACACTACGGCGAAGCCGACTTGAATCCACTCAGAGGTCCGCATCAAAACACCACTCCTGTTTTGATCTTCTCTGGAAGTCCTAAGATCCTGAGAGTCTCCTGAGAGTCCTAAGACGCGATCATTATCCCTTGTTCCCTGCGGAATAGAAACCCCAACTGCATGACGGCTATTGTCTATAGAGGAACTAGACCTCGGCCACGATTCCGTATTTCTCTTCGAGAAACTGTTGCAGGCGCCTGGGTGCTGCCTGCGCAATCTCCTGCCAGGTAAGCAGCTTCAGGCGGCTGCGGAAACTTAGGCTGCGGACCGCGCACATCACTCCGAACCATTGCTCCATCAGGTCTCTTCGCCGCGCATCGCACAAAACGGCGAATGAGCCCCCAGTAGCATGCGCCGCAAGCGCTCCACGTATCAACTGATATCCCCGCACACGCCCGCCGTTCGCGTGCAGATCTTCTACATCGAACACCTCGTCCAGTTCCTTATAACGAACAAGCAACCGCATCGGCGCCGACTGAAAGCCGCTCTCGGTCAGCTTCGCCTCCACCAGAAGAGGGCCAAGCCGCATATCGATCTCGGTGCGGTCCACATGGCCGTCGCGCAGAGGCACTCCTACGCGAAATCCAAACTCGGGCACTTCGCCGCGATTCACACCGAGCACCGTGCATATCTGCGCGCGCAGAAGAATCCCTGGACAACAAAAGATATTCATCAACAAAGCATCGGAGCTGTTGGCGCAGTCCAGCTCGTACCTTCTCCGATCTGCCGAACGCGGAACTCTTCCACTGGCCGTGTAACATTTTTCGAGCCGCCTGGCCCACTCGGGCCGCTTGCAGATAGCGCGGTACGAGGCGGGGAAGAAGTTTCCATGTTCTCCCGTCTCGCCGTGATAGATCACACTCGCGACCGAACCGTAGGTCAGCTCATGCTCATGGTTCTGCGCGCGGACCAGATTTCTTTCGCTGATCTCGCGACGCAGTGCGGAGCTGGAAAGCGCAGCCATGGACAAAATTATAAGCGAATAAAAGGCGAAATTTACTGCCTCTGAAAATATCCTTTCCTTCGCCTAAGCGTACCGCCCGGGACGGCTCAGACCCGCGAACGGCATTCCATCCATTACTCTTAAATCCGGAAGGTAGAACGCCTCATGTCAGAGATCACTGCAGCAGTCCCCATCGTTACCATTGCCACTATCGGCCAGCACGAAGGCCACGCCGTCACCCTGCGCGGGTGGCTCTACAACATCCGCTCCTCGGGCAAACTGCTCTTCCCCACCTTCCGCGACGGCACAGGAACCATCCAGGGCATCGTCCCCAAGGCCGCCGTGCCTGAAGAGGTCTTTGAGACCCTCAAGAATCTCCAGCTCGAATCCTCCCTCACCGTCACCGGCAAGGTCCGCGCCGACTCCCGCGCGCCCTCCGGCTACGAGCTCGACGTCGAGAACATCCACGTCATCTCCTCCGTCTCCGCCGACGATCCCTTCCCCATCACCCTCAAGGAGCACGGCGTCGACTTCCTCATGGAGCATCGCCACCTCTGGCTCCGCACACCGCGGCAGTCGGCCATACTTCGCGTGCGCGCGACCATCATGCGCGCCGCGTCGGAGTATTTCGACACGCACGAGTTTGTGCGCACCGATCCGCCGATCCTGACTCCGAATGCGTGCGAGGGCACCAGCGAGCTGTTCGAGATGGACTACTTCGACAACGACAAAGCGTATCTGACGCAGTCGGGACAGCTCTACATCGAAGCCACCGCACTCGCGCTCGGCAAGGTCTACAGCTTCGGGCCAACGTTCCGGGCGGAAAAGTCGAAGACACGCCGCCACCTGACGGAGTTCTGGATGATCGAACCCGAGGTCGCGCACCTCGAACTCGACGGACTCATGGACCTCGCCGAGGGCTTCATCACCCACATCGTCACCCGCGTGCTCGAGCAGCACCGCACCGACCTCAAAGTCATAGGCCGCGACGTCACCAAACTGGAAGCAGTGATCCCACCTTCAACTAGCGGTAGTGAGAAAAAAGAGAGTGTCATCCTGAGCGAAGGCGCAGCCGAAGTCGAAGGACCTGCGGTTGGAAGAGCCACAAACCGCTTTCCCCGCCTTAGCTACGACGAGGCCCACGCCATGCTCGAAGACGCCTTCGCCAAGGGCCTCATCGAGAACCGCCACAAGGAAGGCGACGACTTCGGCTCGCCCGACGAGACCTATATCTCCTCGCAGTTCGACCGTCCCGTCATGATCCACCGCTACCCCGCGGCCATCAAGGCCTTCTACATGCAGCCCGACCCACACGACCCCACCAAGGCTCTCTGCGTCGACGTCCTCGCCCCCGAGGGCTACGGCGAGATCATCGGCGGCTCCCAGCGCGTCGACAGCTACGACCTGCTCAAGCAGCGCATCGAAGACCACGGCCTCCCGCTAGCCGCCTTCCAGTGGTACCTCGACCTGCGCAAATACGGCAGCGTCCCCCACGCCGGCTTCGGCATGGGAATCGAACGTGCCGTAGCCTGGATCTGCGGACTGGATCACGTGAGAGAGACGATTCCGTTTGCCAGGACACTGAACAGAATCTATCCCTAGGCCTGTAGCCGAGGATAAAAGTTCGTCTGTTAGACGCGTATAGAACTTGCTTCTATTGGATGTACAGGCAGCAATTGCGATGAGAAACATCTTGGTTTCAGTCCAAAGATGTTTCTCTCATAAAGTCCCGATGATGATTTAGTGCGACATGATATAGCTCGTAGATTCCGGAGCAAAGATTTTCTTTTTGTAGAGATCGCTCCACAAGCTGGTGAAGCACTAGGGTGTTGGCGAATGTGTGGGCATTTGTTAGATCAGCATCTTCTAAATTCGGCCATATGCTGTCCTCATGAAGACCAGTTACTAGCAGGTCTCGCCATTCACTGAAATGAGTTTCTTGTAATCCATTGTAATTGGCGCTCCACATAGCAGCTGATGCAGATGCAACGATGTCAGCTAATTGAAGACCAGAAACATTCTGTGATTGTTCTAGCGATAGAGGTTTACTCAAGTTGAAAAGAATCGGGTGTTCTTTTCCTCCAAAGCGGATGGTCTTCTTTTCTACGCGTCCAACCATCACATCGAAGAGTTTCATATCCCCTTTTATGGGTTTCGATTCATCACAAGTTACCTCTAACGATTCGTATACTTGCCCCCACCAAGCGAGGAGGTGATAGAGAGAAGTAGTTGTCACATCTAGAATCCAATTCGGCACCCTCGCCTCACGAAAATTGAGTATCTCTTCTGCAATGGTGTCGCGATGCAGTTCGGCAAATAGACCAATAGAGTGAAGGGGGTTGCTCTTGTAAGTGAGAATCGAGTTTTGTGGGAACATAGCGGCCAATGCAGTCTTGTCTCCCCGCCGAGCAAAGGAGCTGAAATCGGTCAGAAATTTTCCTGTGTCAATGTCGGAAGCGCGAAAAAAGGTAAAGAGAAGAGTACTTATGAAACGATGAAAACCTATTTCATAGAAAATCGAGTTGCAGTTCGAAAGGGCTGGCTCAAAAATGTATTCGAATAATTTAGAAGTTAGCGCATAAGACTTCAAGTGAACCACAAGTCGGAATTTGCCCTGTAAAAGGGTCAGGATCTCCGTCACCGCACCCTTTCCGCGCGCCTGCTTTACAAGACTCCCGCCCTTTAATTCTGGACCTTGGATTCGATACTTTCTTCGTATTTCAGCAACACAGTCATCTGCGAATGCTGGCTCGATAGCTACGGTTGCGTATGCGAAAACGGGCTGGTCGGAATCTAGTAGATGGTTACCCGTAAAACCTGCTTCATCACAATAAATGTTCATTTTCATGGGCCCGAGAATGGTTCAACCATAAAGAAAGTCCTTCTTTGACACAATCACTAATCCAGATCTCTGCCCGGACCAGGTGAGCCACCTCTAGCCTCGGCGAGTGCCTCATCTTGCCACTGCTTCGTCGCCGCTAAGGTGGGACATTCGCGCAAGACGCGAACCGCTCTTCACCCAGAAAGTCCTCAGGCTGCACAAGAGCGGAACTTCCATCTAAAGCTGTCCGAATTTCTGGGACACTTACCCTGATCGAGCCCGACCACGATCCCTTCACCCATGCCGCTAAGCGCCGCAATATCAACCGGGGATTGAGGTCAACGCCTTCCCTCGCGCCGCGATTACATTTCCACACCCTCCACCTAGCCATCCCCGCGTCGAAGAGAGTAGCTTATCTCCGCACGCAACCCGTCGGATGAGGCACTCGGCAGCCCTCAACCCTTCTCTCAGGTTCCAAACTCACCTAGAGCGACCGAACCAAACTGCCTGCCGCGTGCACGCCGTAAACCTCCACCTCCAACCCCCATTCTTGAGGTGAACATCATGGCAGACAAAGTCTCGTACATCCCTAAGGGCTACAACTCCGTCACGCCCTACCTGGTCGTCAGGGGCGCCGCGCAAGCCATCGATTACTACAAGAAAGTCTTCGGAGCCACCGAAATCATGCGCATGCCCGGCCCCGACGGCACCATCGGTCACGCCGAGCTCACAATCGGCGACTCGC
>Ga0193743_1003219_pt1 | contig 11008 bp, 16 predicted proteins | sample L2c2metaG_FD_143038 | JGI IMG/M metagenome (GOLD analysis project Ga0193743, IMG submission 143038) | Soil microbial communities from a riparian zone of the East river system, Colorado, United States - L2c2 | ecosystem: Environmental > Terrestrial > Soil > Riparian zone | place: USA: East River...
CAACTTGCCCATGCGGAACTCCTGGAGCACTGTGACCATAGTGCCGCGATCTCCAGGAGCATCTTCAAAGATCACCTCTCCCGCGTTGTCAGATTCGCCGCCAATCGATCGCCACGCGATCCGCTTCCCGGGTTCGTCTGCCAAAACCTCCGAATCCCATTCGATCGTTTTTCCGTTCGACTCCATGACCCAGTGGGAGGTTTTCCCACCCGTTGAAACTACCTGTGTGATTTGCTCTTGCCAGTTTGGTGCGGCCTCGACATTGCATCAGATCGTATATAAATCCTGGGCAGCGGCCTGAACCAAGGTGGAGGTCCTCACCCAGAGCTTGCCGTCCTTATCCTCAGGCGGAGGCAGATAGCGTCCGTCGAGAATCTTTCCGGCTGCTCCGGTCACCGGCAGTTCTTCCGCGTGCGGCTTTTCCTTCAATGCAGGGGACATCGCTAGCTCCTTTTGCGTATCCGTACGACGCAGTCTTTTGGGTTCGTCACAGAACTTGCTCGCCTGCAGACGTAATGGAATAGACGCATAAACGCTTGACTGCGTGGTCTGGCCTTAAACGTCCAGAGGCCCATCAAAGATGGGCCTCTGAGGTGGTCCAGTCTCCGTTTCGCTTACTTTTCGGAGTTCGGCTTTGCCATCTTCTCGTGCATAGCACCCTTTACGTTTCCAGGTGTCACATTGGTTAAGGCCCCTTCTAACTTCGTTTTAAAAGACGCCGCATAGACATGATCCTTCCCGGCTAGAAGGGCTTCGATTCCCTGACGAGCTACATCGTCAGGCTGACTCTCCGACTTGCCCTTTTGACCCACCTTGGTATCGTCCATTCCCGCACGATGGAAAAAATCAGTGTCGGTTGGGCCCGGTTGGAGAGCCGTTACGGTGATGCCGGTTTCTTTCAGCTCGTATCTGAGACGGTGAGCGAAGGAAAGGACAAAGACTTTGGTTGCAGCATAAACGGCCTCAGATATTTTCTGCTGCCTTATCCTTTGCGAGCTCGGCCCGAAATGAATCTGCCGCGCTGGCGCGAAGAACTTCCCACACCTGATCGTTTTGGGTGTTATCTGTCATGTTGTCTCCTCAGCATGTAAGACCCCTTTTCAGCACAGATCTACCACCATGCAGACAATGAGATAGGTAGGGCGGGTCATTAGTTGTACCCCGTGGAAGAGAACGTGGAGGACTGATGACATCACAGGCTAAGACTTGCTCGTGCCGCGCTGCGCGCTCTGGGCTGCGCCAATAAGGTTAGATAGCTTAAGCGAAGTTGACGCACTGATGTTCGCGCCAGCCATCGCCTCCAATTGGGCCAGCGCTTGGGTGTGCTCTTTCGCATTGCGTGCACACGAACAATCCGGCGGAATATAGATTTCGAAACCGCGCATGTTTGCGTCATGCGCCGTCACGGTGATGCAACTATCGGACGTCAGTCCCGTCAGAATCAACGTTTCAATTTGGAGATGACGCAACAGTACCTCTAAGGGGGTCATGTAAAATGCAGAATGCATTGGCTTCAGTACGAAGTAATCTTCGCTATCGGGCAGTAGCGGCTGAACAAATTCGCCTCCTTCGGCCTCGATACAGCGGCCCATCAAAACATCCTTTTCGCTGCGCCAGTCACCGAAGTTATCATTCACATACAGAACGGGGATGCCGACCTTACGCGCACGCCTCTTCAACCTCAATAGCGCATCCCGCATTGCGAGCGCACCCTTGAGGATTGCGTCCCCATCTGGGAACTGAAACGTCGTGAGCACGTCAATGAGCAAGAGAGCAACAGGTACCGGTGAAGGACGCGTTTGCGCGTGCTTTCGTGATCTCATTCCATATGTGATGCGGTCTTACGGTGCGGGAGATCAGCGGGATCTACGCCCGAAATACCTACTTCTGGAGTTTCGCGTGAACCACCCCGCCTCTAAGGGTCCAAAAACTAAAGACTTCGAACCCGCAGAGACCCGCCCAGCTCTGAAGCGCAAGATAGAGCCGAGCTATATGGGCACCTTCACCGGGGTAAAGCGACACGTGCTTTCCACCTTCGCTAACACGCACAGCGCACTCATGAAGAAGTGCGTTGCCCAGTTCATGATCTCTACCCTGTGTAACGTCTGTCACGGCAAACGTCTTCGTCCCGAGTCTCTTTCTGTAACATTTGCCGGCTATGACATCGCAGAGATCAGCACTCTTCCACTTAAACGCCTCCACGCGTTACTCGCACCATTTGTGGCAACTGGTGGCAATGCGCACGCGGCGAACCCCGAACAAATAGAAGTTATCAAGCTTATCACCAGTAATATCAGCGCCCGACTCGCCGTGCTGCTCAACCTTGGCCTTGGCTATCTGTCACTCGAGCGCAGTACGCCCACGCTTCCCCGGGGAACTTCAGCGCCTTCGCCTCGCAACCCAGCTGCATTCCGATCTCTTCGACGTCGTCTACGTTCTTGATGAACCATCCGCGGGCCTTCATCCCGCGGCCACGGCAGCCTTCTCGATGCACTAGACTCCCTCAAGAACTCCGGCAACTCACTCCTCGTGGTGGTCCCTATAACTCAACATAGGTATCTCATCGCAGAATTCTGCAGCCCTCAACACCGTCTTAGGACCGAAGGGACACCACGCACTGCATGGTGGATACTTTGCGCTTGTCGGCTTCGAACGCCTTAATGCGGCGGTGACGGACGCCTGGGAGTGTCTTGCACCTGAATTCATGGGGCCGATATTGCGCCGACCGGTGCTCGCGATAGGTGGGCACCTATCTCGCTGTATGGCAACTTAGTAAAAACTCTCACTGGCTGATTCGCGCTCTGCATCATACCTATGCACGCTGCACGTAACTTGAATTTGAGGTTCATCCATGTACCACCATGTCAAAAAGTTGATGTACACCGTGAATATCGGTAAGCCCGATGTCCGTTTCGGAAATATGTTGTTAGAGCAATTCGGAGGAGCAAACGGCGAACTGGCTGCTGCGATGCAGTACACCATTCAAGGTTGGAACTGTATCGACGATCTGGGTCGCCGTGATCTCCTCATGGACATCGGCACAGAGGAACTTAGCCACCTTGAAGTAGTTGGCGCATTGATTCGAATGCACCTAAAGCCCCTGCGGACCAATCGTGAGGCCGCGGAGGCCGATCCCTTAGTCACGATTGCTGGCGGTGGCGGCATCAACCTGTTCGACTCAATGGGAAATGCTTGGACTGCGAACTACCTGAAGATCACAGGCGAGCTAGACGTGGACCTTCGTAGCAATATCGCCGCGGAGGCTCGCGCAAAGATTGTTTATGAGCGACTGATCGATCACACTGATGATCCGGGTTCTATCGATACACTTCAGTTCCTGATGACTCGAGAGATAACCCACATGAAGGCGTTCCAAGCTGCCCTCGACAGCCTGGAGAAGGAGCCATTCTCGATCGGGATGTTAAGGCCGACTCCCGGCATCGTGGATGAATATTTTAATGGGTCCACAGGGAACGGTCCAGAAGGTGATAGCGATATGCACGGCCCATGGGACTCATCATTTGGACTTCATCCGGTAGATTCACAGGTCAGCGGAGGGAAAGGTCTCTCAGTAGGAGACATTAACGGAAAGATCGGGGGGGAGGACCAGGGAAAACAGGATGAGGCTCAAAAAGCACTCACTTCTCCTGGGAAGCAAGCGATTGGCAAGGCAAAGGTAGCGAAAGCAACTGGCACGCAAAACAGCTCCGCAAGAAAGCGCTCGTGACAACTTAAGGGGAGGCGTCCGTGCGGTTGCCTCCCCTTGAGCGAAATCAGATCAGCTATAGACGACGAGTACTGTAACGCTAGATTCTCGTTCTGCCTCGACCATAGAGAAGATAAACAGCGATGACGCCGAGAATGATGCTCAGCCCTCCGCCTCCATAGTAGCCAACGCCCGGGCCCATGTAATACCCGCCGCCGCCTGCCAAAATTGCCAATAAAACAATGAGAAGAATAAGTAACATGAACACTCCTAGGTTTGTGCGAAGATGTGCTGCTGGCCATCGAACAGAATGAATCACGAAAAAGATCAGGTTACAGAGTGAATCTACGAGCCATTCGTTGCCGTGACAGCATTTCGCTCAATTTGGATGTCTGAATTAAATCGCACTAACATCAGGAAGCCTGCTGCCTGTCAACGGGCTTCATAGTTCGTCAGCTGCGGTTATCGGGTTAAAGTTTTGTCTACTATGACCGGTTCCTTTTCGTTAGAGGTCCGCAAGATTTGATCTCCGTCGGAGACCTTTCCGAATGTGCTTCGCCCTCCGCTCGTATCGTTCGCATCCGCTTCATGCGAGGAAGAGATATCGGTTGCTCCTGTCTCTTTGAGAGATGCCTTGGCGACATCGACTTGCTCGGATGTATCGCAATGGACGGAGAGAAGAGTCCCTCCGCCCTTCACCGCACCTTCGTAGCGTTTTGCTTCATATTCCGGGATACCCAAGCCGACGAGCGCACCTACAATTCCTCCTACGGCACTACCCACACCTAAGCCTGCAAGTGCGCCCATGATGGGTCCCGCAGCGATCAGGGGGCCAACACCTGGAATCGCGAGTGCGCCTATCCCGGCGAGAAGTCCCAACGTCCCTCCAACAGCTCCGCCGGTCGCTACGCCCGTTGCAGTACCTTCTGGGGCCTTGGTGCTCTTTTCGTGAGCAAACGCGCGCGTGCTCTCATCGTCCGGGAGCAAGACCGAAATGGACTCATTGGTGAAACCTCTCGATAGAAGGTCATCGACGGCTGTTTCCGCTGTACCTGGCGTCTTATAGATACCGAAGACTGAGACATTTTTGTCAGACATAGGGAAAACTCCTTTTGAAATTAACGTGTGAGTGTGCGTTCGACTTCACGATCAGGGCTTGACGGTGAGTTGGTTAGTGACATTCCCGGTGGGGATAACATCAGCTAAATCATTAGCTATCCGCTGCTTTTCTTCTTCCGATTTCACCGGGCCTTTGAGAGTGATCTGCCCATTCGTCGTGATGATCTTTATATTGTGGGCATAAGAGGAAAATCCCTTATCCGCCATAATCGCCTTACGGACCTTCGCGGTAGTGAGGCGATCGGTGGAGGCATTTGGCTGATCATCTGCGGTTTTCTTGTGGTCGGCATTCACTTTGGAATTGTCGGGAGATGCTTTTGCCCCATTTGTGCACTGCTAAGCACAGGGGAGACGGAGCAAGCAACAGCGAGGACGGCAGAAGCCGCGAGGGTGCTTCCAATAAATTTCATAAGTGACCTTTCGACTGGGTGTTCGGCTTCCGAATCAACGGACGATGGGATCGCACCAAGCTCAGTAGTTATGGGACGGAGGAAAGCCCGGCTGGAGTTGTCCGTGAGGGAACTTGGCTGCACTATTACACAACAATGACGCCCACTTCTTCATATCAATGGATGTCACTCCAAGCGACACGAGTTATGGATAATCAAACGGAATTGCTGAAACTTGAGCACGTCACCCTGCAAGCATGTGTAGGACAGCTCTCCTGGTGGAAAGCTAATCAAACCGAACAGCTCGCATCACATTGTTTGCGGCCAAATCCTTCGTAGGAACCTTTCATGCAGATTCCCACCCACGTACAGGAACACATCGATACCATTGCACGGCACGAACAGGAGTTCCAGGCGAAACGATCCAGGGCTGATCGAATTGCCGACGGAGTGGCCGGTTTTGCCGGTAATATCTCATTTGTAATCGTCCATCTGCTCATCTTCGCCATCTGGATATTCATCAATAGCGTCCATCTCCCCGGACTTCCGCACTTTGATCCAAATCCGTTCCCTCTCCTGGATACCTTCGTCGCCTTGGAAGCCATTCTTCTAGCGAGTTTCATACTTATGAGACAGTCTGGACTGGCAAAGCGAGCGGGAGAGCGCGAGCACCTCATGCTTCAGATTCTACTGTTGACGGAAAGGGAAGTTTCAACGGTCGTGAAAATTAATCAGCACATTGCAGAAAGACTTGGACTACCAGCGCTTGCCATGGACGAAGAGATCCGGGAGATGGCAAAGCCTACGCCTATTGATAGCGTGGCTCAGACAATACAAGAGAATCTAGCAGACGACTAATGCTCCGTATTTGGCCTGCATTGCATCGAGTTCTTCATCGCTTAAAGTCTCTATATCTATCATCTGGTCTGCTGCCGCATCGATTGCGTGGATCAACTCGTCAAGCATAAGATTGATCGCACGGCGTCTCGGTTCTGCGTATTTTGAATAAGAAACACCATCAGGAAAGTGACGATCGTCGTTCCGGTGTTGATAATAAGCTGCCACGTATCGGAGTAATGAAAGATGGGCCCTGTCACCCCCCAAATGCAAATGATCAAAATGGCGGCAACAAAGGCCATCTCGAACCTAGCCAGCTCGAAGCAGTCGCAGCGAATCGGCCGAAGGTATCTCGCTTAGTCTTCTCGTCTATCCTTCCATCGATCTGTGCGACGTAAAGGTGTCTCGGATTAGAGGTCGTAGTCTTCATAGAATGTTTTCGACAAAAGCCAGGACGAAAAGGCCCTTTCTCGCTCTGCTCTACGCTTCCTGCTTGGTCTGGAAGTTCACCCGTCTGGCTATACCGCTGAGCTTTTTGTCCGCAGCCTGCTCTTCCACCAGGGTCTCATCCAACAACGCCGCGACATCGCGCTGGCCGAGGAGCTTTGCGAATTCGCGTGCTGAACCATACCCCGCCATCTCATAGTGCTCGACACGTTGACAGGCGGAGATCAATGCTGCATCTCGAACATTACCTTTCTGTGTGTCTTCAAGTACCTCCGAACCTTCTTCGAGCACACCTTTCATGCCCACGCAGGCTTTGCCTGTCATCTTCTTCCCGACAATCGCCCCTACCTTTTCCAGACGTGTGACTTGGCCCTTGGTCTCTTCCAGATGACTTGTGAGGGCCTCCTTCAGTTCCGCAGAAGTCGCGGCTTTGACCAGTTTCGGGAGTGCACGAACAATCTGTTTCTCGGCCGAATATAGATCTTTCAGTTCGTCAATTAGAAGTTCCTGCATCGTCTCTACGCTCATATCTCACCATTCAATTGAAAGTTAGTTCCGTTGCATGAGACTGCAAACATATCTACTAAGTTGCATGCCTGGCTCTTCAGGAAATTCGTCCTACCTCTGCATAAGAGGTAAATCTCATGTCTGGTCTATCGCCCCTTCCGTTCAATCCATCGATCGACAATCCACCTTTAACCCCGATCCGATTCGGGACGAGCCCGACCCTGACATTCCTGACGATCCTCCGATTGATCCCGATTCGATGCCGATCGAGCCGGACAACCAATAGTTTTGTCGTGTCGAAGTGCCGTACATTCATACCCTCCCCGCGGCAGGGGGTTCTTGTTTAGGTTCGACCCCATGCCGTGACGGCATGGGGGATTGGAGAGAGGCGCTCATAACAACGGCATCACGGAGCCATTGTTTGGTATGGGAGATATCTTCCAGCCATATAACTCTTCAAAGAGCCAGGGACCTCCCTGAGGCTCTGGCTGTCCCACAACATTGCTCAGAAGCATGGCGGAGGTATAAGGTGCCGCAGTTCAACACGATCGGGCAGACGCGCAACCACGTTTAGGCTCTCCTTGCCAGCCTCGAGAGCATCATAAACATTGTGTCGTGATGGGATGCTGACATGATTGCAAAATATTTCCCAGCCCCAGCGAGTTAGTGCGTGATAGGCCTTCCGCGTTGGACAAGGACTGCCTAGCACCAAGCCATGAGCAAAGAGCCGTCGCATAGCTCTCGCAGGGAGTGCCCATGCTACATGGGGGAAATGATATAGCGCGTCCTCTGAGAGGCAATAACAATTGTTACTGCCAAGACAACGAACTCATATGGCATGATCGGAATCTCGATGATTCCCGTACACGTATGCTCGACTTTACTGGCCGGCTCATCCATTTTCATCTTGGACATTCGACTCTTCACCGTCGCAAGTTCTTTTGGGACCGCGAGATCCGTGAAAGGAACAACCTTGCCCGACTAGTCGCGCAAAATATTCACGCCTGCGGCTGAGCTTCTCCGGTAGCGGCGTCGGAGCCGTGAAGCTTGACTAGCTTGTTATAGATTCCCATCAACAAGAACGGTGCAGCCCACTGGCCGACAAAGAGTGCAGCATGATCTTTTTTCGAGATTTTTAAGGTGAGTGATGCCGCCATAGAAGCAACCGCCGCAGCAAGATACGCACTTGATGGAACCGTGATGTAACTTTTTCGATCGCTGCTGTCGCCCGGTCTTCTGTCGCCTCGCCCTTGTGTACGCCATAGTCTGTCATGAAATGCCCCCGAGTGTTACTGAGAAAGATGCTTGAAGCGACGTTTGCGAGGGCTATGGTGGAATAAAAAATTTGAGAACCGCCGTAGTGGCACTTTAAGATTTATATCTCCCGATACGTTAGGTACTAATATCGTTTTTCCGTCCTTCAACCGTCTCCCCTCGCTAATCCCTTGCAAACGCAGACGCGCTTCACATAGCCGCTCTTCATTTGCATTTTCTGGGTAACTTAAGGCAGAACCACCTGGAGCGCTTAGCGACCATCGCCGCTTTGCGCTCCGCGAATTCATTCTCTTCTTGGCGTGCGACTTGCCATGCCGCCTTCGGACTACAACTATGCTCCGCAGGCCATGCTGGGTTTTATGGTCTCGGGGCGGCGAAGTGGCTGACAAGTGCCCGCACCTGCAGCGACTGATCGCCCATGCTGAATGCAGCCTGGTTCAATCCCACTCGATGCGCAGCCGCACGGTGCGACCTAAGCTATCTGGAATGATTGACGTCCCAGGAACCGGATGGAAACCTGCAGTGAAGAACCTCGGTCTCGTGGTCTCAGGCCGTTCAACTAAGTCACAACCGGCCGTGATAATGCATCCTAAACATTAGGTCGCTACTGAGACCACGCCCGCTTATAGCGGCTGACCCCAGCGCTTCCATCCGGAGGCCACAATGAAGATTCAATTACAAGTCCTGCTGTTAATGCTCACTACGCTCTCCGTTGCTTCTGCGGGTCAATGCCCGAAACCTGGTATGAGACCAACCTGGGACTCAAACAGGGACCAATTCCGCTGTACAGATCCGACTGCGGTGACGGACTCCGCGCAAAGCGACATCGTACAGCCCATAGGCGACAAAGGTTATTGCAAGAGCATACGCGAAACTCTGCAACAGGTATGTCCAGGGTCCGACGAAGGCAAAGTCTGCAAAAATGCCGCCAAGTCCGTCTTCGAGAGATGCTACAAGGGCTCTGTCACCAGCAGTGGATCGGCAACTCCTTCGCCGCAACCAAACCGCACAGACGCGTCCGCTTGCATGGCGACCTATAGGCAACAGCAACAAGCGTGCCAGTCCCGTATAACGCCTCCACAGGCTCCAGGCCAGCCGTATGTGCCTGACACGTGCTTGTCCGATGCCCTCGCAGCGCAAAACAAATGCCTGGCGAACGCCCGGTGAGCGAAATGGTGGATAAGGACTCTCACTGAGATGACTAGATCACTTCCGGACGGACCGTCATCTTCGGAAGCCGCCTGCTGGGGCAGCTTGTGTATCAGGGCGAATCCACGAGATCTCGTAGTCGTGGGTGGAGCGATACTGACGCTTGCGCTGATCGGTATCGCAGCGTCCGCCATTCCATCCCGGCGAGCGCTTGCCGTCGATCCATCCAAACTCATGCGGGAAGAGTAAGGCAGGTGGAGGGATGCTTAACTGTTGAGAACAGACCAACTCACTCAGTGAGCAAAATGGCGATTTATCACCCATCGAGCTTGCGCCAGGTTAATTCAGAATAGCCGACGATCCAGGAGTAGCAGGTCATCGGCAATTCTAGAATCTTGAGTGGGGCAAATCAGGCCAGACAGGACTGGTGAGTTGAATGGTCCAGATTGGACCACCTTCATAGAGCGGTCCTTCTTCTTTGACGAAGGCTGGTGCCTCCCCACCAATGATCCAGATCTGAATATTCGGTGGTTGCTTCCCAATGAGTGGCGCGACCATGCCCGTAATCCCTCCCAACTCAATCTTGATCTCAAACCGCATCGCCTTACGAGAGGAGCCGACCAACGAGAATGGCTCTTCGCCAGCCGGAGAGATGGCAAGCTTGATTGGCCGCGGTTTCGGAGTAGCCACGAGCATGGACACTTTGGTCTCCGGCGTATCTGGCCGGATGTTTTTCGCTATCGAAAGAATCAAGCCATTCACAAGGTCCGAGGGCAGATCCATGTGTTCGCTCTTGACCTCCTCCTTACCATCCTTTCCTGTCGATCGAACTGTAATCTGACCCCGGCGAACATCGATCGAAAGATCCATCGGCTGTGGGAAGGAAGGACCCTTCTGTATATGGCGATCTGTGATGAGCTGGAAGTGCCCGCGTTGAGAGAAGACGGTCGTTTCGTCATCGACGGAGCCATCTTTGAAACGGAAGAGCAGCCGAGAAGTGACCCTGTCTCCACGGACGACCTGGAAGAGATCGCCGACTGCCAGCACGCGGCCCTCTTTCGTGCGCAACGCAAGAAAACCGTGCACCGTTCCCTCCATGTGGCGCACAGGGATGGGTTCCGCTGGCGCCCTGGGCTGCAGAGCACAGACCAGGGCAGCGATGAGTGACCAGCATCTGAGATGTAATGCCAGAGAGCCGTTCATGCTCTGTACGATGAAGGAAGACATAACAAAGTTTGCTGCCTGATCGCGTTCGCGGTCCAAGGTAGCAGCGTTGCCGGGTCTGAGCTGGCTTCTGCAGCTCTCGTCATAAGGAAGGCCTGTGAACAGGGCGGGCTTCCCTTCCGGTTTGCCTATCTGTCTGCGTTCCGCGTGCCGCGCTCAAAACACCCCGGCCCTTCGGACGCACGCTCTCCTTCCCAGAATCAGCTGGCCTAAAGTCGTGGTCCATCGAAGGTAGCTTTCTGGTTTTGCATGCAATCGGGACATTGGTCATCTGTTTGGCAAAGACACGGTAGCTTACTGTGCCGGGGCGCAGGGTAGACCAATAGCCCGAGCTCGATAACAGCGGCTTGTGTTG
>Ga0193743_1003220_pt1 | contig 11008 bp, 11 predicted proteins | sample L2c2metaG_FD_143038 | JGI IMG/M metagenome (GOLD analysis project Ga0193743, IMG submission 143038) | Soil microbial communities from a riparian zone of the East river system, Colorado, United States - L2c2 | ecosystem: Environmental > Terrestrial > Soil > Riparian zone | place: USA: East River...
AGCCGGTGCCGGCGATCCTGACCCGCGAGATGCTGGATGGGCTGGACGACTTCTGGCGGGTGCGATCCTGGGACGACGTGTCGAAGCTGCCGGCGGCCGACCGGGCCAAGATCCTGCCCTATATCCGCGCCTGGGCGGAATCGGGGGCGGAGCGGTCAGGTCTGGCGGTGATGCGCGGCTTCAACCGCACCATGGAGATCCGCAAGGCGGCGGCGAAGCTGTTCGCATCGCTGGATTTCATGCTGTCGCCGACGGCGCCGGTCGCCGGCTTCCCGGCGGAGTTCGCGTCGCCGCTGAACGACCCGGAGAAGCCGTTCGAGCACATCGGCTACACCGTGCCGTGGAACATGTCGGAGCAGCCGGCGGTGTCGATCAATTGCGGCTTCACCGCAGCCGGGCTGCCGATCGGCCTGCAGATCGTCGGCCGCCGCTTCGACGACCTCGGCGTGCTGCGCTTGGCCCAGGCCTATGAGGACCGCCGCGGCCCGCAGCGCCCCTGGCCGGTGCTGTGACGAGGGAAGGCCTTACGACCGCCCCTGGCCAGTCAGCTCCATCTTCTGAATGTTATGCGCAGAAGTCTATTGGCTCAACTTCCGCCCGCTTGATTTTAGAGGAGACGCAGCATGGACCGATTCACGGGCGGTTGCCTGTGCGGCAACGTCCGAATTGTGGCGTCGGGACTCCCATACCGGGTCGGCCTTTGTCACTGTCTCGACTGCCGCAAGCATCATGGGGCCCTTTTTCACGCTTCCGCGGTGTTCCCTCAGGATGCGGTGACGATCGATGGCGAAACACGCGACTACGCCGGGCGGTTTTTCTGTCCCCGCTGCGGCTCGTCCATTTTCGCACGCACCGCAGACGAAATCGAAGTGAGCGTAGGATCCCTGGATGCCCCTGACCAACTGATGCCAACCTACGAAAGCTGGATCGTCCGTCGCGAGTCCTGGTTGCCGCCGTTTCCGCTCACGAGACGATACGAGCGCGATCGTGACGCCACGGGTCGCTTTGAGGAGTAGGTCGCACGAACGGTGCGAAGGCGTCGTTACGAGGTGACAGGGATGTATGCCTTGATCGACATCGCGAACCAGATGCTCGAAGACAGCGCCTTCGATCACGCCGGCGCGTCACTCCGGAAGGCCGGCCTTGCGGTAGCCATCGACGAAATGCTCGAGCGTCGCCGCGTCGCGGAACGGCTCCGTCGTGGCCCAGTGGCGGGTCGTGAAATGCGGGTTGCCGACGAGGAACAGTTCGACCTCTGCGTGCGCCTCGTCGAGCCGGCCCAGCTGGGCAAGGCTTGCCGCCAGGAAACGGCGTGAGCTTGTGCGATAGGTCTCGTCCCGGCGAAGCGTCTCGACAGCGGCTTCGTAGTCGCCGGCGGCATATTGCGCCTGGCCGAGCGTCAGATAGTACCAGCTTGCCGGAAACGGGTTCAGCCGGAACGCCTTGCGAATGTGCTCGAGTCCCTCCTCTACCCGCCCGGCCAGGACCGTGATGTCGGACAATGCCGCCCAGGCATCGGCCTCGTTCGGGTCGAGTTCGATCGCCTTGGCGAATTCCGCATCCGCCTCGGCGAAGCTGCGCTCATAGGCCAGCAGGTAAGCCAGGACCCAGCGGCAGCCGGCATCGTTGGGATCGACCGCCACGGCTTTGCGCGCCAGGTCCAGGGCAACGCTGCGGGACGAGTCGGTCGGTCCGCCGGAATGCACCGATCCCATCCAGTGGTTCATGGCCAGCCAGCGATAGGGTTCGGCATATCCCGGATCGAGCGAGACCGCGCGCGTGAGCATCAGATGCGCTTCCCGCGCGGCCTGCGGCGAATCATCCATCAGCTTGCGCGCCCGCACGCAGAGATCGTAGGCCTCGAAATTCTGGGGCCGATGGCGCGGCGGCGGTGCGCGCAGCCGGCCGAGCAGCGCCTCCATGATCTTGGCGGTGACCTCGTCCTGGACGGCAAAGATGTCGTCCAGGCTGCGGTCGAAGCGTTCCGCCCAGAGATGATCGCCGCTCACCGCGTCGACCAGCTGCGCGTTGATGCGGACGCGCCCCGCGGCGCGTCTTGCGCTGCCCTCCAGCAGGTAGCGCACGCCAAGGTCCTGTGCGATCCCGCGCACGTCCATCGCCTTGCCCTTGTAGGCAAAGGCCGAGTTGCGTGCGATGACGAACAGGCCGGGGATCCTGGACAGGTCGGTGATCAGGTCTTCGGTCAACCCGTCCGTGAAGGAGTCCTGCTCGGGATCGTTGCTGACATTGACGAAGGGCAGCACGGCGATCGATGGCTTGTCCGGCAGCGGCAAAGGGTTTCGCTTCGCACCGCCGAGCGGTTCGACAGCCCCCGTGAAGCGGTAGCCGACGCGCGGAACCGTGGCGATCCATTGGCCTCCGTCGGCGGCCGGCCCCAGCAGCTTCCGCAGCGACGCGATCTGGACGGTGAGGTTGCCGTCCTCGACGGCCGTGCCCGGCCATGCCGCGTCCATCAGCTCGGCCTTATCAAGGATGTCGCCGGCCCGTCCGACCAGCGCCGCCAGCAGCTTCAGCCCGCGATGGCCGACGGCGACGTGGACGTCGTCCCGAAGCAGCGTTCCCGCATCGGGATCCAGCACGAACGGACCAAAGGCGAAGCGCGATCCCTGCATGCGGCATCCATAGTCCGTTTGGAAGTTTTTGAGAACTATTTGGGAGGGCTTAAGTACGGCGCCGTCGGCATCCTGCAGACTTCAGCCTCTTTCAGGTCGAGGGCCCACTGGACTCTCAGCTCCGATGGAGGCTGCCATGACCGATACTCGCACCCTTGGGACGGCTCTGCGCCAGGCAGCGCGGCCGGGAACTCTCGTGGGGCCGGCGGAAGCGTCGCGTCGGCCCCGCGGCCTGGCGGCCCTGCTGAGCATGATCGCGACCTGGCGCGGGCGGATACGCGTTCGCCAGGCCCTCAGGCAGATGTCGAAGGCCAATCCGTATCTGATCGACGATATCGGTCTGACGAGACGGCAGGTCGAGGCGGAGGTCGCCAAGCCCTTCTGGCAGGACTAGGGCGAAGGTTGCCATGACGTATCGACCGTTTCCGCGTGCCGTCGTGTTTCTTCAGCACCTGCCGGAATTTGCCGGTCCTGCTTCGAGGTCCGCATGACTGCCGAAAGCACGACGTTACCGCGAGCGGATCGGATCCCCTGGGCCGCGATGGCGGGCATCATCGCGACCGTCACGGTGTTCGCCGTGGCCCAGGGGCTGACCTATCCGCTGCTCAGCTTCATCCTGGAGCGGCAGGGGACGACGCCCGGCCTGATCGGCCTGTCGGCGGCGATGACGCCGCTGGGTTTCATCGTCTCCGCACCCTTCATTCCCGGGCTGGTGCGGCGCCTGGGTGGGGCGCGGCTTGCCATCCTGTGTTCGACCCTGGCCGCGCTCACCTTGATCGCGATTGCCTGGACGCAGGACATCTGGGCCTGGATGCCGCTGCGCTTCCTGCTCGGCTGCTTCGCCAATCCGCTCTACGTGATCAGCGAAACCTGGCTGATCACGATCACGCCCGCGCCACGCCGGGGCCGCATCATGGGCCTCTATTCATCGATCGTTTCGGGTGGCTTCGCTATCGGCCCGCTGTCGCTCGGCCTGGTCGGCACGCAGGGCTGGCCGCCCTTCATGATCGGCATCGTGGCCTTCCTGCTCTGCGGCCTGATCGTGGTTGCGGTCGTGCCGCGCCTGCCGAAGATGCCGCATGACGGCGAGGCGACATCGGTCGGCGGCTTCTTCGCGCTGGCGCCGCTCCTGCTGTTCGGGGTCTTCGCCGCAGCCGCCTTCGAGCAGATCCTGCTGTCCTTGTTCGCGGTCTATGGCACAGCGCTCGGCAGCGCCGAGGAGCGCATCGCTTCGCTCATCACCTGTTTCATCGCGGGCAATGCCGTGCTGCAGATCCTGCTCGGGCGCCTGGCCGAGCAGCTTGGCTCTAGGCGGGCCATGTTGTTCTGTGCCCTGGCTTCCCTGGCCGGCTGCCTGCTGCTGCCGGCGATCTTCGACTCGTGGCTCATCTGGCCGCTCGTTCTCCTCTGGGGCGGGGTCTCGTTCGGGATCTACACCATGTCGCTGATCCAGCTCGGCGAGCGTTTCAACGGCCAGGCCTTGATCGCCGGCAACGCGGCCTTCGCGTTCGCCTGGGGCATCGGCGGCATCGTGGGCTCGCCCGCGACAGGGCTGGCGATGCAACTGATCGGACATCAGGGGCTGCCATCGTCCCTTGGCCTGCTGTGCTGTGTCCTGGCGGTGCTGCTGATGGCGGAGAGACGGCGGGTCTGATCGGGGCATTTGCCTCGTGCCGCGCCGATGGCGTGCCGGGTTCCCGGTTCGCGTCACCGCTGCGGATCGTCGGCCGCCGGCTTGCCCAGGCCTATAAGGACTGCCGTGGCCCGCGACGCCCCTGGCCAGTACTCTGAGAATCAGTGCCAGGCCCCGATCGGGGCCGCATCTCACTTCAATTGATGATTCTGGGTCCCGCAAAACAGCGGAGGAGACCCGAGGCTTCGCGACCGACTTCGGCCAGCTGGTCCGCCAGGTCGATGGTCAGGGGAAGCAGGCATTTCAATCCATTTCCGTGATCCAATACCAGGGCTGCCTGCTCCCCCATCGGATCGACGTTAAGATCAATTGTTTTTGCACCGATGACGACATATCCCGCCGGTGCGGGGGCTGAGGCTTTGTTCCGGTGTGAATTCTGGTGGCGGGGCAGGACATCGGCCAAGTGCCGGATGTGCTCATGCCCAATTCTGATCTGGGTGGGCTCTTGGTCGTGAATTCGCACGCTGACGATCAGATACGGATCGTCGCCGGTGCCGTCGATAAGTTCGACTTTTGTTGCCTCGGCGACTGATGCGGGACTATTGATCATGAAATAGCCTCATAAAACCTATGGCCTATCAGGGCATGAGGAGCAGGTTATGTCAATTTATTCGAAAGTCCCATATGAAATATTCGTATTAGATGTTTGAGTTTTCGCATTCGAAAATATGTCATTTGATGATGTTTCGGCTTGGAACGCGTCGACCGCATGGGACGGCTTCCGAGCTGCCGGCGCTGTTTCCAACACAGGGATGCTCGTTTCCGCGCAGTGGATCACCCGAAGCCCCTGTTCGACCGCAGATCGAAGGGCACTCCCCGCCGCGCATGGATCCCGGCCCCACACGGCCTTGATCGGTTTCAACGGCCGAGCGGGATGGCCACGGTCTTGGCGATCAGCTGCCGCCGCACTGCAAGCCAGATCGTCCCTGCGGCGATGAGGCCGACGACGACATTGGCGGCGACGAACAGGCTCACGGCCAGCACCGCCACGATGCCGGCGTCGCCGCGTTCGACCATGCGCATTGGCGCCACTGCCAGCGCGGTCACGCCGAAGGTGAAGGCCCAGTAGGACGGGCTGAACGGCTCCTCCCGGATCCAGGGCAGCAGCCGCAGCAGCACCAGCGCCTGCAGGACGCCGTAGCCGAGCAGGGCGTGGGCGACCAGGTCGGGCGGCCCTTGGGTGATGCTGAGATAGGCGACCCCTCCGACCACCGGCGGCGCCAGCTGGACGCCGAGCGTCGGCCGCAGTCCTGGCGGCAGCGTGGCGGCGGTCAGCAGCCGGTGGATCAGCACCGATTCGATCGCCAGCCAGGAGAACAGCCCGGCGCCGAAGGCCATCTGCGCCCAGTCCGGATGGCCCAGCGCCGCGGCGACCGCGGCGGTGACGAAGCTGCCGGCGACGGTCGGCAGATAGAGCACGGGCGTGGTCGTGGTCGCGTCGCGCCCGCCCTGCCACAGGCCGCCGGTGCGCCAGATCGCGAACAGCAGCGTGGCGGCGGTGCCGATGGCGAACAGCACCGTCGCGATCGGCTGCGAATAGGGCAGCACGCCGCCGGCGACCAGCAGCGTCGCCACGCCGGCGAGCCCGATGAAGCAGCACGCCACCGGATGGGCCACCTCGCCCAGCGCCTCATCGCGGGCCACCAGCCATTTCAGGCCATAAAGCAGGACCAGAACGGCCCAGACCACGACCGCCAGGGCGATCACGGTCTCGCCGATGACGGCCGGCAGTGGCCACAGCCGATGGGCCGAGCGCCAGGCGCCGCCGAGCCCGGCCAGCCCCAGCACGATGCCGAAGAAGGAGGCCGGGACCACCGGCACGATCAGTCGAACGGTCATTTGAGCATTCCCCCGAAAACCCCGGCGGGCGAGTCCCGTTGGCCATGATAGGGCCGCACCTTGGCTCAGGACCTCTTAAACGGCCAGCCCGGCTCCGGGACGTCGTACATCGCCTCGAATCTGCCCGCGATCAGCGTGCGCAGCCGGTCGTCGATCCTTTCCGCCGGCGTGGAGATGACTCGCAGCGCGGATCGGGTGCCGCGAGATGGGAAGGATCGCCATGGCAGGACATCAGGCGCGCCCGCTCCACGCTTCAAGCGGGCCGATCGGGCTGCCACAGCTCGACGGGATTGCCCTCCGGATCACGTCCCTCGATGCTCCGCCGGACGCGCCATATGGCCGTAGCCGCTGTACGACACGACAGCACTGACGACCTCCGGGCCGGCGGGACTTCCGGGCGGAATGGCAATCACGCGGCGCTGGACGCGTGCGCCGACGGCCGGCCCTCGGAGAGCAGCTTCAGCAGAGCCTGCGCGCCGGCGGTCGAGGAGGCTGGGTTCTGGCCCGTGATCAGGCGCCCGTCGGTGATGGCGAAGCTCTGCCAGTTCGGCGCCTTCTCGAAGAGCCCGCCCAGCCGCTTCAGCTCGTCCTCGACGAGGAACGGCACGACATGGGTCAGCTGGACCTCCTCCTCCTCGCTGTTGGCGAAGCCGGTGACCCGCTTGCCCTTCACGATCGGCGCGCCCTTGTACATCACGCGATGCAGCACGCCCGGCGCATGGCAAACGGCCGCGACGGGTTTGCCGGAGTTGTAGAAGGATTCGATCAGGGCGATGGAGTCCGGGTCGTCGGCCAGGTCCCACATCGGGCCGTGGCCGCCCGGATAGAAGACCGCGTCGAAATTGTCGGAGCGCATGTCCTTCAGTTTCGCTGTGTTCGCGAAAGCCTTCTGAGCCGGAAGGTTCTGCTTGAACCGCGCCATGGCCGGCGTCTGGTTCTCGGGCAGGTCGCTCTTCGGGTCGACCGGCGGCTGCCCTCCCTTGGGCGAGGCGAGCGTCAGGGCGACGCCGGCGTCGCGGAAAACGAAGTACGGCGCGGCGCCCTCTTCCAGCCAGAAGCCCGTCTTGCGTCCGGTGTTGCCGAGCTTGTCGTGCGAGGTCAGCACCATCAAAATCTTCATGATCTTCTCCTCTGCTCGCGATGTGTGCGTGGCCCTATTTCGTCATGAGAGACGGCGCAGGGCGGATTTGAGCGTTCGGGAACTGCGGTTCTTCTTCAGGAAAGCATCCGTCAGGTCGGCGATTTCGTCTGCCGAGGTGTCGAGCGCGAAATGGCCGCCGTCCAGGATATGGACCTCCGCTTCGGGAACATCGCGCTTGTAGGCGTCAGGCTCCGAGAGGTCGAAGGACGGGTCGTATTTTCCCCACAGCACCAGCATCGGCGGCTGGTTCTCACGCATCCATGCCTGCCACGCCGAGTAGGCGGCGACATTGTTGCGGTAGTCTAAGAACAGTTCCGTCTGGATGTCGGCTTGGCCTTCCCGGTTGAGAAAGGCGAATTCATCGGTCCAGAGGTCCGGATCGTAGCGGTCGATTCTCGGATCGCTGCCGAGATGGCGGGTGCGCGTGGTCTCGAACGACAGCAGGTTGATGCGCAAGGCCGCTTCGTGCGTCGCGCGGTCCGCCCAGAAGGCGCGCCTGGCCGCCCAGGGCTTGCCGAGGCCTTCGTTATGCGCCACGGCGTTCTGGATGATGAGGCTCTCGACCCGGTCGGGATGGGCCAGCGCGAGCCGGAAGCCGACCGGGCCGCCGTAATCCTGCATGTAGAGGCTGTAACGGGAGAGCCCCAGTTTCTGCGTGAAGCGGGCGGCGACGTCGGCGAGACGGTCGAAGGTGTACGAGAAATCCTTCGGCTTCGGCGCGTCGCTGTGGCCGAAGCCGGGATAGTCCGGCGCGATGAGATGGTAGCGGTCCGAGAGCCGCTGCAGCAGCGGCTCGAACATCCGCGACGATGACGGCAGCCCGTGCAGCAGAAGGATCGCCGGCGCATCCGTCGGGCCGGCGTCCCGGTAGAAGATCGACAGGCCGTCCAGGTCGATGGTGCGGTAGCGGACCGGGTGTTTCATGCGGGGCTCCCGTATGCCTGTCGGGTTCAGTCTCCGACCTGCAGGACGATCTCGATTTCGACCGGCATGCCGAGGGGCAGGCTGGCGACGCCCAGGACGATGCGCGGCGAAAGCATCCCGGTCCCGAAGGCCTTGACGAGGATCTCGGACGCGCCGTCGGCAACCCGGGGGTGGTCCCGAAAATCGCCTGCGGTCGCGATGTATACGCCGAGCTTTGCGACGCCGGCCACCTTGTCGAGCGTGCCGAGGTGTACCTTGGCCGCGGACAGCGCGTTGAGGCAGGCGATCCGTGCCGCCTCTTGCCCCGCCTCGACCGACAGCTCGGCGCCGAGCCGCCCGATGAATTGCGGGGTTCGGGCGATGACCGGGAGCATCCCGCTGAGGAAGAGCAGGTCGCCGATCTCCACCGCTTCGACATAGGCGCCGAGCGGTATGGGCGCCGGCGGCAGCTCGAAGCCCAGGGTCTTCAGCCGCCGTTCCGCGCCGGCGGCCGGCACTGTGTCGAGGATTACCATCTGCCGAGATGGGCGCCGCCATCGACGTGCAGCACCTCCCCGGTGATGTGCGGGGCCTCGGTCAGGAAGACGACGGCGTCGACAATATCCTGAACGGTGGAGATGACGCCCATCGGCGACAGCGTCTTGAGGAAGTCCTTCGGATCGTCCTTGTGCAGCGGCGTATCGACAATGCCGGGCGCCACCGTGTTCACTCGGATCCCTGCCTTCGCGTACTCCATCGCGATGTTTTTCGAAGCGGCTTCGATGCCGCCCTTGGTGATCATCGCGACCGAGACGTCGACGCCCGCGATCGGATGATCGACCAGGGGCGTGGTGATGCTGACGATGCTGCCGCCGGACTTCTGCGCCAGCATCTGGCGGACGACGAACTGCGTGAGGTGAAGGAATCCTTCGGTGTTCGTCGATGCGAGCTTGCGGTAGTCGTCGACCGTGTAGTCGATGAACGGCTTGGTGAAGAAGATCCCGGCATTGTTGACCAGGGCGTTGATCGCGCCGAACCGCGCCAGGGCGATCTCGGTGACGTTTCTGGCCGTCGCCGGATTCGCGATGTCGCCATCCACGCGGGCGACGCGATCGGAATCGGGGATCTCCGCCGACCGGCTGACCTGCCGCGACGTCGCGACGACGTTGTAGCCGCGGTCGAGGAAGGCGTTGGCAATTCCTGCACCGATGCCCTGGGAGGCACCGGTGACAATGACCGTCTTCTGCGTGTGCATGGTCAACTCCGAACTGTGATGCGGCAGCCCTCGTACGAAGCCGGTGGCGCGATCAGGTTGTCTGGCGCAGGGGCCGGAAGGCGGTGCGCAGCTCGGCGCTGAACAGGGCCGGCTGCTCCCAGGCGGCGAAATGGCCGCCCTTGTCGGGCCTGTTGTAGTGGATCAGCTTCGGATAGGCCTGCGCCGCCCAGCTCTTGGGCGCCTGGTAGATCTCGTCCGGGAAGGCGCTCACGGCGACCGGGATCTTGATCCCCCTGGGGTCGAAGAAGCCTCCCGACGGAAAGTGCGCATTGTCCCAGTAGAGGCGCGCCGAGGAGATCGCCGTGTTGGTCAGCCAGTACAGCGTGACGTTGTCGAGGATGTCGTCGCGCGTCAGCCCTTCGGTCTCGCCGTCGAAGACGCGGGCGATGAGCCTGTAGCTGCGGATATCGTGGTCGAGCATCCACGCCGCGAGGCCGACCGGAGAGTCGACGATCCCGTACAGCGTCTGCGGCCGGTAGTTCATCTCGATCGCGTAGCCCAGCCCGTTCTTATAGAAATCGTCGAGCTGGTCCCAGGCGCGCTTCTCGTCCGGCGAGAGGCCGGCGGGCGGCGGGCCGCCGGCCGCCAGCGCTTTCGAGACACTGGCGGGAACGGTGGCCGCCATGTTGGTGTGGATGCCGAGCAATCCGGGCGGCTGCTGCAGCGCCATCTGCTCGGACACGGCATTGCCCCAGTCGCCGCCCTGCGCGACGTACTTCGCATAGCCGAGCCGTTGCATCAGTACCGCCCAGGCCTGCGCGATCCGGACAGGGGTCCAGCCGGGCGCCGTGGGCTTGCCGGAGAAGCCGTAGCCCGGCAGGGAGGGGATCACCACATGGAACGCATCCGACGCGGTCCCGCCATGCGCCGTGGGATCGGTCAGCGGCCCGATGATCTTGAGCTGCTCGATGATCGAGCCGGGCCAGCCATGGGTGACGATCACCGGCAGGGCGTTTTCGTGTTGCGAGCGGACGTGGATGAAGTGGATGTCCAGCTCGTCGATCTCGGTGACGAATTGCGGCAGGGCCTTGAGCCGCGCCGCCATCTTGCTCCAGTCGTAGTCCGTCGCCCAATGCTTCGCGAGCTTCTGGATCGTCGCGAGCTGCACGCCCTGCATGTCGTCCGCGACGGTCTCCTTGTCCGGCCAGCGGGTGGCCGCCACGCGGCGCCGCAGGTCGTCGAGCTGCTCCTGCGGGAAGGTCGTGCTGAAGGGGCGGATGGTGTCGCCCGTGGCCGCACCGAGCGGCATCGGCATCATCATGGCGACGCTCGTCAGGGCTGACGCGACGAGGACGTCACGGCGCGTGGGTGACAAACCTTCCAGCATGGCGAGCTCCTCTCAGGCGGTCTCATTGGCAGCTAAGCGCCATGGCAGAGTGCGACGAGAGCAGCGGCGTCGCGATTGCACGTTGGTATCGCCGACACCTTGGTATTGGAATGTGGAAGTTCGGCCGAACCGCGGGATCGAGGCAAGACTACGCCTCTTTGGATTGCTCGAATATTTTCAATTCCGGACGATACCA
>Ga0193743_1003221_pt1 | contig 11007 bp, 9 predicted proteins | sample L2c2metaG_FD_143038 | JGI IMG/M metagenome (GOLD analysis project Ga0193743, IMG submission 143038) | Soil microbial communities from a riparian zone of the East river system, Colorado, United States - L2c2 | ecosystem: Environmental > Terrestrial > Soil > Riparian zone | place: USA: East River...
ACATTGGGAATATACTGCCCGTCAATCCAGAGAGCATGCAAAAGTGTGGGGCGGCCTGTAAGCTAGCGGCATGAAATGGACCGTCAAGCTCGTGACTGAAGTGGTGCCAGGTAAAACCATCGAAGAGGAAGTGGCCACAATCGAACGGGAGGACTTGGTGTCCCCGGCTACCGTTGGATTGGCGATCGCCGAAGGAAAGCTCATTCTGGAGCGCCTGCAATGAAGTGTGGTGACGTTGCAGATTCATCGGCATGGTGCCAGCATCAAATCTTGTCTGCAGTGCGGAAAGGCGTTTCGCACGAAGGGTTATTACCAGTCCATTCTTCGGAGTGTCTATGGCAATGTCCCGATGCGTATTCGGCGGTTGAGGGGCTGTCCGTGCACTGGCTCACAAAAGCGCACGTACTCCACCCTTTTCACGAATCGCAGTCCCATCACACCAGAGCTAAGGTTTCTCACTGCCAAAATGGCCGCGTTACTACCGTTCGGCAAGGTCGCAGATTTTCTCGGTGAACTCTTACCATCATCGGCAAAGGCAGCGGTCAGTACCGTGCGCAACCGCACTATGAAGGTCGGCAAGCGACTTGAAAAGTCCGCTGAAGCCCTCGCGGCTTCTTCGATCCCGGAACCGTGTGAACAAGTGGCTGTCGGCTTGGACGGCGGATACGTGAGCGCTCGACATCGGCGACCGGAACGCAATTTTGAAATTGTCTCGGGCAAGGTGCTGGATGGCGACGGAAAGGCAACGCGTTTTGCGTCTGTGCGCAATGGAGGTTCAGAGGCCGCGAAATCGGCGAGTTTGGCACTGCGTCGGCGCGGAGTAAACGAAAACACTTCTGTCACCGTCCTCACGGATGGCGATGCTGGCCTGCGCGCGATCCATCGCCAAGTTGCACCACAGGGAGAGCACGTGCTGGATTGGTTCCACGTCAGCATGAGATTTCAGAATCTGAAACAGCTTGCCAAGGGCATAAACGGTGTCTCTGACGGAACCATTCGTAGCCATGCGCTTGCTGAACTCGAACGCGCGAAATGGCGCTTTTGGAATGGTCAAACGATAAGAGGTCTGATCGGCCTAGTGCATCTTGGACAATGGGCACGAGCTCGGTGTTTCGAGCACATTCCCGCACTGGGGAAAATGGGACGCATGCTTCTCGATACGATCCGCTTCAACGCTGATTCCATGCCTAACTATGGCCAGCGTTACCGAAGGCATTTGCGGATTTCGACCGGCTTTGCTGAATCGGCCGTCAACGAGATCATCGCTAAACGCATGTCGAAGCGGCAGCAAATGCGGTGGAACCGGTATACCGTCCAGCGTTTTCTCGAAGTCCGCATTCACGTCCTCAATGGCACGTTGGAAGACGCATTTCGCCACTGGCACCAAGGCTTTCGCCCACCTGTCCAGCCAACCCAGTTCGCTGCTTCAGCGTGACCGCCCCACACTTTTGCATGCTCTCACGAGTTCTAAGACACTTTTGGACGCGAAAAACGGGTTTTATTCGCCCGATCTCCAACGTCCGACAAACGGACGTTTTGGGGACGGTGGTCACGGTGAGATGCTGGCCCGCGCCTTCATGTCGTCCCGGTGATCAATAGAAGCTAAAATACTTGGGAAGCGGGAAGGAATCTGATGAAGCGACATCCTCGTCTGTTCACAACAATTGCTTCGATATGGCTTTTGACTTATGTTCTTTCTCTGCTCTCATTGGCTCGACAGGCCCAATCAACCGGCCCTGCCGTACTGCAACTTAAGCGTTGGATAGCTGCATACGACAACAGCAATTGGGATGCTTATCGTGAATTCTTGGCGACAAATGTTGCGCCAAAAGCTGAGAACATTTTCCAGGATCGTTCCGTGCGCAGGCAAACGGGTGCGTTTGAACTCATCAAGATTGAAAAGGAAACTCCTACTCAGGTAGTAGCTCTGCTGAATGGACACGATTCCGACAAGGTCGGGCGGATTGTGGTTGAAGTCGAAGCAATAGAGCCACATCGTATTCTCAAGTTACAGGCCCGAGCTATTCCTCGACCGCTCGATCTCCCACTGCCGCATCTGGAAGAGAGCGGGCTCATCGCCGGCCTTCGCCAGCGGTTAAATGAATCGGTATCGGCCGACACGTTTTCCGGCGCCGTTTTGCTCGCGAAGAATGGCCAGACGATTTTTGCACAGGCGTATGGCTTGGCAGACCGGGAACACCACATTCCCAACTCGCTCAAGACGCGGTTCCGCATCGGTTCGATGAACAAGATGTTTACAGCCGTAGCAACCCTGCAGCTCGTAAGCGCGGGGAAGCTAAAACTCGATGATCTTGTAATAAAATACCTCCCCGACTACCCGAACAGGGAGCTTGCATCAAAGGTGACCATCAGTCAGTTACTGAGCCATACAGGTGGCACAGGAGATTTCTTCGGGCCCCAGTTTAGCGGTCGGCGGCTGGAGTTTCGCACGCACGAAGATTACATCAGGCTTTTTGGCAGCCGCCCGGTGGCATTTGAACCGGGCAGCAGGTTCGAATACAGTAACTATGGCTTCATCATCCTCGGCGCCGTGATCGAGAAGGTCGGTGGCCAAAGCTATTACAACTACGTCCGCGATCACGTCTATAGCCCGGCGCGCATGATCTCGACAGGCTCAGAGCCCGAGGAACAAGGAGTACCAGATCTCAGCGTTGGCTATACGAAACAAGAAGGGGATATTTGGCAACCGAATAGGTTTTTACTGCCGTATCGTGGAACATCGGCCGGCGGCGGCTACAGCACAGTAGGGGACTTGCTTCAATTTGCGAACGCCCTTCGAGACAACAAGCTACTGGACGGGTATTACACGAAGATGCTAACGACGGGAAAGATAGATATGCCGTTTGGCGGGCGCTATGCGTACGGCTTTCAAGATCGCACCATGAATGGGTCACATTGCTTCGGCCATGGCGGCGGATCACCCGGAATGAACGGCGAGCTTGAAGTTTGTCAGGATTCCGACTACACAATAGCCGTACTCGCGAATATGGACCCAGAAGCGGCGGGCCACATAGCCGAGTTCATCGTAAACCGACTACCAACAGCCAATGTGAAGCCGTAGAGGATCTATTTTTTGGCCGTCGCGGCACGAGTCGATCTCATAAAAGAGCTCTACAATCGGTCCAATGAGGGTGACGTTTCTTACACCGGTTTTCTGCCCGGTTGCTCCCCTGTACGATTCCAAATAGGCTATCGAGCGATTTGACTCGGTAGTCGGCTCGACCACACGTCAGGAGTGCTAGTTGCTCCCCAGCGTATCGAACGCCTGTGTTGGAGATGTGCCCTGACAGTGTGGTCCGTGATGGAAAGTCTCGTGGGGAGTTTGCGCCTTTCAAGAGCGCCAGTACAGGGGCGACGTCCGTCACGGCGGTCGAGAGAATGGAGGAGACCAAACGTTTGATAGACGATCTTGACTTTTATGTGGGTATCGATCTGGCTGCCGAAAAACACCAGGCATGTGTCGTAAATCGCACTGGAAATGTGGTCGGAGAACTAGCCTTCGAGCACAGTGGCGCCGGATTGATCGACTTTATCCTCTGGTTGAAAAAGCTCACTGGTCCGATGGCGACCCGAGTTGGTATTGTTCTGGAAACGCCGAGAGGCCCCATCGTCGAATGTGTTCTGGAGCGCGGATACTCAGCCTTTTCGATTAATCCGAAGCAGCTTGACCGGTTTCGTGACCGTCACACTATAGCTGGTGCAAAAGATGATCGACGAGATGCCTTTGTACTGGCAGACTCTCTTCGAACGGATCTGCCTCTATTCAGGGCATTACAGCAGGACAGTGCGACTACTATCCGCTTGCGAGAGCTTTCCCGGCTTGAAGATGATCTGATTCAAGACCATAATCGGCTTATCAATCAACTGCGCGAGCAACTGCATCGTTACTTTCCACAGCTGCTCCAGCTCAGCTCCGCTGCGGAAGATGCTTGGGTATGGGATCTGATCGAGATCGCCCCGGTACCAGCCACGGCCTGCAAGCTAACTCGTGGACGCATCGAACGAGTGTTGAAACGTCATCGTATTCGCCGACTTACTGTTGAGGAAGTGATGGCGGCACTTCGGGTTCCGGCGCTTAAGCTTGCCCCTGGTAGCGCCGAAGCAGCAAGCGAGCACGTCCTCCTATTACTGCCGCGGCTGCGACTCGTTCGGGAGCAAAGACTGGACATTGCCTCCCGCATAGAAACCCTTCTCGAAGAGCTCACCGAAGCGGGCTCGGAAACGAACGACCACGGGCTGAAGCCCCCGACGGATGTAGCAGTTCTTCGATCGTTGCCTGGGTGTCGGACGCGTTGTGGCAGCTACTCTATTAGCCGAGGCATCGCAAGCCATTGCTGATCGTGACTATTACGCGTTGCGCTCTTACGCGGGGGTGGCTCCTGTCACGCGGCAGAGTGGTAACAAAAGAGTTGTGGTGATGCGGCGAGGTTGCAACAACAGACTTCGGAATGCGGTTTATCACTGGTCTCGTGTTGCGACCATGTGTGATGAGCGCAGCCGGACCCATTACGCGAAACTGAGAGCTCAAGGCCATTCTCACGGAAGAGCTTTACGGACACTGGCCGACCGTTGGCTCACTGTACTCGTAGCTATGCTGACAGCCAACCAACGTTTTGACTCCGCAAGATGGAACGCTTGCGTCGTAACTCCGCAGGCAGCACTATGAGCATTCTGTTTGTCGTAGAGAAGGCCGGAAAGGGCCGCTCTTGCCCTTTCCGGCATAACCAGAAGAGGCCCGCAGCGAAGAGGCTGTCAAGCCCTTGCGAAAGCAACCGCGAAGCGGCGCGGAGCCACGCGCAGGGACGAGCATGGCGAGCGGGGTTGACTGGCTCGTGAGAGAAGGGCATTCAATGACGGGCGCGAGCCCTTTCCGCCAGCCTTTGTCGCTGGATTTCGCGCTATTTCTTTATTGACAAAAGGTGGGGAGTCCAACACCCAATCATGGCCGTTGATTTGATCCAGATGACTTAATGGGTGGCGTGTCCGGCGTTGCCAGCCGGGCTTTATGATTGGTGCGGAACGGAAAGAGGGTGCCGAAGTCGGCAGCTACCTCGTTTATGTGGTTTCCCACGGATTAAAAACCGGAACCCGCGCCATGTCGAAATCGCTGCGATCGCGCGTCACAACCGTGAGGCCGTGCTGAATGGCTGTTGCCGCAAGCAGAAGATCGGGATGTGAATAGGTGTGGCCGCTTTTCCGTCCCTCGTTCATCAAGAGCCGCCATTTGAGCATGATGTCTTCGGTGAGCGGCAATATGCGACCGGCGAAGGCGGGGCGCAGTGTCAGTGTCAGCCACTCGTTTAATTGAGCGCGTCGGGCCGGATCTTCCTGCAGCTCGATGCCGTAACGAATTTCAGCGATATTGACCACGCTGATATAGAGATCATTCAGCGGTTGCGTCTCGTAGAAGGCCGTTACGCGCGGTTCCGGCCTTGGCTTTCGTCCTTCGGACAGGATGTTCGTGTCCAGCAGCCACGCCATTTAAAGAACGACGTCGCGCACGTTCGTCAGGCGCACACGCGGGGGCGTCAGGTCGAGGTCCGGGTAAGGCGATGCTTGCAATGCCGCCAGCACCACAGCGGTCGTCGGCGATGCCGCAGTCGTGTGTTCGTCGAGCGCATCGAGGGCTTTCTCGATCAGCTCGTCGGCATCGTGGAACTGGCCGGCCTGGATACGCGCGGTCAAGCGCTGCACCAGTTCAGGCTTATGGATTTCAATGTTCATTTTCGCGGCCTCGTTTCTTTCAGAGTAAAGTATTCACTCCTTCCTGTCACGAATTTTGGCGCAGTTTCAGCCTCCATGCGACACCATCGAACCCTGTTCATCTATGAGATATTTCACGCCAGCGATCCAAGACGGGATTTTTCTTGGCCGGACAGGGAGTGAAAGCAGACGAGCTTTTGTTGATAAGGAACGAGTCCGACGACTATGCCAATTGACGGCTCTGCTGCTCGGTTTCATGCGCGGCTAAGGTCCACCGGCGCGCTGAGTCTGAGCATCGTGGTTTTGTCCGGCACAATTGACGCTTGGATGGCGTGTTCGCGGTACATGGCCTTGGTCAGAGTCCAAGCCTAGTAGCCGCATTATCCCGGAACAGAGACCCCTCTCGGATATATTTCCTGACTGTGGCCAGAGACCGGTGTCCGGTTTGCTTCATGATGGCGAGCTCGCTGGCGCCGTTCATCGCCGCTTGCGTGGCCAGGCCCGCGCGCAGGCTGTGACCGGCATATTCCATGGCATCAAGTCCCGCCTTCCCGACGGCGCGCTTCACAATAAACGCCACCGAGTCGGGATGCAGCTTTGTTTCGCTCACAAACCCAAATTGGTCCACGCCGCGGAACAGCGGCCCGGCCGTAATGCGCGCCGCTTCCAACCAGGTGCGAAGCACGCGCACGGGACACGTCTGCGGATCCGACCCGTAGGCAAGCGCGACCCGTCTTCCCTGCCCTTCCTGATCGGTCTTCGAACGGTTCAGCTGGATGACGATGCCCTCGGGCGTCTCGCGGAGATCCTCGACAGTGAGCCCGGCCAGCTCGGAGCGCCGGAAGCCGCCGGCAAAGCCCACCAGCAGCAACGCGCGGTCACGGAGGCCGAGCAGGCCGGCCGGCCGCTGTTTTAGGACTAAGCGTAGATCGGCCGTGAGAAACGGCGTTTTCCCCACCTCGGCAGTGCCTTTGGTGTGCTTGATCCATTTCCAGACTTCGCTGACGACCGCATGCTGCATGGCCGCCGGAGACGGAAACCCGGCGGCTTGATGCGCCCGCGAAATCGTCGTCAGCCGGCGCGCCAGGCTGGAGGTTTTGAGGGTGGTGGCGCGGTCTGTCAAATACAATGCCACGGTGCCGGGTTCGGCCGGGAGCGAAGGCAAGGCGTGCGCCTCGCACCATTGGCGGAAATCGTTCCAGTCCGCCGCATACGCCCGGACGGTATTGTGTGCTTTGGCCGCCGCCGCAAATTTCTGGGCCTGTTCCGCCAAGTGGCTTAGAGGTCCCCCGCTTACCGGCGCCAGGGGAATTTTTTGGGGGATCGCCAATAACAAATCGGTGCAGTCTTCGGCGCCGGCGTTCCATTCCCAGACCCAAAAGCGAACGCACGCCGCTTCTGGATAAGCAACCGTATTGGCGACCGCGATATGAGAAATCCTTTCGAGCAACGGAAAATGATCCGCCAGCTCCCGGATTCGTTCGATCACTGCCGCGGGACTGTTGCTGCGAATCGGCAGGTCCAGAAGCAAGACCCGCAATTCGGCGTCGGCGTCGGCGAGCTTCTGCAGTTTGTCCCTCAAGGCTTTCTGAACCACCGGCGTCAGCCGCGCGCGATCGGTCGGCAAATAGCCGCGCACCGACACCGGCCGAAAGCCCTCCTCCCGTTCCGACACACGGACATCAACGGCTACCCGCGGAGTCTTTCCGTTCGGCAGCGGAATCGGCACTTGGAACTCATAGAACTGCTCACACGGCAGCTTGGCCGGGAGTGTATGGACCGCCCAGTCTCGTAGTTTTTGTTCGACCAACGGCAGACAGCCCCCCAGCAGTTTCCCCAACGACGTCGGGAAAAATAGGAAATCGAAGCGCCGGCCGGGGATGTCTAATCTGGGTTCGGCTTCGAGCGCTTCGGCAACCGGGCGTAGCAGTTCCTCTTTGTACTTGTGGTGCTCGAAGGCGAAGAGGCGGGTATGCTCCACCGCCAGCCGCGTCCCGGTCTCATCGGTGGCGATGACCTCTACATTCTTCTGGCTCTGGGGGAGCCAGTCCGGCTGCCGGCTGAAGCATCCCTGCCGCCAGGCGTGCAGGAATAATTCGACGATCTGGTCGTCTTCGCGCGGGCGCGTGGATGCCGGGCAGGAAACGGTTTGCGTGCGTGCGGCGTAGGAAATCTCAGATTCGGACATGGGCTTACCTTGTTCCTGCTGCTGGCTCGAAACTCTCATCCTAGCAGAAAAGAGGAACCTACATCTGATAACGTTCCCTTATCAGATGTAGATGTACTCACTCGCGCTTTGAGAAGTTCGAATCCTGCACGCCCGAACATCTGGCGTTTGATCGCTTTGTGCCGGTGAAGCCGAAGAGCTCTGCAACGCTGCCCTCTCGAAAATGCCATATCTCATCGTTCCAATTGCTTCCGCCTAGCTTCCAGTCTTCGAGTCAGCTGTTCTTCCGTCGGCAAATTGAGCTGATACTCTCGCGCGAGAACCTGATTCCCCAAATTCCCTAGCGCATAATGCGCCACCGCCACGTCGTGTTCCGAGCAAAGGATCAGCCCGATGGGCGGGTTTTCATCTGGGTTGGTCCAGTGTTCGCGTGCATAGTTTAAATAGAGATTCATTTGGCCGGCATCGGCGTGCGTGAATCTCCCTAGCTTCAATTCGGCGACGATCAGAGATCGGAGGCGGCGATGGAAAAAAAGCAGATCGACACGGTACCATTCGTTGCCGACCCGCAGCCGCTTCTGGCGGGCGATGAAAGCAAAGTCGTTCCCCAGCTCCAGGAGGAACTGCTCCAGTTCGCGAATGAGCGCTTCCTCCAGTTCCGCCTCTGAGTATTCGTCTTTGAGACCCAAGAACTCTAGGACGAACGGATCCTTGATTTCGGATTCTGGACTTCTTACTGGCGCGTCCTCTCCGACTTCTCCTGAAGCGGACACACCTCGCCCGGACCGCTGGTAGGCAAGAGTCGAAATCTGGCGATCGAGTTGGCGGACTGACCAGCCGCCGCGGAGCGCCTCGACTTCGTAATGCCGCCTGGCCTCCGGATCGAAGACCGAAAGCAGCCGGACATAGTGAGACCAAGACAGTGGAAAGGCCGCCGGAACTGAGGGATTTAATTTCGCAGACAGTGTCTGCGAAATGTTCGGAGGAACCGCCACGCTAGAATTCGCAGACAGCGTCTGCGGAATTGGCCATCCCAGGTAGAACTGGCGCATATGCTCCAGATTGCGCTCCGAGAACCCCCGACCCAGTCGAGATTGTAGATCCCGGGACAAGCGCTTCAGTAGTTCGGAGCCATAGGCTGCTCGCTCTTCCCCGCCCTGCTCATGTTCCACCAAACGCTGGCCTACCAGCCAGTATGTCGTGGTCAACACCGCATTTACCGAGCGCGCGGCAAGCTGGCGTCCCTGTTCCAACAGCATCAAGATGCCAGAGAGCAGTTCATTATAGTTGCGCGTGATTTCTGTTCCCATGCGTTCGGCTGGCATCATCTCTCTAAGTACGGCTTTGGCACGCCGCTACCGATTGTCGCATCGACTTTACGGTTACTTCGCCACCGGCGAGCAGCTACAGCGGACAAAGTACCCGCCTTCATGAAGTGGTCAATCCCAAGTGATCACAGGGCGCATCTTCTAAATCTTGTTCGATTCCCAAATACCTCTCGGTCGTAGTCAAAGAGGCGTGGCCATAGCTCAACTGAATCTGTTCAATTTTTGCCCCGCCTTTGTGAGCCAGTTTTCCGTACGTCCGTCTCAGGTCGTGCGGCCGGAATTCCACGCCAAGCAGTTCGGCATACTCTACGACCACGGAGTAAATGGAAGGAGCGGACATACCGGCCCCGACAAATCTTCCCCCTTTGTTGACTTTGCCCAGCACTGGACCTTCCTTAATCGGCATGGCTTCCAGCCACACTGCGACGGCTTGCTGGGTCCAATCCGGAATGGCTACCGTCCGCACGCGTCCGCCCTTTCCCACCAGGTCCACCAGACACCAGCGTCCGTCCCGCTGCTGCATCTGGTCTCTTAATAAGGTCGCCAATTCTTCCCGCCGCAGACCGGCACTCACAAACAGCGCCAGCAACGCCCGGTCGCGCTTGCCTTTCAAAGTTTCGATGTCAGGCAAACTGAGCAGTTTTTCGGCCTGCGCGCGGGTCAACCAGTTCCCTGCCCTGGTCCCGAGCACCTTGGCCCCTTTGACCGAGCGGATCTCACTGACCTTGGCTGCCGGCAGCCATTCTTGCGCCGCGGCTTCTTCGGCCAGCTTGCGGACCGCCGCCAAACGCAGATTGATCGTGCGCGGCGCCAAAGCGCGCGCTTCGAGGGAAACCCGGTACCGTTGCATCAAGCTACGCGAAAACGCTTCCCCGGCCGCCAAAGCTCCCCACCAATCGAAGAATTGCTCGACACCCATGCGGTACACCCGCTGCGAAGTGGGGCTCGGCACACTATGGACGACCAGTTCCACCAGCCGCCGGCGTTTTTCTTCCGGCGGGAGCGAGGATGGCGTCAGGACCGGAAAAGCCAGCGCGGGTAGGAGAGCTTCTTCCTCGCTCCTCATTGCGACTCTGCCCTTCCGACGGTTGCTGGGAGGTCACCCGTTGTGGCCTCCCACGAAGCAGCCAGTTCCAAGGCCAATTGTTCTCCCGCGTCTGGATGCTGTTCCCGCCACAAGGCGAGGAGCAAGGGCGGTAGATAGCGGTCCAACCGCTGCAGCCGCTCGACCGTGGCGTGACAGGCCGGACACAACGTGATCAACCATTTTTCTTGATCGCAGCCAGGCTGCCGGTGATGCACCACATTCGTGGCCTCGCCACAGACTCGGCAGCCGTGTCCATCCCGCGCCAACACATTCGCTTTCGCGCCGGCGAAATAACTATCGTCGTGATACGCGGCATCGTCGCAACTCCGGCATAACCCGCGCGCGCACACATCCTGGCTGCCACATGCCAGGCAAAACAGAAACCGTTGCGGCAGCCGGCGTGGCCAGGGTACCCGCCGTTTTGTGGAAAGGATCGGAGCGGCGCTAGCCATGCGAACTTTTTCTCCCTTACTCCGTGGGTCCGTGGCCAGCCTCCGCTGTTGGGAAGCCAATCTGGCGTTTCGGCTCGACCGTCTGCGGCTCGGCCGGCGCTTCGATCAAGTGCTGGATCGTCTCGAACACATACTGCACCCGGCCGTCTTGCTCGGCCATCCGCCATTCGAGCTGGTCTAAGCGATGCGCCAAGTCCTCATGGCTGGCCAATAATTGACGCAGCTTCACGAAGGTCCGCAGGATCCCGA